>VFSW01007169.1_pt1 | contig 16232 bp, 16 predicted proteins | sample 5358111 | NCBI WGS metagenome assembly VFSW01 (sample SAMN11554181, study PRJNA540505) | mine drainage metagenome | isolation source: sediment from site ElyBrook_90M | place: USA: Ely Copper Mine, Vershire, VT | collected 2017 | reverse complement strand
AAGCGCGTCAACGTCGGTATGGCCGTCGCGCTCGACCAGGGACTAATTGTCCCCGTCGTGCGCGACGCCGACAAGCGCGGCGTGCTCGACATCGCCCGCGAGTCTCGGCGGCTCCGCACCGCCGCGACGACCGGCGCGCTCAAGCCCGACGACATCCAGGGTGGTACGTTCACGGTGAGCAACCTAGGCATGTTCGGCGTCGAGAGCTTCACCGCGATCATCAATCCGCCGGAGTCGGCGATCCTGGCGGTCGGCGCGATCACGCCGACTGCGGTGGTGGTGGATCGCCAAGTCGTCGTGCGCGATCAGATGCGCGTCACCCTCTCGGTGGATCACCGCGCGCTCGATGGCGCCACCGCCGCCCGCTTCCTCCAGGAACTCAAACGCCTACTGGAGCAGCCAATGGCGATGCTGCTGTAGCGCCAGGCCACTTCAGCTACGAGAGGGGCGCGTCGGGTTTTTTTCCTGACGCGCCCCTCTCGTTTCGCCCCTCCCACCGTGGTGGGAAAAGCGCCGAGACAGTAAGCCAGCTCGCATTTCCCCTTCCCACAGGTGTGGGAAGAGGTTAGGAGTTTAGGCCAGCTCGCAGCTTGCCAGTCTGCTCGGTCAACGCCTGGTTCGTCGCGGCGAGGAACCGGACGATTAGCCGCAGTTCATCGTCGCTATAGGCCGCGTAGGAGGCGCCGACCGCCGCCAGCATGGGCAAGAAGACCTCCTGCGCCAACTCGCCCGCCTTGGGCGTTGGGCGCACCCGCACCCGCCGCCGATCTGCCGGATCGTGCAGCCGCGCGACGTACCCTGCGCGTTCCAGGCGATCCAGCACTGCCGTCACGCTGCCGCTGGTCAGGCCGGTCTTCGCCGCCACCTCGCCAGCCGTCGGCGTCCCCAGCTCGTGGATGAGGTTGAGGCACTGCACATCGGTGGTGTTGACGCCCATCCGGTCGGCGGTCGCCTGGGTGAAGAGTTCGGCGGTGGCGCTGAGGCTGCGCAACTCCCCCAACGCCCGCCAGAGCAACGCACGGCGATCCGCCGACTCCTCGGCGTCATCAGTTGACATACGTTACCTCGCATGCTAAAATAGTTTTGCAGACAAGATTCTCGATAATCAAGACTCTTGCAAGGAGAGATGTGATGAAAGTGTACTCCACCCGACCCACTGCGCGCAACCAATCCCTGACGCCCGCGCCCTGGATGGCATGGGCGGTGGCGCACTGGCGCGGCGCTACGGCGCGCAGCCTGGCCTTTGTCTTGCTGCTCCTACTCGGCCTTCAGTTCCTGTTGGGCATGCTGGCGAATCTGTACGTGGTGGTTCCCAGCAGCCATCCGGGCAGCCAGGCGGCCAACTATTTCGTCGGCGTGTTCCAGGGCGATCTGTGGGCCATCGCGCAGAGTTCGCTCTGGCTGCGTCTGCATGTGCTGCTGGGATTGCTTGTCTTCCTAGGGGCCATCGCGTTGGTCGTGCGCGCCGTGGCCGACCGTGATCGCGCCTGGATAATCCTCTCGACGCTGGGACTGCTGGGGATCATTGGGGCAGGCTTCAACGGCGCCAGCTTCATGAACTATGGGCATAATCTTAGCTCGCTGATTATGTCAGTGACATTTCTGCTGGCGCTGATCGCCTATCTGGTCGGTCTCTACATCCGGCGGTAGATCGCGCCCTCGCCGCGAGCGCCTTCCTCGCCGCAGACCCCCTCACCCACCCAGGACGATCCGCACAGAGCTAGGCGCCCAGACGCAAAATAGCGTACAATGGCGACGGCGAACGGTGGAAGGCGTCCAAGGGGAGTCCACGACGACAAAGGGGATGGTGAGCGATGGCGGCGTCAGATAATTCCGCAGAGAGGTCGGGTAGCGCCGACGATCCAGCTAGGGATCGTCGGGCGGTGCGTGCGCTCGACGCTTACTATAGTCTGACGCTCGGTTGCGCCAGCTCCGACTTGCGCCGCCCCGGCTGGACACTGCTGGCCGCGCGCGCTGAGGGCGACCCGATGGCGATGGAGTTACTGTTTGGCGTGCGCTCGCTGGCGCATATCATCGTGACGGCCTTCCCACTGATCGCGCCCGTCTACACGCCAATGGAGCGGCCCGGCGCCGTGACCGGGCCGCTGCTGGCGACGCCAGCGCTGGGCGCCTCGGGCGCCGTGGCGCAGGCTGCTCGCCCGCTGGCCGGAGTCGCCGCGCTCTCGCCGGAGCTACGCGCCCCACTGGACACGCTGCTGGGCGCCTATCCCCCCGAACGGTTGTACACACCACAGGCGCTCAACGCGCTCGACGCCATCATACGCACGACGATCACCGAGCCGCTCGCCCCCAGCAGCGCCGCGCACCTGCGCATCCTCTTCACCACCCCCCAGCGTTTCACTCCCCAGGTCAGCCAGTGGCAGGATTGGATCGAGCCGCTCGACGAGGGTAGCGAGATGGATCCCTATGCGCTGAGCCTGTTGGCGCGCTATGGCAAAGGCGTGTTCGTTGTGCGGCAGGCGGGCAAGATCGTCGCCCATTGCGGCCTACGCCTGCAATCGCCGCAGATCTGGGAGGTCGTTGCGCCAGTGGTCGCCGATGATCTGCGCGACGCCGGTTTAGAGCGGGCGCTGCTGACCCGCGCGACGCGGCTCGCACTGGCCACGCACTGCGTCCCTATCTTCATTCCCCGCGCCGACGACACCGTGGCGGCCCTCAACAGCGCCGCGTTGGGCTATCGCCTCTATGGCGACACCACCCTCTACACCACCGCGTTCCACTAACCAGAAATGAGAGATGCGCGTCAGTGTAGTTGCGTTCGTGGGCGTCAGGCGTTAAGATGATCAGGCGTTATGCTCAGCGACTCCACCATACACCTACTCAGGCGCAGACCTGCTGAGTGGCAAACACTGTACGGCGGCGCCGATACCAGCCCGCCGACCCACGCGCAGACACACCCACAGCCCGACGCACGAGCGTCTCGGCGTTGCGGAGGGAGGCAACCCAACCATGGCAGGAATGGCAGGACAAGAACTGAAGCTTGATCGCCAGCAGACGCGGCTGGAGCAGCCGACTTTTCTGACGAAGGTACCTCTCTTCGCCAACCTCGACGCCGAGGGCATGCGCGAACTCGCAGTCGCGTTCAAGCCGCGCGCCTTCCGACCGGGCGAAGTGATCTTCCACCGCGACGACCCTGGGCAGGTGCTCTATGTGATCCGCGAGGGCAAGGTACGCATCTACATCACCAGTTCTGAGGGACAAGAGGTGGCGCTGGCCGTCTTTGGCCCCGGCGACTCCTTTGGCGAGCTGGCTTTGCTGGATGGGCAGGCGCGCTCGGCCAGCGCCGTCGCAATCGACGCCGTTGAGACGTATACGTTGCAACGGAGCGACTTCGCCGGGGCAGTGCTGCGCCACCCCCGCATCGCCATCCAGGTGATGAATGTGCTCTCGCATCGCCTGCGCCAGACCGACGCGATGATCGAAGACCTGCTCTTCCTCAACGTGCATGGGCGCGTGGCGAAGAAGCTGCTGGAACTGGCAGAGATGCACGGCGTCAAGACGCCAGACGGCATCCGCATCGACATGCGGCTAACCCAGAGCAATCTGGCCTCACTCGTCGGCGCCTCGCGCGAGAGCGTCAACAAAGTGATCGGCTACTTCACGGATAAGCAGTTCATCAGCATTGATCGCCGCCAGATCACCATTCTGCGTCTGGCCGAACTGCGCCGCCGCATTTATTAGCGCACACGCCGTCGCTCTGCGGGGCCATCTGCGCCCGGCGCGTCACGGTACAACCAGAGACACCACCGTGGAGAACCTACGGGATCGGGACAAGATGGAGAGCACGCCGCCATGAGATCGTTGATCGTCATTCCCACCTATAACGAACGCGAGAACATCGTCACGCTGATCCAGGAGGTCTTCGCCGCCGCGCCCACGACCGACCTCCTGATCATTGACGATAACTCGCCAGATGGCACCGGGGCGCTGGTGGACTCGCTCGCCGCGCGTATTCCGCAATTACGGGTGTTGCATCGTCCGGGCAAGCTGGGGCTAGGGACGGCCTACGTGCGCGGCTTCGAATACGCCATCGAGCAGGGTTACGATTACGTCTTCGAGATGGACGCCGACTTCTCTCACGATCCGCGCTACCTCCCCTCGTTCTTCCAGGCCGCCCAGAATGCTGAATTGGTGATCGGCTCGCGCTATGTCCCTGGGGGCGGTACGCCCAACTGGTCGGCGCTGCGCAAGTTCATCAGCGGCGGCGGCAACATCTTCGCCCGCGCGGTGCTGGGCATCCCCGTGCACGACTGCACCAGCGGCTATCGCTGCTACGCCACGGCGGCGCTGCGCGCGCTCAACCTCAACGCGATCCAGGCGCAGGGCTACGCCTTCCAGATCGAGTTGGTCTACAACATCTGGAAGAGCGGCTTCCGTATCCGCGAGGTGCCGATCATCTTTGTCGATCGTCGCGTTGGCAAGTCGAAGATGTCGCGCACGATCTTCATCGAGGCCTTCACCTGGGTGATGCGGACGCGCTTCACTGGCGACAAAGCCGTGCGCAAACCACAGGGACAGCGTGTGAATCAGCCCGACGCCGTGCGTCTGCCCCGCTAAGCGTCCCCACCTGCCCACCGCAGCTGCGCTGGGCAGGTGGGCGCGGCAGTCGCGGCAAGCAGCCACCCAGGCGCCGGGGCAATGGTTGCGGCGTGACGCGCGCCGCGCTATAGTGTGAGTCACGATCATCACCTCAGCGAGCGCCCCGTGGTGCGGCAGAAAGCAGCCCGGTGAATCCCGTGGAGAGACACGCAGAACCGCTGGCGCCATTTGTACCTGGGCCAGATGGGGATGACAGCAGCCGCGATGCCGAGTATCCCAGCAAACGGGAGCCGACGCCGCCGGTAGCGCGTGTCGCATCAGACACGCGCCCGGCGTTGCGGCCAGCCATCGCGCAGTCGTGGCAGCGGTGCGCGGCGCGCGGGTTGGCGCGCGATGCGACGATTCCCCCGGCGCCGTCTGAGACGCTTCCGCCGCTAGATGCGGCGCGCGCGGCGCAACAATTGGCGCTGGCGCGACCGGCCATGGAAGACGCCTTCCAGTTCATCGAAGGGTCGCACTGTGTCATCGGCTTCACCGACGCCGATGCGCGGCTGCTCGATCTGATCGGCGACCGGCGCCTGCTCTACGAGTTAGTCAGGCAGGGCTGGACGGCTGGCTCTTGCTGGAGCGAGGCGTCTGTTGGTACGAATGCGATTGAGCTCGCGCTGATGGATTCGTTCCCCGCCCAGGTCAGCGGTGACGAACATTACTGCCAGGCGTTGACACGCTACTGCACGTCCGCCGCGCCAGTCTATGACTCGCTGGGCAGCGTCGTCGGCGCGCTGATGGCGATCACCCCCGCCGCCGAGCGCCACCCCAATACGCTGGGGATGATCAGCGCCGCCGCCAACGCGCTCACTGGCGAGCTACGCATGACACTCTGGCAGAGCAGCGCCAATGAGCGACTCGCCGAATTGCACGCCATCCTGCAGACGCTCTCCGAGGGGATCGTGCTGCTGCAACCAGATGGCGCGGTGTCGCAGATGACGGCGCAGGCCGGGCGTCTGCTGGGGCTTGCCCCGGCGCGCGTCATGGGGCGTCGGCTGGTGGATGTCGCCGAGGTTCCGCCCGTGTTGAGCGACGCCCTCAGCGCCGGGCGCGAATTGCACGACGAAGAGGTGAGTTTCCGGGTGGGTGGCGAGCGTGTCACCTGCCTCTGCACCCTCCGCGCGATTGACGCCCCATCGGCCTTCAGCGGGTCGGGGGTGTTTGCTGCGCTGCTCGACGCAGGCGCCCCCGCTGGACGCCGCAGCGACGGGCGCCGCGAACTGCGGGTCTCGCCGCGTGGCGCCATCGGCTGTTTCGTACTCTCGCTGCGCAGCATCGAGCGCGTGCAGCGGCTGGCGCATCGGATCACTGGCGCGCAGGCCCGCATGCGGTTCAGCAACATCGTCGGGCAGAGTCCCGAACTGCTCAACGCCGTGCGGCTGGCGCGCATCGCCGCCGAGAGCGCCACGACGGTCTTACTGGTCGGCGAGACTGGCGCGGGCAAAGAAATCTTTGCCCAGAGCATCCACAACGCCAGCTCGCGGGCGCATGGCCCGTTCGTGGCGATCAACTGTGGCGCGATCCCCCGCGAGTTGATTAGCAGTGAACTCTTTGGCTACGAGGGCGGCGCCTTCGCTGGCGCCGACCGTGGCGGGCGACCAGGCAAGTTCGAGCTGGCGCACGGTGGTACGCTGTTCCTGGACGAGATCGGCGACATGCCGTATGACTTGCAGACCAGCTTGCTCCGCGCCATCGAGACGCATAGCGTCGTGCGGGTCGGGGGTCAGCACATCCGGGCAGTGGATGTACGCATCATCGCCGCGACCCACAAAGACCTCGCCGCCGAGGCGCAACATGGCGCGTTTCGCTCTGATCTCTTCTTCCGCCTCAACGTCTTCCCAATTGGCATCCCCTCGCTGCGCGAGCGGATCGGCGATACCCCGCTGCTGATCCAGTATATCTTGCAACGCCTCAGCGCCCGACTCAACCGCGCGCTGAGCGTGGAGGCCGACGCGCTGGCCGCGCTCGATACCTATCACTGGCCAGGCAACGTCCGCGAGTTAGAGAACGTGATCGAGCGTGCAGTCTATATCGCCGAGCATGGCGCGATCACGCGCGCCGACCTGCCCGACGCCATTCGCGCCCTACCCACCTATGACCGCTACGGGCCAGCGCCGGAGCAGCGCAGGCCCAGCGTCGGCGACATCGTCGGCGCCACGACCGCCATGGCAATCAGCGCGACGCCCGATTCGCCTAGTCCGGCGCAGCGCGACACTGCGCGCGCATATGGGCAGGACGCCCACCCCACGCGCGCGCGCGCCCTGCAACACGAGAGTGAGAGCGTCGAAGCCGCCATCATTCGCCGGACGCTCCACGCCACCCACGGCAACCTCGCCGAAGCGGCGCAGGCGCTCGGCGTCAGCCGCACCACCCTCTGGCGCAAGAAACGTCGCTACGGGCTATGAACCGCCATGTTTCACTTCTGCTTAGGTGTTTCATATCAGAATCATTTTTGTTTCGTTTTCGCAACATGATTTGACATAACGTACATCTTGCGCACCCCACCGACCCGCGCATCGCATAGAGCGCCTGACTGTGTAAACCCTGGCTATATGCGGCTTTGTATTGTCATCCGCGATCAATTTTGGCGTTTTTGTGTGCGCCTCTTCCCTCGTTGGCTTGCATAGTGTACGACTGGACTACCTGAAACAACGCCCATCTCAAACAGCGGGTCGCTCTGGTACCGCGACCCACCACCGTGACCCCACCCAGAGGGTAGAGAGAGGAGGCAGCGCAGCGATTCCTCGCAATTGATCCCACGCAACTCACCCTTGTGATCAGAGTTTTCTCATTGCGCGTGGCGTGGCCATTCGCGGCCTGACCTCGCGTAGCGCGACCGCTTGATGCGACACGACGTTGTGTGACACTCTCATAGACTGCCAAGTGGCAGGAGGATCTCGATGCAGAAAAACCCTACCATGGTTCAGAAGCTGGCCGCAGAGTTTCTTGGTACCGCCCTACTCGTATTGATTGGCGCTGGCTCCGTCACCGCGACGACCATGCTGGAGGCTGGCACCGGGGCGAAGTTCTCCGAGGCCGACCTGGGCGTGATCTCACTCGCGTTCGGCTTTGTCATCATCGCCATGGTGTACTCGATTGGCAAAGTCTCTGGTTGCCACATTAACCCCGCCGTCACCATCGCCCTCGCACTGACGGGGCGGGTGGATTGGGTTACGGCGGCGGCCTACATCGTCGCGCAGTTCGCCGGGGCCATCGTGGGCGCCTTTGGCATGGTCGCAGTCTTTGGCGTCTCCGCCGCACAGAACAGCATCCTCGGCGTTACCGCATTCGCCAGCGGCACCCCCCCCTTGCAGGCCATCGCCGCCGAGGCCATTGGCACGTTCATCCTCGTCTTCACGATCTTTGGCGTCGCGGTAGACTCCCGCTCGCCGGTTGGCTGGGCTGGCCTGGTCATCGGCCTGATCGTCGCCGGGATCATCTTCGTCGTCGCCCCGGTGACTGGCGCCTCGCTCAACCCTGCGCGCACCTTCGGCACGGTCTTCGTGCAGGCGCTGTTTGGTGGCAAAGCGTTCTACAATGAATACTACGTGTATGTGATCGGGCCAGTTGTGGGTGGCGCGTTGGGCGCCTTCGCCTACGAGTTCATCGCCGCGCCCAAGGCCGCCGCCGCCGCCGCCGCTGCCGCAGCGGCGCCCGTCCACGTCGAGGCGCCCGCCGCCGCGCGCCGCTAAACCTCCCGGTTGATCCGCAGACGTGTAGCTGAAGTGTACCTTCGTGTGTCGTGGCCCGCGTGACCACGCCGACCACGACACGCACCACACGCGAAGCCCGCTACGAGACCCAGAACGAAGCCCAACTAGAAGAGGAGCGATTTGTGAAGAAGCTGATCAATTCCCCGGAGACGGTCGTAGATGACGAACTCCACGGACTCGAGGCGGCCCACGGCGATCTCGTGCGCGTTGACTTCGAGAATCACATCGTCGTGCGCGCCGATGCGCCAGTCGTCGGCAAGGTGGGGATCATCTCCGGCGGTGGCAGCGGCCACGAGCCGATGCACGGCGGCTTTGTGGGGCGTGGCATGCTCGACGCCGCCTGCCCTGGCGCCGTGTTTACCTCGCCTGTGCCCGATCAGATGCTCGCCGCCACGCGCGCCGTCAATGGTGGCGCTGGGGTCCTGCATATCGTCAAGAACTACACTGGCGACGTGTTGAACTTTGAGATGGCGGCGGAGTTGGCGCAGGCCGACAACATCCAGGTCGCCAGCGTCACGATGGATGACGATGTCGCGGTGAAGGATAGCCTCTATACGGCGGGTCGCCGTGGCGTCGGCGCGACGGTGCTGGCGGAAAAGATCACCGGCGCGGCGGCTGCCGCTGGCGCGCCGCTGCAACGAGTCGCCGACCTCTGCCGCAAAGTCAACGCCAACGCCCGCAGCATGGGGATGGCGCTGACCTCGTGCGTCGTCCCAGCGGCGGGCAAACCCACGTTTGAGCTGGGCGACGACGAGATGGAGATCGGCATCGGCATCCACGGCGAGCCAGGCCGCGTCCGCATGAAGATGGCCTCAGCGGCGGAGATCGCTGAACTGCTGATGAACCCCATCCTGGAAGACCTGCCCTATCGCTCCGGCGATAACGTGTTGGCCTTCGTCAATGGCATGGGCGGCACACCGCTGATCGAACTGTATGTGATGTATAACGAGGTGAACCGCATCCTCAAGGGCAAGGGTATCACCATCACGCGCAATCTGGTCGGCAGCTACATCACGTCGCTCGACATGGCTGGTTGTTCGATCACGCTGCTCAAACTCGACGACGAACTCACCCAACTCTGGGATGCGCCGGTGCTGACGCCCGCGCTCCGTTGGCGGGCCTAACCCCTGACCCCTTCCCACAGTCGTGGGAAGGGGAACTGAGCGATCCTGCGGATCCGTCCGGCAGGCGGCGCGCTGTTCTCCTTGCCGTTCCGGCGCTCGGTCGGCGCGGCAAGGGAGCGACGCCCCAGCGGAATGGCAGGGCGCAGGTCGCCTTACGAGTGGGCGCAGAAAGGATGAGTTATGACGCCAGATCGCGCATGTATCCTGGGCTGGCTACAGCGGGCGGCGCAGGCGTTGCACGAGCAGCGCGACTATTTGACCAGCCTCGATTCCGCCATTGGCGACGCCGACCACGGCTTCAACATGGATCGTGGTTTCACCGCTGTGCTAGCAAAGTTGCCGACCGTCGCCGAGGCCGACATTGGGACGATCCTCAAGACGGTCGGCGCGACGCTGGTCTCCACCGTCGGTGGCGCCAGTGGGCCGTTGTATGGGACGGCGTTCTTGCGCGCAGGGACGGCGCTAGCCGACAAGCAAGAACTAACCCCCGCCGAGGCGATCGCTGGCCTGGAGGCGGCGCTCGAAGGCATCATGGCGCGTGGGCATGCCCAGCGCGGCGAGAAGACGATGATTGACACGCTTGGCCCGGCGATTGACACGCTGAAAGCGGCGGTCGCGGCGCGGCGCCCCTTCGCCGCGGCGCTGGCCGAGGCCGCCAACGCCGCCGACGCCGCCGCCCTGGCGACGATCCCCCTGCTGGCGACAAAGGGGCGCGCCAGCTACCTTGGCGAGCGTAGTGTGGGCCACCAAGACCCCGGCGCGACTTCGATGGCGCTGTTCTTCCGCGCCATGCTCAGTGGAAAGTAGGCGCGCATGGCGGTGGGATTAGTGATCGTCTCGCATAGCGCGCGATTGGCGGAGGGCGTGGTGGAGCTAGCGGGCCAGATGGCCCAGGGCCGCGCGACGCTGATCGCCGCTGGTGGCGCCGACGATGGCTCGCTGGGGACATCGTTCACCCGCGTCAGCCAGGCGATCGCCGCAGCGGATGCGGCGTCGGGCGCGGCGGGCGTCATCGTGCTGGCGGACCTGGGCAGCGCCGCGATCGTCGCCGCGATGGCGCTCGAAGAGTTGCCGCCAGAGCGCCGCGCGCGGGTGCGGCTCGCGAACGCGCCGCTGGTGGAGGGCGCGGTGGTGGCCGCCGTCGAGGCCAGCATTGGAGCAACGCTCGATGAGGTGGTCAGCGCCGCCGAGGGCGCGCTGACGCTGGGCAAGATCACGAAAGGAGCCTAGCCAATGGCAACGGTCGAGCGGGTCTTGATCTTGATGAACAAGGTGGGCTTGCATGCGCGCCCCGCTGCGCTGTTCGTGCAGACGGCGGCCCGGTTTACCTCCACCATTCAGGTGACGTGCAACGGGCGACGCGCCGACGCCCGACGCATTCTGCAAGTTTTGCAACTTGGCGCCGAGTATGGGGCCAAGCTGCATCTGGTCGCCGAGGGCGACGACGCCACTGAGGCGCTCGCGGCGCTGGCCGAGTTGGTTCACAATCGCTTCGGCGATCCGGAATAGTTACCCAGCAGGCGCAACGCGCGAGCGAGGCAATAAACAGTCGTGAGACAGCAGGAACATCCAGGACGACGATATGGAGAGGAAGCGTTCACGGTGAAAGCGGGGGATAAACGCGCGCAGGCGGCTCAGTTGGCGCCCAGCGCCGACGCTACCGCCAATGGGCAGGCTGATCGTCTGCGCGCCAACGGCGACGCTTCCGACGGCTCCGCAGTTGAGATGAACGGCGCGTCAGCCAGCCTCAGCTTGGTCGGCGTCGGGGTAACGCCAGGGGTGGCGATTGGCGGCGCGCTGATCTTTCAGCGTGCCGCCGTCCCTGGTCGGCCAGCCACCCACCCGGCGAACGACCTGCGTGACCTGGATGGCGACGCGCCTAGCGCCACATCCCACACCCGACCACCCAGGCCACCGATTGACCCGGCGGGCGAACATGCGCAGGCGCGCGCCGCGCTTACTGGCGCCATCGCTGAGCTTCGCGCCTTGGTAGCTCAGGTGGCGCAGGAGATCGGCGCCGATGAGGCGGCTATCTTCGAGTCGCAGGCGTTGATGCTCGAGGATCCCACCATCCTGGAACGCGCCGACATGCTGATTGATCGCGACGGGCTGACCGCCTACGACGCCATCGCCATCGCGGCGGAGGAGCAGGCGTCGCTGCTCGCCGCCCTGCCGGAGCCACTCTGGCAGGCGCGCGCCGCCGATGTGCGCGACGCCGCCCGCCGTGCGCTCGACCTCATCATCCCCAGCGAGGCGCGCGCCCAGCCGCTCACCGACCGCATCGCCCAGGCGGGGCGCCCCGTGATGGTGATTGCGGACGACCTGACGCCCTCGGATACCGCCGGTCTGCGCGCGCAGAGCGTCCTCGGCATCGCCCTGGCTGGCGGCAGCGCGACCTCGCACGCGGCGATTTTAGCGCGGGCGCTGGGCATCCCGACGGTGGTGGGGCTTGGCCCATCCCTTTTGGCGAACTGCCATGAGGGCGATCTGGTGATCATTGACGGCGCGCGTGGCGCTGTGATTGTGCGCCCAACGCCGTCGCAGGTGGCCACCGCGCGCACGGCGACGCATGCCCAGCAGGCGGCGCTGGGCGCCGACCGCGCGCGAGCAGCGGAGTGGCGGCTACGTCCGGGACGCACCCGCGATGGGCGGCCCATTCAGACACTAGCCAACATCGGTTCCACCGAAGAGGCGCGGGCCGCCGTCGAGATGGGCGCCGAGGGCGTGGGGCTGCTGCGCACGGAGTTTTTGTTCGCCGGGCGGCCCAAGCTGCCCGACGAACACGAGCAAGCCGATCTCTATAGCGAGATTTTCGCCATCGTCGGGCCATCGCGTGGCCCCATCATCGTGCGGACGTTGGACGCGGGCGCCGACAAGCCACTGCCTGCGCTCGCTGACCTCACCCGCGCGCTACCAGCGGAGCAGAACCCCGCCCTAGGTGTGCGTGGGGTGCGCCTGAGCCTCTACGCGCCAGAGACGCTGCTGGCGCAGTTCCGTGGCGTCTTGCGGGCGGCGGCGCGGACGCGGGCGCAGGCCCGCCTGATGCTACCGATGATCGCCACGGTCGAAGAATTGCGCACGGCGCGGGCGCTGCTGCGCCAGGCGCGCGAGCAGTTGGCGCGGGAGGGCGTCCATCTGGATCAGGCGATCCCCCTGGGCGTCATGATCGAGACGCCCGCCGCTGTCTTCGCCGTCGAGGCGTTGGCGCGGGACGCCACGTTCTTTAGCATTGGCACAAACGATCTGACGCAGTATATCATGGCGGCTGATCGCCTGAACCCACAGTTGGTTGCTCTGTGCCAGCCGATCCAGCCCCCTGTGTTGCGCGCCATCGCCACCGTTGTCAGCGCCGCCCAGCGGCTAGGGCGCCCGGTCGGCGTCTGCGGCGAGATGGCGGGCGACCCGCAACTGGCGCTGCTGCTGGTGGGGATGGGCGCGCATGAGCTAAGCATGACGCCCCAACGCATCCCCGCCGTCAAGGAGGCGCTCGCCGCCTACACCGCCGATGGGCTGCGGGCGCTGGCGATGCGGGCGCTGCAAGCAACCACACTCGACGAAGTTCAGCGCATGCTTGACGATGTGGCGCCCAACCGAGCGGCAACCGAAGCAAACCAACCATAAGGCGCTGCGCAACATAGGCGAAGCTCTAGCGAAACCATCAGTGCGAAGCTCTGGCAAGACCATCAGCAGAGGAGGGGTCAGCATGAGTACCGATCTTCGTATTCCCGACACGTTCACCCAGACGGTTGAGAAGACCGCGCCCAGCGTAGGCGCCGCCGATCCCTGGGACGCGCCGTACTTCGGCGCGCCGGTCTATCTGGCCTATCAGCCGACGCTCGCTCCACAACAGGCTACGCGGCCAGCCGCCGCCCGCGTCCAGGCGCCGACAGTGGCGTCGCTTGACGTTGCCACCGCGTCCGAACGACGTGCGGCGCCAGGCGTTCGCGCGGCGAGCCAGACGACCCAGTGGGATCCGTGGGATGCGCCGTACTTTGGCGCTCCCGTCTATCTGGCCTATCGCGCGCAGCCGCTCGCCTGCCCGTCCGCAGAATGGGTCGCCCCGATGGCGGTAGCCTCGCTAGCGCCGGGCGAGACGGCAGACGCCGCGCGGGTCGCCGCTACGCCAGCGGCGCCGAAGCCCAGGCGTGCGACGCCAAACTGGCTAGCGCGGCTATTCGGCGCCGGTCGCGGGAAGTGACAAGATCGCGATGTAGCCCCCACGCCCGCACCGAACATTCACAAGCCCTGAAAGTGCGCCTTCAGGGCTTGTATTTTCATGCGCCGAAGCAGGCGTGAAACTGCACATCAGCCGACTAGTTGATGACGCACGCTGAGAGGCTACTCCGGCGCCACTGCGATGGCCGAGATACCGATCAAAAACACAGGCGGCATGAGAGCCGCCGCCATGATGACATTGTTCGTCGGCGGATTGGGCCGATCACCCCACCAGCGCTGGAATACCTCAAGCCCAGCCTGGATCGGCTGACCTTGGGTGATATACACGGTCATTTGGATGAGATGTTCCCGCCCGGCCCCAGCGGCTGCGAGGCACATCTCCACGTTTTTGAGTGTTTGTTCCGTTTGGCGTGCCAGATCGCCTGGCCCCACAACGCTTCCAGCGGCGTCCACGGCGTTTTGCATCCCGATATAGATCGTTTTCGTCGGCCCGCTGACCACGACTGCCTGGGTATAGGCGGGATTGTTGTGCATGCCTTCAGGATTGAGATGCAGAACGGTCGCTGGAGATCTGATTGGTTCAGACGGATTGCTCATGCGCAGACTCCTCACTCTGGTCAGGCAGGCTTGTTCCTCTCGTCGTCGCGTTATACGCCATGCGCATATAACTGTCGCCAGCCGTCAACTCATCGAGCATTTGTTGCAGGCGTTGCTCGCGGGTGACCTGACGTTTCGCCTGGGTGATCCAGCCGATATAGTCGTTTTGCTGGTAGGCAGGGCGCTGCTGATACACCTCCAACAGTCTGCGGGCAAACATCGCTTGGTAGACGAAATCGGGCATTGGGTGAATGGGGCGTTTGAGGCGTCGCGCTTGTTCATCTCGCATCGCACTCCTCCTCTATCTATCGTCTGGCCCTTCAACTGCTGGCTGCGCGTCCGCTTCCCGGAGAAGCTCAACGCGAACCCGGCGCAAATTCATGCCCTGAGTATAGCCTAGAAACCGGACGATTTCATACCGCTATGTTTGACCGCTATGTTCTTGGCGCCTCAGAGGATGGCGCCTCGTGCGCAACGATTGATTTTTCGCTGTCCGGTGGCGAGGCGTTGCGGTTGGCGCCAGGCGCGGCCCCCACCCTGGCTTGGCCTACGGCCTGCGCCTGTCCCTCCCCCGCTACGCGGGAGAGGGGCACGAAGAGCTGGGAACAAACCGCTGGGAACAAACCACCCAGACCTGAGCGATGGAGGCCGTAACACGCCAATCGGGAGGCCGTAACACGCCAATCGGTTCGCCTGCCGTATTGCGAAAACCAATACGAGGCATAGCCTGTGTGGATGAGAAGGCTGCTATAGTACTGAGTACAAACCACTACGCGCCCGCTCGCACGGGAGCGCCAAAAGGGAGCGCCAACGATGACGTCACCGCATACACACCACGACACTACCCAGCCCAGCGCGCCAGCGGACACGCTGCTGCGCGAACAGATCGCCTATTATCGGGCGCGGGCGAATGAGTACGACGAGTGGTTTCTGCGCCAGGGTCGCTACGACCACGGCCCCGAAGCGAATGCCCGCTGGTTCGCCGAGGCGGCGCAGGTCGCCGATGCGCTCGAAGTGGCCCTGTCGCGCTTGCCTGCCCCAGTAGCTCCGTCCGACGCGCCCACGCATGATCCCACGCAGACGCTCACAAACGATCCCCACAACCTCAGCGTGCTGGAGCTAGCCAGCGGCACAGGCCTCTGGTCGGCGCGGTTGCAGCGCCATGCGGCGCGCTTGACGCTGGTGGATAGCGCGCCGGAGATGCTGGCGCTCGCCCAGGCGCGCATCGCCCAGGAGCAGCAGGCGCAGCAGGCGCAGCAGGCGCAGCAGGCGCAGCAGGCGCAGCAGGCGCAGGTCGGCGCCGCCGCGACTGGCGCCCACTGCACGGTGGAGACCATCGAGGCCGATCTCTTTAGCTGGCGGCCAACGCAACGCTACGATCTCGTCTTCTTCGGCTTCTGGCTATCGCACGTCCCGCCGGAACGCTTCGACGCCTTCTTGGCGCTGGTGGCCGATTGTCTCGCGCCAGGTGGCCAAGTGTTCTTTGTGGATTCACGGTATACTGAGGCGTCCACTGCGCGCGATCATCAGCTTGCGGGGCCAGAGGCCAGCGCCCTCACCCGGCGGCTCAACGACGGTCAGGAATATCGCATCGTCAAGGTGTTTTATGAGCCGACGGCGCTGGCCGAGCGGCTGGCCACGTTGGGCTGGCGCGCCGACATCCTGGCGACGCCGACCTATTTTGTCTATGGGAGCGCGGCCCCCACCCTGGCTTGACCCTACGGGTCTGCGCCTGTCCCTCCCCCGCTGCGCGGGAGAGGGGCACGGAAGGGCGAAGCGGCGCCCGCTTGTTGGCGCCACGCGCGTAGTGAGGGCGCGTCTGCGCTCCCCTTCCCACAACGGTGGGAAGGGGCTGGGGGTTAGGCCTAGCCCTGCCTTGCCCTGCGGGCGGCGGCTGTCCCTTCCCCCACCTGTGGGAAGGGAGCGGTCTGCCTCTGCGCTCCCCTTCCCACTGCGGTTGGAAGGGGCTGGGGGTTAGGCCTGTCCGCCGAACGTCACGTTTGTCGGCATGGGC
>VFSW01007168.1_pt1 | contig 16233 bp, 15 predicted proteins | sample 5358111 | NCBI WGS metagenome assembly VFSW01 (sample SAMN11554181, study PRJNA540505) | mine drainage metagenome | isolation source: sediment from site ElyBrook_90M | place: USA: Ely Copper Mine, Vershire, VT | collected 2017 | reverse complement strand
ATCCGTGAGCTCCTCAACCCCTTTCGCCGCCTCCTCCACAACGCCTCCCATCATCCAGATCAACGGCGCCAACCCTGCCATCGTCCAGGTCGGCGCCAGCTACAGCGACCTCGGCGCCACCATCACCGGCCCGACCGCCGACCTCAACCTCGGCATCACGGCATCCGTCGACGGCGCGACCTCCACGCCGCTCTCCGACATCGCGATCGACACCTCGGTCGCCGGCACGCACACCATCACCTACAGCGCCACCGACCAGAACGGACTCACTGGGACCGCCATCCGCACCGTCACCGTCGTCGATCCGAATGCGGCAAGCGGCCAGAGCGCCACGTCGACCGGCAGCGATTCTTCGGCTGGTTCGAGCGGGGGAGACAGCTCATCTAACGCTAGCTCTTCTGACGCGACTTCCACAACTCCGTGAAATTTTATGCACCAAATAAAGGCTCTTGACGGGTATTCATATATTTGATACAACATAAGACATACGAATCGCAATAGTCAATCGATATGCTTTCATTTTCACCCAAGAACGTCAGCAAGGACCTGCTCTCCGGCCTCCCGGACCGATCGCGCCGCGTGCTGTCTGACCGTTTCGGCCTCTCCGGAAAGGGAGAAGGGCGCACGCTTGACGCCATCGGCCAGGAATACGGGGTCACCCGCGAGCGCATCCGCCAGATAGAGAACCACGGCCTCGCCGCGGTGCGCGAATCCGATGCCTATAGCGCGCACGCCGCGAGCCTCGAAGAGCTCAAGAAGCTGGTCAACGCCCTCGGCGGCATCCTCGCCGAAGAGACGCTTCTCAAGAACATCGCCAAGAGCGAGGCCGATCGCAACCACATCGTCTTCATCCTCACTGTCGGCCATCCCTTCGACGCGCGCCGCGAGGACGACGATTTCCGCGCACGCTGGTACACCGACGAGCAGCTCGCCGAGCAGGTAGAGCAGGCGCTCTCAGAGCTTCATGAATCCATCGAGGCCAACCGCCTCACTTCAGAAGATGAGTTCCTCCAGCTTTTTGGGAAGCACCTCAAATCCGCCGGCGTCAAGAATCGCCCGGAGGAAGTCCTCCCGCACTGGCTCACGATCTCCAAGCGCCTCGGCCGCAATCCGCTCGGCGAGTGGGGCCGCATGGATTCTCCGCACGTCCGCATCAAGAACACGCGCGATTTCGCCTACCTCACGCTCAAGCGCCACGGCTCCCCGATGCACTTTACCGAGGTCGCCAAGGGCATCGAGAAGCTCTTCAACAGGAAGACGCATCCCGCTACGACGCATAATGAATTGATAAAGGACGGACGCTTCGTCCTCGTCGGCCGCGGGCTCTACGCCCTCAAGGAATGGGGCTACGAACCGGGCGTCGTGCGCGACGTCATCAAAGGGATACTCCAGCGTGAATCTCCGCTTTCCCGCGATGAGATCGTCGACCGCGTCAAGCGCGAGCGCTACGTCAAGGACGCGACCATCGCCGTCAATCTCCAGAACGGATCCTTCACGCGCCTTCCGGACGGCCGCTACTCGCTGTCCAAGTAATCTTCAGCCGAATAAAATAACAAAGGTCGGTCCTTGGTAGCAGCAAAGACCGACCTTTGTTTTTATGATGTGTACTTGTGTTGGTATCTCAGTGGGATTCATTTCTTAAATGGTATTATTGAGGCATGGCGGACAAACACGAAGCCCCGAAGGGACTCTTCGCGGGCACCATATTCGAAGGAGGACCTTTCGGCGGCGGCCATGGCCACAAGTTCGAGGGCGATTGGTATGAATACATCGAGCATACGAAATTCGGACACTTCATCTTTGAATACTTGGCCGAGTGGGGTGTATCGCGTGCGCTTTCGTTGTGGATAATCTTTCTCGGACTTCTCTTCATACTCGCGCATGAGATCCCGCATCTCGCTTCGTTCACGATAGAGTGGCTCGCCGGCACCGCGCCCCTATGGCTTCCCGTCAGCCTTTGGATCGCCACGTGGGCCGTGTGGATATGGTATATCCAGGGCCTCTACATCTCCGGCCGCGATCCGGTCCTTCTCGAGGTGAAGATTCCGCGCGAGATCACCAAATCGCCGCGCGCGATGGAGATAGCGCTGGCGAGCTTCTGGTTCACCTCGAGCGAGACGACTTTCCTGCATCGCGCGTGGCGCGGCCAGGTGCGCGTCTGGTATTCGCTCGAGTACGCTTCTTTCGGCGGCGACGTGCATATGTACGTCTGGGTGCCCAAGAGCCATCGCAACGTCGTCGAATCCGCGCTCTACGCGCAGTTTCCTGAGATCGAGCTGCATCAGGTGGAGGATTACGCTTCGAAGTTCAAATACGACCGCGAGAAGCACAAGGTATTCGCTACCGACTGGGCATATCCCAAAGGAATGAGCTCCAAGCCCGGAGGCGACGCCTTTCCGATAAAGACCTATATAGATTTCGAGCTCGACAAGGATCCCGACGAGGAATTCAAGGTCGATCCGCTCGCGCAGGTGTTTGAATTCCTGAGCTCGCTCAAGCCGGGCGAGCAGGTATGGGTGCAGATCATCATCCGTGCCGCGGGCAAATACGGAAGCGTCCTCAACCCGAAGAAAGGCGACAAAGAATGGATAGAGCGCGTGCAGGACGCCGTGCAAAAGATCAGGTCCGAAGCATCGGTAAACGTTGGCAAGGAAGATTACCCTGACAGCGACGAGAAGAAATACGGCTTTCCGCGCCCGACATGGCTGCAGACGGAGCAGATCCGAACGCTCGAGCGGCACTTGGGCAAGGTGCCCTTCGAAGTCGCGATGCGCGGCGCGTACTTCGCCGACACGACCAAAGCCTCCTTCTCGAGCGCCAATTACACGGCGAATCGCTGGATATGGAAGCCGGTGAACAACCCGGGCTATCTCAACGAGCTCAAGCCCACGCGCGGGCACAACCCCTTTGATTATCCTTGGCAGGACTTCATGGATCTGCGCTACAAGCTGGTCTCGGAGCGGTTCTTCGATGCGTATCGTCGACGCTTAGCGTTCCACGCGCCGTGGCATACGCCCTCCCAGGTCATGACCAACGAGACTCTGGCCACTATCTGGCACTTCCCCTCGAGCGGGATAGCATCGCCGGGCCTCGAACGCATTTCCGCGACCAAGGCCGAGCCTCCGCACAATCTGCCCAAATAAGATCTCATGCAGCAACCACCCGGCAATCTCATCGAGCGGTCTCTTGCGTATCTCGACGACCTGCAAGAGCGGCTTTCGGCCCGCTGGCGGGAGAACGCCAACCGCCGCACGATAATCATCATACTCATCCTCGGACTGCTCTCGATCTATACGTATCTGTACCTCATCCGTCCGCCGGACCAATTTCCGCTCCAGAAGATAATCACCGTGCCTTCGGGAGAATCGGGAAAGGTTGTGAGCGAGATCCTCGAGGAGGACGGCGTGGTGCGCTCCGCCTTGATGTTCCGCATCATGGCGACCCTGCTCGGTCACGAACGCGACCTGCACGCGGGGGATTACATATTCACCGAGCCCCTGGACGTATTCCACGTCGCGCGCACCATCGGCATCGGCGCGTACGGTCTCGAGCCCCTGAAGATCCGCATCCCGGAAGGCGCGACCGTGCGCGAGATGGCGACGGTATTCTCGATAGAGCTGCAGGATTTCAACGCGCAGAACTTCCTCGTGCAAGCGGAGCCGCTTGAGGGATATCTTTTCCCCGACACGTATTTCTTCCTGCCCAATGCCACGGAGAACACCGTCATAGAAGCGATGCGTCAGGATTTCGACGTCCACGAAGCGACGATCGAGACGCAAGTGGAGGCCTTCGGACGTCCGCTCTCCGACGACGTGACCATGGCGTCCATCGTCGAGCGCGAGGCCAGCAATACGCAGGATCGGCGCATGATCGCGGGCGTCCTCTGGAACCGCATCGCGCGCGGCATGCCGCTGCAGACCGACGTGACCTTGCAATACACGCTTCCGATAGCCGACTCGCAGCTGACGCTATCCGATCTCCAGAGCGGTTCGCCCTACAATACCTATACGCACAAGGGCCTGCCGCCGGGGCCCATCGGCAGCCCGTCGCTCGATTCGCTTCTTGCGGCAGTGACGCCTATCAAGAGCAATTACCTCTACTATCTCGCCGACAATAGCGGCGTGACCCACTACTGCGCGGCCTTTGTCTGCCAGTTGGCGAATGAGAGAGAATACCTGGGGAAGTAGGGAGGGTTTGAATATCGAGGTCTGACCTCGGGTACTCTCAAGGTCGGTACTCGGTATTCCTTACGGTGCCAATGGGCCGCAAACCTGTCCTATTTTGAAGCTTGAAGTTCGGTGTATCTTATCCAGCCGAGCGACGAATAGACTAAGTAAAATATTACTGACGGCTGGCGAGACTTCAAAATAGGACAGGTCTTGCCGCCCACCCGTGGTGCTGTATTCTGCCAATATGAAAAAGGTCTACATAGGTATCTCCGGCGGAGTGGACTCAGGTACCTCGGCAGCGTTCCTCAAGGAGCAGGGATATGACGTCACCGGCGTCTTCATAAAGATATGGCAGCCGGAATTCATCGAATGTACCTGGCGCGAGGACAGGCTCGACGCGCTTCGCGTCTGCGCGAACTTGGGCATACCGTTTCGTGAAATAGACCTCTCCGAAGAATATAAGAGGGACGTCGTCGATGCGATGGTCGCCGACTATGGGAGCGGCATTACGCCGAACCCCGACGTGCTTTGCAACGAGAAGATAAAGTTCGGCGCGTTCATGCGATGGGCGCTCGACGAAGGCGCCGATAGGATCGCGACCGGGCATTATGCGCAAGTCGGCGAGCATGACGGACGAGCGGTATTGATGCGTGCGTTCGATCAGACAAAGGATCAGTCGTATTTCTTATATCGGATCTCGGCTGAATATTTGAATAAGGTCATCTTTCCTATCGGCGGGATGCGCAAGTCGGATGTGCGCGCAGCGGCACGCCGCTTCGATCTCCCGGTCGCCGAGAAGCCCGACAGTCAGGGCCTTTGCTTCGTCGGTGATGTCTCGATGAGGGATTTCTTGCGCCGGTTCATAACGGTCGAGAGCGGCAGTGTCATCGATATGGGCGGGAATATCGTCGGCGAGCATGATGGCGCGGCGCTCTATACGATAGGCCAGCGCCACGGATTCACGATAAAGAACGGGCCTGCGGGCGGCGCTCATTATATAGTTGCTATCGACACTCATAAGAATACGATCACCGTCTCGGGAAAGCGCGGCGATGCCGAGATTGCAGAGGCTCGAGTGCGCGACATGCATTGGATACTCGAAGCACCGGCATTGCCGATGAAGGCGATGGTCCAGACCCGTTATCACGAGACACCGATAGCCGCTATGATCTCAAAAGATGGAGACGGCATCATCGGCACGTTTGATACTCCGCGCACCGCATCTCCCGGACAATCGCTCGTCATCTATCACGGCGAGACATGCCTCGGGGGCGGCATCATCGTCGGACGATGATGAGCCGATGAGGGATTTGCGAAATCCCTCATACAGAACTGTGCATAGCGATCAAGTGCGCGCGCTTTATCGCGCTACAATGGTGGCTCATGAATCATCTCTTGATAACGAAAGCCGACGGGCAATTGGAGCCCTTTGATCCCGTGAAGCTCGAGCACTCGCTCGCGCACGCGGGCGCGAGTTCGACTATGCGCGCGAAGATCCTCGGTGCTGTGACCGCGAAGCTCCATCCCGGCATCATGACCGAAGAGATCTACCGCCACGCATTCGAGATGCTGCGCGAGCATGAAGTAGCGCCGGTCGCCGCGCGCTACTCGATGAAGCGTGCCGTCTTCGCGCTCGGCCCTTCAGGGTTCCCCTTTGAGAATTTCCTCGCGGAAGTATTCAAAGGCCACGGTTGGAGCGTACGCACCGAAGTGACCCTGATGGGCCGCTGCGTGACGCACGAAGTCGACGTACTCATGGAGAAAGACGGGCATCGCGTCGGCATCGAGGCCAAATTCCATAACGATCCGGGCGGCAAGACCGACATCAAGGATGCGCTCTACGTGAAGGCGCGCTACGACGACCTCAGGCTCGCGCCCGAGGCGAGCTCGCGCGTCGATGAGGGCTGCCTCGTGACCAATACGAGATTCACTCGCAATGCCATCCGCTACGCTCAATGCTCCAATCTGCGCCTCATCGGCTGGGATTATCCGCGCACGCGAGGTTTGCTTACTCTCATCGAAGAAGCAAAGGTGCATCCTTTGACTTGTCTTACCACGCTCTCCGACGGCGAGAAGCGTCGTTTGCTCGATCAGAAGATAGTGCTCTGCAAGCACGTCCAGACGCCGCACATCCTCACCGAATACGGCGTGAAGCCCGATCGCATCCCGAAGGTACTCGAAGAAGCGAAGCTTTTGTGCGGCATTTAGATCAGAAAGAACCGGAAATGATATACTGCTCATCAACAAGAGTATGAGCGGATTCTATAAGCCCAAGAGGAACCCTGACTGGAGCTATGGCGGAGCCAAGTGGACGCTCTCGCGCTCCAAGATCGATCTCTTCATGGAGTGCCAGCGCTGCTTCTACATAGACAATAAGCTCGGCACCGCGCGACCGCCGGGGTTTCCCTTCAACCTCAACAGCGCCGTCGACGCGCTCTTGAAGAAGGAGCTCGACGCGCACCGCGCCCGTGGCACGCAGCATCCGCTCGCCAAAGCATACGGGCTCGACGCGGTGCCGTTCGCTCACGAGCGCATGGATGAATGGCGCAACGCGCTCAATCAGGGGGTGAAGACCCTGCACAAGGCGACCGGACTCACCGTGCGCGGCGGCGTCGACGACATCTGGGTCAACAAGGACGGCGAGCTTATCGTCATCGATTACAAGGCGACCAGCAAAGACGGCAAGATCGAGAGCCTCGACGAAGATTGGCATCGCGGCTATAAGCGGCAGCTCGAAGTCTATCAATGGCTCCTGCGTCAGAATGGATTCAAGGTGTCAGACACCGGCTACTGGTTTTACGCCAATGCGACCAGAGACCGCGAAGCATTCGACGGGACGCTTGATTTTGAATTGACGCTCGTCCCCTACAAAGGCTCGACCGATTGGATCGATGGTACGCTTGTGGACCTTAAGGCATGCCTCGACAGCGAACTCATTCCGCCTTCATCACCCGAGTGTGATTATTGCCTGTATCGCGAAGCGGCTGGCAAAGCCCTCCAAGCTCAGGCTTTGATAGCAAAGAAGGGCGTGACTGGAACATTAGGAATATAAATGAGAAAATCAGGCTTATGAAAACATTCGCTGATAAGGTCCGCGACGTCGTGCGAAAGATCTCGAAAGGGAAGACGATGACATATAAGGAAGTTGCTAAGAAGGCAGGCAACGAGAAGGCATCGCGTGCCGTCGGCGCCGTCATGCGCACGAATTATCTCGCGGATGTGCCTTGCCACCGCGTGATCAAGAGCGATGGTAGCTTAGGCAGCTACAATCGCGGCGGCACAGCGGCCAAGCTCGCGCTTTTGAAGAAGGAAGGGGCTTTAAAATAGCTAACGAAGACCAACATGAAATACCGCAAGCTAGGGCACACCGATATAGACGTGCCCATTATCTGTCTCGGCTCGATGAATTGGGGCCAGCAGAATACCGAAGCCGATGCGCATGAGCAGCTCGACTATGCGCTCTCGCAAGGAGTTAATTTCATCGATACCGCAGAGATTTATCCCGTGCCGCCGGACAGCGAGAAACAGGGCCGCACTGAGACCTATATCGGTACCTGGCTCAAGAAGCGCGGCAAGCGCGATGACCTGGTGATCGCGAGCAAGGTCTCGCCTTCGAGCGTGATCCGTACCAGGCCTTTCAAGGGCGATCGCCCGCATCTCGATCGCGAGAACATCATAGCTGCGCTAGATGGTTCGCTCACCCGCCTGCAGACCGACTACCTAGACTTCTACCAGGTGCACTGGCCGGATCGCGTGACGAACTTCTTCGGCGTGCGCGGATTCGAATCTCTTGAAGAAGACCCTGGAGCGGTACCGATCGAGGAAACGCTCTCGGCGCTCGCCGAAGTGATCAAGTCCGGCAAGGTCCGACACATCGGGCTTTCCAATGAGACACCCTGGGGAGTCACCGAATACCTTCGTCTTGCGCGCGAGAAAGGCTTGCCTCGCATCATAACGATACAAAATCAGTATTCGCTCACGAATCGCACGTTTGAAATCGGATTGTCAGAGATCTGCCTACGCGAAAACATCGGGTTTTTGCCGTATTCGCCGCTCGCGATGGGAGTCCTCAGCGGCAAATATCTCGACGGAGCTAAGCCCGAAGGCGCGCGCTTCACCGTCCAACAGCGTAATTCGTCACGTTACAATCCGCCGCATGTCCAAGAATCGGTACGCAAATACGTCGCGCTCGCTAAAGCCAATGGCCTTGATCCGGCCACGATGGCGCTCGCGTTCGTGAATTCCCGACAGTTTGTCACTTCGAATATCATCGGTGCCACGAAGATCGAGCAGCTCAAAGTCGATATCGCGAGCGCAGATGTCGAGCTTTCGAAAGATATTCTCGATGAGATCGCCAAGATCTATACCGAACATCCGGACCCGACGGCCTAAGTGCGTTATCTATGACGGACGAAAAGAAAGAAGTGCAGATTGAGCCGTCATGGAAAGAGCATTTGAAGGGGGAATTCGACAAGCCGTATTTCAAGGATCTGACTACATTCGTCAAAGACCGCTATCAGCACGCCATCGTCTTCCCGCCGCCCAAGAGTATCTTCCGCGCCTTCGATCTCTGTCCCTTCGGCAAAGTAGAAGTAGTGATACTCGGCCAGGATCCGTATCACGGGCCGAAGCAAGCAAACGGCCTCTGCTTTGCGGTAAGCGAAGGTATCACCTTGCCGCCGTCTTTGCAAAACGCCTTCAAAGAGATTGAGAGCGATCTCGGCACGCAGATAGTCCACAAGAGCGGCGACCTCGAACGTTGGGCTAAGCAAGGCGTGCTGCTCTTGAATGCCACGCTTACGGTCGAGGCGCATAAAGCCGGTTCGCATCAAGGCAAAGGCTGGGAGCAATTCACCGATGCGGCGATCAAGGCGCTCTCGGATAAACGCGAGCATCTCGCATTCATATTGTGGGGGAATTATGCCAAGGCCAAAGGCGCGCACATCGATCGCTCGAAGCATCTCGTGATCGAATCCGCCCACCCGTCGCCGTTTTCGGCGGCTAACGGTTTCTTCGGTTCGAAACCTTTCTCGCGTACCAATGAATATCTTGAATTACAGGGCAAAAAGCCGATTGACTGGCTTTGAGCTATTGCGTACGAGGGCATCCCTTGTGCAAAGAAAGCTTCATTTGTAATTAAGAAAAAGTAGGCTATTCTACGCACCCATGAATGCATCTCTCAAAAAGGTCAGGACTGCATACGGCATCACAGAATATGCTTTGTCAAATGGCCTGCGTTTGCTGCATAAGCGCGATGCAGCTATGCCCATCGTCGCGGTCTGCGTGACGTATCACGTGGGTTCTCGCAACGAAGCTCCGAGGCACACCGGCTCCACGCACATCCTCGAGCACCTGCTTTTCAAGGATTCTGAAAAATATAATAAGGCCAACGGCAAGTCCATCACCGACCATCTTGAATGGATGGGCGCCCTCATGAACGCGACGACCTGGCTCGACCGCACCAACTATTTCGAGCTTTTGCCGAAAGAGCGGCTCGCCGAAGCGCTCGAGATGGAAGCCGACCGCATGCGCGGATCGCTCTTCAACGACGCTGATCTCGCCTCCGAAATGACCGTCGTGCGCAACGAATTCGAGCGCTCGCGCAACGACCCTTTCGAGATACTGAGCGAGGAGGTCATGGCCGCGGCGTTCACGACGCATCCGTACCGCATCCCGACGATAGGCATCAAGGATGACATCGAGGGCTCGACCGCCGCGAAGCTGCGAGAATTCTATGACAAGTTCTATTGGCCCAACAACGCAACGCTCTCGATATTCGGCGATGTAAGCCCGAATGAGGTGCAGTCGCTGGCTCTCAAATACTTCGGCAATATCCCGCACTCGCCGGGAGTCATACCGATGATGGATACTTTCGAGCCGAAGCAAGAGAAGGCACGCAGCATCGAGATCAAGAAGCCGGCAGGCGTCTCGGTCGCCGAACTCGCATTCAAAGCGCCACGCGCGACTGACCCCGACTTCTTGCCGCTCTATGTGCTGGGCACCATTCTCGCCGGCGGATTCTCAAGCAGCTTGCAGAAGCGCATCGTCGATACCGGGCATGCCGCAGAGCTCCATGTATCGATGTTTCCGCTCTATGATCCGGGCATCGTGTCCTTCACAGCGGTCATCGGCAAGAAGTCGAAGCCAGAGAAGGTGCTCGCGCTCCTCAAGAAGGAACTCGCGGCGCTGGTGAAGAAAGGCGTTACCAAGGCCGAGCTCGATCGCGCCCGCGAGCGCCTGCTCTCGCAGGTCGCCGACGAGCATGACGGCATATTCAACGAGATCCGCACGGTCTCGGAATCGATTGCGGCAGGGGATTGGACGTTCGGCTACGCCTTCGCCGAAGGACTCAAGCGCCTCAAGTGCCTCGATATCGACCGTGTCGGTCGGAAATACTTCGTGCCTTCCGCCGAGACGACCGGCATACTCTTCGATACATTAGGAGAACCGTCCGTATCCGTATGAGCTACGCATCGAAGATAACGGAAAGGAAATTCGCATGGGGCGGGAGAGGCCTGGTGACGAAGTTCGCTGCCCACGGCCGCGTATCCATCACCGGAAGCATCGCAGGCGGCGCACGACTCGCAGGCAGCCGCGCGCTTGCCGAAGCGCATGCGTCGATGCTGCTCGAGGGCACCAGGAAGAAAACCAAGACCGATATCCAGATACTTCTGGATGATCTCGGCGCCTCGCTGTCGTTCTCGGTCGAGAAGGATCGCCTCGTCTTCTCGGGCCACGTTCGCGCGAGCTATACCAAGAAGCTGCTCATGCTCGTGAGCGAAGTGCTGCGCGAGCCCTCATTTCCCGTGAAGGAATTCGCTACCGTCGTCGATCGCATGCGCGCCGAACTCTCGATAGAAGGCCAGGAGACGCGCACCCAGGCGGCCATCAACCTTTCGCAATTGCTTTACGCTCCAGAGCATCCCAACTACCAGGCTTCGACGGCTGATTCGCGCGCAGCGCTCGAGAAGCTCACGCGCAAGGATCTGGAGAGATATCATGCCCGTGCCGTCGAGCGCAGCTCGCTCGTCGTGTCCATTGCGGGAGACTTGCCTCAGGCCGAGGCGTTCAAGCTGATCGACACTATATTTTCCAAGCTTCCGAAAAGCGCAGCCGCGCTGCCGCAGTTCGATGCCGCTCTTCCTTCAAGGGCCAAGCTCAAGCATGTGCACCTGGAAGACAAATCGAGCATCGACTACATGCTCGGCATAGCGACCGGCATCACCAAGGATCACGCTGACTATCCGGCACTCCTGCTCGGTCTCCAGATACTCGGCAATCGGAGCGGCTTCACCGGCCGCCTCATGCGCACCGTCCGCGAGGTAGAAGGCCTCACCTACGGCGTCTATGCGTTCACGAGCGGCTTCCTCAAGGCCGACGGCTTCGCCGCGGTATGGGCGACCTTTGCGCCGGCGCTTTTTGAGAAAGGGAAAGCCGCCGTGATGCGCGAGATAAATAAGATCGTCGATGAAGGACCTACAGACGAGGAGGTGGGGAAGCACCGCATGATGTTCGAAGCCCGCTCGCGCGTGATGCTCTCGAATTCGTCCGATCTCGCACGCGCCGCCCACGACATCGCCATCGAAGGCCGCAAGCCTTCGTATCTAGATGAGTTCCCGAAGACCATGCTCAAGGTCACTCGGGCGCAGGTCGCAAGCGCCTTGCGGAAGTATCTGATCACCGCCGATCTCTCTGAATCCGCCGCCGGCCCGGTCGCTGATCAGGGATAGCCGCTGATGATCCTGCTTTTCAAGAGAGCGAAAATACGCTAGGCTTCCATTCATGAACGTCAACGACGTCCGCGCAAAATATCTTGAATATTTCAAGGCGCGCGGCCACACCGAGATCGCTTCAGCCTCGCTCGTCCCTCAGAACGACCCGACGACGCTCTTCACCGGCAGCGGCATGCAGCCGCTCTTGCCATACCTCCTGGGCGAAGTACATCCGAAGGGCAACCGCCTCGTCGACAGCCAGAAGAGCTTCCGCGCCGAAGACATCGAAGAAGTCGGCGACAACCGCCATACGACGTTCTTCGAGATGCTCGGCAACTGGTCCCTGGGCGATTATTTCAAGAAGGAGCAGCTGAGCTGGTTCTTCGAATTCCTCACCGACGAGGTCGGCATAGATGCCAATAAGCTCTACGTCACCGCCTTCATGGGTGACGAGAAGAATCACTTGCCGAAAGACACTGAGGCCGCAGATATATGGAAGAAGCTCTTCGCGAGCAAGGGAATAGAGGCGAAGGCGGTAGAGATCGGCTCTGAAGCAGATGGTTATCAGAAGGGAATGCAAGGCGGCCGCATATTTTTCTACGAAGCGAAGAAGAATTGGTGGAGCCGCGCGGGAATTCCCGAGAAAATGCCTTCCGGCGAGCCGGGCGGACCGGACTCGGAAGTATTTTATGATTTCGGTTCGCCGCACGACGAGAACTTCGGACCGCACTGCCATCCGAATTGCGATTGCGGACGGTTCATGGAGATCGGCAATTCCGTCTTCATGCAGTACATCAAGAAAGAAGACGGAAGCTTTGCGCTTTTGCCGAAGCAAAACGTGGACTTCGGTGGGGGATTGGAACGCATCACGGCGGCGAGCAATGATAACCCGGACGTATTCCAGATAGACACCTTCAAAGAGGTGATTGATCTCCTCTCGCATTTCTCAGGGAAGACCTATGAAGATCCGGTATGGCGCCGTTCGTTCCGCATCGTCGCGGACCACATGCGCGCGAGCGTATTCATGCTCGCCGACGGCGTCAGGCCGAGCAATACTGACCGCGGCTATGTCTTGCGACGCCTTTTGCGCCGCGCCGCACAGCACGCGCAGAAGCTCGGCATCGAGCATGACCAGAAGGGAGAAAGCATGCTCAATCGCTGCGCGGTGATAATCATCGAGAAGTACAAGACTGCATATACCGAGTTCGCGAGCGAGGAAATGTACCAAGAGATTACCAGTGAGATCTGGAAAGAAGAGAAGCAGTTCGGCCATGCGCTCGAGAAAGGCATGAAGGAGTTCGAAAAGCTGACACATGATTCCAAGTCTGTCTCAGGCGAACAGGCATTCCTACTCTTCACGACATACGGCTTCCCATTCGAGATGACGATGGAGATAGCCAGGGAGCGCGGCACCGCTGTCGATGAACACAGCTTCCGCGAGCATATGAAGAAGCATCAGGAACTCTCGCGCGCAGGATCCGAACAGAAGTTCAAGGGAGGATTGGCCGATCATTCTGAGAAGACAACGCGATTGCATACAGCACATCATCTGCTCTTGAAGGCCCTCCAGATGGTTCTCGGACCGGAGGTCAAACAGCGCGGGAGCAATATCACTTCCGAGCGCTTGCGCATCGACTTCTCGTCGCCCGCCAAGATGACGCCCGAGCAGATCAAGGAAGTCGAGCGCATTGTCAACGAGAAGATACAAGAAGGATTGCCCGTCACCCGCAGCACGCTCCCTAAGGAAGACGCCGAAAAGCTCGGCGCAGAGCACGAATTCGGTGCGAAGTATCCGGATATGGTTTCTGTCTATTCTATCGGGCCTGCCGAAGCGTCAATAGATAACCAGGAATTCGACAAGGCCTTCTCAATAGAATTCTGCGGAGGTCCGCACGTCTCCAACACGAGCGAATTAGCTGGTACCTTCAAGATCCAAAAGGAAGAAGCCGTCGCAGCCGGCATCCGCCGCATCAAGGCGGTATTGATCTAGAGGATTATTAGATTATGCCGTTGATAAATATATACTTCAAAGAAGCTTCCAAAATCGCCACACTACAATCCCATACATCCGCGCTAAAAGAATTTTTGGCAGAAAGACTTTCAGATGCAGATATAAAGCTTACGTCCGATGAAGTGAGTGTCCGGTTTCTGAATGTTGTGGGAGGAGAAATGATAGCTGACATCGAAGTGGAGATAGCGGCCCATGCGTTTGAGGACCGTGTTCAAGGTCAAGATGCAATATGTCTCGATGTAATGAAATTTCTAAAAGACAAAGCCGCTGTCGACGTCAAAGTCTGGCTTAAACTATCGCAACTCGGCCATAGTTGGTGAAATGATTCGAGTCAAATCTCAAAATATGGAACTTGTAGAGCCTTCGATTGATTTTAAGAATTCATACATTGAAGCAGTAAAGGAATTCCAAGCAGATGCTGGAGATGGGTCTGTACGTAGCCGCCGATATAGAGACCTCTCAATATCGCAGCTCGAAGCAGATTTTGATTCCTATGTGCAAGAGCTCAATGCCGAGGCACAAGGAGAAAATCTCTCCGAAGGATACGTACCCTCGAACACTTATTGGCTCGTGGATGGTAATGAATTTATAGGCAGTATCAGCATACGGCATCGGCTGACTGAATATCTCGAAAGATTTGGCGGGCACATCGGATACGATGTCCGGCCGAGCAAAAGGAGGCAGGGATATGGCAATAAGATCCTAGAACTCGCACTTCCTAAAGCCCGCGAACTCGGTATCGAGCGAATATTGCTGACCTGTGATGATACCAATGCAGGCTCACGCAAGATTATCGAGAATAATGGCGGTGTATTTGAGAATCGGGTGAAAGATCCGGAGACCGGGGTCGATAAACTACGCTTCTGGATCAAGACAGGGTAATTGCCCTGCTATACTTATAGACGATGTTCGGGAAATCAGGCTCAGCAAAAAAGCTCGTTGCAATCGCGGATATCGGCAGCGGAAGCGCAGCCGTCGCGATAGCAGCAATACACAAAGACGGCCCTGCGACGATAGTCGCTTCGAGCCGTGTTGCCATGCCCTTCGAAGAGCGTACGCCTGACGCCATGGTCAAAGGCGTCATCGCGAGCCTCTCCGATGCTGCCGGCAAAGCGCTCGCGCTCTACGGAGCGAGCCCGTACAAAGGTTCCCGGATCGGGACCGTCTACGCGGTCGTTCGCGCCCCGTGGACCCGCTCCAAGACCGAGCGCTCCTCTTCCCGGCTTGAGAAAGACACTCGCATCACGAATCCTATGATAGGGAAGTTGGCACAAGATGCCGTCGCTGCCGATAAGGACCTCGACCGGACGAGGCTTATCGAGTCTTCGGTCGTCCGTGTGGAGCTCAACGGTTACCCGACCGGCGCTCCGGTAGGCAAGTCAGCCCACTTACTCTCGGTCATAGCGCTCATGAGCGATTGCGAGCCTGGCATGCGCTCCGGCGTCCAAGAGACATTGGAAAAGGCCTTCCCGCAGACGAAAGCCATCTTGCGATCAGGCGCCCGCGCGCTCATCTCGGGCGTCGGCTCGCTTCCCGGCATCGGCAAAGACTACGTGATACTCAATGTCGAAGGCGAAACGACCAATATCCTGGTGGTGCGCGGCGGCCTCGCAAACGAAAATATCGTGATACCGGAGGGAGTCCGCTCCATAGTGAAGCGCATATCCGAGAAAGGCCTGCCCGAAGAGACGCTTTCGCTCCTGCGCATGGTGGAGCGCGAGGAATGCAGCGGGGATGCGTGCGATGCGATAAATGCTTCGGTCGCGCGCGTCGAGCTCGACCTCGCGCGCGTGTACGGCGAAGGACTGACCAAAATAGCTTCCGTGATTCGCCTGCCGACGGATCTCATCCTGGTGACTCATCCTGCACTGTAGGACTGGCTCACGAAGTTCTTCTCTCGAATCGATTTCAGCCAATGCACGCTGACCGCCCAGCCTTTTTCCGTCCGAGCGCTCGTCCCTGAAGATCTGTCGGGCCGTATCGCTCCGGAAGGGAACGTGCCAGTCGATATCGGCCTCTCCATAGCAGGGTCGCTTGTCAACAGTGAGGAGCAGAGCTGAAGACAGCCGTGGTATACTGTAGCGTCTATATATGGCAAAAGACTATTTTCAAGACATCGTCCCGCCCGCTGATGGGCAGCCCCATCGCCTCGACGTGCGCAATCTACGCCCCGTATCGAAGACGGCGAAACCCGTCCAATGGCCAGCGGTTGAGGAAGAAGAGATTCCTGAGGCGACGGATGAGTATACCGAAGACGATATTTCTCCCGCTGATACCAAGCCGGCGCCCCGCGGCATCCGTAACATCAGCATGCCTGCTCGCCCGCGTTCGCGTCCTGACA
>VFSW01007167.1_pt1 | contig 16238 bp, 12 predicted proteins | sample 5358111 | NCBI WGS metagenome assembly VFSW01 (sample SAMN11554181, study PRJNA540505) | mine drainage metagenome | isolation source: sediment from site ElyBrook_90M | place: USA: Ely Copper Mine, Vershire, VT | collected 2017 | reverse complement strand
ATGCTGGCTGCCTCGACGATGTCATCGGCCGTGGCTGGAGAGTTGTCGACGCGAGCCTCGGCAAAGCCCAAAGCAATCTGTCGCCTGGCATCGTCAAAGCGTCCCTGTCTCCAGAAAACTTGCGCAACAGCCAATCGCACACCTACTCGATCTCCTTTCGGTGCATCCAAGGCGCAAGAAAAGCGCTGCATCGCTGCTTCACGATCTCCGAGGCTTAGAAACGCGTCGCCCGTCGCCATCAAAATGTCGACCTGATCGTTGCCGTACTGTTCGGCCAACTGGATATCACGCAGAGTCTCCTCTCTCGCACCCTCTTTGGCATGCACCTGTGCCCTCAACGCGTAGATCGCTGGGTCGGCGGGGGCGAGGTTCTGCGCGACATCAAGCGCCGCAATCGATTGCTGGAAGCGACGCATGCGATAGAGCGTGTCGGCATACGCCAGTTGGGTGGGGAGATCATGCGGTGTTTCTGCCAATGCCAGCCTGTACTCCGGTTCAGCATGAGCAAAATCCTGCCCTTGCCGAAATGCTTCAGCGCGCGCCAAATGCCACGAGTGCGATATGCCTATCAGTTTTTGGGTCGCGTCCAACTGGGCGACAGCCGGTTTCGGTCGGTGCAGCTTCAAATTGGCGAATGCCAATCCCAGATGGGCCTCTCCGTAATCAGGCCGTAACCGGAGAGCGGTTTGAAAGTCCTTCGCGGCTTTGGCTCCTTCATGGAGATCATTCAAGACGAATCCGCGATTCACATACCCCGTCGCCATTTTGGGGTCGCGCTCCAGTGCGCGGGTAAAGTCGTCGAGTGCCTCGCGAGACTCCCCATTATGAACGTGGAGATAGCCCGCGATCAGGGCGAGATCCTTGTCGTTGGCCAGGATTGCATCGTACTTGGTTACGAGAGCCATCGCTTCCGGGTAACGGCCCAGGTAGAAGAGGTCATACGCCAGGTAGACCACACCCTCACGGTCGTTCGGGAGTTTTTCGAGTACTGCAAAGCCGAGCTTTGCCGATTCGGCATAGTCGCCCTTCAAAGTGAGATAGCGCTCGCGTTCCCGCTTGAGCTGGGGACTGTCATCCATGTTGCCGTGGGCGCGATCGAGCCAGTGTTTTGCCAGATCGAGTTGCTGTGCCTCCAGTGCAGCGTTGGCGCCACCGGCTACGATGAGAGGGTTGCCGGGCATCCGCTGGAATGCGTTTTCGTAGTACGCCTCCGCTGCATGAAAGTTTCCTTCCGCGGTGTGCAAGTCTCCGAGCGCGAGGTAAGGCGCGTAGTCTTTGGGATGGGCGTTCAAAGCACGTGTGAAATAGCTTTCCGCCAGCTTGCTGTCTCCCGTGTCGCGAGCGAAGTATCCCAGGGAGGTGAGGGCTGTGCGATTGTTGTTATCGAACTCCAGGACTTTCGCGAGGGTGTCGCGAGCAGCGTCTTTCTGACCGAGTTTCCACTGCAGGTTCCCATAGTTCAAAAGCGAACTAACACTTGAGGGGGCCAGTGCCAGTGCTGCTTTCAGATCTGTGTTTGCCGCGTCCAAATTGCCCGATGCGGCTTCGATCACTGCACGCAATCTCAACATCTCCGAACGCGAGGACTCCGGGACGTTAACCTGGAGGATTTCTGCGCTAGCCGCGTCCAGTTGTTGCTTCTCCGCAGGCTGGTCACCCTGCCTCACGGCAAGTTCATACAGGCTGAGCCGCAATTCGATTGGATATAGAGATCCTTCCTGAACATGCTTGGGCAGATTCGCGAGAGCGAGATTGTATTCGGCGCTTGCGTCCACCAGGCGATCTTCGCTTTCCGCGATCGCACCGAGGATGGCGTGCATGCGGTAGTTGTTTCCATCGATTGTCCGGGCAGCGTCAAGGTAGGGACGCGCCTTTTCGGCCTGTCCAAGATTGATCCAGGCCTGCGCGGCGCTGAGATTGAGCCCGATGTTGCTCTTGCCAGCTTTCGCAAGGCGCGAATATAGATTCGCAGCTTCCTGCTGTTTGCTTGCCAGTTGATTGGTGTAGGCCAACTCGGCTTGGACATCGGCGGTCTTCGACGGGACCGTCTGCAGCGTGGAGATTGCCCGATCGTATTGGCCCCGATCGCGGTACTGACCCGCGACAGCGCGCAAGACGTCAGGATCCTTTGGGGCACGGTTGCTGGCCCGAGTCAGGTAGCGGACGAATTCGTCGGGCTGGCCGAGTCGTTCGTAGGCGTGAGCAATCAGCAGGTCCGTATGCGCGGACGGTTGCAGGTCATCCGAGCGATGGAGCAGATCGAGAGATCGTTTGGGGTCTGAATTGAGAAGAAGTTCTCCAGCGAGCTGAAGGCTGCTTGCAGCTTTCGGGTTGGCATCGACGACGCGCTGCAGCAATTGCCCGGCTTCCGCGGTGCGTCCCATCTTGACATAGGTTTGCGCCAGTCCCGCGAGACCTCGAAGCGAGTCAGGTTGGAGGTGAAGTCCACGGTTGTAGGCATCAACGGAAGCTTGGTAGTGCACGCATAAGCGAGCAGCGTATCCCAGCAGAAACCAAAGCTCCGGGTTTTGAGGAGCAGACTTGGCAGCCCGCTCGGCGAACGAGACGGCGGCTGGGCAGTCGTTTCGTTTCAGTGCGTCTTGCGCAGCGCGCGCCTGACGCGCGACATCAATGCTCGAACCCCACCCGAGACCAGGTGCGTCTTCAGCAGTTTTGGCGGGCGATTCCTGTTTCGGACTTGCGGGCGCGACCGTGCCCGGCTGACCGTTAACGCCATAAGTCTGACCGAAAGCTGTAGAAATGAGAAGAGCAGCAGTGCAAAAGCTCGCGAGCGGAAGTCGGCTTTTCACGGTGTCGCCACGGTATACGCGTCCCCTTTAGATACCTGTTGCGTCCCACATATTTCTGTGGTGCATGTCAGATGCCACTTTGGGGCTTATGGCTGCTTTCAAAACGACGAGGGCCGGTGGCAAGGCAAAGTTTGAAGTAAACCTTACGCGAACTTTCTGCAACTAAATTCGTTGCACCAGGTCTGGAGCGCACCATTGTGAGTGACGAGGGTTACTTTCGTCCAATTCCACTTCTTGCGATTGTCCTGATGGCGTTGGCAATTCATGGGCCGCTGTTGCTCATGCAACTGCCTGCGAACTCGTTCGATACAAACTTTCACATCTTCTTCGCGTCGCATTATGCGCATCACTGGTTCAATCCATGCAATGAGAAGTGGTTCTCCGGATGCTCGCAGACGACGTATCCCCCGCTGACTCACCAGTGGATCGCGCTGTTTTCAAACGTCGTGGGCCTGAAAATGGGCTACATGCTGGTCCAGTTGTTGGCAGTCCTACTGTTGCCCGTTGGAGTATTTCGTTTTGCCAGGATATGGGTTGACGATCGAGCCGCCAGCTATGCCGCACTGGGCAGCGTCTTCCTTGGAGCGCTCTCCTTCCTGATGTACCAAGCCGGGCAGTTGGCAACCGTCGCTTCGGCCGCGCTTTATCTCAACGCCCTCCCTTACTTTTACGAATGGATGATTCGGTCCTCGGGCCGTTCGCTTCTGAAAGGTGTCGTTCTCAGTTGCACGGCAGCAGCGGCGCATCACGTGACGTTGATCTTTGGCGTGGTTTTATTCGCAGGCCCCGTTCTGTGGCTTGCGTGTTTGGATGCCGATGAGGAACGCGCCAAGGGTGCTGTGGGCGGAGTGCTCGCGCGCGCCGCGGTATTTGGTGTAGTCGTGGCTCTGGGGGTCGGTGTGGTACTAATGCCGTACTGGATGGCGATCATCCAGCATCCTATCCACCAAATTCCAATTCCACATGACAGTCGTACCAACTTTCTTTTCAATTCCATCACTGGTCTGAACTATTTCGTGATCACTTACGGCGCCTTGATTCTGGCGCTGCCTTTCATTGTGATCCGCGGCTGCTCCTCCCGGCGGTTGCGTCCTTTGCTGATTGGCTTCTGGCTTACGTTCATGATTGGATTGGGTGGCACGACGCCGTTGCCTCGTTGGCTGCTCGGTCGCGCCTATGAAATCCTGACCTTTGAGCGGTTCACGTTGGGGGCAACATTTATGGCGATGCCGATTGTTGGTGTGCTCGCCATGGACCTGTTGGACCGCTTCCGTACCCGCGCGGCCGTGGGCCTTTGCCTCGCGGCCGTCGGGACATTGGGCCTCGCGCTGGCGTGGCTCACGGTAAATCCTTACCGTCCAACGGGAAACACCAATGTAGACCCTGTAATCGCATTTCTAAATCGCGATGGCCACGATGCTTACCGTTACATCACTTTGGGTTTTGGCAGTGATCTGGCCAAAGTCTCGACGTATGCGAATGCTGGCAGTGTGGACGGCGATTACAACTCGGCCCGACTACTGCCCGAGATGACGCATTACGGGTCAGCCCAGCTGACCAATTCCAAGTTCTACGGTTCCGCGGGAATGGCTTCGCTGCGCGCCATGCTCGAGCACGCCAACCGGTACGGTTTGAAATATGTCTTTGTTCACGACTCGTACTACGAACCGCTGTTGACGTTCGTGGGATGGAGAAAGATCGAGACGTTCGACAATGGCGAGATCACGGCATGGTCCAAAGACGATGTGCCTCCGGCTCACAAGATTGAATCCGACGCAGTTCCCGCGCCCTGGGTGGGTTTGTTGTGGGGAACGCTTCCCATTGGAGTGAGTTTCCTCGCCATCTTGCTTGAATTGTTGTTGCCGTTAAAACGCCGCGTGCTGGTGCCGGTCGAAGTTCCAGTTTGCGCCGAAGAACACTATGTCGCGTAAGAGAACGAAAATGAAGCTTGCTCTGCCCACTCTTCTTGCTGCCTTGACGATCGGACTGATCGTGATGGGGTTCTTCGGGGTTGGCCGCTCCGCCGGGACGGTCGGGATTGCGGCCGGATCAGCTCTGCCAGGTCTGACCCCCAAGGCCGTCAGTCCTGAACAAGCGGTGTCCAGTTTCCTGATGGAGATTCAGCGCCGGCATTGGGATCGGGCGTACGCCGGATTGTCGGGAACCCGCGGAGTCGACGAGCCATCATTTATTCAGGATTGGACCGGTTCGGACGGCAGTCTGCGCACGCTGTCCAGTCTGGAGAGTTTCGATGTGCGACCCGTGCATGCGACGGATTCCGTTGCGCAAATGCGAGTTCATCTGCATTGGACGACCCCGGTTGGCCCACTGCAAGATGTGCGTGATCTCGAACTGACCCACGAAGGCGAGAGTTGGAAGATTGTCTGGCCCAAGGCGCAAGTGCCGAACCTCCCGGCGCAAATTATTCCCGTTAACTATCTGCGCTGGGACCTGGTCAATGGAAGTTATGACGACGGATGGGGTTCGCACAATGTGGACGCACCCCACGTGCGGATTGTCTCCATGAACGCAATTGACACCGCGGAAGGTTCGGCGGTGATGGGAGAGGTCGTAAACGAAGACACAATCCCTGCGTTTGTGAACGTGAACGCGACGCTGGTCGATGGGGCGGGCAAAGAGATCGATGAAGAGAGCAGTTTCGACAAGATTGCTCATGTCTTGCTGCCGAAACAGGTTTCGCCCTACCGCATCGACTTTCCGAATATGCCCTTGAAAAATTTGAAGAAGGTGCGCATGGGTGTGAAGGCCACTCTGACCCCAGCTTCCGCAGACCCCGTGATTGGAGTGATGAATCAGAAAATTGAGACCGCGCAGGGTAAGAGCGTGCTGCGCGGAGAACTGCTGAACCAGAGCGGGCAGACGGTCAACATTCCGCACGTGATCGCAAGTTTCTATGACAACAACGGAAAAGTAGTGTGGGTAGCGGACGGTTACGTGGATCGTGCCCTGCTTCCGCAGATGTCGGAGCCATTTGCTATCGAAATTCCGAATGCGATGGCAGGCAAAGTGCAGAATTTTCATGCCGTGGTTAATGAGTACAGTTCGGGTAAGTCTTAACATGGGGCGGGCTCGGCTCGTTTGCACTGCTGTCGTTCTGTGTCTGGGAGAGTTATGTCTAGGGCAGGAGTTGAAGGTTCCCGGATCGGTCACGGCGGGAGATGAGACGACAATCCCGACAACGGGAAGCGGCAAAGCGACGCTCTACCTGTTAGGCCCCGGTGTGTCCAGTAAGAATGAGATCAGTCTCGGACAGGAAATACATCTGCATTCCGCGGACTTGAGAAATGCCGGAGACTATCTGGCAATCGTGTGTTCTGATGTTTGCCGTAGCTCAGCCTTTTACGTGAGAGCCGGGAAGCCGGCCTATCTAACGTTCCTCGTACATCCGTCGCGCGTGGCCGTGGCTCAGGGCGATGCGGTGAGCGGAGTTGTGCTTCCGTTCGACGAGTTCCACAACCTGATCCTCGACGCGACAACTGTTGGCTTTCGACTGGCTGCCGGGAACTCGTTGGTAGTGTCCCCACGTGCGCACATGCAGGATGGAGTTGCATGGTTTCGAACCACTTCGGGCAGGTCGGCCGGCAAGTTGCAGGTCGTCGCAACCCTCGATTCACTGTCTTCCACGCGCACTGTACAGCAAGTAGCGTCCGATCCATGCAATCTGCGGATTAAAGGACAACGGACTCCGAAGAGTGTGGTTGTGGAGACCGAGCCGGTGCGCGACTGTTCGGGGAATCCTGTGCCCGATGGAACCATTGTCACATTCAGTATCACCGGGGCCGCTGGGAAAAGCACAGTCGATGCTCCCATCAAGCAAGGAATAGCTAGCGCGCAGATCCAGGCACCGGGTTCCCTGGTGATCTCCGCGGCCTCTGGAGCTGTGATGGGGAATGAACTGCATGTTGGTGGGCAGCCATGAACCGCAAAGAGTTTGCCTACACCTGTTTCGGCGAGATCACGAAAACACTCCTGCTTATCGCGATTTTGTTGGTCACGGCAACTTCCCTGGGGGCCGACGATTCCTCTGTGCGGGTTGAATTGGATACGCTCAAGACTGGCCCGCGAGCAGTCGAAAGCCAGACTGAGCAGGCGATTCTGCGCGACTATGGCTCTGCTTGGGCCAGCCTGGCCAAGGCTCTCGAGTTCAACACGGTCGATCCGCTGCAAGGTTTGTTTGTGGGCACGGCCAGGGAGCGGCTGACTGAGACGGTCGCCAGCCAACGGAGCGCAGGCTTGAGTTCGCGTTATGGAAGTCAAAGCCACAAGCTGCAAGCGGTGTTCTATGCTCCCGAAGGCGATGTCATCGAATTACACGATACGGCCGATTTCCAGTTGCAAGTCATGGACGGCGGAAAGGTGGTTCATGAAGAACATGCAGTCCGACACTACATCGTGCTCATGACCCCAGGAGCCGACCGTTGGATCATTCGACAACTGCAGGCAGTTTCACAGTTCTGATGCGTCGTTCCTTGTTAGTGTTCACGATCGGATGTTTTGTATTTGCGAGTGGCTGTGCCACTTCAGGGGCTCGTCGGGTGCTTCGGCAAAACGCTCAGGCGCCGTCGTCATGGCCCCAGATGCTCGCCGTCTACATGCCATGGTTCGGCGACCGCAGTCACATGGATGTCGGTTACTCGAGCCAAGATCCTGCGGTTCTCCGCAAGCAAATCCAGGAGGCTCGTAGCAGAGGAATCGCTGCATTTGTTGTGGACTGGTACGGCGAGAGCGCGCTCTATTCAGATCATAATTTTGCGCTGCTGCAGCAAGCGGCGAGTGAGAGCCGTTTCCATGTGGCGCTTCTCTACAACGAAGCGGAAGATGAGGCTGCGCAGGCTACCGACGATGCCATCGCAGCCTTCGACAAGGCTTACAGGGCCTACATCGGACCGGAAGCCAAGTATCGCGATGCCTACTTCACCTACAACGGGCATCCGATGATTTTTGTTTTTCCGAAACGCGGCCATGTGAACTGGAATCGCGTTCGCGAACACATCAGTACTTGGGATGTTGTTCCGCTTCTGATTTACAAAGACGAACCGCCGGCAGAGTACCTCAATGATTTTGCCGGGGCTTATGCATGGGTGCAGCCGGGGAGTGAAGGGTGGTCCCCCGACGGCAGCAACTGGGGACAGCACTATCTTGACAACTTCTACAAGATGATGAAGGACAAACACCCTGACAAGATTGCGATTGGGGGCGCATGGCCGGGTTTTGACGACTCCAGCGCAAAGTGGGGTCTGAACCGTCACATGCAGAGCCGGTGCGGGAAGACATTTGATGAGACGTTGAACTTCTATCACCGGTACTACGACGGGTCTAATCCACTTCCGTTTCTGCTCATTGAGACGTGGAACGACTACGAAGAGGGAACGGCCATCGAACACAGGACGCTGACCAATTGCGGTGAGGGCCATGAATCCCGCGGGCAGGGCACGTCGCAACCAGGAGCGAGCGACCCAAAATGAACGGTGTCAGAAATTCGACGAAATGCCTCACGCTTCTTTCCGAGATTCTGCTTGCGCAGAATGAGAACGGTTCGTCCGAATCTTTCCGCTCAGAACTGCACGAAAGCGCAGCGCAAATGTCTTGCACAGCGTCCGGCCTGCGTGGGGAAGAATTGGCGGAACTGGAAGCTTTGGCCAACTCGCACCACGTAGTCATGCGCGCGTTCCCGCGACTGCGGCAAATGATGTCCTCGGAAGGGAAGCCCGAGGACGTAGAGTGGGCTGGGAAGGCCGTGGAAAAAGAGCGCAATCGCATTCAAGAGGCTTTGTCTTTCCTGGATCCCATCTGTCGCGCATTAGAGACGGGCGGCAATGTCATTGTGATCAAGTCTCTCGATCACTGGCCCGACCTCGGCAGTGACCTGGATCTCTTCACCGACGCGGACGCAGCGGATGTCGTCGCCATCATGCAGGAACACTTCAATGCAGAGTTGGCTGAGCGGAGTTGGGGAGATCGGCTGGCCAACAAGTGGAACTTCGTGGTTCCGGGCTTGCTCGAACTCGTGGAGGTTCACATAGGACGTTTGGGGCAGACGGGAGAACAGGTCGATACCGCGAAGTCGCTTATCGCCCGAGCAGTGTCCGTGCAGATCGAGACCTACAACTTTCGCGTTCCTGCACCGGAGGAACGACTGCTCATCAGTACTCTACAAAGGATGTACCGCCATTTCTACATTCGATTGTGCGACATTATCGACAACGTCCAACTGGTCGAGAACGGGGCAATCGATTACGGATGTCTGCGATTTTTGGCACGTGCCGCAGGTTTGTGGGATGGCGTCGCAACGTATCTGGCGATTATTTCGGACTACGTAAAGTCTTATCGCGGCAGAGGACTTCCGCTGCCTGCTGTGGTGACTTCCGAGGCGCGATTCGGTGGAGAGAAAGTATATTTCCAGCGGAACTTCATCCGGATTCCACTCTTGCCGCATGGGGCTAGTCTCTATGCTTCTGAACTGAGACGGCTTCTTCTGAATGGCGAGATTCGCAACACGTTGCGACTGAGTCTTCTACCCGGGCTGGCCACCGCTGCCGCGGTCGAATTAAAGCTCACCGGAAGTGACAAAGGGATCTGGTAAATACGGACTGCTTTACTTCTCTCCCTGTGAATATCCGCTTCTGGTACGCACCGTCAGATGGCCGTATCCCGGTGCCCGTGCCTCCACTCGAACGGCCTGATATGCGGGTCGCTCGCCCTGATTCTTGGGCTTGTACACCACAATGTACTGGCTGCGAACGTCGTGTGCTATCTCGCGGGTGATGGTGTTGACTTGATCCAGAGCATCGGGGAAGTAAGCTACTCCCCCGGTCCGTGCGGTTAAATCCTGCAGCGCCTCACGCCCTGCCCCCTTCAATCCAGTCCCGGTCAGACCGATGGCGTAAAGGGTCGGGCCATCGACCTGCTGCAAGCGGCGTGCCGCCTCCTGGAGTGTTTCCTGGCTCATGTTGTCCTGGCCGTCCGTGATGACGAGAAGAACTTTCTTGCCCAAGTGAGAGTTGTTCTCCAGGTGGACTGCGGAAGCGACGATCGCATCGTACAAAGCCGTACTACCCTTGATGGAAACCTGACGCAGCGAAGCCTGAAGCAAGTTAACGTCGGAAGTGAAATCCTGATCAAGGTAATATTTCTGGCTGAAATTCACGACGAAGATCTCGTCCCGCGGATTACTGGCGTGGATAAGACTCAGCACTGCCTGGTTGACTTTGTATCTTTTGTCGCGCATGGAACCGGAATTGTCGACCACGATGCCCATCGCTACCGGCACGTCTTCGCGGCGGAAGGACGTGACGCTTTGGGGCACCCCGTTCTCAAAAACACTGAACGCACTCTTGTCCAGACCGGGCACCAAGTGACGCTGCTCGTCGACCACGGTGGCGTGCAGAATGACCTCCTGCACCTTCTTCTTGAAGACAAACATGCCTTGGTCGTTCCCGCTTGGCTCCTGGCCAGAAGGTTCCTGACCCACAGTGGCACCCCGACCGTTGGTGGGTTCGGGTGTAGCCGGCGATGCTGGTTCGATGCTTGTTGCAGTGGGAGAAATAGAAGGCAGCTCCGGCGGGCTTTGACCGGCTGCGGCCAAGGTTAGAACGAGGAGTACACAGGTCATTGGGACGCTTCTGCACAAGGGTTCAAAACCGACAGAGCTCATGGACGTTCCTCCGAACAGTGTTTAGATGCCGTCTCAGCTCCGCAAGGAGAGCAAGGAAATCGCGGGCAATTCCGGAGTAAAGGCCTTAAATGCCAAGTTGTGGGATAGGGTCGTGCTGATTCTGATGTCGCCACAATCATTGTTAGCCTGCGGCACTCGCTCGCAGTTCTGCGGGAGCCCCGTAACCTACTCATAATAAGGACATACCAACAGCGTCGGACTCCCTCAGTGAATCGGCCCGGCAGCCCATTCGCGCCTGCACTTCCGTGTATTTTGGACGGAGTTTACCCTTGGTGGGACCAGGGGGCTCTGCTAGGCTCTAATTAATCTTTCGGCTATTTCCCACGGATGCCTTGGTACGGGCATCTCGCTGAAAGCAGAAATTGAAGGGCAGGGCGCCAGAAACTGGCAGCCTCCAATCATGCCCTTGGCACGATTTTTCCACGCGCTCCCATCCCGCTGACGAACTACGAGACGTGTCGCGTGTGACTTCGCATTCGTTTAGGTCGCAAGCAAACGAAGCTCAGGAGGAACATCAGATGCAGAAAGCTGTTCTGCTGTTGGCATGTTTTTTGGCGACAATGGCTCCGGCGGTCTTTGCCGGCGTGAACGTCACCGCTCCCCGCAATGGCGTGACGGTACAGTCGCCGGTGCACTACAGCGCCACGGCGGGTTCTACGTCATGCTCGAAAGGCGTCGCATCCATGGGGATTTACACGGCGCCAGGCGTCTTGGCGTATGTAGTAAATGGAACCAGCCTCAGCACGAATCTGACTCTCAGTCCGGGAACCTACAGCACAGTCGTCGAACAGTGGGACTATTGTGGCGGAGCGGCCACCACGCCTATCACAATCACGGTCAGCGGCCAGGCCGGTGTGTTCGTGACCGCGCCCGCCAATAACAGCACTGTCAGTTCGCCCGCTAATTTTTCAGCTACCGCTACGACGGCCTGTTCGAAGGGTGTCGGATCCATGGGGATCTACACGGCGCCGGGCGTTCTGGCCTATGTAACAAATGGCGCCAGCCTCAACACCAACCTGACCTTGAGTGCAGGAACCTACAACACCGTCGTCGAGGAATGGGACAACTGCGGAGGAGCGGCTACGACCCCGATCGCCATTACCGTCGGGGGCAGCACCTTTTCGAATCTCCAAAAAAGCGGCGGCTGGGCAGGATACGTGCAGGGACCGCCGAATTTCGTCGACTGTTCGCCCTCTCCGTGCGACGGGATAACTTATTCCATGAAACAGGGAATCAAATCGCCCGCCTTGAGTGGAGCATCTACTCAATACAATCTTGGCGGTACCGCCGTTTATTCCGATGCTCTATTTAACAATCACTTGATCGGCGACCAATCCTCGCAAGGCATGTCCGATCCGAATCACACGCTGGTTCCTACGTTTCACAACTTCACCTACGACGTGTACTTCTACGGAACGCACCTGGCACTCTCCCAGGCGGTCGAGTTTGATATCAACCAGTTCTACGATAACCTCGGCTTTATCTGGGGCCACGAATGCCGCATCGCCGGCGGTAACGAATGGGATATCTGGGACAATCTAAACCAGAAGTGGGTTCCCACGGGTATCGCATGTAACCCGGTCAGCAATTCGTGGAACCATTTGACGATTCAGGTCCAGCGGACCGTAGGCAACCAACTATTGTATCAGTCGATCACCCTGAACGGTGTGACCAGCACCGTCAACCAAACCTACTCTCCAGGCTCGACTCCGGGCTGGTGGGGCATAACCATCAACTATCAGATGGACGGAAACTACAAACAATCTCCATACACCGTATATCTGGACAGCCTGAAATTCACCTACGACTAGAGCAGAATGGCCCGTGTCGCATGGTCTTTTGAGAGCAGAGCCCCTTTCCAGAGATCTGTATTTCCACGAAGCCAAGATTGTGCCCGCTGGTATTCGAGGTTCTGTCGTCGGCCCGGTTTGCGGACTCAATCCGCCGCGGCCGTGGCACGATGCCGCCAGACATATGGATCGCTCGCAGACCAAAAGCAACCTTTGAGGAGCAAATGGAACCTAACGCTGCGTCCCGGGAGAGTAGGGTTACACGGAATCCATGTGCGCCAGGCGTTTATGCTCTTTTCTTTCAATCGCCGCTTCTTTTCTTTCGCTCTCAGTCATGATTGCGAGCACGGGATGTGCAGGATCCCCGCCGAACGTCACGGGCGATCCCCCGACGAAGAGTCTGACGTCGATCTCGTTGACGCCACCCAGGGCGAGCATTCGGATGGGCGCTACGCAGCAGTTTAGCGCCACGGCGAAATACAGCGATAACACAACCGCGGACGTAAGCCCGACGGCGACCTGGAAGGTCACGACTCAAGGAGTGGCGACGATAAATTCGACTGGCCTGGCAACTGGAGTAGCCTCAGGCTCGTCGACTATCACCGCTTCGGTCAGAGGGATCAGCGGGACAGCGACCCTTACCGTACAGAGTCCGACGAAGACGCTGACGTCGGTCTCGGTGTCGCCGGTCAGCGCGAGCGTTTGGGTGGGCGCCACGCAGCAGTTTGCCGCCACGGCGAGATACAGCGATGGCTCGACGGCGGACGTAAGCGGGACGGCGACCTGGACGGTTGCGACTCAAGGAGTGGCGAGTGTGGCATCGAGCGGGTTGGCGACGGCAGCGGCTTCGGGTTCGACAACCGTGACGGCTTCACTGAACGGAATGAGCGGCACAGCGACCCTTACCGTCGGGGCAAACGTGCCGATGTGGCATTTTGACGCTCGGCGTAGCGGCTTGAACGCAGGGGAAGGGTCGCTCACGCCGGCAAACGTGACTGCACAGACTTTTGGCAAGATATTTTCTTATCTGCTGGATGGTTATGCGTACGGGCAACCTTTGCTGCTGTCGAATATGACTATCAACGGCAGCACGCATAATGTGGTGTTCGTCGCGACGGAGAAAGACAGTGTGTACGCCTTCGATGCTGATACGTATGGAAGTGGGTCGCCTCTGTGGCAGGTTTCGTTGCTTCAGGACGGAGAGGGTCCGATCACGAACGGTTCGATACAACCTTATCTGGGGATCACGTCGACGCCTGCGATTGATCTAACGACGAATACGATGTATGTGGTTTCGACGCAGACTTCGGCGAGCGGATCAACTTTCCGCCTGCACGCGCTGGATATCACTCGAGGGGCGTAAAAGTTTGGCGGGCCGGTGACGATTCAGGCGACGGTACCGGGAACGAATTCGGACTCGGTGAACGGCGTGGTGTCACTGACGACGTCGTGTGTACAGCGCGCGGCGTTGTTGGTTGCAGACGGCTCGGTATTTATTGGATTCGGCGCGTGCCACAGCGGGTGGCTACTCTCCTATAAAGCAAGCACTCTGGGCCAGACAGGGGTGTTCAATTCGAGTCCGGACCTGAATGGCGAGGGCACGTATGGTGGCGCGGGTGGCGTGTGGATGGGCGGGGGTGGTCCCGCGGCCGATAACAGCGGGAATGTCTATATCACGACGGGAAATGGACCCTATGACGGGACGACGGCGTTCGGCGATTCGGTTTTGAAGTTCGATTCGCAATTGCATCTGCTCGATCACTTCACGCCCAATGACTGGGAATACATGGATTGCCAAGATAAGGACTTGGCGGCGGGCGGGCTGCTTTTGATCCCGGGAAGCATGGAAGTGCTCGCTGGAGGAAAGAACGGGAAGCTCTATCTGGTAAACACTGCGGGGCTGGGCGGGATGCAGGCAAATGACGCGGGAGCGACACAGACTCTGTGGTTCGAATCCGACTTAATTCCTCCGTATGCGTCAAGTTGCACGGACAACAATGGAAACACCTGGACCACGGACATCAACTCCTATGAAATCTTCGGGACGGCCGCGTATTTCAATGGTGCGGTATACCTGGGAGTAACTCCAACGGCGTCGTACGTCCCCGGCGGGCTGAGACAGTTCGCATACTCCGGACAATTGACGCCGGGAGCCGAGGCTTCTTCCAGCATTTTGGCAAGCAGCTACGGCACAACGCCATTCATCTCAGCCAATGGAACCGCCGGTGGGATCGTATGGATGATCGACCACGGGCAGCCGATTCAGAGTGCGGGTACGCAGACTGCGGCAATATTGCGAGCCTATGACGCCGGCAGTCTCGCCACTGAGCTCTATGACAGCGGAGAAAACTCCGGGGACGCACCAGGGTACGGAATCAAATTCACGTCGCCAGTTGTGGCGAATGGGAAAGTTTATATTACGACTGGGCACGATGCGGTGAGCGTCGCAAATCCTCAGGGTGAACTGGATGTGTATGGGTTGAAGGGGCAATAGAAGTGCGGCTCAGCGATTTAGCGATGCGCTCCGACACGATAAGGTTCTTAACTCTATGGTACCCGTCTTCAGTTCTACTGAGCGGGAGTTGGCGTCGGCTCGACCTTCCGGGAGCATATACCAGTTCGGCGGCGGGGCGTGTTTTCTGCGCGACCTTCGCCGCATCGCAGCCAAGGTGCATCCCGTGGCTGTGAGGAAAACACCGATCGTCACGATGAAGGAAATCGCCACCACAAGAGCCAAGACTGTGGGTACGGCAGCGACGATTGCGGAAGGCTTCTTGTCGCGAATAAATGTCCACTTCAAATTTACGGTGTCCTCTGGTGCCGTCCAGTAGTGCAGTAATTGATATCTTATTCGGGCTGACACCATCCGTCTGAGCAAGAACGCTCATTTGGATTGCGAACCCCCGACTCGGAATTCGAGGGAAAAAGGAAAAGAGAGATTGATCAATATTGAACACTCCTGGAAATGCCGATGGCATTATTCTGCAGGCAACCGACGCACATGCATCTGCTACTTTTTCTCCGAGTGACTCTACCGCTGCTGATTTGTTTTGGTCCGTGTATTCCGGCGAGAGCGCAAACATTGGATGCGTCGGCGCCTCAGCCTATGCTGACCGCAGAAGAAGTGGTAAACAACCTGGTCGATAGGAATCTGGATCGCGCTCGGGCTCTGCGCGCCTACCGGGGAAGGAGAACTTATCGATTGGAGTACCGGGGCTTTCCGGGTTCTCGAACCGCCGAAATGGTTGTAGATGTGAAGTACGAATCTCCTGCAACAAAAGAGTTTACCGTACTGTCTGAATCGGGCTCCAAGCTGGTCATTGAGAGGGTATTCCAGAGACTGATGGAGAGCGAGCAAGAAGCACTGAAGGAAGAGAACCAGCGGCGCGTAGCCCTCAACAATTACAACTACACCTTCGCGCTCTTAGGGTGCGAGTCCAGTTCCGGAGGTTCTCTTTATGTTCTTTCAGTGGAACCGCGGGTGAAGAACAAGCTTCTGTTCCGCGGCAGAATCTGGGTAGATGCAGACGACTTTGCGGTGACGCGGATTGAAGGAGAACCGGCCAAGAACCCTTCCTTCTGGATAAAGGACACGAAAATCGAACAGGTTTATGCCAGGGTGAGCGGTTTCTGGCTTCCCATCTCCAATCGAAGCACCAGTGCGATTCGTTTGGGCGGGCGCGCCTCTCTCACGATTGACTATCGGGATTACCGGATTACCTCTGCGTCTTCCCTAATCCCGCACAACGATAGCGTCGCGGGGTACCGGTAAACTGACTCGTCGTCGGAACGCAGCAGATCACCCCGCGTGGATTCACGCCGATGCACCGGCCCCGTCGTCGCTGAGAGTGCACTTTTGCGAGATAGATCCGAGCACTTTCATTTTCGGCTCTTCCGACATTTTAGTGGCTTAAGGAGCCAGATTCAGGCCGCCACAGTGGA
>VFSW01007166.1_pt1 | contig 16239 bp, 15 predicted proteins | sample 5358111 | NCBI WGS metagenome assembly VFSW01 (sample SAMN11554181, study PRJNA540505) | mine drainage metagenome | isolation source: sediment from site ElyBrook_90M | place: USA: Ely Copper Mine, Vershire, VT | collected 2017 | reverse complement strand
TTCTATGTCTATCGTATCCGATCCGCGTGCGCTCGCGCAACAAACGGGCGCTTCTGTGCGGATCTGTCCGGCGGGTGCGCATCAGTGGCTCTCGTCCTCCCAGCATGCCGGCTGGCTCCTGTGCGAGCGCTGCGGCACGCCCACCGTCTGCAAGGTCTGTGCCCTCATCGACGGTGAGCGCCGCCCGGGCCGCCTGCCTGATGTCTTCTGCCAGCGTCACCAGAGCGACGCTTCCCGCTACCGCGCATTGCCCTTCAACTCCGAGGACTGCGCCGCCCGGCTCCTGTACCTGGGCGGCACTGCCCCCACCCGCGCCTGGGTGCGCGACGACTCCTCGGCTACCTTTGGTCCCGTCGAGCGCGCCTGGCTCAGTCTGGAAGGCCTTCGTCTCGCCTACCTGCACTCTCTCGCGCGCGACCACTGGCAGGTGCTGGTGTATCCCCCGGCTGTTGACGCCGCCCCGCTCTTCAGCGCCGAGGGACGCTCCACCGCGCCGGTCGTGCGCACGGCTCAGTGTGGTCCCTGGGTCCAGACCCTGCGCGGCTGGGTCACGCTGCGCGGGGCGCAAGTCCTGCGCCAGGGGGTGCGCTGAGATGGCTTACGTCCTGACGCCCGATCCCGTGCCGGAGGAGGCGCGCGCCATCGCCGCGACCCTGACCCCCCGGCAGCGCGATCTGCTCTGCCGTCTCGCCGTGGGCGGGGGCATCGTTCTGGTGTCTTCCCTGGCCGTGCGTCAGCTGGCCATCGCCCAGGGTCTGGCAGCCTCGGACGTGGGACTGCTCACGCGCTGCGAGAGCCTGTCCTACCACGGCACGACGGTGAGTCCAGCGGAGGCTTACCTGCTGACGCGCCTGGGGCGTGCCGTGGCGCAAGCCCTGGCCGATCCGGGGGAGGTGGCGCATGGCGACCGTCTCTGATTCATATGCCGTCGCGGCGCGCACCCGCGCCCACCAGGGCATCGCTCCCCGCTCGGCGCAGGACGCCCGGAGGTATCTCACCGTAGACGACGTGTATGGGCCGGGAGGCAAGCCCCTGCCCGAGCCGTTGCGGCGCATCCTGCTCACCGCCTGGCGCGCCGGATTCTTCCGGGGCTGGGAGTACTGGCTGGCCGATCTGCTCTACGAAGGCTTGCCGTATCCTCTCGGCGACATCCAGGGGACGTGCCGGCACGGGCATGCGTGGGCGTGGATCGCGCCGGGCTGGGCGACGTGCTCACGCTGCTATGTGGCGGCGTTCTGTCCGGGCTGTGCCCCAGATTGGGAGCATGATTGGGTGCTGGAGCGCCTGCCGCAGCGCGTGTGCCCGGCGCACCAGGGGCGGGTGCGGGCATGTCTGTAGCGGCCGTGCGCTGGCTGGCGCTGTTGGACGTGGCGGTGTGGCTCACCACGACTTCGCACCGGCGTGACCCCCAGGCGCTGGGTCGCTCGCGGATCGCCTTCGACGCGCTGGCGGCGTTCGAGCACACCCTCACGCCTAGCGAGCGCCGCCACGCGCGCGAGATCGCCTGGGCCCGGGATTCGCCCGCTCCCCTGCCCGACGAGCGCGCCTGGTGGGGGTGGTGTCAGTGCCGCTCCTGCCAGCTCGCCCGGCACCTCGGCACTTTAGTGATCGTTTCCCCGGCGCCTCAGCGTGAGACGCCACCTACGCAACCAATCCCACCAACGTCAACACAACAACCACACCTAGAACAAGGAGAATCGCTTCCATGTTGATGCTCATTGGCACCTGCGACAACGTGCAGGTCGTGCCCACTCCGGTCCTCGACGACTCGGAGAAGGGCTATCACACCGAAGAGCGGCTGCAAGTCACCGTCAAATCGGCGGCCAACGACAAGCCCCAGCTGGTCGAGTTTCGTCCCTCGTCAGAGGACCACACCATCCCCTCCGACGCCCAGCTCACCAGCTGGATGGAGGCGGGCGAGCTGCTGCGCGTCGTCTGCTCGGGGGTGACGGCGCGACCCTTTGTCCACGATCCCGCCAAGCAGTACCGCACCCGAGGCTCCGAGCGCGAGATCAACGGGCAGACGGTGGCTTTGGACACCTTGATGGTGTTCGCCGGCCAGAGCGCCACACCGGCCAGCTCGCCCCTGGATCTCGACGCGGAGGTGCGGGCGGCGCGCGGCGCGTACAAGAAGGCGCAGCGGGTCTTCCGCGAGCGGGTGAACGCCGAGCGGGCCAAAAAGCTCGAGGCGGAGTTGCCGGGGCGCGTGGCCAAGATGCGTGAGGCGCAAGCTAAGCGCCAGACGGAGACCACCACGAGCGGAGCGGAGGCGCCGGCGAAGGGCCGCCGCTAGTCCCACGGGAGGGTTGGGGCGATCGGTGTGATGCCGGTCGCCCTGGCGCTCCCCCACAGATCATCAAGGAGGTTTTTCATGCATCCATCACGAGATCGCGCGGTGGGCGTGTTCGCGCGCCTGCGCCGGGCGCTGTTTGGCGAGCGCGTGCGCCGGCTGCGCGGCTCCTCGCACGGGGCAGGGTTACGCACCTTCGGGCGCGCCTGGGCCACTCCCATGACCGTCGTCTTTAGCCTCGGGGCGTTGATTTCGCTGGGCGAGAAGCCCCTGATTCAGATTGTGGGCGACATCCAGCACCACCAGACCCCCAATTTCGTGCAGGTGGCCATCCTGGGCATCGCCCTGGTGCTGGTCATCGGCATGGATCTCACCCTGTTGAATAGCGCCGTCCAGCTGTCGGACGCCACCTTTCGCGGGGTCAAGCCCAAAGACGATCCCTACACACGCGGGGCGGGCACGCGCGTCGTGGTGATCTCGCTGGTGGAATCCCTCACCTTCGCGGCGGTGGCCTCCCAGCTCGACCAGCCCCCGCCCTTCACGCATGATCCCTGGGGGGCGATCGTCGCCTGGACGTTCATCGGGATGCGCGCCCTGGCCGCGCCGGTGTGCGCGATGTATCTGGCCACGCTGGGACCGCGCCCGTTTCTGACCACCGAATTGTACGACGTGCTCAAATTGACGGTGGGGGCGGCGCTGGTGGCCAAGGTCGAGGCCTGGCAGTTCAGCGGCGAGCACAGCTTCGGCGCGATGTGGACGGTCATGACGCTCATCGACCGGGTGGCGCGGGCCACCAGTGATGAGGAGCGCGAGCGCCTCTCCACCGACTTGATGGCGACGCTCGAAGGGATGTCCCCTGCTGCGCCGGCGGCGCTGCTTCCGTCGTCAGATGTCGAGCCAGCAGATGAGGAGGCGGGGGATCTGGCGGCGGGACCGGACGACGAGCCCCCCGCTGCCGGGGATCTCGTGCCCATGCCGGCCACGCGCTACGACGGGCGCCGGGTGGCCCGCCGCATCGGAGGCGTCCGGTGAGCGCCCTGGTCTCAGCTTCGGTGCTGCGTGAGTGGGAGCGGCTGCTGGTCAACCGCTCCCGTCCCTACGCCCTCCAACAGCGGGATGGCTCGTATCGCTGGCTCTGGCAGCCACTGACCCGGCAGCTGCTCGCCGATCACCTGGCCGGGGAGGTGACGCTGGCGCTCTCCTCGCTCGACGGCACGGGGCTGTGTCGCTGGGCGTGCCTGGACGCCGACGCGCCCGACGGTCTGGCCCATCTGTTGGAGCTGCGCACGGGTCTGGCGGATCTGGGGTTCGCCGGGGTGTTGGAAGCCAGCCGGCGCGGTGGGCACCTGTGGCTCTTCTTCACTGATCTGGTGCCGGCGACGCGCGCTCGCGCGGCGATTCTGGGTGCGATGTCGCGTGTGTACGCCCAGGGCGTCGCGCCCGCCCGGGTCGAGCTGTACCCCGACACGGATCGCCCCGGCGCGCTGGGCCACGCGGTGCGCCTGCCGCTGGGTGTCCACCGGCGCACCGGCCAGCGCTACCCGCTCATTGGCAGTGACGGCAGGCCACTGACCTTTTCGAGCACAGAGGCGTCGGTGACGTTCGTGCTGGCGCAAGCGCGCGTGCCCGCCCGCTGGCTGCATGCCCATTGGGAAATGCCCGTCTCCGGTGACGGTGAGCAACCTCACGCCGCTCCCAGCGCGACACGCTCGGTGGTGATTCGCTGGGTGGATGCCCAGGTGTCGCCGCTGGATCTCCTGGGGGAGCTGGCCCCCGCCTCAGCGCTACGCCCGATGGGGCAGGGGTTTCTGGGGTGGTGCCCCTTCCATGAGGATGACGCGCCCCAGGCGGATGGCTCACCCGGCACGCCGTCCCTGTACGTCGTGCGCAACGCGCGCTACGGCTGGAGCTGGCGGTGTCTCTCGACGCATTGTCGTTTATCCGAGCCGCCGATGAAGCACAGCTTCCGGCTGTTGTGCGAGCTGCTCGGCTGCGACGCGCAAACGGGCATCGCCGCCGCGCGCGCGCGCTGGCCCAGCCTGAAGGAGAAAACACCATGAGTGATCCAGCGACGATCGATCCCACGCAGGGGAGCGTCGACGAGCTGCAAGCGTGGTACCTGGCCAAGGGGGCACGCGAGGGGCTGGTGTACGCCCAGGTCGTCCAGCGCCTCATCCGCCGGCTGTATCGCGATCGTGATTACCTGGCCAAGCGCAAAACCCAGGGGCAGCACACGACCTACGATTACACCACCGAGCAGGACGTGCTGGCCATCGCCTGGGCGGTGCGAGCCCTGGTGCGCTTCGTCCCCGGTGAGGTGCAAGCTGAGCCGCTGCCCGAGCGTCCAGCGCGGGTGAGTCCGAGACCCCCGCGCCAGAGCAAGGCGACCTATCGCCCGCCGGCCCGTGCGGGCTGGGAAGGCGTCGAGCTGCCCCCGGACGAGCTGCTCACCAAGAAGCGACCCAAAGCCACGTGAGGGCGCGCCCGTGCCGGGGGGCGACGGGGGGCCGCGGCCCCCCGCGCGGGCCGGGGGGGCGCGGCGGGGCGCCGGGGGCGCCCCCCCGCGGGCCCGCCGCCCCGGGGCGGGGGCCGGGCCCGCGCGGGCGGGGGCGCGCAGGGGGGGGCGGGGGGGCCGGGGCCACGCGGGGGGGCCGGCGGCGCGCGGCGCGCGCAGGCGGCCCCCCCCAGGGCTCCCGCACGCACGGGCGCGTGAGCCAGACCAGCGAGAGAGTCAACAAGCAGGTGAGCCGCGATCCGTGATGGGTCGCGGCGGGCGCAACAGCACTATCAGGCGCCTCTCAAAATACACCATTCGTGAGCGTCATTTCACGAGAATCCAGACCGGGAGCGGAATCATGGCCCAACCGATGCCCCAGCAAATGATTGGCGAGCGGGCGGTCATCACACAAAGTGATGGCGTACCCCCGCCGACCAAAGCGCAGGCGCTCTACTGGCGCGAGCTGTGCCAGGTTGTCGCACTCCGTGGCGCCAGTGGACTGCGTGATGGCGAGTGGCCCCCAGATCTCGCGCCCTCGCGGCTCACGCTCAGATCCCTCGTCGAGCGGCGGCTCCTGGTGCGCCGGTCGGGCGCCTGGCATCTCCGTCGCCGGTGGCAAGACACCCTCGACGCTCTCGCCGCAATCGCTGTGCCCACGCCACCGCTGCGTATCGCTGAGCGTCCCGCGCCTGATCTCCCCACCTTCGCCGAGATCGAGGCGTATGAGGAGGTGTGCCTGTGGCTGGATACCCAGCCCCGTCGCCGTGCACGCCTGCCCTTCACGGAGCTGCCGGACGTGTCAGGCGACGTGCCGCGGGGCATGCGGAAATATCGCCTGGTGCGTCACACGAGCGAGTGCTTCTGGGTGCTCTCGCCCACCTGGAAAGACCGATTGCTCAAGCTGTGGCATGGGGTCATGCGAGAGCAGGGCACGCGCGAGTCTGCTGAGTTAGAAGAACTTGCGCCGGTCTCGGTGGCGTGTGGCCTGGACACCTGGTATCTCAACCGCATCGACCACGACGGCCTTCCGCTGCATCTGCGCCGTCAGCTCGACGATCTCCAGGCCGAGGCGAAGGAAGTCGATGACGAGATCACGACACCCTGGGTCTACGACGGCGCCCCCTTGAAGCTCTACCGCTCCGGGGTGAGCGCGAAACAGGGTGGGGGCGTCTCCTGGTCGTACATCCTGCGCAACGCCTCGCTGGCGCTCTTGATTCGGCGCACCCCCTTGGGCGGCATCGTGGCCCAGGTGCGCTTCAGCTCCGAGTGCCTCTGGCGCCTCTCCCCCAAGACGGCCTTTCTTGAGGCGGATCGGCTCATCCGCCGGATGTGGGGTAAGACGCACGGCACCTGGCAGGTGAGCCAGGCGCATCTGGCGCACGACGTGATGCACGCCGCCATCGAGCTGGAGCAGCTGAGCCGCTACGTCTCGCGCTCACGCACCCAGGCGCTCTACGAGGCGGCGCGCCAGGAGATTGCCGCGCTCTCCCTGCCGAAGAGCAGTGAGGAGGACTTTGACGAGGGAGGCATCGATTGGGGTGAGATCTACGAGGTGGATGATGGCTTTGGCTATGACCCCCTCCTCATGGTAGGCGACCCCATGACCACAGACGAGCCGGCGGAGGAGCGGGCGGTGACGGCGTATCGCTGGGGGCGGCGCCTCTCCGGGGTGGCCTGGTCGCTGCGCTCGCCCATCGCCTTCGTGCAGTACGACAAAGCCCTCGAAGTGCGCCGCACGGGCAAGACGCACATGCCGGCGATCTGGCAAGCGCACGGCTACACGGGCACGGAATCGGTGGTGCGCCACGAGGCGCGCTTGAAGCGTGCGGCCTTGCGCGATCTGCGCCTGCCGGGCGTGGATGCGGCGGTGCTCGACGACCCGTTGCGGTTCCTGGAGCATCTGCCCGAGGTCTGGGCGACGGTGGTGGGGCAGGCGGAGGAGTGCCCGGCGGCGGTGGAGGCGGCGTGGATCCGGCGCGTCGTGCCCACGGAGGACGCCAACCGCTCGCGCTGGCCGACGGATCCCGCCTGGCGCGTGGTGCAGGATGCCGCGTTCACCCCGGAGCCGGCGCCAGTACGCCGGCTGCTGCGCAGGAAGCAACAGGCGGGGGACGTGGACCGCAGGGTCAAGGTGATGTACGGGGCTCTCGTGAGCGCGGTGGCGCTCAGTGTGCCTGACGGTGACACCTGGGACGTGAGTAAAGCCATGGGGATGATGGCGCCTCAGCTCACGGAGGAGGCAATGAAGCCAGGAAAGGATTTTGGGCATCTGGTGCGCGAGCGGCGGCACAAGTGGGATCTCCCGGTGCCCAAACAGGGCAAGGTGCTCCCCTTTCGGCGGCGTGCGCCGGTACCAGGACAGGCGGACCCAACGACCCTCGACAGCGAGCCAGAGAATGAGGCGGCACGAGCTGAATGGCGACTGGCCCAGGCGGAGCGGCGCATGCTCGATTTGCTCGATGCGCTCGACCAGGCGGGACTCTCCCCAGTCCAGCGCGCGGCGCTGGAGGCAGCCTACCAGCACGAGGCGCAAGTTTTATCAGCGGAAACAGCAGTGAGGATGTGATGATAGTGATCATGCCAGGGATTTCAATCCCTCGATCGGGATTATGAGCGTTGGGACAGGGCCTGCTGATCGGGGGATGATATGACGCTGAGCCGTTTCAATCCCTTGATCGGGATAATGAGCGTTGAGACGAGACTCCCAACTGCCGCGCCTTCAAAACAATCAGCGTTTCAATCCCTTGATCGGGATTATGAGCGTTGAGACTTGATTCAGTGTGCAAGCGCCATTCATGTAGGCCGCACAACATCAGCGTCGCTGACCGCATCTATTGCGGCATACCTTTGCCGTTCGCTACTTGATGAGTGGCAGTAATGTCTTTTCACTGCAAGAGTTGCTTGGGCATGAGGACATGGAAACGATCCGCAACTACATGCACCTGGCTGATGCCAACGCGCAATCGCAAAAGCGCAAATTTAGCCGTCTCCGTAACGGGTGCGGAGACTACATGTTATTCTTGATGTAGAGACTGTTAGGGACCCGATGAAAAATCCAAATAGAGAGAGACCGTAGCGACCCGATCATCAGAACGTCCGCACGCTGTGATTCAGCACTACGAGCTGAAGTCTCGTGTTGGTCTCTCACACGCTCTGGTCATTCGAGAAAAGAGCCATACATATGAGTGAACAAAGTGCGCGCGCGGCACGTCTATTGACGCTCGAAACGCTGCTCCTATCACAGCCAGGGCGCGCCTGGCGCACAGCCGAGATTGCTGGCATATTCCATATATCGCCTGATACTGCCGCGCGCGATCTGGCCGACCTGAGCCGCGAGGGTCGTGTGATGCTTATCACAGCAGGCAGCACAGCCAACCGCACCTGGAGCGTATCTCCCGAACAGCGCATGACACTGCCCCCCGTCCGGCTCGATTTCGCGCAAGGGGTCGCGCTCTATGCCGCCGCACGCCTGCTCAGTCGCCAGTACGACGAGCGCAACGATGCAGTGCGCTCGGCGCTCGTGCAGCTCATCGGCATCTTTCCAGAACCACTGCGTCCGCATCTGGAGTCTGTCATCACCGCGCTTGACCGCTCCTCCGCTGAGCGCGCCGATCTCACGGCCATCTTCGCCGCGCTCAGTCAGGGGTGGCTGGGGCGCCGCGTGGTGCGACTCAATTATGAGCCAGCCCACCAGGGACCATATGTGTGCCGTTTCAAACCCTATCTGGTCGAGCCTTCCGGTGTGGGATACACGCTTTACTTCATTGGGCATAGCGATCCACCCGGCGGGGTGCGCACGTACAAGCTCGAGCGTATTCGACAGGCCGAATTGACAGATGAGACTTTCGTCATCCCCACGGATTTCGACGGGCAGGCAATGATCAGCCGCGCGTGGGGCGTCATGGCGGGCGAGGGTGATCCCACGCATGTCAGGCTCCGCTTTTCGCTCTATGTCACGCGTCGGGTGCGCGAGACGCGCTGGCATATCAGCGAGGTGGTCACTGAAACCGATGAGGGACTCATCTGGGAAGCCGATATCGGCGACATCACCGAGATCCGCCCGTGGATTCGCGGCTGGGGCAGCGATTGCGAAGTATTAGAACCGATCAGCTTGCGTGAAGAGATGCAGGCTGAGGTGCGGCGCCTCACACGCTTGTACCACCTTCAACCATCACCGCCTGCTGGTGATGGCATCGATCAAAGCTTGTTGGATGATTTGGCCGGAAAGGAGTAATCCACTCGTGGAGAAACCTTATCCTTATCAGGAACGCGTCCATCAGTTGCTGATGGCGGGGAAGAACGTCATTATTCAGGCACCGACTGGCTCAGGCAAGACACGAGCCGCATTGCTGCCATTCTTCCACGTGCTCGATCGCTATGATGACAAAAGCTCAGAATCTTCGCCATTACCAGTAACATGTCGCTATGCCGTGCCGATGAGAGTGCTGGCGACTCAGTTCGAGCGCGAATACCACGATTGGTTCAAACGCCTCGACAAAGCGCGTGGCACAAGGTTCACAGAGTGCTATGGCAAGCTGGAAATCAAGATACCGGCGATTCAGACTGGCGAGACGCCCGATGATCCTGAGTTCGAGTCGCCATTGACCTTTTGCACCATCGATCAGTTGCTGGCAAGCTTCATCGGCACGCCTTACTCCATCAGCCCACGTCTGGCCAACGTCAATGTCGGAGCGATAGCGGGGTCATATCTGATCCTTGACGAGTTTCATCTCTATCCACTAGAAAGAACGAGCCAGGGCGCGCGAACCACCACGCTGGCCATGTTGCAATTGCTGGCGGGCCTTAGCCCCTTCGTGATGATGACGGCAACGTTTTCCACTGAATTGCTCGGTGCGCTGGCTGGGTTGCTCGATGCTGAGGTCGTGCGTGTCATGGATGAGGCCGAATTGCGGGAAATCATGCGCGATCGCGAGCGCACCATTCACCTCGAAGCCGATTGCATGACGCCTGAGGCAATTCTAGCTGCGCATGACACTGCCCGCGAGCGCGGGGCCGGCGCTTCGCTGGTCGTCTGCAATACCGTCGCTCGCGCGCAAGAAGCGTACGTCAGGCTGCGCGACGAGTTACAGCGACGTGGCCAGCGCGTTGATTTCAATCTTCAATTGATTCACAGCCGTTTTACGTCAGCGGATCGCAAAGAGAAGAGCGAGAAACTCGAGGAGTGGCTTGGCAAAGATCGCTGGCGGGATGGCCGCTTTTCCCCTATCGATGGCAAAGATGTCATCGTCGTCGGCACTCAAGTGGTCGAAGTCGGGCTGAATATCTCGGCAGGCGTGCTCCACACCGAGATCGCGCCGGCCAACAGTCTCATCCAGAGGGCAGGGCGCTGCGCACGCTTTGACAAGCAGATCGGCGAGGTCATTGTTTACCCCATTCCGCCACGTGAAACAGAAGAGCAGAATAGGAGCGAAGAAGCCAAAGTCTCTTATCTTCCCTATAATCGCCAGATCTGTGAAAAGACCTGGGAAGAGATCGGCGCGCTCGTTGCCGCCAACGGTGGCCAGCCAATCGCTTTTGACTTTCCCTGTGAGCAAGGGCTGATCGATGCCGTGCACACGCTGGAAGATCAGGTGATCCTCGCCTCTTTCGACAAAAACGCCGTCCAGATCAAGCGTGAGATCATGGAGGTGCTCGACACACACGAGCGTGGCCGCGAAGGCGAGTTGATCCGCAACGTCGAGCAGGTATCGGTGATCATTCATGCCGCTCCTCAAGACGCCATCACAGCAAAGCCCTTCACTTGGCAATCTTTTGGATTAAACCCAGGCACGCTGGCCGGCGCGTGGCCGAAGCTCGATGAGCGCAGTCGTGAATTTGGCATCGACTGGACGATGAAAGAGCTGAAACCCGTCGGAGAAGCGGGAAGCGATGCGCTAGGCGCGGATGGCGACAACGACTGCCAGCCACCTTATACCTGGGAAAAAATGTCGCTTTCCGAGAAAAACGCTTATAGCCTGATCCGCTCGGCGCTGCGGGTGGCGCTGCCGCCTCAGTTGGCGGCATACGATCAAGAGCTTGGCTTTCGCTTGCTGGTCGATGTCGCCGCGCCGGTGGGGACATGGCAGAGCAGCCCCGGGGATCAAAAAAAGCGCGCCTTTGAGCCGATCAGCGGTAAGCAAGGCAGCTACGTCGAGCATATCAGCGGCCTGATGCGCGCCTATCGCCACAGCGTTCGGAACGAATTGGCCTGGATCGCACAGAAGCTGGAACGCGCGCTCGATCTGCCGGCGGGCAAGATCGATCAGGCAGTGCGGCTGGCGATTGCCTGCCACGACATTGGCAAGCTGAGTCAAGGCTGGCAACGATGGGCGCGAGCGTGGCAGAAGCTATTGGTCCGTGAATATGGAGCGGGTTATGAGGTGCGGCCTGGTCGCGAGTGGCTGGCCAAGACGGATCGGCTGGATTGGCGCAGTGAGAAAGAGCTTCGCAAAAAGATAAAAAACACTCGCCCACACCACGCCTGCGAGGGTACCATCGCCAGCGCGATGCTCATCGCAACCCGGCTGGCGAAAGATTTGAGTGATGCGCAGCGCGCCACTGGCGGCTTGTCTCTTACTCAAGCGACGGTGAACGCCATCGCCCGACACCATGCACCTCTTGCCGAGTCATATGAGTCAGTGTCGTGGGATGACTCCGCTCGCACCGCTATCATCGCCGCTTTACAAGCCTGTGGCCTGTCGCCCGACGAGGTGGAGCACGTCGATCTGCATCCACGCGCTAAAGGTGAGATCAGACAGGACTATCTGATCTCACCCACGGCGTTATCCGCCGCTGGTGTGCTGACGACATGGCTCGGCTTTACCCTGGTGCGCGCCCTGCGCTTGTGCGACCAGCGCGCCGAGCGCGAGTTGTAGGAACGCCCCCCTGAGTATCCTCTGCGGATCGATGAAGGGGGTCAACTAAGATTAACCAACCAGCGTTCTTTCAGTATCCTAGCGGATCGTGGGCCATGAGGAGTAGGGAAGGACCATTGACACGATGTGTCCCGCTGTGGCACGATCTCGTTCAGCCAGCTCAGGCTAAATTGATCAACATGCATTGGGAGAAAACACGACCGACTGAAAGGAGTAAACCACATGAGTATCAGCGTCGTGGTGATTGCGACCGTACATCCAACCACCACCTCTAGAACTGGCATGGGCTTTATACCACTCGTGCTCAGCATTGTCAAGGGCGTGAGGTATGCGCTCGTGCTGCTTGTTGCGCTCGCGGCTCATCGGTGATCGAGCTAATCTGGGCCTCGCTCAAAGCCATATGAACGGGGCCCGGCCACTACACAACCAAAAGTACCGCACGGTTCACAGAGACGATCTCTTGTGCCTAGAATGGGCACAAGGGAGAGGAATCGATAATGGAAGGAGAAGCACATTGCCAGCCAAATTCTATACCGACGCAGTGAGCGGCACGTCTGCCGATTCACTCATGGCGACTGGATTGGCCGAGGTGCTTTCGACACTACTTCGGCAATTGGGCCGCGATGCCGATCGCGTGACCGTGCGCGACTGCGGGGGATATTACGCGATCGAATTGCCCTCGGATATTGAGCTCGAGGACATCGAGCGCGCCACACCGTTCGTGGCAGGGCGCGGCAGGCCACTCATCAAGGGCGACGGCGACGGCTTTCCCTATGACCAGGAACGACAGAGACGCGATGCCTACAGGGAAAAGCGAAATAAGCTCAGGTTGTCCCCTGCGGTGTGGAAAAGCTATATCGCCAACCCGAACGCGGAAGAGTTCGCCGATATCGAGAGCCTCAAGCCCAATCCTTTGCTTGACCTCTACATCTGCGTCAGCCATTTTCGCGCGACGGATGCGTATAACGCGCTGATCAAGCAATGGGAAGGCGGTGGTGTTGATGGGTTTCGCCACAATCTGACAACGCTGCTCGACATCTTTTCACACCACCCCAACAACCTCGCCGGCGTGGAAAAACGCTGGGCCAGCGGCCCCGTGACCGACAAACCGGCGTTCTCACTGTTGCAGGTGATCAATCCTTCCACTGGCAAGGGCGGCAACGCGCCCAAGGCGAACGGCCTGGGTGTTGGCAACCTGGACGGCTTCTGGCTGCTGGAATACCTGAAATTCGTCGGATATTTCACGATCGCCGCGCCGGTGCTGATTGGCGACGATCGTAAAACCTACGTGCTCCATCCCAAGTTGGTCGATCTCGGCGTGCTTCATCGCCTGATGGATGAGTTCCACGAAAGCTTCCATCCCAGTACTCCTGTCAAAGCGGACATTCTGGCGTCGCTGCGCTTCACGCGCACATTTGTGCGCTATCGGGCAGATCTGCTGCGTGACGCCCAGCCAGATCCTCTTCTAGCTCTTTTTGGATACGCACCCGCCGTGACCGATATTTCCCCTGGCTTTGACCTGGCTTTTTACAAGAGCATGGGCAATGCGTTCGCCACGATGAATCTGGCGACCATCAACTTGCCTGACTGGCTGGGGAGCATCGAGACTGAAGCTCAGGCGCAACGAATGGGTGGATTGCTCGATGAGCATATCACGATCATCAGCAGCATCAGGACAAGCAAAGGTGATGAGGCAGCGGAAGAATTCGATCTGTTGCGTCGTTATCGCGACTTCCTCTCCGGGCACGACACTGTGCGCTTCTTCGAGTTCGCCGCGCATTTCAGCGATTATTACCTCGCTCGCCGCCACCGCAACCAGTGGGTGGGACAATTCACGACGGAAGGAATGGAGACACTCATGGCACAGGGCAAAGATGCTGACAAGCTCGCTCCCATCTTGCAGAATGAAGGATTCAAGGCGATCGCCCGCGCGATTCGCCACGCGACGGTGATCGGCCAATATTACGCCGCACGAGAGAGAGGAGGGTATCCCTTTGACGTGCGCTACGGTCTGGGGCAAGATCTGCTGCGCGCCGCCGCAAATCCCGATACGTTCATCACCGAGCTGAGTGCTTTCTTGCAAGCGTATAACGCGGAAAACGCGCGCATCGATGAGCGCCTCGCCAAGGGATCGCTGACGAACGCTTATCGGCGGCCCAGTGTCAACACAACGCATATCAACGATATCGTCGCTCTGGTGGATCAGTATGGTGATTCGGCGCTCATCTGCAATATGCTGGTCGCCTATGGCTATGCGCGCGATCCCAAGACGCAGCGCGAAGATCCGCAAGCGGCGGAAAGTGCCAGCACCGAGGCGTCACCAGACGAGGACTAGTTGTTGCTGGCTTGATGGCCTGCACAGTGCTCAGACTAGGGCGTGTCTGCAAACCTGTTTCTGTCTCACCGCCCGATAGACATAGAGGGCGGAAAGATGTTCAACAGATGAGCTTCATCACAGTATTTTGGGTGTGATTGACGGTTGCTTTGATCTTTTGCAAACACGCCCTAGATTAGGAAAGGAACCATGACATGACGTTCAGCGTCGCTTCACTTTCGATCTCGGCTCGCGCGACTTTGAATATGCATAGCCTCAACAACGAGGGTGGCGAGGGCAACCAGATCCAAACGCGCATGGTCGATATCGTCGGGCCGGATGGCCGCATGTATAATGTCAACGCGATCTCGGGCGACATGCTCAAGCACATCCAGGCGCAGCATTTTTTCGAGCTGGCGCGCGAGCAGCGGCTGCCTTTGTGCGCGGGCTGCGCCAGCTTTAACGCCAACCGCATCAACGCCGACAGCGAGTGGCTCGCCCAAAGCGCCAAGCTCTCGGACCGTGATGCGCTCGATTCGCTCGTGAGGCAGTGCGCGCTGGATGACACGGCGGGCATTCTCATCACGGCGGGCAACAAGTCGCTGCCGCGCAAATCGGTGGTGGAGTTTGGCTGGGTGGTGGGCATCCCCGCCTCCGTCACGAGCGACAGTTATTTCCACGTCAAATATGCCAGCGAGCGGAGCAAGGAGCGCGTGGCCAAAGATGCGGCAGAGCGTGAGACCACAGGCTCGAATCTGGGGCAGGCAATCTTCCATCGACCGGCGTCCAGCGGCATCTATGCCGTCGTGTGCCACCTGGAATTGGGTCGCATCGGCTATAACGACATCTCTCAAGCCTATGCGCTGGATGACGCCGAGCGCGCCCGCCGGGCCAAAGCGCTGATCCAGAGCGTGCTGCACACGTTCGTCGAGCTCAACGGCGCGATGCGGGCGACGCAATTGCCCCACCTGGTAGCCCTGCAAGGCGCCATCACCTGGAGTGGCAGCGGCGCGATCCCCGCGCCCTTGATCAGCCCGCTGGATGAAACGTATCGAGACCAGGCCAGGGATGTAACGGTGGCGCTCAATGGGGCTGCTCAGACTGTGCAATACCGCCCGTTCGACTCTCTGACGCAATTCGCCCAAAACATGCGCGAGATGGTGGATGATGCTACCCCCGCCGCACTGTTGACGGCGCGCTAGCTGCCATCGCACTGCGATCGGGCAGGTGTCACATCCGCTCGATCGCAGCCTGCGCTGATATGGCAAGGCACCATTGTGTTCCTTTCAGCAAGGAGATGGCTATGTCGTGGCTCATCGCGCGCTATCACCCGATCGCTCTCTTTTCGCTGCGTCCCGCGAACGCTACTACCTCCGGCGGCAAGACGCTCGTCGCGCCGACGGCGTTCGCCATCAAGATGGCCATTCTGAGCGCGTGCATCCAGGCGGCAGGTGTGGATGCTGGAAAGCAGCGGTTTCCTGTCATCCGCGATTTGCGCGTCGCGCTCGATCTGCCCGATCAGGTGGTCGTGGTGAAAAGCTTCGCCAAGATTCAGCGTGAGGCTTCGTTCAAAGGCAAAAAAGAGGATTATGCGGCCTGGGAAGCGAAACAGATCGAGAATATGAGCTTCCCATTCCAACCAACAATTGCGTATCGCGAGCTGGTGCAGTTCGGTGGGCCGCTGCGTCTCGCTCTCACGTCGCCGCAGGGAGAGATTCCTCCCTGGCTCGGTGAGGCGCTGCTCTCCATCAATTACCTGGGCAAGCGAGGGGGATTCATCCAGATCGCCGGCCCTCCGCAGCCCGCAGAGTATCTCGACACCTCACGCTTCTTCGAGATCACCGCAGACAGCACTGATTTCGCCATCGACGGCATGATGCAGATGCTCGACGACTGTGGCGGCGCGATGACCTTCGCGCACGCCGACATCTATGATCCCAAGCGCATCACGCTCGGCAAAGAGCGCGTGCTTCGCCATGTCGTGCTGCCCTATCGATTAGCGCAGTCCAGTCGCGGCTATAGCCGCTATGAGCGCATCCAGATGGACGGTGAGAGATGACGTCCGCCGCGCTTTCCGTCTATTGCCTGCGCTACGAGATTCGGGCGCAAGAATCGCTGGCGCTCGATCAGCACCCGGGTAGCGCGTTGCGGGGAGCGTTGTTTCACGCGCTGCTGGCGCGCTTTTGCGCGCTGCCGCACCAGCCGGAGTGCGTGACGTGCCCGCTGGCGCAGGCGTGCCCGGTGGCGTCGCTGGGGGCGCCGC
>VFSW01007164.1_pt1 | contig 16240 bp, 17 predicted proteins | sample 5358111 | NCBI WGS metagenome assembly VFSW01 (sample SAMN11554181, study PRJNA540505) | mine drainage metagenome | isolation source: sediment from site ElyBrook_90M | place: USA: Ely Copper Mine, Vershire, VT | collected 2017 | reverse complement strand
GCAACGCGGGTTGGGGCGGGTTAGGCTATGAGTCCGCGACGGGCAGGGTAAAGCAAAACGTCGAAGCGGTTCCGGCGGGCGATTCGGCCCAGGGCCTGCCGCCGTGCCGCTCGACGATCGCCCGGCAGATCGCGAGACCCATGCCTGCGCCTTTCCGATCCGCCGTGCGCAAGCGTTCGAACGGTTTGAAAATGCGTTCGAGGTAATCGGTCTCGATGCCAAGGCCGTTATCCCGAATGGCGAATTGCCACTCATCCACGTGTTGGAGCGCAGAAATGTCGATACGTGGAGAACTGTGGCCGCCGTGCCGAAGCGCGTTCCGGATCAGGTTCTCGAAAATCTGCACCAATCGGTCGGGGCTGCCGTAAACGGACGGCAATTCTCCGTATCTGACCTCGGCGCCCCGATCGCGTAATTCCCCGGCCAGTTTCGCCAACGCGGTTCGGAGTATGACATCCATCCGAGCCCGTCGGAACGACGTTCGCTCCGTTTGCAGCGCGATCGAATAATTGGTCAAGCCGTCCAACAATATATCGATTCGCCCGGCGCCGTCGACGATGAAATCGAGGCGCTGCTCGTCGCCGGCGGTCCCGGGCGACTGGGCTCGCTTCCGGATCAGTTCGGCGTGCAACCGGATCGCTCGACTTGGTTCCCTCAGGTCGTGGCAGGCGCGGAGGAGAAACTCGCTGAGATCGCGATCGGAGATCGAGCGATCGGCGAGTTGGCGATTGTTTGGGACGCCGGTAAGCTTGCCTTGCGACACGAGAAATACCCTACCACAAGCTTGGATTCGAAGAACCGCCTATCCGCGGGCCGTACTAGCCGTACGATCGCAACTCCTGTTCGCGCAGCGGGCGGCGCTTCGCGATGAAATTTAGCGCTGTTCGGAGACGGATTTCTCGGCGAGATCTCCCAGCACGGGGAGCTTGTACGATTCGTCCTGGCTGACTTTCACCATCATGAAAATCCACGCTCCGAATACCACCGCGCGCAGGAGGTTCGGAACGATGCGGTGAATTTCGGTCCCAGGGAAAACGGAAAAGCGAAACATCGGATCGATCACCCAATCCACGAGCAGCCAAGCGACGAAAAGATAGAGCCCCTGGAAGGCGTGAAAACGTACGCGAAGATCCTGGCGAAACGCGGCGGAGGCCAAAACTACGATCGCCGCGATCCAGCCTAGAACCGGGATGTAGCAAAGCAGGGACGCGGTACGCGGAGAAATGGCGCTGAAGTAATTCCGCGATTCGCCGTTCACGGGTTGGCGCGCGCCGCAAGTGCCGCAATAAATGTCGCTCGGGCGGGATGGGGTTCCACATTGGCAACAGTAGGGCATCGAAGACTTCCACCTGTAAATACGTATTTTGAAGTCAGGCTGTTCCAAGCATATTACACGTCTGTGATACGATGCGGCGCATGCGGACCTCACTTTTTGCGGCGGCGGTGTTTTGTCTGGCGTTGGGAGCCTCCCGCGCCCGAGCGGCGAAGGAGCTAACCATCTTCTTCATCGATGTCGAGGGGGGCCAGTCGACCCTGATCGTCTCCCCTTCTGGCCAGTCGGTCCTGGTGGACACCGGTTGGCGCGGATACGACGGCCGGGACGCCGAGCGCATCGTGGAAGTGGCGAAAAAGGCGCACCTGAAAAAAATCGACTACGTCATCATCACCCACTACCATCGCGATCACGTGGGCGGCGTGATTCAACTGACGCGGAAAATGAAGGTCGGGGCGTTCGTCGATCACGGCCCGAACCGGGAAGACTCCAAGGTGACGCGCGAGGATTTCGCGGACTATGAGAAGACGTTGACGCTCGCCGAGCGGCACATTGTCGCCAAGCCCGGCGACGAAATTCCGGTGAAAGGCTTGACGGTGGAGATTCTGACGGCCGATGGAGAACATCTAACCGTTCCGGCGCCGGGAGGCGGTCAGCCGAACTCCTATTGCGCCGCGGCCAAGCCGAAGAAAGACGACCCTTCCGAGAACGCCCGGTCCGTGGGAACTCTGTTCACGTTTGGGAAGTTCCGGTTCTTGGATTTGGGCGACCTGACCTGGAATAAGGAACTGGCGCTGGTCTGCCCGAACAACCTGATCGGCCCGGTGGACTTGTATTTAACCAGCCACCACGGCCTGTCGCAATCGGGCAGCCCACAGTTGGTGGATGCGATTCACCCGCGCGTGGCCATTATGAACGATGGCGCGCGGAAGGGTGGAAGCCCCTCGGCCTGGCAGATCGTCAAAGACTCGCCCGGCCTCGAGGACATGTGGCAGTTGCATTTTTCGATCGAAGGCGGAAAGGATCATAACGAGCCCGATCCGTTCATCGCGAACATCGACGAGCAGTGTGAGGGAAAGTACATAAAAGTGACGGCACTGGCCGATGGGTCGTTCACGGTGTACAACAGCAGAAATAAATATCAAAAGACATATCCGGCAAGGTAGAGGAAAGCGTTTTCAGGTACCCACCTCTCCAAGGTGGCACTCTACCTGCTGGCCTTTTGCGCCTTCCGGTGCGGTTTTTGAGACGATCCGGGGGTCGCTTTCGAAAATCTTCGAAAGATTACGAATTTCTGTTGACAGGACGTTAAGATCGCCTTAAGATTTGTCTTCGGCCATTGCGAAAAGAACTGACAACCCAAGGTAGGTGTACGTTTCCCGCATGAACTTCCAAATCGGTGAGAAAATCGTCTATCCGAACCACGGCATCGGAACAGTGGAGAACATCAGCTTCCGGCCATTCGGAAATCAGACCGAGCGGTTCTACTTGCTCCGTCTGGCCTATGACAGCATGACGGTAATGGTGCCTTTTTCGCACGCCGAGGATGTGGGCCTGCGCAAAGTCACCAAGAACTGCGACGTTGCCCGCGTTCTGCAGTTTCTGTCGACTGGGATTTGCCAGTGGAAGTGCGACTGGAAAGATCGGTTTAAGGAAAACTCAGAGAAGATGCGCAGCGGGAGCTTGCTGGAGGTGGCCGAAGTATTGAAAACTCTGCTGATCCTTCAGGGCCGCAAGCCGCTCTCGTTCCGCGAAAAGAAAATGCTGGACCGGGCGCGTCACATGCTCATCACCGAAGTGTCCATCTGCCGCGCCATTGGCGAAGAGGAAGCCTGTACGATGCTTGGGAAAGCTCTGTCGCGCTGCGCCCTGGCGCTTCCCGTGCCGCTGTAGACAAGCCGGTGGCGCTCTGGGCGCACGACGAGCAAGTCAGATAAAGTTGGGTCACGCATCCTTGCATCCACGCGGGGTTCCCAGAAGTCCTGAAGACGGCCACTGAGACGGGAACAGCGGAGGGCGACGATGGCGTTGGAGCTGCCGCGAGTCCAGTGCATGTCGGCGCGTTTGAGCCGGGTACCGGCGGCCACTTTGCGTCCGGCTTCCACGACGCCGCTCGAAGTGCATAAGCCAAGGGCTTCGAAGTAGGGATAGCGCATACGGTCACGGCTACGGTGCAGATATTGAAAGCACTTCCTGCCTTCCTCGGAGTGGGAAGAGTAACGCCTGACGGCGCGCAGCAAATCGGAAAACTTACCGGCATCGAGTTCCTCATGGCGTCTTTGCGACTAGTGGTGCGCCTGAGGGGCGCCGGCGCCATAGACGGCTTTGGACACGGTGCCGAGGGTCTTCTTGACGTGAAAACGGTCCACGATCTGGATGGCGCGCGGGAATCGTTCTGGAGCGATGTTCCAGATCCAGGGCGCACCGTCGCCGATCACGACCGTGCGCTGGGCCTGTGTGAAGCGCCGGCGTAAGACTTCGCGCATCACGCGCTGGGTAAATGCCGGCGGCGCTCGATCGGTATCCAACGTCGCGGCACTTTCGATGGCCGCCGTATAGCTGACCGAACCCTCGTCGCGCATCGGACGATCCACGGCACCCCGTGTTTCGGCGCTCCACACCGTACATAGCTTCACCTCCCGGGTTCTGGCCGATCCACCGGGTCGCTTGCCGCCGCGGCCCTTCAGTTCCTCGGCCCGCAACGAAACACCGGCGCCATCGACACTCAGATAGAGCGTGGGTGGCAAGGGCTACGCCCCGCCAGCCGCAGTGCCTGCCGGCGAAGGGCCGATTCGAGGGCTTCCAGATCCAGATTCTCCAGACTCTGGCGGCCCAGCAAGGCTTCAATGTCCCACAGGATCTCAGCGGCGAGGAGACCGTCGAGCGAGGTTTTTTTAACCCCTTCGCCTTGGGAAGCCGGGTTGCGGAGCTGTAGATCGCGGATCTGTTCAGAAGCAGGGAGCAGTTGCTGGACCAGTTCGCGGAACCGGCGATACTCCTCCACCTGCTGCTTGGTTCGGTCCACCGCAGGTCCAGCGGGAATAATCCGCGTGTGTGTCTGGCCACCCACGGGATGGGTCAGCGAATACGAAGGCCCAGGTCCCTTCGCGCCTTTTCTTGGCGCAATGGCAAGTTGGTTTTCCGCACCTGCGCAAGCGAGCGACCAGCGAACCGGGGCGCATCTCGCCAACCTGCGAGATCCGTTCCTTCAACTGGCCGCGTTGAAGCACGAGGGCATCGATATCGGGGATAGGCACTGTTGAGAAATAAACTTTCCATCCATCGATGTTTTGAGTTGTCCTGGAGGGCATGGACAGGTTTGCTGAGGTTCGCCGGCGGCATCTCCGCGGTATCGAAAGCCACCGGGATATCCCGTCGGGGACCGCGGGAACTGGAGCAATCCCTCCACGCACCCGGCGGGGCGCTTCCGGCGCCTGGGAGGCGGAGGCAAGAGTGCTAATCCGAAGGGTCCGACACTGGTGGAGGACCTGGAAAAACTGGTCGAACCTGTCACGCGCGGCGATCCGGAGTCCTGGCTGCGCTGGACCGGCAAGAGCGTGCGAAAGTTGGCCGAAGAGCTGTCGGGCATGGGGCATCAGGCGAGCTATCCGGTGGTCGCGGCGCTGCTGCATGAAATGGGTACGGTCTGCAGGCGAACCGCAAAACGAAGGACGGCGGCAGCCATCCCGGCCGCAACGCGCAGTTCGAGCGCATCAACGCCAGGGTGCGGCAATATATGGACCTGCGGCAGCCCGTGATTTCCGTGGACACGAAAAAAAAGGAATTGGCGGGAGACTTCAAGGACGGCGGCCGGGACTCGAGACCGCAGGGGAAGCCGGCAAAGGTGCGCGTGCATGCCTTCCCGATTCCCGAACTGGGACGCGCCGCCCCGCACGGCATCTACGGCCTGGCTGAAAATACCGGATGGGTAAGCGTGGGAGTCGATCTCGATACGGCGGCGTTAGCCGGCGCCACCATCCGTCGATGGGGGCACGTCATGGGCAAGGAGAGATACACGCAAGCCAAACGCCTGTCGATTACCGCCGATGGCGGCGGCAATGGGTCTCGTCTGCGCATCTGGAAGCTGGACTCACAGACAATGGCCGACGAATCCGGCCTCGCCATCGCCGTGCGCCAATTTCCTCCCGGCACGTGCAAATCGACTAAGTTCGAACACCGCCTGTTCTCCTTCATCAGCAAAAACTGGCGTGGGCAGCCGCTCACGAGTCTCCAGGTGATCGTGAGTCTCATCGCCGGAACCAACACGCGAAACGGACTGAAAGTCCATGGCGGGATCGACGGCCGCTCCTATCCCGCGGCAATCGAGGCGCCCTACGCGGAGATGGACCTCATCAACCTCCGGCGCGATGAGTTTCACGGCGAATGGAACTACGAGATTCTGCCCCGCAGATGAAATGGCGATTTTTTAGCGATTCCTAAGTGGGCCCCGCAACGCCAGTTCGGCGGCATCATGGACGGCATTGCAATGATCGAGCAATTCACGCCGGGCATGGATTTCGAGAGGTTCCGCGCGAATCCAACGGCCGCGGCGGCAGCCGAGCGAAATCTGCAAGTCATTAGCGAAGCCGCGATCCGCCTCTGCAGTGAAGCGGAACAACGAATTCCCGATCGGCCATGGCGGGATATCGGAGGGATTGGAAATCGGCTTCGCCACTCGTACGAGCGGATTGATTTGGACACGATTTGGAACGCCGTGACGGACGACCTGCCGCTACGGCGCCGCGCCGCCCCCCCTCCTTCCCCGCTTCCGCGCACCGTCTCCGTTTCGCGCGAGAATGAAGAATAGAGTGGGGTGATAGGTTGGGGTTCTTTTCGAAAGCGGCTCTGTTGGCTCCGTTGCTCGGCGGATTGTGTGTTTCCGCGCAGAATTCCGGCGGTTCGCGCATCGTCGTGCCGCCGGCGGCGGTGACCTCCCTCCACGATTTCAGCGCGTCGCTCGAATCGCTCTCGGGCTCCGTGTTGCAGTCGGTGGTGCAGGTGTTTTCGGTCGGTTACGCGCCGGTGGACGACACCGATAGCGGCGATAATTCCGGCGTCGTTTCGAAACAACACAGCATCGGCTCCGGCATCGTCGTTTCCGCCGACGGCTACATCGTCACTAATGCCCACGTCGTGCAAGGCGCGCGCCGGATTCAAGTGAAGCTACCTCCGGCCACCGTTGCGGCCGGACTCCTGATGCATCACCGCGGCGAGGAAACCAAACTCGACGCGAAGCTGATCGGCCTCGATCACGACACCGACCTCGCCATCCTCAAAGTGGACCGCGCCGGCCTCCAGGCCCTCCCCTTCGGCAACTCCGATGAACTGCATCAAGGCCAGTTGGTCCTCGCCTTCGGTAACCCATTCGGCCTCGCCGGCTCGGTCACCATGGGCATCGTCAGCTCCATGGCCCGCCAGATCTCCTCCGACGACACAACCGAATACATCCAAACCGACGCGCCCATCAATCCCGGCAACAGCGGCGGCCCGCTCGTCGACGATCAAGGCCGCCTCGTCGGCGTCAACACGTTCATCCTTTCGCAATCGGGCGGCAGCGAGGGCATCGGCTTCGCCATCCCCAGCAACCTCGTCCAGACCATCTACACCCAGATCCGGAAGGACGGCCATGTCCACCGCGGCCAGATTGGAATCTACGGCCAAACCATCACGCCTACCATCGCCAATGGACTCGGCTTGGCGAGGGATTGGGGCGTCGTGGTCTCCGACATCGAGCCGGAAAGCCCCGCCGCCCGCGCCGGCATCCGCATCGGCGACATCATCGAGAGCATCGACGGCCGTCCGGTCGACGGCATGCGGCAACTGGAGCTTGTCATTTTCCGCCACGCCGTCAACGACCGCGTGAAAATCGAGATCCTGCGCGGCAAGCAGACCCTCTCGCTCCACGTGCGCATCGTCGAGCGGGACGACGATCCGCAGCGCTTCGCCGACCTCGCCACTTCCGAGGATAACCTCGTGCCAAAGCTCGGCATCCTCGGCGTCACCATCGACCACAAACTTGCCGCCCTTCTTCCCGATCTCCGCATCTCCAGTGGAGTCGTAGTCGCCGCGCTCTCGCCCGACACCGATCCCGACGCAACCGGACCCGACGCCGGCGACGTCATTCATAGCGTGAACGGAAAACCCATCGACGGCATCGCCTCGCTCAACGCGCGCCTAGACGAATTCAAAAGCGGTGACAGCGTCGTGCTCCAGATCGAGCGCGACAACCGTCTGCTTTTCCTCACCGTGGAATTGGAGTAGCTCCGTTGCGGCTTGTAACCGTTCTACTGGCCTGTGCGCTTTCCGCGGCCCTCTGCGCCCAGACGGCGAAGAAGCGAAAAACCGCCCCCGCGCCCGCCGCCGCCAGTCAATCGCCGTGGCCCATCCGCGCGCTAACCGTGAAGGGCAATCGCCTTTACTCCTCCCAGCAGATTCTCGCCGCCGCCGGCTTGGCCGTGGGCGACAAGGTGACGCCCAAAGACTTCGAAGCCGCCCGCCAGCGCCTACTCTCGACCGGCGCTTTCCAAACCGCCGGCTTCGAGTTCAAAGAGGACCCCGACGGCCAAGGATATCGCGGCGAGTTCGCCGTCACAGAGGAAACCCAGGCCTACCCCATCACCTTCGAAGACCTCCCCGCCCCCGACGCGAAGCTTCTGGATTGGTTGCGAAAAAAGGACCCGCTTTTCGGCCCCACCATCCCCGCCACCCAACTCGCCCTCGACCGCTACTGCGTCCTCCTCGAGGAGTATCTGAAACCGCTCGGCTTCACCGGCAAAGTCACCAGCGGCCTCTCCGCCGACTATTCGCCCGATCTCACCGTCCTCTTCCGTCCCAATACTCCGCGCCCCATCGTCGGCGAAGTCCACTTCACCGATACCGGCGAGATTCCTTTCCAAACCCTCCAAGCCGCCATCGGAGGCGCGGCCATCGGCCTCGGCTATTCGGAAGCCCGCTTCCGCCAGATCCTCGACGCCAGCGTCCGTCCCGTCTACGAAGCCCACGGCTATCTCCACGTCTCCTACCCCGACATCCAACTTGCCCCCGCGAAATTCGTGAAAGGCATCGCCGTCACTGTTAAAATCGACCCCGGCCCGGTCTACAAACTAAGTTCGTTCCGCATCGGCGGCGCTCCCGATCTCGACGGCATCGTCAAGTTGAAGACCGGTCAGCCCGTGAACTTCGACCAAGTCAAAGAAGGCCGCGAGCATGTCGAAGACGTTCTCAAGCGCCGGGGCTTTCTCCACGCCAAGGCCGAAGTGCAGCGGACGCTCGACGACAAACTCCACACCGTCGCCGTCACCATCCGCGCCGACCCCGGCCCACAATATACTACCGGCAAACTCGACATCCATGGCCTCGACCTCCTCGCCGAGCCGCAGATCCGCAAGCTATGGGGCCTCGCCGAAGGCCAACCCTTCAATACCTCTTACCCGGAACATTTTCTCGACGTCATCCGCAGCGAGGGCCTCTTCGACAACCTCGGCGCAACGCGCGCCGAAACCGAAATCCACGAGGACACCCACACTGTCGACATAAGGCTCTACTTCGATGGCGCCCGCAAGAAACAGTACGACGCAATCCCCGGAATCCCGCCGTCCAGCCCCGATCAAACCTGAAACACCGGTTCGAACGAAGAAACCGCCGCCTTCAACTCCGCCAATTCCTCCGCGCTCAACGCAGGCAGCGGCGCCGAGGCCAACTCCATCGCGAGGTCGAAAATCCGCTCGTCGCCCGGCGGCACCGCGGCGGTCACTTCCTGGTTCAACGTGAATCGCAGCGCCAGCCGCGCCGTCTCCCGATCGTCCACCGGTTGGTACCAGCACTTCGGATACGCGCGATCGCTCTCCTTCATGCCGTCCGGCCACATCCCCAACGCCAGCGCCTTCAACGCCAGCCGCGCCATCCCTTTCGATTTCGCCTTGGCCAGAATCTGCGGACCGAAGCCGCCGTTCTCCCACGCGTTGATGTTCACCGGAAACAAAACGCTGTCCAGCTCGAGCGCGTCCATCAGCCGCAGCGCCGCCGGCGCGTGGTGCGCCGAAAAACCGAGATGCCGGACCTTGCCCTCCTTCTTAGCCGCCAGAAACGCCTCCGCCGCGCCTCCAGGCGCCAGAATCCCGTCCACATCTTCCATCGAGGCGACCGCGTGAAACTGGTAAAGATCCACAAGATCGGTATGGAATCTCCGTAGCGTCCGTTCCAGTTCCTCCCGCGCCCCCTTCGCGTCGCGGCACATCGTTTTTTCCGCCAGGAAAATCTTCTCACGGTATGGCCGCAGCGCCTCGCCCAACTTCACTTCCGCTTCCCCGTCGAAATACGACGGCGCGCAGTCGAAATAATTCACGCCGCGCTCGTACGCCGCCGCCACCCGGCGCGACGCCTCCTCCTGCGACAGGCCGCAAACGACGATCCCGCCGAAAGCGACGATCGACAGCTCGATCCCGTTCTTATAAGGACGGCGCGGTATCGCCCCGCCTCCGCTAAATTCGCCTCGATCCATAATCAAGCCCGCCTCCCTCTTTCCTCAGTTGAACTTCTTCACCCAAATATTGCGCACCGACACTCGCGTCGTCGCCTCGATCTCGATTCCGAACATCCCCGCCTGATTGTTCGACGATTCCGGATCGTCGTCCACCATCACCGCCATCAACTGCCCATTCAAAAGATGGATCAGCGTCCCACCCCGCGCAATCACCGTGTATTCGTTCCAATCGTTCATTTTGACCACGCCGTTCAACACCTGCCGGTCGCCGATGTTGCCCATCAATTGTTTCTTCGCAAGGCCCGCTCCTTCCACCACCTGCCCGCGCCACGCCTGAATTCGCATCGGAGTGTTCTCGGAGTAAAATTGTCCCGTCCAATCGCGCGAACTCGGCCAGAAATCGGCTTGCGGCCCCGTCAACATCCAGTTCAGATTCACCGGCCCAACGTTGGCGGTGACGTTGTCGGAGATATGAGCCAGCCATGGCACGCCCGTCTTGCTGCGGTATTGGAACCCGCTGCCGCCGGTGCCTTCCACCTTGATCTCGAACTTCAGGGTGAAGTCCTTCGCCACCATGTCGCGATAAACCAAATACGTGTTTCCGCTCGGGTTTTCGACAGTGGATTCCCCGACGATCGCTCCGCCTTCCACCCGCCAGAACTTCGGATTCCCATCCCATCCTTTCAAGCTGACCCCGTCGAACAAAGAGGCGTAGCCCTGGTGATCGCTGAAGTTCAACGGATCGGGCATCGTAAATCGCACATTGGCGAACGAGCCGCCCATATCGACGAACGCCGCCACCTGATCGGGAGCAAGTTTGTTCGCCGTACTTTGAATTTCCGCGAACGCGTCCGCCCGCGCTTTCGCCAATCGAAGCTCCGCCTCTTGAATCGCTTTCGCTTTCGCCTCGATCGCCGCCTCGTCGCGCGGCTCGGCCAACGCCGCCGAAACGATCGCCGCGCGCGCCTTGTCGAGCGCCGCGGCCAATGCCATTTGACCGTCGGTCAGCTGCGTCAGCGCATCCGTTTGCGCCTCGCGAATATTGGGGATCGTGCCGCCCGCTCTATACGCGCTACCCGCCGCGATCCGTGCTTTAACCGGATTCGGAGCCAGTTTCGCATCAGGCCCCTGGAGCGCCGCAAAAGCGTCGGCGCGGGCGTTGGCTAGCGCCAGTTCGGCCGCTCCCACCGCTTCCGCTTTCTCCCGCATCCCATCGTCGCTGCGCGGCTCGGCGTAAGCGGCATGGATCATAGCGGCGCGCGCCGCGGCAACCCCGTCCCGTTGTGGCGCGAGGCCGTCGCCGATCCGGGCCAACGCAGCCGCCTGCCTTTCCGTGAGGCCGGGGACGTTCTGCCCCAGCACAACGATACCCGTGAACAACGCTACTACAATCCGTTTGACCATATTAGTCCTCCCGGCTCCAAACGAGCCGTTGAGATTGCATCATACGCCAGAACCAGCGGCCTCCTCGCGCCGGCGGTGACATAATCTTCTAATGTCCCTCCTCCGTTGGGCGGCCGTGGCGGCCTTATGCGTCCGGGCGGGTGCGGGCGAAGCGTTTGCGCCCAAACTCGACTCTTTTTTTGCGCCGCTCGCCAGCCCCCGTTCGCCCGGCCTCGCCGTGCTCGTCGAAAAGGACGGACGAACTCTGCTCCGTAAAGGCTACGGCGCCCGCGACCTGCGAACCTACGCCCCGATCGATGCGAAGTCGAACTTTCGCCTCGCTTCCTGCACCAAACAGTTCACCGCCATGGCCATCATGCTCTTGGTTCATGATGGCAAGCTTCGCTATTCCGAGACGTTGGGCGCTCTGCTCCCCGATTTCCCCGCCTACGGCCGCCCCATCACGATCCGCCAGCTTCTCACCCATACCTCCGGACTGCCCGATTACGAAGATCTCATGGGCGATGCCTGGACGAACGAGCGCCAAATTCAGGACGGTGAGGTCCTGAACTTACTCGAAAAACAAACCGACGGCAAATTCGCGCCGGGGACGAGTTGGTCTTACAGTAACTCCGGCTATGTCGTTCTTGGACTCATCGTCGCGAAGTTATCCGGTCAGCCCTTCCCGCAGTTCCTGCGCGATCGTATCTTCGCCCCGCTTCACATGAGTAACTCAATGGCTTACGTCGCCGGACACAATTCTCCGCCCAATCGAGCCTACGGCCACACGAAGGATGGAGACCGCTTCGTCGAAGCCGACCAAAGCTCGACCTCGGCAACCCTGGGCGATGGCGGAGTCTACTCCAACCTCGACGACCTGGAGAAATGGGACGCCGCCCTGCGCGATAATTCCTTGCTGAGCCGGGAAGAAATGAAGCCCGCCCTCGTCCCCGCAAAGCTCGCCAACGGATCCCAGCCTCATTGGCCAACGCAGCCCGGCGACGACAATCTGAACCCCGGCAAGCCCGTTTCCTACGGATTCGGATGGTTCCTCGATCCCTACCAAGGGCGCGCCCGCATGTGGCACTCCGGAACTACCCAAGGCTTTCGCACCGTAATCGATCGGTTCACAAAGGGAAACTTCACCATCGTCATCCTCTGTAACCGCACCGATCTCGACCCCAGCGCCCTCGCTCTGCGGGTGGCGGACACCGTTCGACCCTAATTCGAATCGGTCCCGATAAATTTGCGAAGAAACAGCGTCGCCTGAAGGTTGTCGTTATAACGCTTGCACGCAACGTAACCGCGTTTCCGATACAGCGCGATGGCAACCTTCAAGTCGTCATAGCTGTCCAGGTAAATCCACCGCAAACCACGGCTCCGCGCGAACTCTTCCTGTGCATCCAGCAACCGGTGCGCGATGCGCTGCCCGCGAGCGGAGGGCCGCACGTAAAGGCGTTTGCATTCCGCCGCCGATGGAATCGAAGGCAAACTCTTGAGCGCCACGCATCCCACCGCCTCGCCGTCGAGATAAGCCAGCCATATGCCGGAACAGACGCCATCGATCATGTTGCGAATGGCCCGGGGCGTGTCGCGCTGAACCACATGGGCCGCCTCGTAGTATTCGCGCAGAAGGCGAAGCGCATCTTCGCTTGCCGTCGATAGCCGGACCACCCGCACCGGGCGCCGATTTAGAATCGAACGCACCTTTGAAATCGACTCCACGAGAGCGGCCCGCTCTTCCGCGCCGACACTCCTCAGCATGTCCCGAATTTGCAGCGAAGACTGGTCATTCAGCCGCGCGACCGCCGTCTCGCCCGCGGCAGTCAGCGTAAGCAACCGCTCCCGGCCGTCCTCCTTGGATGCCGTCTGGCGAATCAGTCTTCGTTTTCCCAAGCTCGCCAGAAGCCGGCTGACATATCCCGCGTCGAGCCAAAGCGCTATCCGCAGCGTCGAAGCCGTCGTTCTGGGCGCGGCCCCGATTTCATAAAGAATCCGGGCTTCCGTCAGCGAAAATTCTCCGTCCAGATGCCGCTTTCGCAGCAATCCCAACCGTGCCGTGTAAAAACGATTGAAGTCGCGCACCACGACAACCTGTTCCGCTTCTGCTTTCGAAGCGCGACTTTTCAGCATGACAAAAGGCTATCAGAAAGTAGTTGCTTTTGGCAACGACCATTGTGTCGCCTGTCGCAGCCGCACTAGGTCCGGCATTCCGGGATATGCTGGTGGGCGCGTTTCACTTTACGATAAAAAGGAATAACGGAAGGCCGAAGCGACAGCGGCCCCGATGATCGCGGACCTCTATGATTTCGACCGGGAAGAACCCAATGCGGAAATTCGTTTGGCGCACTCTGGGGATCGGTGCGGCGGCGCTCTCCTGCCGCGCGCAAACGCTACCCGACGCGCCCGGCAGGGCGGTTTACCAGCACGCGTGCGGAGCGTGCCACTCCGTCAACATGGTGCTTGGGCGGAAAATGACACGCGATCAATGGAGCGCCGTCGTCACGGACATGATCACGAAGGGCGCCAAGATCCCCGACGCCGATATTCCGGTGATCGTCGACTATCTGGCGCTGAGCTTCCCCCCGGGCGCTTCGCCGGCGCCCGCTGGCGGGCGCGCACGCGGCGGCGGAGGCGGCCTCACCATGGGGCCGAACAACCGGCAAATCGTCGATCCCGCGGCGGAGGCGCGCGGCCGCACCGTCTACATCGCCGAGTGCCTGACCTGCCACGGATCGAAGGCGCGAGGCTCCCGCGACGACGCGCCCGATACTTCCCGCGGCCCCGATCTCGTTCGCTCCCTCGTGGTGCTGCACGACCGCTACGGCGACGCCATCGGACCTTTTCTCGCGAAAGGCCATCCCATGCAGAGCGGCGCGCCCAGCGCTTCGCTCGCTCAGCCCCAGATTCGCGACCTCTCGCATTTCCTGCACGCCATGGTCGACGAGACGCTGCGCAGCGGACCCTACCGCCAACCGGTCAACGTTCTCACTGGCGACGCTCACGCCGGCGAAGGGTTCTTCAATGGCGCCGGCCGATGCGCCTCCTGCCATTCCCCCACCGGCGATCTGGCGCACATCGCCGCGAAATACGACCCCGTGGCCCTGCAGCAGAAACTGGTTTTCCCGCGCACTTTCAGTCTCGGGCGCGGCGGCCGCCCCGCCGTCTCCCAATCGGTGATGGTCACGGTAACTCCACCTTCCGGCGCGCCGGTCACCGGCACGCTCCTGCACCTCGACGATTTCAATGTCGCGCTGCGGGATTCATCGGGCGTGTACCGTTCCTGGAAGCGCACGCCCAATCTCAAGGTGGAGAAAAAGGATCCCTACGCCGGCCATGTCGAACTACTCAACGTCTATACAGGCAACAATATTCACGATGTACTCGCCTATCTGGAGACCATGAAATGAGGAGCCCGATGTCTCATTGGGGGCGCGCGATGGCCGCGGGCGTTCTTTGGACGGCCTCCCTCGCCGGCCAGATCCTTAATCCGGCCACGCTGCTGCATCCGCCGTCCGACGCCTGGCCAATGTACAACGGCGACTATTCCGGGCGCCGCTTCAGCGCGCTCGCGAAAGTGAACTCGTCCAACATCGACTCGCTCAGCCTCGCGTGGGTTTTTCGAATCGGCGCCGGCGAATCCGGAGGCGCGATTAAGGCCACGCCGGTGCTTCTCGACGGCATTCTCTATTTCACGATCCCCGACCGCGTGTGGGCCATCGACGCGCGCGACGGGCGCGAGATCTGGAACTTCGGCTGGCAATCGAAAGGCGGCATTCACATCGGAAACCGCGGCGTCGCGGTGTACGGCAACTGGCTCTATTTCGAGACGCCGGACTGCAACCTCGTCTCGCTGAATTTGAAAGACGGCAAGGAGCGTTGGCACGCCTCGATTTGCGATCTGGATCAGTTCTATTTCGGATCGATCGCGCCTCTGGTGATCAAGAACCACATCATAACCGGTGTGAGCGGCGACGATCTGGACATTCCCGGCTACATCGAATCCCACGATCCCGAGACCGGCGCGTTGCAGTGGCGCTGGTACACGCATCCCAACCCCGGCGATCCGGAGGCGAAGACGTGGCCGAATGTCGACGCCATGATGCACGGCGGCGGTATGACATGGGGCCCATCGACATACGACCCCGAGCTGAATCTCCTCTACTTCGGTACGGGCAATCCGCAGCCGGTCATCGCCGGCAAAGCGCGGCAGGGAGACAATCTCTACACCGAGAGCATCGTCGCTCTCAATCCCGACACCGGGAAATTGGCGTGGTATTTTCAGTCGTCGCCGCATGATACCCACGATTGGGATGCGATCGAAGTGCCGATGTTGATCGATGGCACAGTCGGCGGTAAGCCGCGAAAATTACTGGCCCAGGCCAGCCGCAACGGCTATTTCTTCGTTCTCGACCGGACCGACGGCAAGAACGTGGTGACCACGAAGTTCGCCAGTGCGAACTGGGCGAAAGGGATCGACGCCAAAGGGCAGCCCATACCCGATCCCGCGAAGATGCCGCAGCCCGATGGCGCGCTGGTGTCGCCAAACCAGGGCGGAGCCGCCAATTGGCCGCCGCCCAGCTTCAGCCCGCGAACCGGCCTGTTTTATATCAACGCGAGCGATGCCTGGAGCATTTACTACATCTACGACGATCAGGACAAGCCCGAAGGATGGGCCGGAAACGATCGCGGCGGCTATTCCCAAAGCAGTCTCGAAGCGATCGATTACCGCACGGGAAAGATCGCCTGGAGCCACAAGTGGGAGGGCGCGGGATCGCGTGCCGGCGTCCTGAGCACGGCTGGCAATCTGGTTTTTACCGGCGATGCCGCGAATAACTTCGTCGCCGTGAACGCCACCGGCGGCGAGCCTTTGTGGCACGCGAATCTCGGCAGCAGTGTAACCAACGGACCCATCACTTACGAGCTCGATGGAACCCAGTATGTGGTAGTCGGCGCGGGCGATACGTTGTGGGGATTCTCGATGTTGCGGAAACACTAGTCCAAGGCGGCGGGGCGAAATTGGCGCTCAGAGGAGATGTATCAATCGGTTCATAAGTAAGTATACATAGCGCCGGGGAATCAAGCCGCCGCGTACCGGGTGT
>VFSW01007163.1_pt1 | contig 16242 bp, 27 predicted proteins | sample 5358111 | NCBI WGS metagenome assembly VFSW01 (sample SAMN11554181, study PRJNA540505) | mine drainage metagenome | isolation source: sediment from site ElyBrook_90M | place: USA: Ely Copper Mine, Vershire, VT | collected 2017 | reverse complement strand
AGGGTGGCCGTCACAAGCCGTTCTTCGCCAACTACCGTCCGCAGTTCTACTTCCGTACGACGGACGTCACGGGCACCATTGAGCTGCCCGCCGGTACCGAGATGGTTATGCCCGGTGACAACACCGAGATGACCGTCACCCTGGGTAAGCCGATCGCCATGGAAGAGGGTCTTACCTTCTCCATCCGCGAGGGTGGCCGCACCGTGGGTTCCGGTCGCGTCGTCAAGATCCTGAAGTAGTCAGGTCATGGCCGACAACCGACAAATGATCAGAATCCGGCTGAAGGCCTTCGACCACGGCGTCCTGGACCAGTCCTGCGCGAAGATCGTTCAGACGGTCGAGCGTACGAACGCCCGCGTGCAAGGCCCCGTGCCGCTGCCGACCGAGAAGCACCGTTACACGGTGGTTCGCGGACCGCACAAGCACAAGGACAGCCGCGAGCACTTCGAAATGCGCGTGCACAAGCGCCTTTTGGACATCGTGGACCACACCGCCAAGACCGTCGACTCGCTCCAGCGTCTCGACCTGCCGGCCGGCGTGGACATCGAAATCAAGATTCGCCAGGCTTAGTACGTATTCCGGGAGCCCCGGTCGCGCCTTTGCGCGGCTGGGGCTCCATGGTGTACGGTTAGTACCCCTGTCATCCGTGATAGGGAGCAACAGAAGAAGTGTTCAGTTGCCTGATAAGGGAACGCTGAACCAAGCCAGTCGAGCGCTCCGTTCGGGTTTTATGGCCCGGCGGAGCGTCTGTATGTCGGACCAATCGATATGCAGAGAGCAAGAGAAGAGGGAAACGTGGCGACCAAAGCGATCGTCGGCGAGAAGGTGGGCATGACCCAAGTCTGGGATGACCAGAATCGGGCCATTCCAGTGACAGTTGTTCGTGTCAGCCCAGCTCGCGTCGTCCAGGTAAAGACCCCCGAGAAGGAGGGCTACTCAGCCGTCCAGGTCACGTGGGGCACTCGTCGGGTTTCGACGATGACCAAGCCAGAGCTCGGCCACTACGAGAAGGCCGGCGTGACGCCGGGCAAGAAGCTCGTGGAACTGCGCCTCGATGACGTCTCGGGTTACTCCGTGGGCCAGGAGATCCTGGCGGACGCCTTCGAAAAGGGCGAGATGATCGACGCGACCGCCGTGTCCAAGGGAAAGGGCTTCGCCGGTGGCATGAAGCGCCACAACTTCTCTGGTCAGGGCGCCTCGCACGGTAACCACAAGCACCACCGCGCCCCGGGCTCGATCGGCGCGTGCGCCACGCCGGGCCGCGTGTTCAAGGGCACGAAGATGGCCGGTCGCATGGGTAGCACCCAGGTGACCACCACCAACCTCGAGGTCATCGGCGTCGACGTCGAGCGCAGCCTGGTGCTGGTCAAGGGTGCCGTTCCCGGCCCCCGTGGCGGCGTCGTGGTACTGCGCACCTCGGTGAAGAACCCGATGAAGGCCGGAGGCCAGCGATGAGCGACGTCTTTACCCTGCGCGGTCCCATCAAGAAGGACCGCCCCGCGCCCGCGAACCGTTCGGTCGCGCGCAAGTCACTGAGCGGACAGGAGCTCGGCACCGTCGCGCTCGAGCCCACGATCTTCGGCATCGAGCCCAACATGGCCGTCATGCACCAGGTCGTCAAGGCGCAGTTGGCCGCCAAGCGGTCCGGTACCCAGTCGACCAAGACCCGCAAGGAAGTCCGCGGTGGTGGCAAGAAGCCGTTCAACCAGAAGGGCACCGGCGGAGCCCGTCAGGGCACCATCCGCGCCCCCCACTACCCGGGTGGTGGCATCGCCCTCGGACCCAAGCCGCGCAAGTACGACCAGAAGACGCCCAAGAAGATGATTCGCCTGGCGCTCTATTCGGCCCTGTCGGACCGCGCCGCAATCGAGCGGGTCGCGCTGATCGACGGCTTCACTAGCTGGACCGCACCGAAGACCAAGGCAGCGATCACCTCACTGGGCGCGCTCGGTCTCGAGGGCAAGATCCTCGTGGTGATCGGCCGTGAGGACACGGTCGCGTACCAGTCGTTCCGCAACCTGACCAACGTCAAGACTATCGACGCCGGTGAGATCAACGCCTACGACGTCCTCAACTCGGATTGGGTGCTGTTCACCGACGCCACCCTGCCCATCGCGAAGGAGAACAACTGATGCGTGACGCAATGAGCGTGCTCATCCGCCCGGTCGTGTCGGAGAAGACCTACGCGCTGATGGAGAATCACACCTACGTGTTCGTGGTCGACCCACGGGCCACCAAGATCGACGTGCGCAATGCCGTCGAGCGGGCCTTCAACGTGAAGGTCACCAACGTCAACACACTCAACCGCAAGGGCAAGGCGACGCGCAACAGTCGCACCGGTGTCGTGGGCTCGCGCCCCGGCACGAAGCGGGCCATCGTCACCCTGCGCGAGGGTGACTCGATCAACCTCTTTGAGAATTAAGGACTGACATGGCACTGCGTCACCGCAAACCAACCAGCCCCGGTCGCCGATTTCAGACAGTCTCGGACTTCGCCGAGATCACGAAGTCGAGCCCGGAGAAGTCGCTGCTCGCGCCCAAGCCCAAGACGGGTGGTCGTAACAACTACGGCCGCAAGACCTCGCGTCACCGCGGTGGTGGTCACAAGCAGCAGTACCGCATCATCGACTTCAAGCGCAACAAGGACGCGATCCCCGCGAAGGTGGCGGCGATTGAGTACGACCCGAACCGTACGTGTCGCATCGCCCTGCTGCACTACCTCGACGGCGAGAAGCGCTACATCCTCGCCCCCAACGGCCTGAAGGTCGGCGACTTCGTCGAGTCCGGCCCCAAGGCCGACATCCGCACGGGCAACACCCTGCCGATGCGGTTCATCCCGACCGGTTCGACGGTGCACAACGTGGAGTTGCGCCCCGGCGGCGGCGGCAAGATGGCCCGCAGTGCCGGCATGAGCGTTCAGTTGGTCGCCAAGGACGGCGGTTTCGCGACGCTCCGTCTGCCCTCGACCGAGATGCGCCGCGTGCCGATCGACTGCCGCGCGACGCTCGGGACGGTCGGCAACTCGGAGCACGAACTCATCAAGATCGGTAAGGCCGGTCGCAACCGCTGGAAGGGCGTTCGCCCCCAGACCCGTGGTGTGGCGATGAACCCAGTCGACCACCCCCTCGGTGGTGGAGAAGGAAAGACCTCCGGAGGACGCCACCCGGTGTCGCCGTGGGGTCAGCCCGAAGGTCGTACGCGTCTGCCAAAGGCGTCAGACGCGCTCATTATTCGTCGTCGCCGTGGACGCGGCTCGCGGAGGTAGGTAGACACATGTCACGCAGCTTAAAAAAGGGCCCATTCATCGATGCACATCTTCTGAAGAAGGTGGACGCGATGAACGCCGCCAACGAGAAGAAGGTCATCAAGACCTGGAGCCGTCGTTCGACGGTCATCCCGGACATGGTCGGCCACACGTTCGCCGTGCACGACGGTCGCCGTCACGTGCCGGTGTTCGTCAACGAGTCAATGGTGGGCCACAAGCTCGGCGAGTTCGCCCCGACGCGGACCTTCAAGTTCCACGCCGGCCAGGAAAAGACGGGTAAGCGATAATGACCGGTCCCAAGATCAACGAACGTCCCGGTACCCGTGCCACGTTGCGCGGCTATCACATGTCCGCGAGCAAGGCTCGCATCGTGCTGAACCTCGTGCGTGGCGAAGATGTCACCACGGCGCGCGAGATCCTGGCGGGCACGACCCGCGAGGCCGCCGACGTCATTGGCAAAGTGCTCGCTTCGGCGGTCGCCAACGCGGTGAACAACGACGGCATGCAGGCCGATGAACTCTACGTCTCCGCGGCCTACGCCGACGAGGGCATCACCATGAAGCGCTTCACGCCACGTGCGCGTGGACGCGCCGGCAAGATCCGCAAGCGTTCCTGCCACATCACGGTGATCGTGTCGCGTCTGGACGAGGACCGTCTCGAGATTCTGAAGGCCGCCCGTTCGGCGCAGGCCACCGCCTCGCGCACGCGTCGCGTCGCGTCGTCGCGTCGCCGCGCCGACCAGACCGCCAGCCTCAACAAGCGTGAGACTGCGGCCGAGGTCGCCGCCGAGGCCGCCGAGGCCGAGGCCATCGCGATGGCCGAGAGTGAGAACGAGGTCGTGGAGACGAGTGTCGTGGACGATACCGTCGAGACCACGGTCGAGGAAACAGTCGTTGAGGAGACCTCAGCCGACGAGACGGTGTCGAGCGACACCACTGAGGAGACGAAGTAATGGGTCAGAAGGTAAACCCCTACGGTTTCCGTCTCGGTATCACGACGGACTGGAAGTCGCGCTGGTTCAAGGAGCGCGGCTACAAGGACCTCGTCATCGAGGACTGGAAGATTCGCGACTACCTGACCAAGCAGCTCGAGAGTGCCGCGGTCAGCCGCATCGAGATCGAGCGCAACTCGGATCGCGTCCGCGTCGACATCCACACGGCCCGTCCCGGCATCGTGATCGGTCGTCGTGGTGCCGAGGCCGAGCGCCTGAAGAAGGACCTCGAGAAGATCACCGGCCAGAAGAACAAGATCTCGCTGAACATCCAGGAGATCAAGCAGCCCGAACTGGACGCCGCGTTGATCGCCCAGGGCATCTGTGACCAGTTGATCCGTCGCGTGGCCTTCCGCCGCGCCATGAAGCGTGGCATCCAGACCGTCCAGAAGGCGGGCGCGATGGGCGTCAAGATCCAGGCATCAGGCCGACTCGGTGGCGCGGAAATGTCGCGTCGCGAGTCCTACCGCGAAGGTCGCGTGCCGCTGCACACCCTGCGCGCCGACATCGACTACGGCTTCCGTGAGGCCCGCACCTCGACCGGCCGCATCGGTGTCAAGGTCTGGATCTACAAGGGCGACATCCTGCCCTACCAGTTGACCAACGACGAGAAGATCGTCCGTGAGGCCGCCATGGCCGCCGGCGATGCCGTGCCGATGGCCAACGCCACGCCCGCTGCCGCCAAGGGCGTCGTGCGCGCCGGTGGTGGACGTCGTCGCGTCGAGGCCGAGCCGGTCGTCGAAGAGGTCGTCGCCGACCTGTCACCGGTCGACTTGTTGGCCGCGACCCCCGAAGTCGAAGCGCAGTTGAGCGTGGAGGAAGAGATCGAGCGTCGCACCGCTCAGGACCACACCGACACCCCGCACTTCCGAAAGGACGCTGAGTAATCATGTTGATGCCCCGCAAGGTAAAGCACCGTAAGCAGCAGCGCGGCCGCATGCCCGGCAATGCGAAGGGTGGCGTCGAGCTGACCTTCGGTGACTTCGGTATCCAGGCGCTGGAGCGTGGCTGGATCACCGCCCGTCAGATCGAAGCCGCGCGTATTGCGATGACCCGTCACGTCAAGCGTGGTGGCAAGGTCTGGATCCGGGTGTTCCCGGACAAGCCGGTCACGCAGAAGCCGGCCGAAACCCGCATGGGTTCAGGCAAGGGCAACCCCGAATTCTGGGTCGCCGTTGTCAAGCCCGGCCGCATCATGTTCGAACTCGGTGGTGTGGATGAGACGCTGGCCCGCGCGGCCATGGAGCGCGCCATCCAGAAGCTGCCGATCAAGGCCAAGTTCGTCGTCCGTCCCGGTACGCACGGCGCACCGGAGGTGACCATCTAATGGCAAAGACCAAAGAACACGTCGCGGAGCTTCGGCTCCTCGGTGACAACGAGATGGTGGAGCGATTGAGCGATGCTCGTCGCGAACTGTTCAACCTGCGCTTTCAGTTGGCCACCGGCCAGCTGGACAACTCCGCGCGACTCGGCATGGTGCGCCGCGACATCGCGCGCCTGTCGACGTTCCTGCGCGAGCGTGAGATCGCGGCCGCCGAGGCCGCTGTGGAAGGTGAGTAGTCATGACTGACTCAACAAACGAAACGACTCGTGAGAACCCACGCAAGGTCCGCGAGGGTGTCGTGATTTCGGACAAGATGAATTCGACGCTGGTCGTTGCGGTCAACGAGCGGGTTAGCCACCCCCGTTACGGCAAGACCGTCCAACGCACGAAGAAGCTCTACGTCCACGACGAGAAGAACGAGGCCAAGGTCGGCGACAAGGTTCGCGTGCAGGAGACTCGTCCCCTGTCGAAGCTGAAGCGCTGGCGCCTGGCCGAGATTGTGGAGCGTGCCCGATGATTCAGCAAGAGTCCCGCCTCAAGGTCGCCGACAACAGCGGTGCGAAAGAAGTCCTCTGCATTCGGGTGCTCGGTGGCTCACGCCGTCGTTACGCCTCGATCGGGGACGTCTTCATCGCCACGGTGAAGGACGCGATCCCCGGGGCCGCGGTGAAGAAGGGTGACGTAGTTCGCTGCGTCGTCGTGCGCACCGCCAAGGAGAAGCGTCGTCCCGACGGTTCGTACATCAAGTTCGACGAGAACGCCGCGGTGCTGATCAACGACCAGTTGCAGCCGCGCGGTACCCGCATCTTCGGGCCCGTCGGTCGTGAGCTTCGCGACAAGAAGTTCATGCGCATTATTTCGCTGGCGCCGGAGGTGCTGTAATGAAGATTCGTAAAGGTGACGACGTGCTCGTCCTCGCGGGCAAGTTCCGCGGCGAGCGCGCCCAGGTGGAAGAGGCCATGCCGAAGAGTCAGAAAGTGATTCTCGACGGCCTCAACATCGCCAAGCGCCACACCAAGCAGACCGGTGCGACCATGCAGGCCGGCATCATCGACAAGGTGATGCCGATGCACGTGTCCAACGTCGCGCTCTGGTGCAATGGCCACAAGGGTCCGGCCAAGGTCGGATACAAGATCACAGACGGTGCCAAGGTGCGCGTCTGCCGTAAGTGTGGAGAGTCGCTATGAGCACCACAACCCGCCCACGTTTGAAGGTCCGCTACGACCAGGAGATCCGTCCGGCGCTCCTGACCGAGCTGGGCCTCGACAACATCATGCAGGTGCCGCGCCTCGAGAAGATCGTTCTCAACTCGGGCGTGGGCCGCGCGACCCAGCAGGCGTCGCTGCTCGAAGGCGCCCAGCGCGACCTCGAGCTCATCACGGGCCAAAAGCCGGTGGTGACGCGTGCGAAGAAGTCGATCGCGAGCTTCAAGCTGCGCGAGGAGCAGCCCATTGGTGTGAAGGTGACCTTGCGCGGTGACCGTGCCTGGGAGTTCTTCGACCGTCTGCTGAGCCTGGCGATTCCGCGTATCCGTGACTTCCGCGGCTTGTCCGCGAAGTCGTTCGACGGACGCGGCAACTACACGTTCGGCGTCAACGACCAGTTGATCTTCCCGGAGATCGACTACGACAAGATCGACGCGCCGCGTGGTTTCGACATCACGATCGTCACCACGGCCGTAAACGATGAGCAGGGCCGCGCATTCTTGCGCGCGTACGGCTTCCCCTTCAAGCAGGAGAATCGATAGTCATGGCGAAGAAAGCACTTCGAATCAAGCAGCAGCAGACCCCCAAGTTCTCGACGCGGGCCTACACCCGCTGTGAGCGCTGCGGGCGTCCGCGCTCGGTGTACCGCAAGTTCGGCCTGTGCCGAATCTGCTTGCGGCAGATGGTCCACGCCGGCGAAGTCCCCGGCGTGACGAAGGCAAGTTGGTAGGAGGACAGCTATGACAATGACTGACCCCATCGCCGACATGCTCACGCGTATCCGCAACGCGAACGCCGCCATGTTTGACACCGTCAAAATGCCCAGCTCCAAGCTGAAGGAGAACCTCGCGAAGGTTCTCGAAAGGGAAGGCTTCATCGCAGGCTTCACCGTGACCAAGCTCGACGGCAAGCCCGGCTCGCAGCTCGAGATCACGTTGAAGTACTCCGAGGACCGCAAGAAGACCATCATTGGTATCAAGCGCGTCTCGAAGCCCGGCCTTCGTATCTACAAGAAGTCCGACCAGATGCCCAAGGTACTTGGCGGCGTCGGTGTCGCCGTGGTCTCTACGAGCCACGGTCTGATGACCGACCGCGAAGCCCGCAAGGCGAAGTTGGGCGGAGAGGTGCTGTGTTATGTCTGGTAACCGCGCCACCACCACTACCCAGGAGGTTCGCTGATGTCTCGTATTGGCCGTAACCCCATCACGGTCCCCTCGACGGTGACCGTCGACGTGGCCGACGGAGTCGTCACGGTGAAAGGTCCTAACGCGACCATGACCCGTAACATCCCCGAGGGCATCACCTTCTCCCAAGAGGGTGATGTGCTGACCGTGGACCGCGTGAGCGACGAGACGTCGCACCGCGCCTTGCACGGCTTGACCCGTACCCTGGTCTCCAACATGGTGATCGGTGTCACGACGGGCTGGACCAAGGAACTCGAGATCATCGGCGTTGGTTACCGCGCCGCGGCCGGCGCCCCCGGCGTCCTCGACCTCGCGCTCGGCTTCTCGCACCCCGTGCAGTTCACCGCACCCGAAGGTGTCACGTTCGAAGTGCCGGCCCCTACGCGAGTGATCGTCAAGGGCCCGGACAAGGAAGTCGTCGGCCAGGTGGCCGCGTCGATCCGCAAGATTCGTAAGCCCGAGCCCTACAAGGGCAAGGGTGTGCGCTACCTCGGTGAACGAGTGATGCGCAAGGCTGGAAAGGCTGCAAAGTAATGGCACGTACCACTCGCGAACTACGTCAGCGCCGTCACGCGCGCATCCGTCGTCGTCTCTCAGGCACGGCGGCGCGTCCGCGCGTTGCGGTGAGTCGCACCAACAAGCACATCTCGGCCCAGATCATCGACGACGTCGCTGGCGTCACGCTGGCCGCCGCGTCATCGGTCGAGGCGGACCTGCGTAGCACCAACGGTGGCAACATCGACGGAGCGAAGACCGTGGCCGGTCTCTTGGCCGACCGGGCCAAGGCCGCCAACATCACCACCGTGGTCTTCGACCGCGGTGGATTCGACTACCACGGCCGGGTCGCGGCATTCGCCGAGACCCTTCGCGCCGCCGGACTGGAGTTCTAATGAGCGACCTAGAGCAGTATGAAGAGCGCACCATCAAGGTGAACCGCGTGTCGAAGGTCGTGAAGGGTGGACGTCGTTTCTCGTTCACCGCCCTCATGGTCATTGGCGACGGCAAGGGCCGCGTCGGTCTCGGGTACGGTAAGGCGAAGGAGGCCGGTCTCGCGGTCCAGAAGGGTATCGAAGAGGCTCGCAAGAACCTGTTCGACGTCCCGCTCGCCGGCACGACCATCGTCTACCCGGTCCTCGGCGCCTCGGGCGCCGGTCGCGTACTGATGAAGCCCGCCGCCCCCGGCACCGGCGTCATTGCCGGTGGCGCCGCGCGCGCCATCCTCGAGATGGCCGGTGTGAAGGACATCATCGCGAAGTCGCTCGGTTCATCGAACGGCATCAACGTCGCGCACGCGACCATTGAAGGGCTGAAGCAGTTGCGTCGTCCCGAAGAAATCGCCGCGTCACGCGGCAAGTCCGCCGACCACGTCATCCCCAGTGGCACGCTGCGCGCCTACCGCGAGCGTCAGCGCGACGGTGACCTGTTCAAGGTAACGGAGAACTAGACATGACTCAACTCAAAGTAACCCAGATTCGTTCGGGCATCGCCACCAAGCCCAAGCACCGCGGGACCCTGCGGGCCCTCGGACTTCGCGGCATTGGCCAGTCCAACGTGTTGCCCGACCGTCCCGAGATCCATGGGATGATTGCTCGCGTGCCGCACCTGATCAAAGTAGAAGAGGTCAACTAATGAAGTTGCACGATCTCAAGTCGCCGGAAGGCTCGACGCACCGTAAGAAGATCGTCGGTCGTGGTATCGCCGGTAAGGGCGGCAAGACGGCCGGCCGTGGTACCAAGGGCCAGAAGGCGCGTCGCCAGATCCCCGCGGGCTTCGAGGGTGGCCAGCTGCCCTTGATGCAGCGCATCCCCAAGCTGAAGGGGTTCACCAACCCGTTCCGCGTGGAGTACACGCCCGTGAACCTCGACGCCCTGGTGGCGCTCGGCGTGAGCGAGATCACGCCCGAGGTGCTCGTCGCCAAGGGCCTGGCCCGCAAGAAGGACTTCGTGAAGGTCCTCGGACGCGGCGGCGTCGCATCGAAGATGAACGTCTCGGCTCACGGATTCTCGGCTTCGGCCAAGGCCGCCATCGAGGCCGCCGGTGGCACCACCACCGAAGTGCCCCTGCCGTTCGCCGTCCGTCCTCCCGCAGCGGGCAACCAGCACCAGAACCGCTAAGGCGCCATCGTGCTCAAGCGACTCGGGAACGTCTTTCGCGTACCGGACCTGCGCAACAAGGTCCTGTTCACCATCGGGATCATCTGCCTCTACCAGTTGGGGGCCAATCTGCCGATTCCTGGCGTCAGCTGGTCGCAGGTCTCCCTGCTCCAGGCCAAGGCCGGCGCCAGCGGAGTCCTCGGCTTCTTGAACCTGTTCTCGGGCGGCGCACTGACCCGCCTGGCCGTCTTCGGCCTGGGCGTCATGCCCTACATCACGAGTTCCATCGTGATCCAGTTGCTGACCACGGTCATCCCCAAGTTGACCGAATGGCGCGACGAAGGCGCGGTCGGTCAGAAGAAGATCACCCAGACCACCCGGTACCTGACGATCGGCCTCGCGCTCTTGCAGTCGACGGGACTCATCTACGCCTTCCACGGGCACGACCAGGCGCTGCTTGGCTTCAACATCGACCTGATCCCGAAGTTCACGCTGTGGCTGGGTCTGTTCATGGTGTTGATCATGACCGCCGGTACCGCCTTCGTGATGTGGCTCGCCGAGCTCATCACCCAGCGCGGCATCGGCCAGGGCATGAGTCTCCTGATCTTCGCGAACGTCGTGGCCGGTCTGCCCTCGGGCGGTCGTGCGGTGTGGGCGGAAGGTGGACCCTTCAAGTTCTTCACCATCCTCGTGATTTCAATTGCTCTCCTGGTGCTGATCGTCTTCATGGACAACGGGCAACGTCGCATCCCGGTCACCTTCGCGCGACGCGTCGTCGGCCGCAAGGAGATGGGTGGCAACTCCACGTACATCCCGTTGAAGGTCAACCAGTCGGGGGTTATTCCGATCATCTTCGCGTCGTCGGTGCTCTATATCCCGGTGTTGATGTCGAACATCGTGCCGTGGACCGGCTTCCAGAACTTCGTGAACCGGTCGCTGCACCCGACGAGCTTCTTCTACATCGGCTCGGACTTCCTGCTGATCCTGGCCTTCACGTTCTTCTACGTCTACATCGCCTTCGAACCCCACCAGCAGGCCGAACTCTTGCGCCAGCAGGGTGGTTTCGTGCCGGGTATCCGTCCGGGCATGCCGACCGAGAAGTACTTCGCCAAGTTGCTCAGCCGCATCACGGTCGTCGGCGCGCTCTTCCTCGCCTCGGTCGCGGTCGTGCCGAGTGTGCTCATGGCGCTGTGGAACATCAACCGCTTCCCGTACTACGGCACGACGCTGCTGATCGCGGTGGGCGTGGCGCTCGAAACGATGCGCCAGATTGACTCCCAGCTCATGATGCGCAACTACGAAGGTTTCCTGAAGAAGTAGCCATGACGGCGCGATTGAACCTCGTTGTTCTTGGCAAACAGGGCGCGGGTAAGGGAACCCAATGCAAGCGGCTTGCGCAGACCTATGCCATCCCGCACATTTCCACGGGCGACATCCTGCGCGCGGCCGTCAAGGCTAAATCACCCCTCGGACTCGAGGTCGCCTCGGTGCTCGACTCGGGAGGACTCGTCTCGGACGACCTGGTGGTCAAGTTGGTCGAGGAGCGGTTCCGCGAACCAGACGCCGCCACGGGGGGTCTCCTCGACGGCTTCCCACGGACCATCGGTCAGGCCGAAGCCCTCGAGCGCCTGCTCGGTGACGACGGCATCAAGCTCTGCATCAACCTCGACGTCCCGATCGAACTGGTGACCCAGCGGCTCTCGTCGCGACGCGTCTGCCAGGAGTGCGGGGCCATCTACCGTGACTCCGACATCGAGGCCATCTCGGGCACATGCTCGGCGTGCGGCGGTGACGTCATCCAGCGCGCCGACGATCAGCCCGCGGCCATTCGCAAACGCCTCGAGGCGTACGAACGTGACACCGCGCCGCTGCTCGAGTTCTATCGCGAGCGGGGTCTCCTGGTCACGGTCGACGGCTCGAAGGAGCCCGACGAGGTGACCGACGCCATCGAAGCGGTCGTGCGCGAGCGGGGCTTGGGGTGAGGCGTTCCAGCGCCGAGCTCGCCAAGATGCGCAAGGCGGGCAAGGTCGTGGCCGAAATGCACGAGGCCACTCGCGCGGCAATCCGGCCGGGGGTCACCACGGCCCGACTGAACGAAGTGGCCGCCGAAGTGATCGCCAAGCGCGGTGCGCGCTCCAACTTCCTGAACTACCACGGCTTCCCGGCGGTGATCTGCACCAGTCCCAACGACATGATCGTGCACGGCATCCCGGGCAACTACGTGCTTCGCGAGGGCGACATCATCTCGGTCGACTGCGGTGCCATCATCGAGGGCTATCACGGTGACGCCGCCTATACCGCGGGCGTCGGTGAGATCAGCGACGTCGCGCGCAGGCTGATCGACGTCACGGAGCGCTCCATGTGGGCCGGTATCGACCAGCTGGTGATCGGCAACCGTCTGCACGAGGTCGGTCGCGCCGTGCAACGTGTCGCTGAAGCGGCCGGTTTCTCAGTCGTGCGCGAGTACGTGGGCCACGCCATCGGCACGGAGATGCACGAGAGCCCCCAGGTGCCCAACTACTGGCCCGGCACGCCGGGACCGACCCTCAAGGAGGGAATGGTCTTCGCCATCGAGCCGATGGTCAACGTCGGTTCCTTTGACACGTATGTGCTCGACGACGGGTGGGGAGTGATGACCGAGGATGGTCAGCTCTCCGCGCATTTCGAGCACACCATCGCGGTCACCGAGAACGGACCTGAGGTCTTCACCGTCGCGTAGGGCGATGGGGTCGCCGGGTCGATCACGACCGCGATCGACCGCCGCGGACGTTAACTTTCTTTCGAACCGACGCGCTACGAACTTTGCGGAGATGTCAGGACCTTCACAGGACCCTCACAGTGGATTCCAAGGATCGCCGACCAGACTGTCCACGGATGGAATGAATCTCGGCTTTTTGGAAAGGAAGTCCCCACATGTATCGATCGAGCAAACGCAAGGTGATTCAGCGAGTCGCCGGATCTGCCGTCTTGGCGTTCGGCGTCACCGCAGCCGGTGTCGGCATTGCCAGCGCGTCCCAGCACAGTTCCGACTCGACCGTTCCGACGACGACGGTAACGACAGTCCCGACGACGACGGTAACGACAGTCCCCGCCGCCCCGACGGTGACGACCCCGGTTTCGACGGTTCCGTCGACCGAGTCCAGCGTCGAGGGAACCGTCCTCTCCGTGACCGGCAGCACCATTGTGCTGAGCAGTCGTGAGGGCGCGGCCGTCACCGTCACCGTCACCGGCACGACCTTCTTCACCATGCGCGACGCGGCGGCCACCATTGCCGACGTGACGACCGGGTCGTCCATTGAGGTCCACGGAACGGTCGGCAGTACCGCCGGGACCATGGTGGCCACCGCGGTCACCATTGAAGAACCTCTCACCTCGACCACTCAGGCGCCGACGGGAACGTATCAGGACGACGAGTCGGGTCAGGGGAGTGACGATGGCTCGTTCAACGCCAACCAGGGCTCGTCCAACGCCAGCCAGGGTTCGTCGCAGGGCGACCAGGGAACGCCGAATGGTGGACACGGGGACGAGTCCGGTTGGTCCGGCACGGCCACGGTCGGCGGTTCGCTCACCCTCAATGCGGGTGGTAACGGAAACTACGGAGACTGACCTCCGGCAGCACTACTTCACCGGACGTCGCCCGTCGTGCACTGGGCGACGTCCGGTGCACGGTGTCGATCGGGCCCGAGTCACCCGCTCAGTCGTGGGGGTGGGAGCGGTCGTACTGCCGCTGGGCGAAGAGCGCGGCCTCGGTGCGTCGCTGGAAGCCCAACTTCGCGAGCAGGTTCGACACGTAGTTCTTCACGGTCTTCTCGGCCAGGAACATCACGTCGGCGATCTCGCGGTTACTCAGTCCTTCGCTCAACAGTTCGAGGATGCGACTTTCCTGCACGCTCAAGCTCTCGAGACGAATGTCTTCGGTGATCTGGCGGCGCAGGCGCTCACGGGCGCGTTCAATCTGCTCGTCGCTCATCAGCATCTCGCCGTCGGCGACGCGGCGGATCGAATTGACCAGGTCGTCGCCGCGAACGTTCTTCAAGACGTAGCCGCGCGCACCTGCCAGCACCGAGGCATTGAGGGCGTCGTTGTCAGCGAAGGACGTCAGCATCAGGCAGGCGAGGTCCGGCCGTCGTTCGCGCAGCATGCGGCACAGGTCGACCCCGCTGCCGTCGGGCAGGCGAACGTCGAGTACCGCGACGTCGAATCCTGTGACGTCGAGATTCTGGGCATCTTCCACTGAACCCGCCTCGGCGACCACTTTGAGGTCGTCCTGGGCCTCAAGGAGTTCACGCAGCCCGCGTCTCACTATTTCGTGGTCGTCGACGAGCAGCAGTCGGATCATGTCAGTCCAATCGGTTCGCGGTCCAGGTCACCATTGTGCCACGGCCGATCTCGGATTTGATAGTGCAATCGCCACCCAGGTCGCGGGCGCGTGATGCGAGGTTGCGCAGTCCCCGTCCGGGACCGATGTTGGGGATGAAGCCCACGCCATTGTCGCGCACGATGACCTCGACGAGGTTCTCGCGCAGACCGACCGTGATCTGGACGGCGGAGGCTTTCGAGTGTCGCACGACGTTGGAGAGGATCTCGCGCAGCGCCTGGACGGTGTGTTGCGTGCAATGCGGGCCGATGGAGGCGTCGATGGACGAGGCGATCTTCACGTCGGCGTGGACACCGAGACGCGTCGCCACCTCGTTGGAGAGGGCCGTGATGCGGCTCTGCAGCGAGTCACCGCCACCCTGATCCTGGTCGATTTCGAAGATGGTGGTGCGAATCTCGTGAATCGTGGTGTCGAGTTCGTCGAGGACGTTGTTGATACGGGCGCGGACGCCGTCATCGAGCACCGCGGTGAGCGACATTTGCAGGGCGAGCCCGACGCCGAAGAGCCGCTGGATGACCGTGTCGTGCAGATCGCGCGCCAGGCGCTCGCGCTCCTCGCTCAGCGTGAGGTCGCGTACCTGGTTACGCATCATGGCCTGATCGATCACCAGACCCGCGGCGCGGCCGAAGGCCGCCACCAAGAGGGAGTCCTCCTCGCTGAAGCTCGAGCCGCTCACCGGGTCGGTGAGATAGAGATTGCCGAAGATGTGGTTGTCGGCGGTGACGACGGGCACGCCGAGGAAGCGGTGCATCACCGGATGATTGGCCGGCATGCCGACGGCGCCGGGATGGCCCACCAGTTCATCGATGCGGAGGGCCGAGCGCTTGCGGATGGTTTCACCCAGGACGCCGTGACCGTGGGGGATCGGCCCAATGGCCTTGCGCTGCTCGTCGGTGATGCCGTAGGTGATGAATCGCGACAGTGTCTCGCCGTCACCGGCGAGCACTCCCAAGGCGCCGTAACTGGCGCCGACCAAGCGACTGGCGGTCTCGACGATGCGCCCGAGCAGGACGTCCAGTTCGGCGTTGGTCTCGATCAGCAGGATTGCGTCGATGAGCGCGTGGAGCCGCTCAGGGTCCTTGATCCTGTGAATAGGCATGCCCTCAGCCTGTCACAAGCGCTAGCGACCGGTGCGGCTAGCGGCTGCGCTGGCCAACGACGACCGACAGGGGAATGGCGAGCAGGGTGGCGCCGTTCTCGACCGCCTCGCGCATGACCGGGCGTAGTTCCACGTTGGCGTCGGCGCCGGTGGGTATGCCCGAGGTCATGACCGACCAGGTCGACCCGTCGGGCTCCAGACCGTCGATCTGGACCGAGATCACGTCACCACGACGGGCGGCCAGGATGACCGCGTCTTCGTGGCTGACCAACAGGAGGTGATCGGCTCCGACCAGGGAAATACGGGCGGGCAGGGCCGCGGGCAGGGCCCGGACCGAGAGCACGACCCGGGCCAGATCGGCTCCAGCGAGCAGACGGAGACAGGTCTCGCGCGAGAGTGGCTCGCTGGAAAGAGACTGGCCCGTTGCTGTCATCTACCAAGCATGAACCCAATTCTCGTAAGGCAACTAGGGTCCCCAGTCACATTCTGGCGGCCCGGAATTCGGGTAAATTGCTGGTCCCCTGGACGGGGTGGGGGACCGGCTTTTGCGTTCCTGTGGAAATTCGGTAGAATGGTCAGCCGACCTCCTGGCATCCCCTTGAGGTCTATCCGTGAAGGAGCGTTTGCTCTTTCACGTCCAGCAGTGCCGTAACAAGGAGAAAGAACCTGAGTAAGCCAAAGGAAGACGCGTTCACCGTTGAGGG
>VFSW01007162.1_pt1 | contig 16244 bp, 11 predicted proteins | sample 5358111 | NCBI WGS metagenome assembly VFSW01 (sample SAMN11554181, study PRJNA540505) | mine drainage metagenome | isolation source: sediment from site ElyBrook_90M | place: USA: Ely Copper Mine, Vershire, VT | collected 2017 | reverse complement strand
TGAAAAAGGCGGCCATTCGGACCGGCGTCGGCCGCGAAAAATCCGGCCACTACGGGAAAAGTGAGGCTCACAAAGCCTGACGACTTTGTGCAACTGCAATCTGACGGCTTCACGGTTACTTCCACCCTCACCGCCACATAAGAGAAGTTTCTAAAAAAGGAACAGTTTATGACAACCAAACAGCGTGTTGCGATAGAGACACCGTCGGCCCCCTTGTCGCACAGACAGTTCAAGACATCGTCGGCCCCCTTGCTGCCCAGACAGGCCAAGCTCGCTATGCTTTCGCAGTTCCTTGGATTCATGCTGGACGCCTACGATATGGCGCTGGTATTGGTCCTTGCTCCCATCCTTATAAAGGTCTTTGTTTCTCCCAAGGGCAGTGCGGCGTGGCAGTACGTCACCATCATCTTCAGCTACTCCATCACCATGGCTGCGCGCCCGGTTGGATCTGCCATCTTTGGACGATTCGCGGATAGACTTGGCCGCCGTCTCCTGCTAGTGTTCACGATTGGCGGCGTCGGGATCATGTCGCTGCTTGGCGGCCTGCTCCCCACCTACCAGCAAATCGGCGTCTGGTCTTACGTGATCTTCTGTTGCCTGCGCTTCTTCATGGGATGTTTCTTCGGCGGCGAATATGCGGTCGGCCACACGTTTGCCATCGAATATGCCCCGCTCAAAAAGCGTGGCGCGGTGAGCGGTTTCATCCAGTCCGGCTTCCCGCTCGGCTACGTTCTGGCTTCACTGGTCTTTGCCGGAATTTCGGCCCTGCTCACCAAGGTCGCGATGCAGCAATTCGGTTGGCGCATTGCCTTTGCTACTGGCATCATGCCAGTCATTCTGGCGCTCGCAATTCGCAGCACCCTGCACGAGTCGCCGGAGTTCGAGAAGGCCAAGGCGGCCGGGACCATGGACAAATCTCCCTTTCTCAGTCTCTTCAAGCCTCCGGCCCTGGGCACTTTCATTCAGGTCTTTTTCTTTATGGCCGGCCTGTTTCTCACCGACTACTCCGTCTACGGCTTCCTGCCCAACCTGCTGACGCTCAATGGACGCGGATTCAATCCCACGACCTACAGCCTCATCTACGGCTTCGCGCTTTTTATGGCCTTCCTCGGGTACAACTTCTACGGCTGGCTGAGTGACTACACGGGACGCAAGATCCTCACCCAGTGGTACTGCGTTTTCCTGATCATCTTCGGTATTCCGGTTTATTACGTGCTCTATCACGCTGCTCTGGAGCATAATCTCTGGAAAGCGGTGCTCGGCACGACCATGGCAGGAATGCTTAAGCTGGCTTGGGGAATTGTGCCCGCTTATTTATGCGAGCGCTTTCCTACCAGCCGTCGCGCCACCGGGGTCGGTTTTGGCTACTCCTCCGGCGCAATCATTGGAGCTTGGTTTGGAGCCTACGTCTGGTGGGCCCACAAAATTCCGTTCATCGCCCAGATCGAGAAACAGGATCTTTGGCTCTCTCCAGCCGTGGTCCTCACCGTTGGAGCATTGATGACCATTGGAAGCCTGTTCTTCTCGCCGGAGACCAAGGACCTGCATCTCGATGAAGTAAAGAGCAGCTAGTGTCGCGCCAGCGGCGCGGCCATCGGGATTGTTGAAAGCGTGATCCGGCGCATTCAGCAGCTCGAGGGCGGGAAGTGACGATGAATTGGGGAGTGCGGGGAGCCAGGAGAACGTTCAAGCTATTCTCCAGGGGTTCCCGCATGGTCCCGGCTTCCAATCTCTAAAAACAGTGCGCCAATGTCGGAACACAACATCCTGACCCGCCAAAGTTGGGCATCGGCTTGTAAACTGGCAGGTGCTGCGTCGGTCGTACGCTACTTGGCTGGCACAAGCGGGCGCTGATCCCCAAGGCTGTGCATGTGCTCATGCGGCACTCGCGCATGGGCACGACATCTACGCACAAGTTCGTACCATGACTCCCAGCGGAGAGCAATGGTGCAGAATTGACGTTGCACTGGAACAAAATGGAACGTGATTGTGTTTTGGATGGCTAGTAAAGATTTTGGTGGAGCTAGTCGGGATCGAACCGACGACCTCATCATTGCGAACGATGCGCTCTCCCAGCTGAGCTATAGCCCCACAAACCTGGGTGGTGTACGTTGCCGCACCTCGCAATCATAGCAGCCAGTTGCGAATTCGCCAAGGCCTTGGTTGATTTGCGGTAGTTCGAACCACCTTACTGACCTCCCCGCGAACTTCTGCTCGTCTTTGACGTACCTTCTGACCAAGTGATCTCTGATATGCAGGAGGGCAATCACGGCGGCGGTCAAGAGTGCAACATAACGTGCGCCCGCGAGGCCGAGGGGCAACAGAATCTTCAATGCCGCTTCTGGGCCGTAAGCGGCCGAGCTTAATGCGTCCAGCCCACGTTCCAAATCACGTTACAAATATTCCAAACTTCTTCTTCTGCTATTTGTCACAATTTGTCACAAAAGGAACCGCAAGTGATGGGTATATAATCTCGGGGATATGGAAGGTCGCATCGTTCGCAATGATGAGGTCGTTGGTTCGATCCCGACTAGCTCCACCAATGATGTTTAGCTGCTTGCAATCCCCTTGCGATTCCATGAATGCCAAAGCTGACCCTCCTCTTTCGCGGCAGATTTCTTCCAATACATCAATTGTGCTTTTCTCGTTTGTGGCTGCTTTTGCCGTATTCATAGCGGCGATTCTGTTGCAGTGGTTCATATATGACGACTGGTTACATAGAACCGGACCGCTTCGCTTTACCGGAAGCCTGCTGGCAGGCGCTCTGACGTTCGGTTTTGTTGTACGCTGGCGAGCCGCAGCACGTGAGCGAAAGATGGAAATGCTCCGGCGTTTCGAAAGAATAGCGGAGATGAATGACCGGATTCGCAATGCCTTGCAAGTCATCGAATGCGTCACATATGCCTCCAACCCTCAGGCAACCGCGCCAGTTCGGGATGCGGTGGACGTCATTGAGGGTGTTCTGCATGAAGTCCTCAACGAGACACATCCTGCTTTGCCGAATGCACCAGTTAAGAGCGCGACCACTCCGAAGCCGGTAACAAAACCGGATTCGGCGTAGCAACCTCATTGCGTTTGGAAGCCCAGAGAAAGCCGTGCACAGGCATCCTCAAGTCCCTTTGGGAGATGCTGAAAGCGATGCGCCGAGTATCTGGCTTAACCCGAGACACCCAATAGGGTATAACGGGTGGAAACGGCTGGAGAACATGGCGCAAGGCGATGATCACACGAGTTAGAGATTGGATATTCTAAACTCGTTGTGTTTTTACCCTCGCTGGCGCTGAAGTTGCCACCATTGTTGTAACCGCAAAACACACCTTCATCGTGTAAAACACACGACCACGGCACGGGGTTCATTCCATCCCTCGGCTCGGGATGACCGCATGCATCACACTCGCAGGTTAGCAAAACGCTGCCGTCCGCGTTTGGCGTTCGCTGGCAATTTCTGGGAATGTCCACGCGTGGGTTAGCGGTGGCTGGCGCTGGAACCACCCTCCGCTCAGCATCCGTTTTTGGAGCTTGTCGTGTTGCACATCCCAATGCGAAGCACATCAAGCCGACGGAGCTGATGCACAATATAACGAGCAGCAGCCTTTTCACGATCCGTACCTCCCAATCATGAAACCCTAAGATAGCCGTGGCGTTAAGATAGTCGTCCGCTGCTCATCTTCCCTGTCTGCATCTGCCAAGCCTGAGCACTTCCGGACCGTGCTGTGGGACTGTTCGATTAGCTTTTCGATTGGAAGGTTGACAACAAAGCCGGCACCTGTAGCCGGTTTAGCAAGCAGTGAATAAGCATGAAGAATGAGCAAAGCCCCGTCTGAGGCGGCTTTCACGACTGCGATGCTGCGCAACAGTACGTACGCAAGCAGAATACAGACCTGCTCGACACGCAAAAGGAGCTGCGCCACTCCGGGATCGCAGCCAGAGTGGGGCAGCTCGCTTTTTCGTGATTCCTTGTTGCTCCGGACTATTCGTCGCCGCCCTTGAGTTTGCTGATAGTAGCAAAGTCTTCGAGCGTGGTGATGTCGCCCTTGACTTCACCACTGGTTGCAAGCTCGCGGAGCAGGCGGCGCATGATCTTGCCGGAGCGCGTTTTTGGCAGTTGCTCGGTGAAGCGGATGTCATCGGGTCTGGCCATGGAACCGATTTCCTTGGCTACCCAGGCCCGCAGCTCGTCCTTCAGTGTGGGCGTGGCGGCAACTCCACCTTCCAGGGTTACAAAGGCCGATACCGCCTGTCCCTTGAGATCGTCGGGCCGGCCAACGACGGCAGCTTCGGCGACCTTGGGATGAGCTACGAGCGCAGACTCGATCTCCATGGTAGAGAGCCGGTGACCGCTCACGTTGAGCACGTCATCAACGCGGCCCATGACCCAGATGTATCCATCCTTATCGATGCGCGCGCCGTCGCCGGTGAAGTACACTCCGGGAATGTCCGACCAATACTGCTTTATATAGCGCTCCGGGTCGCCATAGATGGTGCGCGCCATCGCTGGCCAGGGCTTCTTGATAACGAGATAGCCTCCGGAGCCGAGTGGAACCTTTTCGCCGCCGCGATCGACGACCTCGGCGATGATTCCCGGAAATGGACGCGTGGCGGAGCCGGGTTTGGCGGCAACCGCGCCGGGCAGCGGAGAGATCATGATGCAGCCGGTCTCGGTCTGCCACCAGGTATCGACGATGGGACAGCGCTCCTTGCCGATGACTTCGCGATACCACATCCAGGCTTCCGGATTGATCGGCTCGCCGACCGAGCCAAGCAGGCGCAGGCTGCTCAGGTCATGACGGTTGGGATATTGATCGCCCCATTTGATGAAAGAACGGATGGCCGTCGGTGCCGTGTAGAACACGCTGACCCTGTACTTCTCGACTAGCGCCCAGAAGCGGTCGAAGTCAGGATGATTCGGCGCGCCTTCGTACATCAGCGTCGTCGCGCCGTTCTGCAAAGGGCCGTAAACGATGTAGCTATGCCCGGTAACCCAGCCTATATCTGCCGTACACCAGTAGATGTCCTCTTCTTTAAGATCGAAGATCCACTTGGTGGTGATATAGGTTGCGACGGCGTAACCACCGGTGGTATGGACAATGCCCTTGGGCTTTCCGGTGGAGCCGGAAGTGTACAGAATATAGAGCGGGTCCTCGCTATCCAGAGCTTCAGCGGGACAATTGGGCGCCGCTTTGGCGACGAGTTCGTGCCACCAGTGATCGCGCCCCGGTCGCATCTTCACCTCTGCTCCAGTGCGCTGGAACACCACCACGCTCTTGACCGATGGACAATTGGCGAGCGCTTCGTCCACCGTGCTCTTGAGAGGAAATTGCGCGCCGCGCCGCCAGGAGCCATCCTGAGTGACGATGACTGTGGACTGCTGATCGTTGACGCGATCGACGATAGCGTTGGCGGAGAAACCTCCAAAAATGACCGAGTGTACGGCGCCGATGCGAGCGCAGGCCAGCATGGCAATGGCAAGCTCAGGAACCATGCCCATGTAGATCGCGACGCGGTCCCCCTTGGCTACACCGAGCTCCTTGAGGGCATTGGCGAAGCGTTCAACCTGGGCGAGCAACTGGGCGTAGGTGAGAGTGCGGCTGTCACCCGGTTCCCCTTCCCAGAGAATCGCAACCTTGTCGTGCCGCGAAGAGGCGGCGTGACGATCAAGACAGTTGTAGGAAAGATTGATTTTCCCATCGCTAAACCACTTGGCCCACGGCGCGTCCCACTCGAGAACCTTGGTCCAGGGTTCGAACCAGTGCAGTTCCCTGGCGATTTTCCCCCAGAAGGCTTCCGGATTCTCGGCCGCCTCGGCATAGATGCGCGTGTACTCGTCCAGGCTCTTGATGTGCGCTTTGGCGCTAAACTCCGCCGAAGGAGGAAAAACGCGGTTCTCCTGCAACAGAGAGTCGATGTTGACGCCATGCGCTAAAGGTTGGTTCGCCATGCGGGCTGCTTCCTCCGTAAACGGCAGGGCTTGCCGAAAGGTGTGTGATTCCTACTGCCGTGAACAATGCGGAGCGGCTACTGCTCAATGCCAGCAATTCTCTTGTTTCCTTTTGCTTGAATGGAGCGCGCGTACTCCGCTTGGTAACCCTTAGATGCTGGCTACGCGCTTTTTGATCTCAAAGTGATTCATAGGTGAATGCGGGGGGAAATCACCTCTGACTTCGTCGAACTACTCAGACAAAAGCAATCCGCCGGACGGAGGGGAAACCACCCCTCCGTCCGGCATGGGTTTAGTGCCCTGCAACCGCTTTCTCCGCACCGAGTCCGGTAGTGGCCCGAACCTCAAGTTCTTCGAAGCGCTGAATGGCATTTGGATCCTTGGCACCCAAGAAGGTTCCAAGGATAGCTCCGATAAATCCGATCGGAACGCTCGCTATGCCGGGATTTTCCAATGGGAAGAGGGGCGCATGCTGGATGGCATGACGCGCAGCACCAACCACCGTTGGCGGATCGATGCCCATGACGCTGGGACCAATGAGGATGAAAAGAATCGAGGCCACCAGTCCGAAGGCCAACCCCCAAACCGCGCCCGCTGTGTTGAAGCGCTTCCAGTAAATGGAAAACAGAATCACGGGAACGTTGGCCGAGGCCGCAACCGCAAACGCCAGCGCAACCAGGAAAGCCACGTTGGCCGTTGGGCCCAGGACAATCGCAATCGCAATCGCGATAGCTCCGGTGGCAAAAGCGGCAATGCGGGCGACCATACGCTCCTCACCGGGGGTACGCTCGACTCCATGGTGAATGACATTCGTCCACACATCGTGGGCAAACGACGTTGAAGCGGTGATGGTCAGTCCGGCGACAACCGCGAGGATGGTTGCAAAGGCAATCGCGGAGATGAAGGCGAAGAAGACATCTCCGGCCATGACCTTGGCCAACAAAGGCGCGCTCATGTTAATGCCAACATTCTTGCCTATGTAGTCGGGGCCCACGATGGTCGCGGCGCCGAAGCCAAGGAAGTGGGTCATGATGTAGAAGCTGCCGATGATAAACATCGCCCAGACCACGGAGTAACGCGCGGTCTTGGCGTCCGGCACGGTGTAAAAGCGGACGAGGATATGGGGCAGTCCGGCGGTGCCGAAAATAAGAGCCACGCCCAACGAAATGAGTTCCAGCGGGCCATAAGGCAGCTTGAAACGCAGATTCGGGGTCATGAAGTCCTTAACGACCAGTTTGCCATCCGGTGCGTGATAGGTGACCTGACCGATGGCCTGGAAGAATTCCCAGAAGCTGAAGTGGAAGTGAGCCATTACCAGGACGCTCAGCACTGTGGCTCCGGCCATCAGGAGAATGGCTTTGATGATCTGCACCCATGTGGTGGCCAACATGCCGCCGAATACCACGTAGATGATCATCAAGATACCAACGCCGATGACCGCGTGCGAGTAGCCAATATGGCTTCCCTTAAGCAGGAGAGCCACCAGCGAGCCGGCGCCGACCATCTGCGCGATCATGTAAAAAATGCTGACTGTCAGCGTGCTGATCGCAGCCATGGCGCGCACCGGACGAGGATTCATGCGGTAGGCCAGCATGTCCGCCATGGTGTACTTTCCGGAGTTACGCAAGGGCTCGGCGACGATGAGCAGGACGGTAAGATAGGCTACCAGCCAGCCCACTGAGAAGAGGAAGCCATCATAGCCGAAGAAGGCGATGAGGCCGGTAATGCCGAGGAACGAAGCCGCGCTCATGTAGTCACCCGAGATGGCGACTCCATTCTGCCAGGCAGTGATCGAACGATTGGCGGCAAAGTAACTGGTCGCAGACCCAGAGCGCCCCGAAGCCCATGCCGTGATTACAAGGGTGGCGGCAATAAAGGCGACAAATAAAATCAGTGTCAAGTCGAAATGCATCGGCTACAGTCCTCTCTTTCCGTCTTGTTTGTCGTCATATCCCTCGCGCTTGAGGGTTTCAAGGATACTGGCGCCGAACTTATCGAACCTTTTTGCTGCGGCGACATAAGCAATCGCAACGCCCCAGGCCATAAAGAACTGCGAGAGGGCAAAGACATAGGCCAAGTTGACCGAACCCCATACTTTGTGGGTCATTAGCCCCGGAGCGTAGCCGACCAGCACCGGAAGCGCGAAATAATAGACGACGAAGAAGATCGTCGCCGGGATCACAAATTCCTTTTTTGCCAAAATCAGCAAGCGGAACTCTTCCATCTCTTCCACACGGTCCCACTTTGTCTTTCCTACCCCGGTGTCACCGTTCGTCTTTTGTATTGTTGCCATTACATCCCCTCCTGTATTTGGCGGAGCCAAATCTTTGCAAATGATGCCGTTAAAAAAAACGACTATATTTCAAACAGAACGGCTAACAATACTGAACTGATCCCAAAGGTTGCCTCGAAGAGCTACTTCAACCCTTGCGTCCATCCAAGGAAAGCTGCCATCTAACTCAAGTGCGGTCGCTCCGTAGCAGTGACCCACGCGCCTAGGGTAGAAGTGCGCGCAACTATATAATGGATCGGACTTTCCTGCAACTGGGGAAAACAAAAAGTGAGCTGAAGCAAAAAATGGGGCCGCAGCGCCTGTTTTGTTATGGCTGGCGAAATTGGAAGCCGACGCGCTCCAGCGTCTTAGAGTCCGGAACATGCTCGGTAAGTGGTGAGTGGTATGGAGATGCGAACTTGCGGCTCATCGACCCGCAGCGTTGAGCTTCACGGCTGCGAGAACCTCGCTGAATTATTGGCGAGCTTAAGCTGTAACGAAAGAACAGGAGTCTGTAATAGCTGTCACATGCAAAATGTGATATAAGTCACTTTCAGGGGTGTGAACAAAGATGCCGCACCTCGCAAGACTCGAAGGATTCTCATTCTAGTGACTCGGGGGAGAGTGAATTGGGATCACCATACGGTTTGGAATTGGTTGAGAACTGCCTGATATGTAAGCTGCGCAATGACAGCTTCTTCTGCGGTCTCCCCAAGGCCTCTCTGGAAGCTTTTGAAAAGATAAAGTTTACCGCCGCCTACCCGGCTGGGGCGGTGCTGTTTGTAGAGGGGCAGTCACCCCGCGGAATCTATATGTTGTGCAAGGGGCGGGTAAAACTCTCTACAACATCAAGCGACGGAAAGATCCTAATTTTGAAAATTGTGCAGCCAGGCGAAGTGCTTGGACTTCACGCGACGGTATCCAACACCCCCTATGAGATCACCGCCGAGTCGGGGCAGCCCTGCCAATTGAATTTCATCAAGCGCGAAGATTTTCTTCGTTTTCTGCAACAGCATGGCGATGCCTGCCTGAAAGCCGCACAGCACCTGAGCCGGGACTGCCAGTCGGCTTATCAGCAGATCCGCTCGTTGGGACTATCGCACTCGGCGCCGGAGCGGTTGGCGCGCTTGCTGCTGGAGTGGTCGCATGGTGAGGGAGCAGATGAAGCCGGAATGCGCATCAAGGTCGCTCTAACCCACGAGGAGATCGCGCAGATCATCGGAACCTCGAGGGAAACGGTCACGCGCACCCTTGCGGATTTCCGCAAGAAGCAGATTGCCGTTCTGAAGGGATCGACGCTCATGATCCGCAACAAACCGGCGCTGGAGAGATTGGTCGGGGCGTAGGTTTTTGGAAAACCTCGTTAGGGAACGCTCGCTGGAAACGGCGAGCGTTCCTATTTTGGGCATATTTCATCTGTAAACATTCTTCGCAATTATTTCAAAAGGCGGTTGCTGATTTATTCAACACTGTCGCGACTTTGTGCAATTTACTGTTGCGCAACACAGCGCTTGTAACCCGAAGGAACCATTCCAGCGCACGCGGCGATGTGACGCATGTCACGGCGATGAAGGGCCAATCTGTACATTGTCTTGCGTATCGCGGGCCGAGAGCTGTGATTGGCGATGCGATGCGAGATTCAGCTTCCATGGCCACAAATTGGATCGTGGAAGCCTGTCCGGAGCCTCAGACTCCGGCTAATAGACTCTGGGCGAGGCGCAATGACCCCTGCCCTAAGAAATGTCAGGCAGCCAGGAAGAGCAAACGCCGGAGAAGATTCCGGCGGGCATGGCAAGTGCGATGTGGGAGATCCGGCGTTTGAAGGCCGGAGCCACCGCACGCTCGTCCACAGCGGCGCGAACCGCTGGCCTGCGTGAGGTAACCAGAGAGAAGCACAAGGTTACCGGCTCCGCCCGTTCCAAGCCCGCCATCCCCCGCCCAGGTGAACACAATCCGACTGACATGGATATGCCAGCCGTTAGCGGTGCGGGAGATCCTATGAGCAAGGCTATTCTCTACGATGCTACTGTATGCATCGACTGCAAGCAGTGCGAGGTTGCATGTGCCCAGCAGAACAATCTGCCATATGACGACAAGATTGCGGCGGAATCGGTTCAGTCGGAGCACAAGTACACAGTAGTTCTGGCCAACGATGACAAATTCATGCGCCGGCTTTGCATGCACTGTAATGAGCCGGCATGTGGTTCAGTGTGCCCCGTCGGAGCGCTCCACAAGACGGCGGAAGGCCCGGTGGTGTACGACGTTTTCAAGTGCATTGGCTGCCGTTATTGCATGGTTGCCTGCGCTTTTTCCCAGCCAAAGTACGAGTGGGGCAAACTGAACCCGCGCGTGCGCAAGTGCATTATGTGCCCGGACCGGGTGAAGGCAGGGCGTCCAACAGCCTGTGCCGAGATTTGTCCCACCGGAGCAACCAAGTTTGGCGATCGCGATGCGTTGATTGCCGAGGCACAGGACCGGCTCCGCCAAAATCCCGCTAATTACATTCCTCATATCTACGGTCTTAACGAAGTGGGCGGAACCTCGGTCCTGATTCTCTCCTCAGTCGCATTTGAATCGTACGGACTTCCCGCCCCGGCAAAGCTGGGCGATACGCCGATGCCGGATTACACCTTCCGCATTCTTTCCAAGATTCCCGATTTTGTTCCGCTATGGGCACTGGTGCTGGGCGGCGTGTATTGGATCACCCATCGCCGAGAAGAAGTAGCGCTGGCTGAAGCCTCTGGACATAGCGGTCAGCAAGGAGGCACCAAGTGAAGATCAAGCTGACTTTCTGGAAGGTCGTCTTCTGCCTGGTTATGTTGAATGGACTGTACGCGACGTTTGTGCGCTTCTATTACGGCATCGGGGCGGTCTCCAACATGAGTGACCGGTTCCCATGGGGCATCTGGATTGGCTTTGATGTCCTGTGCGGCGTAATGCTGGCGGCGGGCGCATTCATTGTGACCGGCGCGGTGTACCTGCTGAACATCGAGCGCTTGCACGCGATTGCCCGTCCCGCGGTTCTGACCGCGTTCCTGGGCTACTGCCTGGTCATCTTTGGCCTGATGTTCGATCTGGGGCGGCCTTGGTACATCTGGCACCAGATGATCTACATGAATCCGCACTCGGTGATGTTCGAGGTCGGCTTCTGCGTCATGTTCTACACCACGGTGTTGATGTTCGAGTTTTCAACCGCCGTGCTGGAGCGCTTCAATTTGACGAAGCCTCTCAAATGGGTCCGCGCCTGCCTGATTCCGCTGGTGATCATGGGCATTCTGCTTTCGACGCTGCACCAGTCCTCGCTGGGCACCATGTATCTGATCATGCCGACAAAGCTGCATCCGTTCTGGTACTCCCCGGCGCTTCCGTTCTTCTTCTTCATCTCCGCGGTTGCGGTGGGACTGGCGATGACGATCTTTGAGTCCACGCTGAGTTCCCGTGCATTCGGACGGCAGTTGGAGTTGCCCGTCATCGTGGAGCTGGGCGGGGTGCTGTATGTGACCCTGTGGGTCTATGCCCTGCTCCGCTTTGAAGACTACTTCCATCGCGGACAGCTCGGCAACATTCTGCGTCCGAGCTATGAGGCCTACTTCCTATGGGTGGAGTTGCTGCTGGCCCTGATAATTCCCCTGACCATCTTGTCTTTCCGCAAGGCGAGGCTGAGCGCGAACTGGTTGTACCTGGCCTCGTGCTCGACCTTGCTGGGATTTATCACCAATCGCCTCAATGTAAGTCTCACGGGCTTTGAGACGTGGGCCCATCATCACTATTACCCGAAATGGACCGAGGCCAGCATCACGGCCATGATCATCGCCCTGGGATTCTTCATCTTCGCGATGGCGGTGAAGTATCTGCCGATTTTTGAGGATGCCCATCACGGACTTCCTCACGGAGCCCACGCAAAGGAGTCGGCAGAACTGCCGGCTCCGCCGCATCAGCCTACCCTGGTGCATTAACCGATGGGCGGGGAGCGCCTCCTAACCCGGCGGCGCTCCCGCAGTTCTCTGGAGAATCCATGTTCCGGCAGCTAGGGTTGAGGGTGAAGCACGTCAGCACGAAGCTCCTGGTTCTATTATTGGCTTGCCTGGCATTCGGTTCAGCCGTGCTGGGGTACGTCAACATCCGGCTGCACCGGCACGACCTGGAGCAGGTCTCGCTCGATGAGGCGGTTGGAATCAGCGACTTCGTCCGCGATTGCACCAACCGGTCAATGATGGCCAATGACCGGGAAGGTCTGCTCGAATCCATTCAGGGAATCGGCAATCATAGCGTGATTGAGCAGATTCGCATCATCAACCACGATGGGCGCGTGGCCTTCTCCAGCGATGCGCAGGAGGCCGGAACCGCCATCGGCCGGAACAGCCCGCAATGTATTGAGTGCCATCACGAATCGGACAAGCCGCCGCTGCACAAGCACTTCCGAATCTATGAAGCGCGCGATCAGGACGGCAAACACCGCGTGCTTGGCGTCATCGCACCGATCATAAACAAGCCGGAGTGCTCCAACGCCGCTTGCCACGCGCATCCGGCTGCTCAACGCATCCTCGGAATACTCGACACAGGCATTTCCCTGAAGAGTGAAGATGCAAGCCTGGCTCACAGCAGCCTGTGGGTGATTCTGCTGCTGCTGAGCGGGGGCGTCTCTGTCGCTCTTCTCGTATGGATCGCAATTCAAACCGTACTGCACACTCCGCTGAAGCGGCTGCAGGAGGGAACCCAACACCTGGCCGAGGGCGAACTTGGCTATCAGATCCCGGTAGAATCATCCGACGAACTGGGAGCGCTGGCGATCGCTTTCAATAGCATGAGCAGCCAGTTGCAGGCCGCGCAGCGCGAGATCACCAGTTGGGCCCACACTCTGGAGCATCGCGTCGAGCAGAAGACCAGCGAATTGCAGAACACCCAACAGCAAATGCTACAGGTGGAGCGCATGATTGCGATCGGCAAGATGTCGGCCGTGGTGGCGCATGAGATCAACAATCCACTGGCCGGAATTCTGACCTACGCCAAGCTGCTGAAAAAGTGGATTCAGCGCGGCCTCACAGGCGAGGAGCAGAAGCAGGAAGCAATCGAGTCGCTGGATCTGATTGCCTCCGAGAGCAAGCGTTGCGGCGAACTGCTGCACAATTTGTTGTCGTTTTCACGCACTTCGCCGATGAACCTGAGTCTCTCGGATTTGAACACCGTTGCGGCGCGGACGATTCGCTTGGCAGAGCACAAGGCAGAGATGAGCGGAGTTCTGCTGCAGGTCGATCTGGACCGGAATTTGCCGCCGCTGCAATGCGATTCTGCACAGATGGAACAGGTCGCGCTGGCACTGATGATCAACGCGATTGACGCCATGCCGCATGGAGGCAATCTCTGGGTTTCCACGCGCACGGTGGCGGAAGGTGAGCAGATCGAACTGCAGGTGCGGGATGACGGCGTCGGCATTCCGCCCGAGATTCTGCCGCACATCTTCGATCCCTTCACCACGACCAAAGAAGTGGGTAAGGGTGTCGGACTCGGACTGGCGGTTTCCAAGGGAATCGTGGAACGCCACGGTGGCCACATCGAGGTTGCCTCAGAGCTCGGCGTGGGAACCACATTCAAAGTTATTTTGCCGGTGCGTGCAGCACATTCGGAGAGTCTGCATGCAGAGGCATCAAGCAATTAAGCGCGATCGCGCGGGAGCAGGAACGTGAGCGAGATCAAGGGTCGTTTGCTGATTGTCGATGATGAACTAAGTGTGCGCGATTCGCTGAACAAATGGTTCCGCGAAGAGGGCTACGAGGTGGGAACAGCGGAGAACGCCAGCGAAGGACTGTTGCGGTTGGCCGAACATCCATGGGACATCGCACTGCTGGACATCAAAATGCGCGGGACCGATGGCATCGAGTTGCAGCGGCGCATTCACGAACTCGATCCCAATCTGATCGTCATCATGATGACAGGCTATGCATCGGTGGAAACGGCGGTAACAGCGCTGAAGAACGGCGCTTACGACTACGTGACCAAGCCTCTGGACCCGGATGAGATTGCGCATCTGATGCAGAACGCACTCTCGCATCGGCTGGCACGGGACGAAAACGTACGCCTGCGCCAGACCGTGGACGAAGTTGCGCGGCCTGAGAACATGGTGGGCCAGAGCGCGGCGATGAATAAGGTCTTTGAGGCAATCGAAACCGTGGGCCCCACGGATGCCACTGTGCTGATCACCGGTGAGAGCGGTACTGGCAAAGAACTGGTGGCGCGAGCCATCCACTATGCCAGTCCGCGCCGATATCATCCGCTGGTGGCAATCCACTGCGGAGCGCTGACCGAGACGCTGCTGGAAAGCGAACTCTTCGGACACGAAAAGGGAGCGTTCACCGGAGCGCAGTATCGCAAGAAAGGCAAATTCGAAGTGGCCGAGGGCGGCACCGTGTTTCTAGACGAAATCGGAGATATCAGCTTGCGAACACAGACAGACATGCTGCGCGTACTGCAGGAGCGCGAAATTGTCCGGGTTGGCGGCAATACCTCGATCAAGGTGGACTTCCGCTGCGTCGCCGCGACCAACAAGCCCTTGGAACAACTGATCGAGGAGGGACGCTTCCGCCCCGATCTCTACTACAGGCTGAATGTATTTCGGATTGAACTGCCGCCGCTGCGCGAACGCCGCGATGATATTCCAACGCTGGTGGACCATTTTGTGCGCAAGTTTTCGCGCGATATGAACAAGAAAATTCTGCGGGTGAATCCGCGGGCTATGGATCTCTTGCAGCATTATCACTGGCCGGGAAATATCCGCGAGTTGGAAAACGCAATCGAGCGCGCGATGGTGGTTTCACAGGAGCCCGAGCTGCGCGAACGCGACTTCACCATCCAGCCCCATGCGACCACGACCGCGCCGCTATCGGACGCTCGCTCGCTGGAGGACATGGAGAAGGGGCACATCCTTCGGGTTCTCGACGAGTGCGGCGGCAACCAGACACGGGCCGCCGAAATTCTGGAGATCGACCGCGTGACGCTGCATCACAAACTGAAAAAATATTGATGGAGCAAGCAGGCCCTGGCTGCGCCCGAAACTCGATGAAGGTATTACAGCTATTACCAATCGGAGGCCCGCACGCGCCCCTGCTGGATTGGTTGCGCTCGGAGCTCTCGGACGCCTTCTCGATCCGCTGTGAGGTGCTAAGCCCTCCGCTGCGTCCGGACTTCGCCTTCCACTCCGAACGCGGCCAGTACCACTCCAGCGAACTGCTGGGGCGGATGCAGCAGTATGCCAATTGGAAGACCTGGCGCGTGCTCGGCGTAACCCCGGTCGATTTGTATATCCCCATCCTTACCTTCGTCTTCGGAGAGGCACAGCTTGGGGGAAAGTGCTCGGTGGTTTCCTACGCGCGGCTGCGCCAGGAGTTCTACGGCCTGCCTGCGGATATGAACTTACTCTCGCGCCGCCTGCTGATCGAATCCATCCATGAACTGGGCCACACCCTGGAGCTGCACCACTGCGATGACTATCGCTGCGTGATGTCCAGCTCGCACGCAGTGGAGTGGATCGATCTCAAAGAGCAGACATTCTGCACAGAGTGCGCGGCCAAGGCGCAGGCACTGGCGCGCAAGTAGGACCTCCCCGCGACACCAGAACAGGCAACCGCTCAAGGATCGTGCGCAGCCCACCTGCCGGACGATAAAGATCCTTCACCAATAATCGATCTAGCCGAGTGGGACGCCGTGAATAGTACAATCGGCTTTTCCGGATGCAGATGGCTATCTGGAACACTGATTCACGGGAGTGTTTAATTGATTGTTGCCGGTGTCATGAGCGGAACCTCTGCCGACGGGGTGGATGTGGCCCTTGTTCGCCTTGCCGGCCGGCGCTTCCGGACGCGTTTTGAGTTGCTCGCGTATCGCGCCTTTCCCTACCCTGCAGAGGTGCGTGCGGCGGTACTAAAGGCCATGAATGCACAGTCGATTGCGGTGAGTGAACTGGCCCGCTTGAATTTTCTACTGGCCGAAATTTATGCTGACTGCGTGCAGCGGACTCAGCGCCGCGCAGGCCGGAGCGGG
>VFSW01007161.1_pt1 | contig 16244 bp, 12 predicted proteins | sample 5358111 | NCBI WGS metagenome assembly VFSW01 (sample SAMN11554181, study PRJNA540505) | mine drainage metagenome | isolation source: sediment from site ElyBrook_90M | place: USA: Ely Copper Mine, Vershire, VT | collected 2017 | reverse complement strand
GAACGGGATCGACTGGACGCCTCGATCCTCAGGCATCCAGACACAGTTGAACGCGGTGGTGTGGACTGGCAGCCAACTCGTCGCGGTGGCCAGCCGCGACACCAACGGTCGAGTATCCACGGCGATTCTCACCAGCTCGGACGGCATCGCGTGGGCGCGACAACCCTCTGGAGTACATCAAGACCTCTACGGGGTTGCCTGGACCGGCGCGGAGCGGGTCGTAGTCGGCGCCGTAGGCACTGTGCTGACGAGCCCCGACGGGATCAACTGGACTCTCCGGTCGCAGCCGACGCTGAACGACCTTTACGCCGTTGTCTGGGCCGGGAAGCGTCTCGCCGCAGTCGGTACCGCTGGAACCATCCTGACGAGTTCCGATGGCACCGTATGGACGCTACAGGATTCGGGGACGCCCAAGGGGCTGCACGGTGTGTCATGGACCGGGACGCAGATCGTCGCAACGGGGGACTACGGGGTGCTCCTCACCAGCCCTGATGGCATCACGTGGACGGCGCAATCGTCGGGCGTCCCCCAGACGCGGCTCCTCGGTGTCGCCACATCCGGAAGCCTGCTCGTCGCTGTAGGCGAGACTTGCATCCTCTCAAGCCCCGACGGGGTCACGTGGACGACCCGCGCGTGGGTGACGACCCACTTCCTGCACGACGTGGCGTGGATCGGAGACCGCTTCGTCGCGGTCGGATACCTCGGGGCGGTCGCCACGAGCACCTCAGGCGTTGAGTGGACCTTCCTCCATGGCACAGCCTCCGACACCGGCCTGAGGGGCATCACCTGGACGGGGTCGCAGCTCGTGGTGGTCGGCTATGGTGGTGCGATCATCACGAGCCCGGACGGTACCGACTGGACCGTGCAGGTAGCGGGGCCGACCGACAGCCTCAACGCCGTCACATGGACAGGCTCCCAACTCGTGGCGGTGGGTGCTGGGATGGGCGCCACGATCGCGACCAGCCCGGACGGTACGGTGTGGAGTGCTCGCCCGCTGGTCGCAGCTGACACATTGCACGGTGTGACGTGGACTGGCTCCCAGCTCGTGACCGTCGGCGCTGGTGGTACGGTCGATACGAGCCCAGACGGGATCACCTGGGTCTCTCCGGGCTGGCTAACCGCCGACACATTTGACAGCGTTGCATGGACCGGCTCGCAAGTGGTAGCCGTCGGCTCCTACGGGGCGGTCCTCACGAGCCCGGACCTTGTCGATTGGACGTCGCAGGTCCGGCCAACGTCGCTCGAGCTCAACGCATTGGCGTGGACGGGCTCGGAGCTCGTGGCCGTGGGTGCCGCGGGTACGGTGCTGACAAGCACCGACGCGCGGATTTGGACCCCGCAGGCCTCAGGGACGGATCTCGACCTCAAGGGCATCGCCTGGACCGGTTCCCAGCTTGTCGCCGTCGGAGCTCGGGGCACCATCCTCACGAGCCCTGACGGAGTCGCCTGGACGTCAGATGCACCGTTGACGAGCAACGACCTGAACGCGGTCGCATGGACCGCCACGCGACTGGTTGTCGTCGGCAACAACGGCACCGTCTTGACGAGCGAGTGTGTGCCGGCCAATTGCGCTGCACCCGTCATCACCGGCAACCCCCTCGGTGCGACGGTCACACCGGGCCAAAGCGCCTCACTCTCGGTGGCGGCGACCGGGACTACACCTTTCTTGTACGAATGGTACTTGGGGGAGAGCGGCGACACCTCCCGACGGGTTGGGACGAACGCGGCTACGTTTACTGCACCCGATCTGGGTGTCACAGCGCCGTATTGGGTCCGCGTTGTCAACGCCTGCGGCACTGCCGACTCCGCCACCGCAACGATCACGGTAGAGCCGCGCGTGCGTCGCCACCTCCGGAGGGCAATGTAGGCGGCGGCGTGATCGCCCGGTTCCTTGACGGTTCGCTACAAGGTCCCAGGAGGCGCGATCCTGCCCATAGGGGGCCGGGACCTACACTCCCTGCGTTCCCCACACCCGGCACGGCCGCTTCGAGAAGTTCGTCGCGGGGGGCTCGCGAAACGAACCGCCGCTCAGGCAGACGGACCACGGCCAGCTCGAGCGGCGGTGGAGATCGACGGGGCGGCGTCACAAGAAGGCACGCAGATAGGCCGGGAGTTGAAGGGATCACGAGCTCCTTCTAGCCCGGGAACCTAGAGCAACGACGTGGTACGCCGGCAGGCACTCAAGCCACTCAACACGACCACTGGGCTCAACAGGCGTCCCGCAACGACACTTGTCAAGCACTCCCTCAACTGGCGGCGCCGACGGCGCGAGCCCGATCAGGCCCGACATTTCAAATTAGCGGACGTACACCAGAGCGACCTGAGCGAAGCCGATCAGCGGGGATTGAGCGCGTCTGAACGCCCCGGATGGCCCCGGGGCCCGCCCTCCACCCGGACGCGTCACGAGCGGCTTTCAGACCGAAGGCACGGCTTGCCACCACGTCGAACAGACGTGAAGTGTCAGACGTCCGGAGTGGCTACCGGCGGCCAGGACGAGAGAAGCACCAACGTCACATACTCTTCCCCGTCCGGCGTCCTCGTGGCTTGCAGCGGCACGAGGTCTAACGCCAGTGGCCGATTTCGCCTAGAATCGATTCTCCGGTGGCCGGAGCGTTCCGTAGGCGGGATGTGGAGGAGGGCAAATGGCAAAGCTCGTTGGAAAGGCCTACAACCCAGTTAACGGGGCGACCGAAGAGATCTGGGAAGGATTCTCATGGCCATGTCTACTCCTGGATTTCATCTGGTTCATCTATAAGGACGTATCCGTAAATAGATTGACGTGGGGGCGTTCGTGACCTAGATTTGTCCCAGGAGGATGCACATGGCACAAGCAAGATCCTGGGAGGTTTCGGACGTGTTCTGGGAACGGGTGGCGCCGCTGATTCCACCGCGAGTCGTTCGCCAGCGAGGACGTCAGTACCAACGCAAGCCGGGGGCCGGACGCAAGGCCATGGACCCGCGGCAGGTCTTCGAGGCCATTGTGTTCGTCCTGCGCACGGGGTGTCAGTGGAAGTCGTTGCCCAAGGAGCGGTTTGGCAGCGCCAGCTCGGTGCACCGCTATTTCCGGACGTGGTTGAACGAAGGGTTCTTCCTCGCGCTGTGGCGGGCTGGACTAGCGGAGTACGACGACATGGAGGGCATCGCCTGGAGGTGGCAAAGCGTGGACGGGACCATGTTGAAGGCGCCGCTCGCCCAACAGTCCGTGGGACCCAACCCGACGGACCGGGGAAAAAAATGGAAGCAAGCGGCACGTCCTGGTCGACGGGCGTGGGGTCCCGCTGTCGATCTGCGTCACCGGGGCCAACCGGAATGATGTCACGCAACTCGAGACGCTCCTGGACACCCTCGTGTGCCGACCGCGACGCCACCGCCGGATGCACCTGCTCGCCGACCGCGGCTACTCTGGCCAGCCGGCGCTTGATGCCGTCACGAAGCGGGGCTACCACCCTCGCATCCGCCAGAAGGGCAAGGCCCGGCGTGGCCGGCCGCCCAAGCACCGGCGCTGGGTCGTCGAGGCGGCGCACAGCTGGTTCAACCGTTTCCGCAAGCTCCTCGTGCGCTTCGAGAAGCTCCACGACAGCTACCTGGCTCTCGTCCATCTCGCCGCCGCGATCATCTGCTTCCGCAAAGCCATCCCTATTTATGGATAGATCCTAAGGGTATGTGGGGCTGGGGTGTGATCTCGCTGATTCTGGCGGTCGCCACTTTCGGCATCTCGTGGGTCATCTTTCCGTTCTTCGCCAATTCACTCTTCGCCAATACCCTCCTCAAACAGGGCTACCTCAACGAACAGCAGTGGAAGGAGAGACAGCAGGCCCACACCAGAGCGCCCAGCCCGACGTCAACGCAAGATCGAGCCGACACCTCAGTTGCGGATGAACTCTTGAAGCTCGCTAGGCTGAAGGAACAGGGCATTCTGACGGCAGACGAATTTGATCGGCAGAAGAGAGAGCTCCTTTCCTAGACCTTCGGCAGGGCAAGATCACGTATCGTGTCCAGCGTACGCCCCCCGCACAATCCAGCACGCGCAACAGGGTGGGCTATTCTGCAACAATGGGACTCAGAGCGTGCCTTTGCCGTCTCTCGCGAGCCGAACAGGATGTACCTACTGCCGTTGCCGCCCTTGAAGGCCTTAAGGCGCGCTGGCCCCATACCGTCCAGTTCTTAGAACAGGGCGACCCGTATGTAAACTGCTTCATGTATGCGGCCGCGGTTCCTTCCGCTCCTTCTGGCGAGATTGCGTACTACGTTAATCACCCTGATGTGGATCTGGACAAGGAATGCTTCGCCGATGCGGTGCGCCTGCTCATCTTCTTCAGTGGCCTAGAGCCGCTGACCGATGGTGCAGAGAGCGGGGCGCTGGTCATCTACTCCTGCAAGGACAGGCCGCAACACGCCGGTATCTTGCTGCCCGGTCGCCGTGTTCGATCGAAGTGGGGTACGGGCTACGTGTGGGAACACGGTCTCTGGGAGGTGCCGGTGTCGTACGGACGGCAGGCCGCCTTCTTCAAGATGGTGTCAGAGAGGAGGATTCTCAAGGGCCTGCTTCTGTTGGCGTGGGCAAAGGGTACCCTTCCCGACTATGACTGGTGGAAGATTAAGGACGTAGCCGCTCAACTTGGAATTGCCTTCGGGAAGCCGATCCCAGGATTCTGATTGGGGTCGAGAAAGACTCGGTGAAGCGGTCAGCGCAAACCAGCCTGTTGTCAGTCATGTGCGCTGGCCTCAAGCACCGGCTCCACGAGCGGCCAGGTGCGGTCGATGAGGATCTTCATGAGCCGCGCCGCCTCCGGTGCAAGCTGAACGGTGTCCTTCAGGTCCTCGAAGGGAAGTCGGAACTCGGCCTTCGTCCACTTCTTCCCCCAGCGCTCTGCGACAAAGGTGGCGTCGATACCCTTGACGATGTCGGCCTGGCGCTCGACAAGAGCGGCCAGGCGCGCCTCGTTCACGTCTTTGTCGGGTGACTCGAAGTGGATCGCAACCGCGAGGTACCCCTTCTGCCAGTATGGCATCCACTCGTAGTGCACTGAGGAATGGCCGACCGAGAGTTGCATAAACCAACTCCGTGGAGGCTCACGGCGGGTAAAGCGCGGGCCCATCGGCTTGAACGCCTTGAGGATGTCCGTAAAGAGCGCAGGAATCTCGGCTGGCACCGACGACGACGCCCTGACGCGTGCCTCCTCCTTCTTCTGCACGCGCACCTCGTAGTTCTGCGTCTCCGGCAGCGGGATTATCGTCTTTGGCACGACGATGAGGTCGCCATCAGGGAGGCGGAACGGGGTGAGCTCGACGCACGACATATCCAGCCCAAACTTCCGCAGCCACAGCACCGTGCTGGTCAATTCCTGGTCCTCCAGCGCCCCCGCAGCGAGGATGATCCTCGGTCGGTCGTCCAGCGCTGGTGGGCTGTCGTTCTCCAGGAACTCGGCGATGCGGGCCTGCGCCTCGTCGGTCGAGCACTTGCGGAACGCCGCCATTGTGTCGCGCACGTCGTCCATGGTCATCGCCGAACAGAACGCCGCGTACCGGATCGCCTGTTGATCGGCGAGGGAGTGACTCAGGTCGAGCTTCAACTCGACCACGACCAGCTTGCCGTCCTTGTCGAGCGCGAGCACGTCGAGGCGCCTGCTGCTACGGTCGAAGCGGTCGAACTCCGAGGTAACAATGAGAAGGGGCTCGCCGAGGATCTCAGGGTGCGCGATCACCCAAGCCTCCAGGTCCTCCCGCTCCTTGATCCCGATGGCCGACAACGAAACGGACGATACCTTCCGCAGCTCCTTGGTCTCGGGGTGGACGATGAAGAGGGTTTCACTCATGAGCACGCCTCATCTTTCGCGTTGCTCTTGGTTCTCGTTCTGACGGATAGACTAGACGGGGCTAGCAAGAGGCGCGGCACCAAATCACCTCGGAAGGACCGGTCGAAACCACCCGCCAGCCTCGTATATCGCCTCGAATAGCGGTGTGAGGGCCAAGAGCAGGCTGGAATGAACGTCTTCGATCGTCACCTCCGGTAAGATCACCACCTCCCGATCGATGGCCCTTGGCTCCGAAGCCCACTGGAACCCAATGTTAGGAACCTTGCAACCCTTTGCATTCAACACAGCGCCGCAGACGACGAACGGCGGCTCAATGCCGAGATCCGTCAGGGCAAGGCATTGGGTCCCGATCCTGCTGGCCATTCCGTCCTCGATCAGCTGGGTGTGGAGAAACCCTGTTCCGTCGTTCCCCTGAGAGTGCCCCGCCTCGGCTACGGTCTCGATTGCCCCGGACCGGAAGAGCTGAACATACCCATTACGACCGTGCCGCCCTGGAGGACCCAAACACAGCAAGCCGTCGATATTCAGGCGCCACTCGTAAACGAAGTCCACACCGATGGCCCCCCATCGACTCGTGGCGGCCTTCAGGTCAATCGCCTGGTGGCGCCCAAACGACATTACGGGCAAGATGATATGAACGATCCTCGGCGATTCGTCGAGCTGCACCGGCAAGTCGCCAGCCGCAATCCTCCCGAGGCGTTCATCGCGAAACCGCGTTACCCGCTGGGTAAGACCCTCGGTAACGAGAAACGCCGCACGAATCTGTGCGACATCGAGGCGGAAGTTGCCCTTGGAGTGGCGCGAGTAGAACTCCTGCCGATCCTCGACGCACACCATGTGCGGTGTCAGCCAGCTGCGCGGAATCTCCAGTGCGAGAACCGGCCCGGTGGCGAAGCCCTCGACCGAGTAGAACCTGCGGCCAGGGAGCCTCGGTTCAATGCCACCGTTGAGGGTCTGCTCCAGCCGCAGGATCGTCGGCCCCAGCTCCTCATGAACGCCAGAGACACCGCCGGCAATCCCAGTCGACGGCCCGCCGTCAGTTCGTTTCTCGTCCACGCCGTAGAGGATCACGCCACCTGCGCCGTTTGCCATGGCCGCAGCATCGCGGAGGAAGTCGACCTTGTCCTTGCTACCCTTTCCCGGTATCTCCTTCTTGAACTCAAGGCTCGCGCCCTCATGCTCCTGGTTGTCGATCATCGCGTTGATGTCGTCGGCTGTAAGTGTTCTCACGCCGTCTCCTCTATACCCGCCGAGTACGGTGCGCGATCTCGGCGTCGATGGAGACAAGTTCGCCGCGGAACGCCTTGGCGAGAATGGATTGCGTGAAGCGGTCGGCTCGAGCGGTGGCAGCAGCAACGCGTTGCTCGATGATATCGGCTAGCGCGAACAGGACCCCAGTGCGGCGGTTGATTTCAGCCTGGTCGTCTAAGCTTGGCAATGTGACCTCGACGTTGCGCAGGCCAGCCAGCCCGAGGTGCGGCCGGCCTTCACCATATGTGCGCTCTGCCAACTGGTGGAGGCCATGGAGCGGTGAATTCAGCCAAAGTTCGAGAAACCGTGAATGGCGGCGATCGCGTAACCGCACGAGCGCCACGCTTTGACAAACGAAGTAATCGGTGAACCTGGACGGTACTCGGCAAGAGTCACCTGTATTCGCTCCAACGATGGTGACCAGCAAGTCGTCCTTCTCGATGCGGCTGCGTTCGCAATCGCGATGATTTCGCGGCGGAGCGACGCCCTGATACATCTCCGGGTCAAAAAGTAACGGCCTGACGTTCTGCGTGAGCACAAAGGTCGAAGGCCCCTCCGGTGTGTAGAACGCCTTCCAGTCCCGCGAACCACTCGTGACACGCTCGCTGAGGTCGCCAATGGTTGTGGTCTCACGCCCCCGCTGCTCCGGCACGAGCGCGCCCGAGCAGGCGGCGGCGAGAACGGACTGGCGCAAGCGCTTGAGGATCGGGGGCACGCGGGCCAGGTGGGTGCGCGCGGCGTTGACGTGGGTGAGCAACTCCTCGATCTTGGCGACGATGCGCTGTTGTTCTGCGTCGGTCGGCGGGAGGATAATCGGGATCTCGCGAGCGCGGCGCCCAGAGATCTCAGTGAATGTTGACCCACTGCCCATCGCCTGTAGCAAAGGGTTGGCAAAGCGAAGCCAGTAGTACACGTACTCAGGCACCAGACCTTCCTGGCAGACGAAACTCTTGAAGCCCTGGTTGGTGCTGATCGGACCTTCGGCGACGGCGATGTAGCCTATCGGTGCACGGCTCGACATCAGGACGGTACCAGCCGGCATCATGCGCGCCGAACAGCCGCGGAGGCCCTTCTCAGTTAGGCAGCGACCACCCCTACGGATACGCACGCCGTTGAAGCCGCTGAGGTCGGCCGGGGTGATCCAGGCAGATCCTTCGTCCGCGAAGTTCCCCGGTTCGGACACTCTCGGGGTTGCGCCGCCTACGACCTCGGAGACTTCGCCCATTGTTGTTGCCCGCCAGCCGCCCGGCAAGCCATCAGGGTCGAGCCCCAGAATATCGAGGCCGACCGCCTCACCGCTTGGCATATTTCCCTGTCGTTTCGGCAATATTGGCAAGCTCGTTGCCGGCGCCCTTATGGGTGGCGCGGACGGTTCGATCCTCCGCTATCCCATTCCCGTTTTCCAACGCCGCAACCAGCGCATTCAGCTCCTCGAGTGCCGAAGTCAACTCGGCGATCGCGTCTATGGCAAGCTCCTCCGGCTCAGGCAGTTCGTCGCTGTCCTCCAGCGAAGTGTCCTTGAGCCATTTGAGCGAGTCAATCTTGAAGTGCCGACCCTGCACCTCGGCGATCGAAAACTGGCGCCAGCGGTCGTCGTTGGAGTCCTTAGGCTTCCGCTTGGCGCGGCCGTTGGGGTCCGAGCCGTAACACCTCTCGAATTCCGCGAAATGCTCGGCGGTGAGCTGCCGGTCCTTCTTGGTGATGTGGGGGACGTTCGTGCGCGCGTCGTAAATCCAGACCGTTTCAGTCGGAATGGCCTTGCGGAAGAACACCACGTTGGTCTTGGTGCCCGGCGAATACGGGCTGAACGTGCCATTTGGCAGGCGCAGGACGGTGTGGAGGTCGCACTCCTCGGTGAGGATCTTGAACACCTCGCCGGCCTGGTCCGCGAACAGGCAGTTGTCCGGGACGACCACCGCGGCGCGGCCGCCGGGCTTGAGGATGGTCATGACGTGCTGCACGAAGTTGAGCTGCTTGTTGCTGGTCGAGATGGTGAAGTCGTCACGGTCGGGGGCCTGATTGGCACCCCTCGTGCCGAAGGGCGGGTTGGTCATCACCACGTCGAAGCGGCGGCCGTCATGGGCCTCGTAGATCGCATCGCCGAGGCGCACGTCGGGCTCCAGGCCGTGGATGTAGAGATTCATCATGGCGAGGCGGCTGGGGCGTGCAACGAGATCCTGTCCGAAGTAGGTCTTGGCCTTGACCCGCTTGGAGGTCGCGCGGTCGAGCGCACCCCCTTTGGTCTGCTCCATCAGCCACTCGTAGGCGCACATGAGGAAGCCGCCCGAGCCGGAGGCCGGGTCGCAAACGGTGAACTCCGGGTGCGCGCGCGGGTCGGGCTTGAGGCAGCGCACAATTGCCTGGATGAGCAGGCGGGGCGTGAAGTACTGGCCGGCGCCTTTCTTGCCCTCGTTGGCGGCCTTCTCCAGCAGGCCCTCGAACGCGGCGGCCTTGACGTCCACACCGAGGGACGTCCATTCGGTCTCGTCGATGAGGCCCAGGAGCTTCTTCAAGTTCACTGGGTTGCTGAAGCGGGACTGGGAGCCCGAGTAGATGGCGCCGAGAATCCCGGGTTGACGGCCGAGCGTGCGCAGCACATCGACGTAGTGGTCGAGCAGCTCGGTCCCGGTGGTGTCGCGCAGTGTTGGCCAGGCACAGCCCTTGGGAAGTTCGATGCCGCGCTCGTCGGCCATCTTGAGGAAAAGCAGGTACGTGATCTGCTCGATGTAGTCGCCGTAGTCGATGCCGTCGTGGCGTAGGGTGTGGCAGAAGCCCCAGAGGGTGTTGACAACGTCGGTCATGCGGCAATCGCTCCATTCAAGGTGTGTAGCAGTTCCCCGAGCCTCCCGGCGAAGGCCCGGTTGGCGCGCACCCAACCACCCTCGCGCGCCAGAACCGGCACGATGTCGAAGTCGTCCTGGCCGATAGAGAGGTTTTCAACAAGGTGGGCCTGGATGCGGGCCAGCCAGAGCCGCTGCTCGTGGCTGAAATCCCGTCCCTCTCGCAGCGCCCGCATGGCGCGTTCGACCCGCTCCTCGGCGGTCAGCAGGGGCGACTCTTCGCTGGCCGCGTGCTTGACCATCGAGATGATGTCCACGAGCGCCTTGTGGTACTGGATCTGGTGCGCCCGTCTGAGCGTCTTCTCCGCGAAGCGGTCGCGCGCCAGCGTGGCGCGAAGCTCGTCAAGGGCGTCCGTGCCCCAGGCGGCTGGCCGGTCGAGCAAAATCTCGATGGCGGCAATGTGCTCGGGGTTCTCGCGGACGAAGCGGGCGAAGGCGGCAAGATAGTCTTCGGGCTTGAGTTCGCTGCCGTCGGCAACGCGAATGCGCCACTCGGAGGTCACCTCGTCCTCGGCCTCGTAGGCCACCACGAAGGCCGTGCGGGCACGGGGGTAATTCTGGAGGAGATCCTGGAATCCCTTGTCTCGAAGCAGCTTCATCGCCCCGACGAAGTCCTCGCGCAGGGCCTGCGGGACCTCGCGGGCGAAGCGTGCCATGTCACCGGCCGGGATGTAGGCCGCGAGGAGCTGGCGGGCTTCGGCCGACATCTGCTTGTCAATGCGCTGGAGCCGCTTGACCAGGCAGCGGATGTTGTACTCGCGGTCGCGGTTCGACCAGATGTCCTCGATGATCTCGCCAATCGTCCGAGCGGCGCGCTCGGGTGGCTCGGCGGTGATGGCCGTTGCCTTGCGGAAGTACTCGACGAGAGTGCCGTCGAAACAGTCAAAGACCACGAAGTGCGATTTTTCCGGGAAGCGATCGCCTTTGCGCGTCCCGCGGCCGACCATCTGCTCGAACAGGATGCGCGACCGCACCTGGCGCAGGAAGACGATGAACTCGAGATCCGGGATATCGACGCCCGTGGACATGAGGTCCACCGAGACCACGATCGCGGGCTGGGGGCGGTTTCGAAACTCGCGGATGCGCTGAAGCGGCCGGTCCACCCGGCCGGTGATCTTGGCGACGAACCCGTCGCCCATGCCGAAGGCGTCGCGGCAGGTGTCCACGAGCTGATCGGCGTGGGAGACGTGCGGGAGGTCGTTCGCCGCGAAGATGAGCGTCTTGGGGAAACGGCCGGTCTCTCGCTCGTGCTCGATCGCGTACTTCTTGATCTCCTCGACGATCCTGCGATTGGAGTCGGGCGACGTGACGCGGCGCTCGACCTCGGGGGCTTCGAAGCGGCGCTCGTCTTCCAGGAGGTCGAGCTGCTCGGCACCGGTCGTGGGGTCAACGACGCCCACCTGGTCGCCTTCGTCGAGGAAGACGCCGTTCATCCGTACGTCCGAGTGGACGGCCACGACGTCATAGTCCACGAGGAAACCCTCGCGGACGGCTCGCTCGTAGTCGTACCGATAGACGATGTCCTTGAAGTAGGTCGTTGTGTGCGCTGCCGGCGTGGCCGTGAGTCCGATCGTGGTCGCGTCGAAGTGGTCGAGGGTATTGCGCCAGACCGAGAGTTCCTGCGCGGTGTAGCCGCGGTGGCACTCGTCGGCGATCACCAGGTCGAACGCGTGGATGGGTATGTCGAGGCGGTCGGCGTCCTCGTCGATCTCCTCGTCGCCTGACCCGAAGATGGCGTTACGCCCGAGAACGTTGATCGCCATGCGCTGGATCGTGCTCACGTACACGAATGCCAGGCCGGGGTGCGGCTGCAGAAGGTAGGACGTGGGCAGGACGTTCGGGTCGAACGGCTCGTCCGCGATGTCCTCGCGCCGGAAACGTTGGCTGTAGACCTCGTAGATCTGGTTGAATTTCAGGCCCGGCTCCGGCTCGAAGGAGGCGAACGCCCGCACGGCCTGGGCCGCAAGCGCGCGGCGATCCACCAGGAAGAGGATGCGCCGCGCCACGCCCGACTTCATCAGGCGGTAGGCCTCGTTGACCATCGTGAAGGTCTTGCCGGTGCCCGTCGCCATCGCGACCAGCATGCGACGCTTGCGAGCGCCTACGGCCTGCTCGATGGCCGTGTTCGCCTCGATCTGGTAGGGACGGAGGCGCTCGTGGTTGTTGGCGAGTCCCTGCAGGCCCTGGCAGGCGGCCTCAAGGTCCCGGTTGAGAAGCTCACCCAGAGCGTCGGGGGTGTGAAAGCCGGCCACCTTCCGCGACCGGTTGAGCGGGTGCCGGGCGTCGTGGAACCAGATCTGTTCGCCGTTGGTCGAGTAGAGGAACGGCACCTTGAGCCCGGCGAAGTCGAACGGGCGCCGAGCCATCGCCCGCGCGTAGCGCTCGGCCTGGGGGAGAGACTCCTGGGGCGCTACGCCGACCCGTTTGGCCTCCACGATGCCGAGGACCTTGCCATCAACCGTAAGGGCGTAGTCGGCAGGGCCAGCATCCGTGGGGTATTCAGTGAGTGCAAGCTGGCCGCTGCTGCCGAACAGATCGGCATCGCGGAAGGGACGCGGCGCCCAGCGGCGGCGATCAGGCGCGGATCGATCCGCTCCCGACGCGTCTGCCACTCGCGCTCGTCAATCGCCGCAGGGGCCATCGCCGGAAGTGTACCTCGGCTGGGCACGAGCGGTGGCGCGGTTTGCGCCCGGGGCCGATGCGAATTGCCTGTGTAGGGCGGCTCACCCAGCCTCGAATTTTGGCCTCCGTGGGGCCAGGTAACCCTGTTGAGGCGCCGTGGTCTTTGCTCGCTGAGAACAGAACGCTCCCACAGGACGCCCGAGAGAGGGAATCCCGAATGGGCCGGGAGTTGGGCCACCGCGCAGAAGGCATTGGCGACGATCCCAAGGCAGGCCAACGTGAACTATGATAGAAACTTGGGTATGGGCATTCCAACCAACGAGACTATCCTCAGGCTCCTTGACCGGCTGGAGTATGGGACGGCCGATAGGCTCGAGAGCGAGTGGGTCGAGTTCAAACCCTGGGAGGGTGCAAAGGAGAGTCTCCGGGTCGCGGTCGAGTACGCGGTTTGCTTGGCGAACGCCGGGGGCGGCGCGGTCATTTTTGGAGTCGCCGACAGGACGCGCGGGCGAGGCGCTGCTATTCATGGCGCGCGGGGGTACGAGCTGGATACCTGGCGTCGTGGCATCTTCCAAGCCACGCGGCCAAATCTGCGAGTCGAGGTTGACGAACTGACGGTCCCGGAGGGTACGGGTACGCTCTTGGTGGTGCGAGTCCCGAAGGGCGACCAGCCTCCATACGGCACTTCGGAGGGACTGTTCAAGGTGCGGGTCGGCGCCAACTGCATGCCCATGGATGCTGAGTCATTCACAAAGGCTCGCGTGGCGACCGGGAGCCTGGACTGGAGCGGGGAGGCAGCGGACGGAATTGCGGTTGCCGACCTAGACCCAGTAGAGATTGCTCGTGCGCGGAACGTGCTTCGGCGCTCCAACCCGACCTCCGAGCTCCTCCAGTTGGACGACCAGGTTCTCCTGACCGGACTGGGCGCAATCCGGGGTGGCCTTGTGACGAATGCCGGTCTCCTCCTGTTTGGGCGTGAGGATGTTCTGGCGGCTGCCTGTCCGCAAAACCAGGTGCACTATGTCTTCCAGGTGTCAGACACAGCGGTGGCCCGAAACGATTCCTATCGTTGTGGCCTACTCCAGGTGCTGGAGAGGATCGAGGCTGCCTTCACCGGCCCGAACAACCCCGAGCAGGAGCTGGCGACTGGCTTTTTCAAGCTCCGCATCCCTGCCTTCCCTGTTGAAGTTGTACGCGAGGCGGTCCTCAACGCGGTGACTCACAGGAGTTATCTCGACCCTGGTGAAGTCCTTGTGCGGCATACCTCACATGAGCTCGTCGTGACGAGTCCGGGAGGCTTCCTCCCCGGAATCACTCCCAGGAACATCTTGCGATGCGAACCGATGAGCCGAAACCTTACACTGGCTGCAGCCTTCGAGAAACTCCGGCTCGTGGAGCGCGCCGGGATCGGCCGCCGGCGTATCTTCGTGCGCTGCCTTGGCTATGGGAAGAGAACCCCACGGTATGAAACCGATGGGAGCCGGGTAACACTGCGGATCTACGACGGAACATACGATTCGGGCATGGCCGGATTGGTGGCGAAGTGGCAGCGGGACGGGCGCGAAATCGAACTTGACGGTCTGCTCGTCCTGTCCTATCTACGAGAGAACGCCTTCCTCGATACAACAGCAGCGTCGGTGTTGTTGCAACTCGAAAGGGAAAGCGCCAAGGCGGTTCTGGACCAGCTCGCCCAACCGCGAACAGGCATCCTTGAAAGGCGGGGGCGCACCAGGGCGGTCACGTACCACCTGACCAAGGCCGTGGCGAAGGACCTGTTGGGGAAGGCCGCATACACAAGAGGTCGCGGGCTGGACCCCATCCGATACGCTGAAATGGTCAAGGCTTTTGTAAGTGATCATGGCTCGATCACGCCCCAGGAGTGCCGGGAACTACTCGGCCTGGGCGAATCCCAGACCGCACGAGTGGAAGTTTCGCGCCACCTCAGAGCCTGGTCTGGCCCGACCGGCTTCCTGCGGCGCGAGGGGAAGGGTCCAAGCAGCAGGTACTACCCTCGTAACGAGGCCGAAGCAATGTAAGCATCTGGGACGCCCCGGGGTTGATTCTTGGGTGTCAACAGGAACTCCAATATATTGAATCGCTTGCGGCGACTGCGGTATTAGTGGAATGTTAGCAATCTACGCTCGTTGCCAGGGCGGGGTAGCTCTCTCCGACAAGGTATCACCCCCCAGGATGGCATGGGGCACACGCCTGTGCCGAGACCGACGGTCAACAGGGCGAGGTGGTGATCCATATCAACAGCGGTTGGTCAATCGAGAACCCCCCCCAGCCTCGAGGATGAACTCGCCTGAGCGATGGTGGCCCGAGGCCCCAGGCCGGAATAACCACGGGGGCCGGTTCATGCTTCGCCATCATTTCGCCGTGGCCGTCAAAGTACGGGAAACCTTCGAACGGAAATGGGTGACGCTCCCCGAGCGCGGCTGTGTAGAGTTGATTGCGGGAAGGGAGGCTACGACCGTGCCGACCCGACGCCGTAAGAAGAAGATCGACCCTTTCGATCAGCACGTCTGGCACCACCTCGCCGTCCTCGGGTGGCATGCGTCGTACAGCGGGCCGACGTGGGAGAAGCGGAAGGAGCCCTACACGGACTGGCGCGACAACAAGGAGAAGATCCGCATCGAGTACGACCTCGATCACGAGGACTACCTGTCCCTGGAGATGCAGGTCTTGGCCTACAAGGACCCCGTGCTGGTCCGCAAGCGGGAGTTCAGGAGGTTCGGGTTTTGCGTCTACAGTTGCACCGATGTTGGAGGGGGTCTGTTCCAGATTAACTACGACGGCGAGCTGCGTGGCTGGGCGCGCTACCCGGTGGCTGGCGTGCAGGCGCTACTCACGCTGCTCACCGCGGGCCGGTCCGTCGTTCTTGTCGTTCACGCCTCTGAGTTCAAGCGGGGCGAGGCGTTGGTGCACACGAACGGCGGGTGGTGCACGGCCCGCCATCCAAGCCTGGAAGACGGCGACGACGAGGACGTTGTCGAGGAGAGCCTATAGAGCCGGGTGTCGCGGCGGTACGACCCAGGTACGACCCGGCCCGCAACTAAGAACTGTCTCAACTAGAAAGTGTGCTGGAACTCATTGAGAGTTAATGCTTTTCGATTGGCTGGGGAGCAGGGATTCGAACCCCAATACCGTGGTCCAGAGCCACGTGTCCTGCCATTGGACGACTCCCCAGCACCGCTGGGACGCCAATTGTAAGCCAACCCGCTGCAGTGTCAACTTGAACGCGGTGCGGCTGCTAGACTCGCGCTGCCGGGCCGGACGTCCCGGCGCGAGCGAGGGTGGACACTGACGATGGCCAACGTGGTGAGAACGCGGATCGCTCCCAGCCCGACCGGGGACCCGCACGTCGGGACGGCGTACGTGGCGCTGTTCAACTACGCCTGGGCGAAGAAGAACGGCGGGCAGTTCATCCTGCGCATCGAGGACACCGACCGCGAGCGCTCGAACCCGACCTCCGAGCGCATGATCTTCGAGTCGCTGCGCTGGCTCGGCCTGGCGTGGAACGAAGGGCCCGACGTCGGCGGTCCGCACGGGCCGTACCGCCAGAGCGAGCGCTTCGCGATCTACCGCGACCACGCCGAGCAGCTCGTCGCCAGGGGCGCCGCGTACCCGTGCTTCTGCACCCGGGAGCGCCTCGACGCCCTGCGCGAGGAGCAGCGCCGGCAGAAGGTCGCGCACGCGCTCGGCTACGACGGCC
>VFSW01007160.1_pt1 | contig 16246 bp, 17 predicted proteins | sample 5358111 | NCBI WGS metagenome assembly VFSW01 (sample SAMN11554181, study PRJNA540505) | mine drainage metagenome | isolation source: sediment from site ElyBrook_90M | place: USA: Ely Copper Mine, Vershire, VT | collected 2017 | reverse complement strand
GTGCGGTGGCGCCATTTGCCGGCCGACTTGCGGCAAAAGCTCGCGCCGAAACGCCTCCTCTCCGTAACACCAGCCCCGCCGGATTTTTCGATGTTCTTCGGCCGCCTCCACAGCGCGGCCGGCTTCCATCCGCCGCGCAAATTCCCTTCGTCCCGCGACGCTGTCAGCCCCGATGTTCATTTCCCCCGGCAACCGGTCCGCCCGCAACCAGGGGACGCGCCGGCCGGGAGGCTGCAAATAGCTGTTATAACTGCTCCATGGAAAGGTTTCCAGGCGCTGATCGGGCCGCGGAATACAGGCGCGCACCGGTTCAGATGGACGTAATCACAAACGGTTTTGAGGTGGCCATTGCCGCTGCCGTCGACCAATAGTGATTTGTAACGGCCGCTGAAGAGGTGCCCAAAGAGCCGGTGTTTGCGGTTGAAGCGAGCGGTGTAGGCGCCCAGGAGCCATTTCATGCCGGAGGCAAGATTGGCCCTGGGCGTTTCCACCACGAGGTGGAAATGATTGCTCATCAGGCAGTAGGCGTGCGCCTGCCAGTCGGTTTTGGCGCAGGCCTCGGCCAATGTGGAGAGAAATAGAGACCGGTCGCCCTCCTCCAAGAAGACCGTTTCCTTTCGGTCGCCCCGGCTCATCAAGTGATAAATTGCGCCCGGATCTTGCAGGCGAAGCTTTCGCGCCATCACCAAGGAATGCTCCATGCCGCAATTCCCGTCAACCCAAAATAGGGCATTGCCAGGGACTGACCCCTGCTTCACGCAACAACACGTCTCATCCTGGGAAAACACCGGCCATAAAGACTGGAAAGCAGCGACCCTCGCCAAGGAAGTGGCCAAAACTCTCCACGGCGCGGAAGACGCCCAGTGGTCCGAGCCGCTCTCAGACACAGCGGAAAACCTGGCGCGCTGGCTGATCTCCAAACTCGTCGTGCGCCTGACCGAACTTGAGTCCGCTGAGCCTCAGCCGGCAGATTATTGGGATCAAATAACCGAGATCGCCAACGCGCTCAACCAGCTTCGCAAGGGCAACCACGAAAACCAGTGGCTGCGCCTGGCAAAAACCCGCGTCTCGATAGCGGAAGTCAAAGAGAGAACGCGGCGAGAAAACACGTCGCTCGAGGTCCAGGCAGTCCGCGAGTTGGCGGGTTTGCCACCAACCTAAGAAAATGGATCAGCGGTCTTGGCCGTCCAGCCGGTCGTCGCGTCGCCGCCTTCCGTCATGCTGCTCCGATTTGCGGGGCCGCGCGAGCCTACGGCGCGGGAGAGTTTGCCAAATCGATTCGCCGTCCGGTGTTGGCGGACTGGCGGGCGGCATCGAGAATCTCGGTGACGACAAGATTTACCTCAAGCGAGGAAAGCCCGGAGGGTCGAATGTCTTTGCGCACGACGGCGACAAGGTAGGAAAGAGGGTCATGCAATGGACCGCTGAGCGGAGGAGGAGAAATCTCCGATTCCGAACCGCCCGCCTTTCGGACGCGCAACAAATCTCTTTGCGGGGCCAGCACGTACCCGGTCTTGCCATAGACTTCCATGTCTTTGCGATCAAAGGGCCAATTCCAGGAGGCTTGAATGATGCCTTGGGCCTTGGGATATTGGACCAGAATTGTCGCCTCGTCCTCGACTTTTGGATATACGTCCGGCTTGATATGCTGGGTGAGGGCCGTAACCGAAAGAGGCCGCCGGCCATCCATTAGCCAGGTCATTAAGTCCGCGCCGTAACAGCCAAAATCCGGAAGCGCGCCGCCGCCGTTGAGGACGGGGTCGGTAAGCCAGTTCAAGAAGTCGGCCGAACAGCCGATCTCTTTGGGCCCGCGATGGCCGTCATGCACGACAATTTTTCGCAAATCTCCGATGGCGTGGTCATCGTGGATGAGAGCGTATGCCGCTTGATTGGCCGGATACCAGGTCGTTTCATAATTTATGATTACATTGATGCCGCCTTTTTTTGCCGCCGCGGCGATGGCGCGGGCATGCTCCATATTCACGGCCAGAGGCTTCTCCATCATTACGGTGATGCCGCGCGGAGCGCACATTTCGACCACCCGCCGGTGATCGAACGTGCTCGTAAAGGTCGCGACGGCCTCCACGTTGGTATGCGCCAGCAAGTCCTCGAAGGTGGAATAGAAAAGTTCCTTGGGCAGATGAAAACGTTGGGCATAACGCGCGACAAGTCCGGCATCCGGCTCCACGATACCGACGAGCTGGGCGTCGTTGCGGCCATGCGCCAGAGGAATGAAACCGTAGGCATGATCGTGAACCAAACCGACGAGCGCGAAATGAACCGGCGGCTTTTCTTGCGCCTGAGCGGCGCAAACCGCGAACACTAACAGCAGCAGGGTGAAGGTTTTCATAGACAGCAGCCCGGATGGTGGCCGCCCCGGCGCCAAAAAGCAAATCACCTTTGGCAAAATGCCCAAATCCTCGCCTAACAGGCATGCCGCCCCTGAATACCGCCATAGGAATGATACGTGACGCGAAGGAAGCGGTCGGTGATGGCGCCGAACGCCACGCGAGGGAGGCCGTGTGCCCCCGGGCGATGAAATTCGTCCGCTTATGCGAGGATTTTGGAAAATGCCTGCCGGCTTGCGGTTCTCGGCTCCCGCATGTATCCTCATCGGCAATGACGATTCTGGCTCATTTTGACGGTAAGGTGATCGTTCCCGACGGACCGGTGGATTTGCCCCTCGGCGCGTCATTGGAATTGGAGGTAAAACGGGCAAACGGGGTCTCGTCCGAAGTCAGTGCGGCGATGGAGGCGACCCGGGGACTCCGGAACCATCGCAAGGCGTCTGGCGGCTTTTAATCAGTTTATTTCACGGCTTGACAGGCGTCCTGCCACCCGCGCCATTTCCGTCGACGCCCTGCGGCGCGAGCACCTATATGGCGACGCTGGACGATGAACTTTCTGGTGGACACCAACGTTCTGGTGCGTTTGAGTGACGTCGCCAGCTCCTTGCATTCCGTTTGCCTTCGCGCTGTGCCGGGCTTTCTCGTTCGCGGCGATGTACTTTTCATTTCCAGCCAAATCAGGATCGAGTACTGGGTTACGGTCGCGTGACGTTGAATCCTTAAATCGGCGATTGTTTACCGGCGCCCCTTATTTCGGGGAAACCCGGCGCGGAAGCCTTCCGAACCATGTGCTGTTTCCCGCGTATTGCCATTCCAACTCCGGCAGTTCCGGTTGGGCGCGGCCCGAAATTTCCAGGCGATCTTGCGGGCGCATTTTCGCAATCCACGGTTTGTAGGTTTCCCAGGCGAATTGGTTCCATTGAATGTTGCGAAAAATCTTCAAGTCCTCCGGCGGCATCAAGGCCGGCTCAAATCCCAGGATGTAGCGCCAATTGCCTTCCGGATAGCGATAGAACGTGTTGTAAAAAAACGCCATGTCCGCGCTGTAGAAAATCCCGTCGCCGGCGGGCGTCCATCCCTGGAGCCGGGGCTGGCTCAAATCCAGAAAGCCTTCGCGCAAACTGCGGCTGTAGCGGCCGCCCAAATCGCTGGTCGAGTTCAAAAAAAGCGCCGCGGAAACCATTCCGCACAGCGCCAATCTGGCCTCGGAATCGAAGCTCCAGGAGTCGGCCATGATTTCATCGAACTGCGCGGCCAGCCACGCCATCGCCGCCGGCACACCCCAGTCGGCCCAAAAGCGGTCCGCCTCAAATCCCAAAATCCAACTCATCGCGATCATCCAAAATAACGGCCGGGCCAAAAGCGGCGGGCCGCCGCGGAATTGGCCGCGGCGCCAGATAAACACGGCGGCCAAAAGCATCAACGTATTGAACTCGCCCGCGCTGGGTTGAAATTCGCCGACCAACAACCACGACTGCGCATGCTCGCCGTAAACGGCCGCGGCGATGAAGAGCGCCTGCCGCAAAAATTCGATCGGCCGGCCCGTCAGCAGCGCGCCGAAAAATGTCCCCGCCGCCCAACAAACCGTCAAACATATTCCTGCGCGCCACCGGCGGGCCAGAAAAAACGCCGCCAGGGGAAGCGCCCATAAATACCACGCGCCGTGCATCCATGCCGAGAGCGCAAAGCCGGCGCAGGAGAGCGCCATCTTCGGCCAGCCCGGCGTTGCCTGCGCGTCCCTGGCCCACGCCAGCAGCAGGCAAATGAGCACCGCTTCGCTGATGAGGTACGGCCGGCCTTGGGTGAGGCGTCCCATCAAGTCGGGTATGGCCGCCATTTGCGCCAGTAGCGCGGCCAGCCAAGCTTCCGGCCGGCGGAAGAATGCGATGGGCGCCAGGAGAATGCACGCCAGGCAACCGCCCGTCGAAAAGCTGATCAGCGCATCCTCATTCCATCCAAAATCGCGGTGCAACGCTCGAAGCAGCCAATCCCATCCCGGGCTGTGGTCCATGGAGTAGCCCGGCCGCAATACCAGCACGTCCGTGTATTCTTTGTTTGTCACGGCCTTGGCCGCGTGGCGCCTGGCATCGCCCGCCGGCGCCAACCCGGAGCGGACAATTTTCAGGCAAATAAAAAGCGACGCCACCACCGTCAGGATCAACGAAGCCACGGGGACGAATCGTCGAAGCTGGGCAATGCCGTTGTTCATTGAAAGTTCGCGCCTGTTCCAGCCCAAGTCTCCGCAAACGGGCAAAAACTTCAAACTGAAAAGAAGAGGCGTCGTTCCGCCGGGCGGTGGGCGGTGGAGAGCCGCAAATAAACCTTGGCGGGCGGCCGGCGGCTTTCGGCATTTTGACGAGCGCGGCGCGTCACGTTTCGTTTTGGATTGCAGAGCGCCTGGCGATGGGCGGTCACGGCGGTCGCGGTCATCTGGGGTGGCTGTTGCATCGGGAGGGCAACGCAAAATAGAATATGACAGTGCCATTAACTGATCCCGTTTTCGTTTTGACGCCGTTTCCCACTTGGCGCGAAAAAAAGGCATGGAGTTCCGACCGCCGCCGGACGACTATTTACGCGCATGAGCAATGAGTTTCTGTTCTCGCAAATGACTTTGCCCCCTGAGTTGGTGGAGGACCTGCGACGCCAAAACCCGTGGTGGGAAGGGCGCGCGCTGCCTGTGTTGCCGCCCCGCCACCGACACTTGGTGGGGCAGATTCGCCGCAGGCTGGAATGGAAACTGGCACCCATTGTGGTCGTGCGGGGCCCGCGACAGATAGGCAAGACAACCGCCCAATTTCACTTCATCGAAGACCTGCTCAAATCAGGCGTGGAAGGCCGGCGGATTCTGCGCGTCCAGTTCGACGACCTGCACGAAATCGAGCATTTCGGTTCGCCCATCTTGCGGATCGTGGACTGGTTCGAGCGCGCGATTCTAGGCGGGACCCTGAACGAGGCTGCCCGCCAATCCACCCCTGCGCTTCTGTTACTGGACGAGGTCCAGAACTTGGAAGGCTGGGCGCCTCAGCTTAAGTCGCTGGTTGATTCGTCCTCGGTCCAGGTGGTGGTCACCGGCAGTTCGGCTCTACGAATCGAAGCCGGGCGGGACAGTCTGGCTGGAAGGATTAGTTCTTTGGAGGCGGGAACGCTTTCTCTGACGGAGATTGCCATGCTTCGCGGATTGGACCTCGGAGAGCCTTATCTTAAGGACAACGGACTGGAAGCACTCACCCATGCGGCGTTCTGGACCGGGCTGCGCGAACATGGACAATCACGGAGGACGATTCGGGATGTCGCATTTGCGGCATTTTCAGAGCGAGGAGGCTATCCCTTGGCGCACCTTCGCGCCGACGCACCGTGGGAGCAGGTCGCCGACCAGTTGAATGAGACTGTTATCAAGCGGGTGATACAGCATGATCTTCGCATGGGCGAGAGTGGGCGAAAACGCGACCCCGCGCTGCTGGAGGAACTATTCCGTCTTTGCTGCCGCTACGCCGGCCAGACTCCCACGATCCAGACGCTGGCTCGCGAAGCCCGGCGCGCGCTTCAAGCCAACGTGGGCGCCCAACGGATCAACGCATACCTCCGGTTTCTCGGCGATACGCTTCTGCTGCGTCTGATTCCTCCCTTGGAAATCCGGCTCAAACGCAAACGCGGCAGTCCAAAGTTATGCCTCGTCGATCATGGCCTCCGGGCGAGTTGGCTCCAGGAGCAAATCCCTCTGGATCCGAGGAAGCTGCATGACGAACCGGAGTTGACGGCGGTTGCCGGGCACCTGGCGGAGAGCGTGACGGGCGCAGTCCTGTCCACGATCACAGGGTCGGACATCGCCCATTTCCCGGAGAGACATGGCGAGCCGGAGGTTGACTTTATTCTAACCATCGGTGTCAAACGAATCCCCGTCGAGGTGAAATACCAGGCGAGGATCGACCCGCTGCGCGACACCGAGGGTCTCCGGTCGTTTATCGAGAGATCTGTCAACAACGCGCCCTTCGGCCTTCTCATCACGCAGCACGAGTCGCCGGAAGTCGTTGATCAGCGCATAGTCTGTCTGCCGCTTTCCTCGCTCATGCTCCTGCGCTGATTGGACTCGCTGTCAACAATCTCGACGAGGCCGATAAACTCTTGCTCAACCAGTCGTTTTGCGTATAGTGGCAGAAGACATGAGCGCACAGATTACCGGCTTGCCCCGCGGCAGACGGAATCATGCCGGAACGCATGGCGGGTTTTCAAGGAAAATCCAGTTGACTCCCGTCTGCGCCACACAAGACTATGGACCAAGCCACACTTCAACTCGTCCGTTCCGCTCCGTTATTTTCCAGCCTGACCGACGCGCAATTGGGATGCATCGAGCCGGGCGAAGTGATCGAAGCGCCCGCCGGGACCGTGCTCGTTCCCGAAGGGGAACGCCGCCCGTTTTTCTTCGTCGTTCTCGAGGGAGAGGTTCGCCTTACGCGCACTTATGATCGCCAGTCAATCCTCATGGGCGTGATCAAGCCCGGCAAATACACGGGCGAGGTCACGCTGTTGCTGGATATTCCGTGGGTCGCCACCGCCCGCGTGGGCAAGACCGCCCGGCTGTTCCGGCTCGGCCAGGAGGATTTCTGGCGGATGCTCGGTTCCTGTCATTCGGTGGCCCGCGAGATTTTTCAATTCGCAGCCACCAAGATGCGCAACATGGAAGGCTACTCGCAACAGCGCGAAAAGCTCGCTTCGCTGGGCACCATGGCCGCCGGCCTGGCCCACGAACTTAACAACCCGGCCTCGGCGGCCCGGCGGGCCGCGGCGCATTTGCGGGAGACCACCGACAAAGGCCAGGCCCTCCTCTGTCAACTCTCCAAAACCCTTGCGCATGACCAGTGGCACGATCTTGCGTTCGCCGCCCAAGACGCCGTCGAACGGCTCGCCCGCGCGCCCGCGCTCGACCACATCCAGCGCAGTGATCGCGCGGAGAGCATCGGGACCTGGCTTCAGGCCCGGGGCGTCGCGGCGTCCTGGGATCTTGCGCCGGCGTTTGTCAGCGCCGGACTGGAAATTCCGTGGCTGGAGGGATTGGCGCGGAAGCTGCCGCCCGCAAGCCATGCGGATGCCCTTGGGTGGCTGGAATCCCGCTTGAATTTGAAATTGTTGCTGGGCGAGATTGAGCAAAGCACCGGGCGCATCGCCGAATTGGTCAAATCCATGAAGTCCTACTCTTACATGGGCCAGTCCCCAATGCAGGAGGTGGACATCCACGAGGGCATCGAAAGCACTTTAACGATGCTGGGGCATAAATTGAAAGACGTGAAGCTCGAGCGCGCCTTTGACCGTTCCCTCCCGCGCATCCTGGCTTACGGAAGCGAACTTAACCAGGTCTGGACAAATCTTATTGACAACGCCATCGACGCCGTCCACGGGACGGGCGACATCCGCATCGGAACCTGCCAGGAGGACAATCAATTGGTGGTTGAAATCGTGGACAACGGTTCCGGAATCCCCCCTGAAGCGCAGTCGCACATGTTCGAGCCTTTTTTCACCACCAAATCCGTGGGCGCGGGCACCGGGCTTGGATTGATTATCAGCAACCGAATCGTCGCCGACCGTCATGGCGGCGAAATTGAATTCGACTCCAAACCCGGCGAAACCCGCTTTACAGTCCGCCTCCCGATCACCCGAAAATCCCCGAAGTAGAAAACTTATTATGCAGCCGCGTTTGATGGTTCCCGCCGTTTTGATATTGACAGTCCTGGCTTCCGAGGCCGCGGATCCGCAATGGAAACATCTTTCAAGTTCCACCGGCGATCTTCCCGTCCCCGGCCCTTCCACACAGCAAACGGGCGCCATCGTGGCAGACTTCGACAAGGACGGCACCAACGATTTTGTGCTCAGCTTTCGACAGTTTTTTCCACCGGCATCGGCTTTCACGAGGCGCGCGTGGCTGATTTGAACGGCGACGGCAGAATGGATATTCTTGACAAACCCTACAACTGGGAGGCCCCGCGCGTCGATGTCTGGCTCCAACTCCCGCCCGGCGAGCCGGGGCCGGCGGGAGTGAATGATGCGTGGCCCGGTCCTATCACGCGTTCGCCAATCAAGCAAAACACGGGTGGAGCGGGCCTCCGGCCTGCATCGGCGCGCGGGTCGCGCGCCGGGGGCTAGATCGCAAAAAGCCCTGGGGAAAGATGGCGGGCGGCTACCCGGTGACAAGCCCCGCACGCAAAATGACTCGGCGCCAGCGGTGCGGCGCAGGCGCGTTTTGGACCCAACGCCGCAACCGTGCGCGAGATTTTGGCGAGACGCCGATGCCACCCTGCGCGGGCCGCATCGTGCATGGAAATGGAAATGGATGAGCTACGGCGCAGCCTGCTCAATCTCAAAGCGATGAACCACCGGTTTTCGCGCTTCGTCAATCTGCCTCTCCAGTTCCAGAATCTCGCGATCCAGCTTCGCGACCTCGGCGGCTCGGCCTTGGGCTGAGGCGGGGTTGTCCGCCCAGCTCGGCAAATTGAACAGTTGCACGTCGCGCCAGCGGCGGAAGAAGACGTCATTTTTGTGGACGACCAAATCCAGGATTTTGCGGCCTTGATTGGTGATTGGTCCGGGCAGATTGCTGAGATTGACGCCTTCGGCCAATTTGTCGTTGCTCAATCGCGCGGCCGCTTCGCCATCGATCTTCACTTCGTAGTTGCCCGGGGCCAGGCCCGTCACTCGCAATTCGTAGCGGCTGAGATCCTGGAGCACCGGCGCTAGATTCAACGCAGCCTGGGCGCGGGAATCGATGGGCATGGGCAGCGCCTCGTCCAGCCGGTCGAAACTCAGCCCGCGATCCGAAACTTTCACGTTGCTGACCGAACAGTGCTCGGCGGCGGCGACAGTCCCGGCGGGAACGGCGATTTCCGCGCGCGACACTTCCGCCGGCGCGCCCAGGCCTTTCAAGATCGCCCACGCCATGAGCGTGTGGCCGGCGGGTCCCGGATGGACGGCGTCTCCTCCGCCAACGAATGCCGCCGGGTTGGCGGCGCGGGCATGGAGCATCAGCGTCATATAAGGCTCAAACTCGTCCACGAACAAAGCGTGTTCCCGGCTGGCGACTTCCTTGAGTCCGTAGGAGAACCGCCGCAACGATTGATCGCGCGGGTCCTGATCCGGGTCGGGTCTTTTGTCCTCGATCGGTTGCGGCGTCAAGAGCGCCACGCGCGCGCCATTGGCTTCAAGGACTTTCGCCAATTGCGCCTCGCTGCGGACGTAAGCGCGGAAAATGTCCTCGCGAAAGGGCTGGTAGGAATGGTCGTTCATTCCGAAGTCTATCGTCACCGCCGTCGGATGCAGCGGCAGCACGTCTCTTTCCAGGCCGCGATTGACTGCGTTGTCCACCATCGTCTGTTGGGCGGATTCGTCCGCGGCGAACAATTTGGCTTCATCGGGATGCGAGCGCTGGCGCAGCCAGGAAGTGTCGCCGCCCCAACCGACGTTGCGAAAAGTGAGGTTCCAGGCCGGATAGCGCGCCAGCGTGTAAGCCTCGATATAAGTCGTGTAAAGCCGCTGTTCGGTGATGCTGTCTCCCAGGAATACAACCCGGTCGCCATCGTGGATGAAAAAATCCGCGGCAAAAGCGCGCGCGGCCAGCATGAGTGAAGCCAGGCCCAGAGCCGGCAGCTTCCGATGAATGGTTGACATGGAGGAGATTATGCAACAATCAGGCTTGGGAGAATAGAAAATTGTGAGAACATAAAATCGGCGGGGGGGGCGGGGGGAACGATTTTGAGTTTTTATGGGGTTGAAAATTCGTCTTTTCGCGGTTGAATAGAAGAAAACCGAGGCTAGAATAAGAGTGTTGTTGTTTGTTGTGAGCGCAGCCCAATTCAAGGAAGTAACGTGGTTGCTGATGCTGATTCCATTCGGAATCGTTCTGAGCACGGGCATATTTTTCGTCTTTTGCGCCGCGCGGCGCGGGCACTTTGGAAAATCCATTGAAGGAACGGAAACTCCCGGCTTTTTGCCGATGGGCGCGCCCGGCGTGTGCGGCCTCTCGCTCCTGGAACAGCCGTGCCGCTGGCTGGCCGTCAAGGCGCGCAATCCGGCGTTGGTGCAGGCGGCGTTGAACCTTCACCATCCGATGCCCTGTTCATGGGAGGAGGGATTAGTGGGTGCGCGCGAGGACAAATTGTTCATCTCGCCGCCCGTGTCCGGCTGGGTGTTGGTGGTGGGAACCATTCTGCCGGAACCGGCCGAGGACGTTGATTTGTGTTTCCGCTTCCTGACCAGCTTGAGCCGCAAGCTCGGACACATCCAATTTTTCAGCGTCAACCGTGTCCTCAGCCATCATTCGTGGGCTTTGATTGAGAAGGGGCGCGTGTTTCGCGGCTATGCGTGGACGGGTGCGCCGGTATGGAATCAAGGTCCCCTGACGGGCGCCGAAAAGGACTTGGAAATGGCCTGCTTTCCTTACGCCAGCGACACAACTCTCTTTACCGCAAGGGATGCCCTCGCGGGTAATTGCGAGAAGATCAGCCAGTTGGCCGGCCGCTGGAGCGTGGACCCGAGCGCCATGTCACCGTCCAGTTGGAAAGCCTGCGGAATCGTCGGCGACTTATCCAATTCCAAACCGAGCTGAGGCTGGAGAGTCTGGAAGTGACTGACACCCCCGAAACCTGCCCCCACTGCGGCGCCGACGTGCCCGCCGGCGCCAGGGCGTGTCCCCAATGCGGCGCGGACGAGCAAACCGGGTGGTCGGAGGAAGCATACGTCAGCCAGCTCAATCTGCCCGATGATTCATTCCAATACGATGAATTCGCCAGGCGCGAATTTGGCGCCAAAAGAGTGTTGCCCTATGGCGTCAAATGGTTTTGGTGGGGAGTTGCCGTGTTGCTGCTGGCGCTTTCCGCGCTGGCCTTCTTCAAGCTCCTCGTCTGAAATCTGCGCGCCTTGCAAAACCATTGGCGCGTTCTCTTTCCCAAAATTTTTTGCATCGCGGTCAAAAACTCATTTGCGCACAGTCGTATTCCGTGGAAGGTTTGCATTGGAAGAACGGAAACAAAAAGTGGACTTAAATATATGAGCAAACATACACAAGCAGTAACTGATGATGTGGGCACGCTCGCCGACGATGCGCGGGCGTTGATGAACGCCACGGCCGATGTGGCCGGGGAAAAAGTGGCCGAGGCCCGCAAACGTCTCGCCACCGCGCTGGATTCCGCAAAGGAGCTCGCCGGCCGCATGCGCGACAAAGCGGTCGAAAGCGCCAAGGCGGCCGACCAATGCGTCCGTGAGAATCCCTATCAGGCAATTGCCGTCGGCGTCGCCCTTGGCGCGGTGATCGGCTATCTTTTCGCCAAACGGTGCGCGCGCGATCGGGAATGATTGGGTTATGGAAGAAGCGACCACCGCCTCGGCGCAAGTGGCCGGGGCGTTGAAACATATTGGCCGGCGGCTTTTGACCATTGGCGAAAACCGCGTCGAGCTGTTAAGAGTGGAGGTGCAGGAGGAGCGCGAGCGACTCTTGCGCGCCATCTTGATGGCCTTCGGCATGGTTGCCTGCGCGCTGCTGGCCAGCATCACCCTTACTGCCGCAATTGTGATTCTTTTGTGGGCTTACTCGCCCGCGGCAGTCTTGGTGGTCTTGACCATTATTTACGCGGCGGCGGCGGCTTTGCTTGGCGCCAAACTCATGGCCTTGTTGCGTGACTGGCAAACCCTTCCGGCCACCCTCGATCAACTGCGAAAGGACCGCGCATGCCTGGAAAAAACCCTCACCTGACGGCGCTGGAATTGCACAAGCAACTTTTAATTGCGGAAAGCGAGCTCAATCGCGCCCAACTGGCGGCTGATATCGAGGTGTTGAAAGCAGGCGTTCACACAATCACCGCGCGGGCCGGCACTTACAGCACCATTGCCTCGTCGGTCGCGGCGCTGATGGCAGGGGTGGCCGCGCTCAAGCTCGGCAAGTTCGGCGGAGGGGAGACAAAACAATCATGGCCAAGCGCGCTCCTCAAAGGCGCGGGCGTGGTTTCCAACCTATGGCTGGCGCTTCGCTCGCAGAACCGCCGCCGCCGGGACGGGCCGGCACCCTATACAGCAGATCCGCCCCGCCCATAGGTCCGGATTACGGCGTCCGTTGCTTGGGGGCTAATTCCAATTCACGTTCCCCGCGAGAAAGCGAAGCCGCAAGCCATGCAACGGCGCCTGATTTACACGCGGGCGCGAGCGGTGACGGCGGTTTCCACCGCCACTTGGGAAGCGGTTTTGGGGCGCTCGCCTTTGTGCCACCAGAGCACCAGCGCGCAGGCGATGTAAATGCTGGAGTAGGTGCCGGTGATGATTCCCACCAGGAACGTAAACGCGAAATCGTTGATCACGCCGCCGCCGAACAGGAACAGCGACAGAGTGGCAAGGAAAACGGTGCCCGAGGTGATAATCGTCCTGCTCAACGTCTGGTTGATCGCCATGTTGATTACCTCCCGGAAAGAGCCGCGCATCCCCAGCTTGAGGTCTTCGCGAATACGATCAAAAATCACGACTTTGTCGTTGAGGGAGAAGCCGATGATCGTCAGGACCGCGGCCACCATCGGCGCGCTCAATTGCCGCCCCGAAATGAAAAACACCCCCAGCGTCAGCAGCACATCGTGGATGACGGCCAGCACCGCGCCAATCGAGAACGAGAACTCATAGCGAAACGCCACATAAAGCAGAATGCCAAACAACGACAGGAACGAGGCGAGGATGGCCGATTTCTGGATTTCCACGCCCACCGACGCGCCCACGATTTCATGGCCGATGACATGAAAGCCGGCGGCCGGGAATTTGCCGAGCAGGGCGTTGGTCACGGCGCCGCCCTTGCCTTCGGGCGCCACGACTTGCAGAAGTTCCCGCTGCTGGCCCTTCTGGTACTGAATCTGCGTTTCACCGACCGACGCCAGGGCGGAGCGCAATTTGTCCACGTCCACCTTTTCTTTAAAGCTCATCGTGATGCCGTCGCCACCGGCGAAATCAATGCCCATGACGTTGGCGCCGCGGCCGAAAATGCCGTAACCCATTCCGAGGATAATCATGGCGCAAGAAGCGACGAAGGCAAAACGCGCGCCTTTCATGAAGTCCCAGTGGGTTTCCTTGATGATGTGCATCATCCCGATATGCTTGAGCCAGCCGCGTTTTAGGAGGAAATCAAAAATCAGGCGCGTCATCACCAGCGCGGTGAACAAACTCAGCGCCACGCCGATGGTCAGCGTGACGCCGAAGCCCTTGACGGGGCCGGTTCCCATGTAAATAAGAATAATTGCGGAAATAAGAGTCGTGGTGTGCGAGTCGAAAATGGTGCCAAAGGCGCGGCTATAGGCGTTGGCCAGGGCGCCGCGCATGGATTTGCCCGAGGCCATCTCCTCGCGCAATCGCTCGTAAATAAGCACGTTGGCGTCCACGGCCATTCCGATTGTCAATACGATTCCCGCGATGCCGGGCAGCGTGAGCGTCGTTCCAATGGAACACATCACCCCGAAGGTGATGACGATGTTGAGGATCATCGCGATGTCCGCAATGACACCGCAACGATGATAGTAAAAGGCCATGAAAACGGCCACGGCTATCGTGGCGATGACGGCCGCGCGGATGCCGGCGGAAATCGAGTCCTTGCCCAGGGTGGGATCCACCTCGCGCATTTCATCAATTTTGACGGGCGTCTCAAGCGGATTTTCCAGGATGTTGGCGACGGTTATCGCCTCGGTGATGTCAAAGCTGCCGGTGATTCTGACATTGCCCTTGATGGGGCCTTCAATTCTCGGGGCGGTATAAACCTCCCCGTCCAGCACAATGGCCATGCGGTCTCCGACATGCTCGCTGGTGAATTGCGCGAATTTGTCGGCCCCTTCGCTGTCAAACTCAAAATCAATCTCCGGCGCGCCGGAAATCGCGTCGCGATTGGGATACGCGCGCTTGACATACTTTCCCGTCAAACCGTTGGCCAACTTCTTTTGAACCAATATGGGTTCGAGGATCGAGGTGCCGTCTGGTTTTTTAACCTTCAGTTTGAGCACCTCGTAGCCCGGCTCGATCATGCCTTCCTTGAGCAATTGGTCGCTCTGCGGATGCACGAGTCGAAATTCGAGGAAGGCGGCCTTTTGGATATTCTTGCGGGCCTCGTCCTGGGCTGCCTGGGAAAGCCCGGGCAGTTGAATCAAAATGTGGTTTTCACCGGCCGGCTGGATTACCGGCTCGGCGACGCCCAGGCGGTCAACCCGATGGCGCAGCACCTCGGCGGCTTGCGAAACCAGGCGCTGGCGCTCTTCGCTCTGGGCGATTTTGCTGCGATTGGTGTCGGCGCCGGCGATGTGGTTGGTGTCCAGGCTGACCAGGAATTGCGTGCCTCCTTGCAGGTCCAGGCCCAGCTTGACTTTCCCGGCGGCCTTGCGCTGCAACAGGTTCAGGATAGCATAGGTGGGATGTTCCTCGCCGTGAACATCGAAGTATGGAAAATAGGGCTGAACGTTGTTTGTGCCAATGGCCTCCGAAAGGTCCGTGAACTGCCTTTGAGGATCGGGATTTTGCGTTTCCATCGCGCGAGCCTTGTCCACGATTTTGTTGAACGTGGCGTCTATTTTGGCCGAATCGGCGTCTTGCTTGAACTCCTGTATGAGGTTGCGGCTGGTTGGAGGGTTAATCTCCCAGAGCGACCAGATGACCAGAAACGCGATGAATCCCCACCAAAATTTATGATTTTTCATGAATAATGCAGAAGTGCCTGCTCCTTAACTTTTCGCCTCCACCGCCTCACCGCCGCGTTCGGTGACATCCGAGATGGCGGATTTGAGGACTTCGAGTTTGGTGTCGGCCGCACGGATGGAAACGGTCTTGTCCTTGATGGACAACACCACGCCCACAATGCCGCTGCTGGTGACGATGCGGTCGCCGCTGCGCAGCGCGCCGAGCATGGCTTCCTGTTCCTTTGCTTTCTTGCGTTGAGGCGCGATCATCAGCATCCACATGATCCCGATCAAAACGGCGAACATGACGATCGTTTTGATCGTCGCGCCGGTTGGGTCCTGGACCGTCGGTTGCTGTTGAGCCAGCAGAAAATATGGGCCGTTCAAACTCATAATAACCACAGTGAGCCGCTTAATCTATGGATGCAACCGCATTTGGCAAGCACAACCTGCCCAAAATCTCGCGCTCCCGAAAGGTAAAAATGCCACCCCCCTGGCGCCCAAACCTTGTGGGCGGGCGACGCGACTCGGCCATGCGGACGCGTTTGGCGGTTTTTGGAGATGGTGGATTGGTTTTGGCCGGGTTTTTCGGTCCGTAATCGGCTGGCGGCCTCGTGTGGGATTTTTTTTCGCCGCGAAAAGGCGCGAATCCAAGCATGGACAGGAAATGGGAGGCAACAGGGACCGTTTTTTACCCTCCAATTTTGGCGGCGGGGAGTTGGATCATGGCATTATGCAACGAATGGTGGCCGGCGTTCCGATAGCGTTAACGCCCGGCCCTGTCGAAAAAATATGCTTTGACTAGGTTTGACTAGCTTTGACTGAACCTTGATTGGCAGGTCCGCCACCCGGGCAAAATCGCAACTCGCGCCAGCCGCCGCTGAGAACTGAGCAGGAGGAGCTGAGCAGGAGGAAACGGCGGCGACAACATTGCAACGCAGGTTTTCCCCGTTTCCATCCGTCTTGGCTGGGCATCCGCATAATGGCAATGCGCAACGGCGGCGGGGCGAGGTGCTTGGGCGCTCTCGCGCCACTCGCGAAGCCCTCGTTTGACAATCGCCATCCTCCGGCGGGAAACGTCCCGCGACAGAATGCTTGGCATTTAAACTGTCGTTGCGCAAGAGATTTTTCGTCACCCAAATCAGCGCCTAAGCCGGCTAACTTCATGGCCCGGGGAGCACACGCGCCCCCGCGTGTGGCGGTCGGCGCCCTCGCCGTCCGCTTCTTTCG
>VFSW01007159.1_pt1 | contig 16249 bp, 10 predicted proteins | sample 5358111 | NCBI WGS metagenome assembly VFSW01 (sample SAMN11554181, study PRJNA540505) | mine drainage metagenome | isolation source: sediment from site ElyBrook_90M | place: USA: Ely Copper Mine, Vershire, VT | collected 2017 | reverse complement strand
ACAAGCCGATAGTTCTCCCGATGCTAAACCAACTGTTGCCTATAAGCGGATTAATGGTCCCCGCGATGATTTGCGCAAGCAGGATCGCCAGGGCAATAGTGATCAGCAGTCCCAATACTTCAAAATAGATGTTGAGTCCGAGTGTACTAGCCTTTATGTGGCATCTGACGACGGACAATCACAATCAAACCAGCAACAACAAGCGCTACCAATAGACCTAACGCAACTTCCTGATTGATGGTCAGACCCTTTAGAGTTGTGCCGGGCTCACTTGAGTCAAAGTTATTAATAACAGGTGGCGTAGCATGATTAATTTCCGTTATAACATCAAGGTAGCGTTTGTTATAGTTTATGCTGGGTTCAATGTACGAGTTCTCGCTGAATTCATTCCAACTGATCAATCCGATCGCATCCGGCGAAGATTGCAAAGCTGCATTCATCTCCGTCCATAAAGTGCCGCCATCCTTTCGGTCTACAATCGTTGTTCCACCCAATAGTCGGGAATCAAAGCCTGGTGCAGCCGGTGCAATCCACAGGTCTCCTTTTGTGTGGATAGTCTGCCCCATAGATGTTAGTTTCTGCAGGTAATTCGGAAATGTGTCTGGATTGACTGAGGAAAAATAGTAAGCATCACCATCTACTGAACCATCCAGTCGTTGAATACCAGCCACATCTCTTTCCGACGATAGAATCAGTAAATGGTCGCGTCGTCCCTGAGTCACACTCGCAACATCACCCGGAGAAAATTTCCAAGTACCGGCCCAAATAATCAAAGGCTTCTCGAATATTTTGAATACTGTGCATGTGGCATAGTTGCTAATAAAATAGTCCAAATCCCCAGCTATCTGGCTAACAGGGAGAGGATCACGTTGGTAATTTAATCCCTCATAATTAATGGCGAGCTTGAAATTCTCCTCTTGAGCAATTTGAATAAGCTGTTCCAAACGACGGTTAAGTGTAGGTGCGCTTTTCCAACTGACAATAAAGCCAGTAATTCCAGCAGTCTTCGCCCATTGAATGTGTTGGCGCATAACAGCCGGGTCATCGCTGCTGTAATGCCCCAGAAGCGGATAATCTATTTTGTTTGAATCCCAGGATGTAGTATCAAACCAGATGTAATAATAGGTAAGGATCGGAATCGGGGTTGTAGTAACCGATCCTTGAGTTGGGGTCGCTATGACACGAGAGGGAGGCGTTGAAGCCGAAATGCCAGGCATTAACAAGTCACCAACAGAGAATCTGCAAGCTGATAACAATAATAATACGCACATCACCAAAGTCAATTTAGGAAGTGGCGAGCTAAGATAAACCCCAGCTTGGATCTGTTTACCGTGGTCATTCATTACAGGAAATCTCCTTTAGGTACGATTGGGTCAAGTGCGAGATTGTCGCCGGAAAGCAAAGGCAAAAATCTGTCGAGAGCGTCCGATCAAAAGGAGAAGCAAGGCAATGAACACAGGGATTCCGAAAAGGATTGCCATATCGAGGCGGCTTATCACCAACACTTCAAATTTCTGATCCCGCGATAATGCCAGAGGCATACGGGGCTCGATACCTCCGGCGCCTTTCACAGTTGCATAATAATTACCGCGGGGAAGTGAAGCAATATCAATTTCAGCATTGAGGGATGAAAAGGGTTGCTGCTTTTTGCTACCATCAGGATACTCGAGAAGAATCTGTGAACCGATTGGAAAGCGAAACAGCGCATCACGGGCGGAAAAGTAGGCCGAAAACAAGAATAATTTGATTGGCCAAATATTAGTAGACTGCACTTGGTAGCGTTGTTGACTCTCGTTTACTACGTTTGAACCGTCAATAGTCACGTTCTCGATATAGTATGTCGCTGGTATAGATTCGAGCGTACTATCCACCCGATGCACTATCCGATTAACAGGTAGCCATCCCTGGCTGGGGTTGCTTAAAGTGTAGCTTGTCTCAGCCGCTCTCATGCTCAACAACGAAATCTGCTTCGGATCCACGAGATGGTTGGCTTGATCAAAGTATTGCAGGGTGACAGGGTCGCTTATGAGAAAACCCACCTGAAGAGGCTTATGCATTGGAATCTCAAATTTGCGATGGGGCGAAAAGATATTGTCATTCCAACGATAGAATTCCACGTGAACATTGGGATCACTTTGTTTAGCCAGCGGTAGGACATCAAGATAATAGGCGCCAATATGATCCACTGTGAAATGCACCGTCCCGTTTGCGTCAGAGGTGAATACTTGATCATTGGATGAGTAATTTATAACAAAACGGTTTTCGCCGGAAGACAGTATTTGATGTCTTTCCTTCTTTGTCAAGCCATCCAACAAAATACCAGTCATTTTTATGGCACGAATTTGATCGGTGAGATGGAACTGTACACCTGCCAAGGGAGGAACCGTTTGAATCTCAACTTGTGCCGGTACGACAACCAACTTTCCAAAAGCATCCGAAAGAGTTAGGCTGTCATTATCAGGATCTTCAAAGATAGCCATAAGATCATAAGTGCCAGGATAAAAGTTGAAGTGAAGCGGTATATGTGCAGTGCCTGTTGAATCGGTTAATCCTTGCTCCTTATGGTTATCATAAGCAAAGATTCGAATTAGTTGTTTTGCAAGAGGCGTACCAGAGACAGTAGTTAGGTGTAGGGTAACAACAGGTAGATCGCCGATGGCGACAGGTGGTAGCGGATCCATAGTTAAAATTGTATTTTTGGGATAATCGGAAGCCATTGGAGGGCGGGGTATCGAGGCGACAATCTGGGACTGGTAAGCAACAGGAACAGAAGGTCCTGCCAGAACAGATGTTGGTTTATCAGCGTAAATTAGTGAGATGGGCCAGAAAGCGCACAACAAAGTTACGATGGCTGCAGCCTGAAGATGCAACATTCGTCGATTCATGATGAAGAATCCTCCTGTCGAGGAAAATGGGGTTTAACACTTTTGAGCGTTTTGCTTATAAAAGCCCCAATCAGCATTAATGCGGCAAATATCAGGGCCGAACCATAGGCAACATAGATAACCATACGGCTTGGTTCTTTGCTTGCTTGGGAAGTAGTTCGAATTAAAGGAATGAAGGCTGGATCGCGTGGTGGCTTTGAAAAATCAAACGCGGAGAGGAAATCATTGGCTTCGTAATCCCGCTGAGCAAGCGACCGAACACCCCAATTGTCCTCGATAAATTTCAGGTTGGAAGTGTGATCGAGCTGGGTGCTATCAATATAGCCTTGGCGCGCATAAGGACTGACAAGCATTGCCGGAACACGAAAGCCATAACCGTATTGATCCACTTGTGGCGGGACCACGTGATCATACCAACCACCCCAATCATCATAAGTTATCAAAAACGCAGAACTCGACCAGGCACTGCTTTGCATCAAGGCTTGAATCATAGATTTGGAGGCCTTCTCACCCAACTGAATATTCGTGCCGGGATGTTCTGAAGCGCCCAACAACACTACGTAAGATACAGCAGGCAAAGTTCCATTCTGAAGATCGGTGTAATACTGTTGGAGGTCGACAATGTGGCTCGAGAGATTTGGATCGTCGATGAAACGATCAAAACTTAACAATGGCACCCATTGCACCTGGGGAGGTAAATAATTTAGGTTTTTCAAGCTTCGATAGTTCAGACTCGAGTCGTAATTGCTCACATAGAATTTCCAGGAGATTCCGCGTTCCTGCAGGAGGTCGAATATCGTCAACAGGTTACCGAAACCCTGTTTCGGAATATTGTTGGTCATGACACCTGGTGTCCCAGCCACCCAAAACATTCGGTTGGGTACACTTCCAATATGGGCTGAAGTGAAATAATGATCAAACAACACGTAATCTTGAGCCAAATTCCAGTAATATCCAATATCCTGGCCATCGTAATATCCCATTGATAGCTTTCCATCCAAATTATAGCTATCCAAGCTGCGGATAAAGCCGTTCATCTGCCCATTATTGTAGTCTAATGAAAATATAGTATCGTTATGTCCTATATCGGTAACAGGATAGGTACCGATATGAAAGGGCGGAATACAGGATGTAGGAGAGTCCCCTGGAAAACTGGAAGGCAAGCAAGTATTGGGAGGCAGACCATCTGCACCTGGATAAGTGCCAAAATAATTATCAAAGGTATGGTTTTGTTGCATCAATGTAATGAAATGGTGAATCGGCGTCCGGGTCTCAATATCCGGATTGGAGGCGGCCGCCTGTATCGACTCTGTTCCCGAAAGAACAATGCTCAATAATATTCCACACAAAAAGAGGCTTAATCTTTTCAAATTAATCATGGTCTCACCATATAAATGATAATTACAGGTTTTTCAACATTCGAGCCATCTGGCAATAAGACTGGCACTGATTCAGTATGGATGATCCGACCATGGAACCGATTGCTCAACTTGAGCAACATGTCGGAGAAAAATACTGAACGATCCGCCGAGAACGAATCCCAGACAAGATATTGAATATCGCCATTGAGGATCTGAAGGTCAGGATTGATAACTGGTAAGTAGGACGGATTCCGAAACAATGGATTGGGACTAACTGATAAACCATAGGCTTTGCGTTGGCCATAGAATCGTATGAGATTCGCCATGGAGGGGCCAATGGTTACCAATGTAGCGCCTTTGGGAATATTTTCAAGCACCCAAGCTCCCACCTCACGGCCACCTGGAATCCCTCCCGTCCCAGCCAGGAACGATGTAGATGTCGAAGATCCCACTGATTGCCAACTGGAAAAGAAAAGAGAAAAAGCAACCAAACAAGCCAAAAGCGGATTCAAAACCGTTCCAATCACACGCCAAGGCAAAGCCTGAATCTTCTCCAATGGAGACCAGCGCGCGAGCGTCCGGCCAGCCAGTACAGTTACAGCGGGCGCCATAGGAAGTAGATATTGAAAGCCTTTGGTTGGCCAGAGTTCGAAAAATGTGACCGGCACAATAATCCACCATAATAAAAGGGTTTCCCGCCAAGACTTCTCACGGCGCAACAGCCAGAGGCCAATTAACGCTACGATAATCACCAAGTACCCGATTGCCGATGGGACAGTTGTGATATAGAAATCCATGGTGTGGTTGGATTTCCGCAAAAGTTGCCAAATCAGATAGTTTTGCCCAGTACTTGTTCCGCCAGCCAGCCAGAGAGAGACAGGATAAGGTGCAATCATTAAAAACATCAAGATCAGTGACAAGACCAGGTCGAGAATGCGAAGGCGGACATCGCGCGCTAACGCGAGAAAAGCGTAAATGGACCCAAGCAGAATGATCCCTGTTTCCTTTGCTAGGAAGGTCAGCCCCATACCGATCCCAGTTACATATAGCCAGATGGCCCGTTCAGTTACTGCATATTTTGCCAACAGGTAAAAGGTGAGCGTCGAAAAGAATACTAGGGGACCATCCAGCAGGACCTGCCGGCTCACAATTACATGATAGGGCATCAGCGCCATGAACAAGGCCGCTAACACGCCTGCTCTCTGCCCATAAAGCAGGCTGCCGAGCAAGTAGACAATATAAATGGTTGCCACACCAAAAGCGACCCCTACGACTCGTGCGCGGAAATCATCCACGCCATAATGAAACACAAGAGACAAAATAACCTGAAATAACAAAGGATGAGCCCGAAAAACAGGAAAGAGATCCTTCAGGGGAGAAATGTTGGCAATCGCGGCCGCCTGTCCGGAATAAACCGCTTCATCTGTATTAAATCCTATTTTATTAATCTGCCACAGACGCAAGACGGCCCCCCCTACTAATGCGCCAGCTAATAATAGGTAATTTGCAACCACAGTACTCAAGCGGATTTTTCCAAAGAGAACATGAGCGGTCAGTGATTGACGAAGGAAAGAAGGGTTAAAAGTTTGCTTGTCCATAAATTATTACACTACAACTTATCCCATTTCTGATAATCCAACTATTTTCAAAATCAAAGGTTTCGCCAAACAAAACGGATGATGCACCTTTTATGGCAAAACATATAACGACCAAAGACCCATGAGAATCAATTTCCAAAATTAATTACGGCCCAATCCGCTGAGTATTGAAAACGACGTCATCAAAGATCGCGTTATAGGTCCGTCCGGTTTGGACTTCACCGATCTGGAGAGCACCAACCAGATTAGCGCCAAAATTAGTGGTCACTGATAGATCGTTGACTTTCACGCCATCCAGCCACACTTCAGTCGTGCTCGCTGTACCGTTGACAACAACGTGGAATTCAAGCGAATGCCATCCACTTCCAACAGAAGTTGCGCTGGTAAACGTGATGGCGGCAATATCATTCCGCAGGCCAAGTTGGCCGGTTGTATTGATGATCAAATACGCGATCGATGTACCTGTTGATGTTCGAACACGCAGAAGATTAACCTGACTCGAATAACTGACAACGTTGAAATAGATACGGGAATAACTGTCACTATAGCTGGCCGGGAGAGTCTTTTTGGCATAAGTTGCACCATTCGTAGTATTCCCCTGCGTAGCATAAGTTCCATTGTTAACTAAAGCAGATTGAACTACCAGACCGCTACTGGATGTCCAAGCCAACAAATTACCTGATTCAAATCCATCACTGAAAATAGGAGTGGATGAAGGCGGCGTTACAGTAGGTGTATTAGTTGGAATCGGTGTGTTAGTAAATGTAGGCGTAGCTGTAAATACACTAGTAGTAATTGGTGTAGGTGTTGACGTTGGCGCATCGGTGAATACCGGTGTGCTTGTGAATGTAGGCGTAACCGTATAAGTACTGGTAGCAATGGGCGTATTAGTAAAAGTAGCTGTAGGCATCGAAGTTGGTGTATCAGTAAATACTGGTGTAGGTGTTGATGTTGGCGTATCGGTGAACACCAAAGTAGCAGTGGCAGTATTAGTTGCTGTTGGAGTATCCGTGAAGGTCGCAGTGGGCGTTGGAGCATTTGCGGGAGAATTACTAGCATTGGTCTGGAGTACAAGCTGTGGCCAAAATGCAGATGCGTCTCGGCTGTAAAAGCTCATGGAGGATGTACTGGTTGTTGTAATGGCCAAATCATACAAGCCATTACCCGTTACGAGCGATGTTACATCCACACTGAGCCAATTAGATGAAGAGAATTTCCCAGATGAGCCAATCAGAGCGCCGAGCACAGGGGCATTATTATAGTTGAGCTGACTCTCATCCCAAGTATTAGCAGTAACAGTTTTAACTTGATAGCCAGTGGATGAGCTGGAAGTCGAATACAGCCTGAGCGTCGCCTTGGTAACTGCACCACTGATATCACTTATATTAAATCGCAGGTAGCTATTATAAATTGGCGAGGCATCGGATTTGATACTGCCAGCAAGACCATAGTTGGTGCTTGGCGAATCGCTCCGTACATATGCATCTGCCACAGGCGTGAAAGTGTAAGTTGCAGCACTTCCTGTGGCAGCGGAAGCAGGGGTTGACAATACGGAATGATTTCCATACGCATCGAAAGCATCCACTGTATAGGAATAAAACGTTGCGGGAATCAGATTATTGTCAGAGTAGCTTAGAGTATTCGCATCGGTCGTGCTAATCAGTTTCCCATTACGGTAGAGATCGTAACCTCTTATACCAGTATCATCGCTCGAAGCTAACCAACTTAGATTGATCTGCGTACCGCTATAAGCAGTTGCCGCCAAATTGGTCGGAGTGAGTGGCGGGTTACTTTCAGAATTGGTGGAAAAATCAAAGTTCTGTACATCGAACGTTTGACCCAGTGAATTGGTGGGTGAGATAGACACCTTTGTTCCATTCACTGTAACCAGAACAAAATGGTAAACCTGATCGGGACTGGTCGGAATAGGCGCGCTACCACAGGCTTTGCCGCTTGTCGTGAACTTAATAGCATAGGCATCCAACGCTGTACAGATTCCGAGCGTACTCGGTACAGAGCCACCACCTCCACTTATATAACTGGGCAAACCAATGGGGCTTGCATTAAATCTCTGATATGTATGGGAATGTCCAGCAAAGCCAATATTCACACCATATTGCTTCAACAAACCTTCCAAGCCACTGCTACCTTGCAAATATGTATCCGATGGCAGGTTGGGATCATCACTATAAAGCGGATAATGCCAGATGGTAAATTTTAGAGCTGAGAGATGGGATGCCAAGTCAGCTTGTAACCACTGGTATTCTGGTGAAGTGGTGGTCCAATGATAATCATGATCAACTTGGTATGGGCTACTGGCTGTTCCGATATTCGCCTCGGCCCAGGAAGCATCAAGCACGTAAATACGCGCGATTCCCGCATCAAAAGCATACCAAGCGCTCGGATAATTAGCTGAGGTGGTGCCATCCAAGCAGCAGTATGTCTCTTTGATATAACGGCCTCCTGACAAAGCCACTGTCCGCGTTTGAGGGAAGTTCAAGATCAGTGGATGATTTGGGTCGGAGTTTGAGATACCGTGATTGCCCGACGCGGGAAAGATCGGGATAGATGAACCGGGGACCTTCCAGAAGAGCGGGCCAAAGATGGCGCTAATATTACTTCCCGTCTGAACGAGGTCGCCATAATTTGTTTGGTTGCCGGATGGATAACTGTTATCTCCGGCGGTCAGTGCAAAACGGGCTCCACTGGCAGCGATCAGTGACATCAATCTGGCTTGATATGGATTGGTGCCCGTGGCATCCACATAACCCCAGTCGCCAAAAACCGCAAACGAAAATGGCTGACTGGAACCCGATGGCACCTGTGTCCAGAAGGAAGGCGCAGGATCGGATCCCAGCAAATCAATTTCTGTTGACGGGCCTGAGCCTGAATAAATGCGATAGCAATATTGGGTGCCAGGCATAAGACTTAACATGGCCTTCCACTGGAACTCAGATACACCATTCACGTTAATCAGAGTCCGGGAAGCCGGCACATAATGTGCCGTACACGATTCAACGCCAACTTGTCCCCAGCGCACTGCTCCATTTGAGTTGGATTGATCAGTAGCCCAGTTTATCGTTGCATAATTACCGACAGTATCTGTTAAGTAAGGATAGCGCCGCAAGGCAACACTGTAGCCGCCAGCCGCTGAACCTGACGATGACTGAAAAAAGAGAAAAATTATCCCTGGTGTCAATATCAAAGCTAATTTTATACCAGGCGTAAAATGCCTTTGCATCTTTCACTGCTTCCTGATGTCATGAGCTTTTTTCAACCGCGCCAAGTTGCACTTTAATCATCCAAATGTTTTTGATGGTGCAATTTCCTTCAAACAAAGATAAAATGGAATTTATGTACCACTGCCGCAGATGCTCCCACGGCACCTGCGGCATAAATTCACTTGATTTCTTAATGCACTACTCTTCAAATCTCTTTTAATCTCCCGCCTGAATTTGAGTTGCAGGGGCACTCATATTCTGAGACAGGTCGGAAAAACGACGTTTCGGTAAGGAGCTCTTAATGTTTTTCTCCTTCGTATTGAATGAAAGCATACGCAAACGAGGCAGTGTCCTTAGATTTGAGTTGGAAGGCGTGTGTGCAGGTGCCTGAAAATCCACTGCAAGGTTTTCATCCATTAGGACCGGTATCTTCCGCCACCAATCCATTTGGTTTCTGCGAATGAGCGTATCGGGTCTTCCGCTCAGCGCCTGGGCAATAATCTCATGTTCTACATTTCTTAGATCGCGCCCATTCGACATATACAGGAATTGCTTGATCGCATCATAAGGAGGAAATCCGTACGCATCCTCGCAATTACTGAATAGGATCTCCAAAGCCTCTTCATGTTTAAGGCGGGCTTCCTCATTCGTTAAAGACCGCTCGATCACAAACATGCCAGCTAGATCCGCTTCACGGGACAGCTTTGCACCAGGCACCAGTTGTTGAACGTAGTACTTGGGAGGCGGAACCAGAAACTGGACAAGTGCGTTCATCGTGGCCATCGGAAGTTTGGTCCGGCCCAGAACGTGTGCCGCCACCCGCCCACCCCGCGAGTGAACCCTGCTTTGGATAAGTAGGGCTAATCGTTGATACCAGGAAAGGTACTGCGAATTGATGGCCTTTACCGTATGGTGGCTGATCGTAAGCGGTTTGGGGTAGGTTAAAACCTTGCCGGTGGGCGAAACAAGCGTTAAATCATCCGAGATAAATGCACCCCGATCTGTTGCCCTGCGTTGGCGACTTAAGATTTTAAGTATGGAGGTTGTCTTACCAGTGTCGGTCCTTGCGGTGACCAGATAGGCTTTTCCACCAAAGTCCAGGCAGGCTCCATGCACCAAAGCATAACCTTTTTCAACAAACGACCAGCGAAGAATTGGTTCCACCAGGTTGGTGTAAAGCACATGTGGAGACCATTTCAAGAATGGGGATGCCCATACTTCAACAAAGTCACCGATCTCAATGTCGGCACTGAAACCGAATATACCCAGACCTTCATCATAGTGGATACGGCGAGATTTCGAATTGGAACTTGCTGCAGTTGACTCGGCCCTAGGGGATTTCCCCAGATGAACCCTTATAGCCGGACGCTCAAATTGCACCTGAGAGCGGAATGGTTCCAACTCAGGTAATATCGCATCTGAGACAACTGTCACGATTCCATGAATATCATAGTTGAACGACCCGCGCGAATTGTTCATTGAAGAACTCCTTTTTTCCCAAATCAATTTATCAGCAAACGCATACCGCAAAACCGTAAGCGCTGCCAAAGACACAAGGTTTGATATCAAATAGTAAATGCCAAGCAACGAAGTGAGAACGTATACGATTGGTCCACGCAACAACAAAGCCGCGTTGTTCATCAGGAAAAACATTCCAAACCGTCCCAGCCTGCCGCGTGCTTCCTGTCGATCACGATATACCCAAAATTCAGTAAGAGCAAAGTTCCATAAAGTTGAACCAATCGTCGCCAAGGCCAGAGAAAGTAGATAGTAAATATGGAGACGTTCAGTGACAACAGCCAGAACGAGAGAGTTCACCAAGATGCCTGAAGCTCCAACACTTACAAATTCTATAAAGTGCTGACTGCCTGCAAGGCGCAGACGGAGCAGAAGGCGGATAAAGCGTAAAACCTCGCCAACAGAGGCCTTACTCTGACCCGCATTTCGATGTCCAAACTGAAATGGAATCTCTGAAACAGACAGATTTGGGAATCGAGCAAGAATTTCCAACAGGATTTTGAAGCCGTCCGGGCGCAGACAATCAGGATCAATCGCTGCAAGTCGGATCAGGAAAAGGCCACTCAGCGGATCGCTGACCTTCCCAAGCCGAAGCGGGAAGGCAGCATGAGCGAGCATGGCAAATGAATGCGAGACGAGGGAACGTCTTGTGCCGAGGCTGCTGGCATCGGCACCTGGAGCCAGACGGCTACCCACTACAACATCGGCCCCCGTCTCTTCCGACTGCTTAAGAAGTTGTGGGATCAATTCCGGCGGGTGCTGCAAATCCCCATCCATAACACACGCAAATGGAGCGCGAGCCTTTCGGAACCCCTCAATTACTGCCCCGCCCAAACCATTTCCACGCTGGTCTGGTGGGCGGGCGATCAATACAATCTTTATTGAGAATCGATTCTGTATCTCCTGAATCACACGAGGCGTTTCATCCGTGCTATCGTCAACGAAAATAACCTCGACTGTTATCCCCCTTGTCGCCTGTTCGATTCGGGAAAGCAAAGGCTCTACATTTTCAGCCTCGTTCCTAGTTGGAACAATTATTGAAATACTCGGTTCAACACTCTTGGTTAATAAAAGTCCTTGCTGTATTCCAATATCTGTGTTCATGTCCTTCTCCTAAAATAATCATCAAAGATAAAGAAGATTCGGAAAGACTACCTACAAACGCTAAAATCCACTATCCTTTCAGTTTTGATAGGAAATACAACTTACATTTTTGTAAGCCATCAACATGGCGTTAATATAACAAAAAAAGCCGTATTTGTCACGTACAAGAACCGGCTAAATGTACTATTTGCGCCTAAAGTAACAATCATTAAGGGAGCTTTCTCGGTGTCATCTCAAAAATCTGGGGCGAGTCTGGTGAACTGCAACGATCATGTTCAAAGATTTAGATCTGGCCGCGATCCTGAATGAAAAGGTGCGAGAGTTGGTGAAGCGATTGCTGAATATGATTGAGGAATTGTCAGCCGGATTGCGCGAGGAAAATCAACGATTACGAGACGAGGGCAATCGATTGAAAGATGAGCAGGGCAAACTGACAATAAAAATCAGCATGGGACAAGCTGACAAAGCAGGCCAGGCAAAAGATCACTCATCGGAAAAAGAATGGCATAAACCACGCAAGCGCCACAACCGGAAGAAGAATGCCGTGCTGGTAATTGAACGAGACACTTGCGCCTGCGCGTAGTGCAGATGAGAAGAGTGGTTGTGGATCGATCCATACTCTCAGAGGATGCGCGCTTCAGGGCTATGAAGAAGTGATCGTGCAGGATATTAGTTGCGCACAGATAACGTGCGTTTTTTGAAAGAGAAATACTACTCGCCCTCGCTGGGTCAAATCTACCAGGGAAGATTGCCAATTGGAACGAAGGACAATATGGTCCGGGTCTTAAGGCGTTGGTTCTCATGCTCTACTTTGGCGGATAAATGAGCGAGCCAAAGATGGCGGAGTTTCTTGGGCAATATTGGTATTCAGATTTCAGTGGGAAAACTATCGAACTTGCTGATCAAGGATCGAGAAGTTTTCATGCTGAGAAAGAAGCGGCGTACGACACGGGCTTGCGCAACGGTATCTATCAACAAACCGATGACACACAAACGCGCGTCAATGAACAGAATCAGCATTGTCATGTGATGTGCAATTCTTATTACACGGCCTATTTCACGAGAGCGGGCAAAGATTGTTTGACAGTCTTGGATATGTTACGTCAAGGGCGCAAACGAGAATTCATGCTGAATGTAGAAGCCTTGGCCTATTTGCATGAACTTCCGCTTTCCAAAGCGACGTGGCAGATCTTACAGGACTGGCGCTCGGAGACAGTTGTGGGAGAAGATGTTTTTCTCAAGGAATTGGATATGTGCCTGCCCGGCTTGAACCAACAACAGCGTAACACAATTCTATCTGCCATGGCTGTGTCTGTCGACCATGCGGAACGCGGTGTTTCGATTGTTCAAATCCTGGTATGCGACGATGCGCCGCAGTTCAAACGGTTGACATGCTGGCTGGCGTTATGTTGGGGACATGAAGTACCACATTACAAGAAACTGGCACTGCTGGTGTCCTATCATCAAATCTTATTGAAAGATTCTCTGACGCGCTTCTGGATGTTCTACGGTCAACCGCTGACTTATCGTCAATATCCCAACCACAGGAAGCGTTACGATTGGAAGCAGAGTTTGAAACCCTGTTCAGTACTTACAGCGGGTACGATGAGTTGGGCAAGCGCATCGCAAAAACTCGTTCAAACAAAGACGCACTCTTGTTGGTATTAAAGTTCCCGGAGTTACCCTTGCACAAAAATGCGGCAGAACTGGGCGCACGTGGTCGCGTCCGCAAACACAATGTCAGTTTTGGCCAACGTATAGAAGGCGGAAAGCAAGCCTGGGACACTTTCATGACGCTAGCTACAACCGCCAAAAAACTGAATGTCAATTTCTATGAATATGTGCAGGACCGCATCTTGAAGAAATACGCTATTCCACCCCCTCTCCGAATTAATCCAAAAAGCCGCTGATGGCCCTATGCTGAGACAGTTCTATTTGCCTGCCCCCAATCTTTGAGATGATACATATTTAACTTGACACCAAAGTGAAAACTCAGTATTGTAGTAAAAAAGGTAAACATCATGAACAAAAAAGGTTCGGCTATTCTAGTCATTCTTATCGCCTTGTTAGTCTTTATTATTGGCCTTTTCCTCCTGATAAAGTATTTTAAAGTTTCCAACGGCATTGCGGGCAATCAACCGGCCACCGGTCGTTTGCCAACTGACATTTCCAACCCAACGAACTCATCTCTTGGATCTGCAACTTTGACAACAGAGGGAGGTGTTGCTTCCGGCGTTAATACAACTGTTCCTTTTTTCGCACATTATTATCTTTGGTGGGATGATAACCATTGGCTCTCGAAGTTGGGCCCAAATTACCCTCACACATCTTTTTCACTTCCTCTTCCCGCAACGCTTGGGCCCGATGGATGTACTGCTACGACCCTCTATGCTGGAGACACTTTGATTGATATTCCGGCTCCCAAGCTAAATCTTTATACGCAGGATGACCCAGCCATTCTTGCTATCCAAATTAATGAGGCAGCGAATGCAGGGCTTTCTGGATTTATCGTATCATGGTCAGGTAGCGGACTAACTACACAGACATTATCAAGCACTGTCTTTAATAAACGGCTGGCTGCTCTAGTAAGTGCTGTTAATGACTTTAATAATTCACATCAACAAAAATTTCACTTAATGATTGGATACGAGGGATTAAATAACGCGAGGAATCCTCGTCCAAACGAATCGATAAAAAATGACTGGCAATACTTCATTAATAATTATGAGACAAATTCCGCGTTTCAATTGCCGCAATATAGTACAAAACCTATTTTTATGTTTCTTGATTCAAGAAAATTTTCTGTTTCCGATATATCTGCGATAACTACTCCATACCGTAATTCATTATTTATCCTAGGCGATGAGCATGGGATAACTGAATGGAACAGAGGAGTTAGTTCATATTTTGATGGAGATGGATGGTACTTCTCCTCTCAAAACCCATATACAAATGCGTTTTCTTTTACAGAATTAAAAACGCTTTCAAATCTTCTAAAATCGCAAGGCAAGTTATGGTTTTCGCCATTAAGTGCTGGATATAACAAATCAAACTTCAATCTTAAAGGGGGGTGTGTTCCGCGGAAGGGTGGCCAAACGCTCCTGCTAAACTATAACGGTAACAAGGCGTCAAACCCTGATGGATGGATGTACATTTCGTGGAATGAATTTCTTGAAAACACCTATATTGAACCCAGCGTTTTATATGGAAATTCTTATCTCCAAACTCTGCAAGCTATTATCTTTAAACAAAATTAATCACTATTTAAGCTACCTTGTGTGGTTCGGGATGGCTCCGTTTTGGTGCCTCATAGAGATTCGAACTCCAGTTATAGGCCAAAATAATTTTGTTCGGCAATTTTCGTAACTGTTGAAAAACCACTATATCTGGTAGTTAGGTTATTTTGGTACATTTCACGCCTGGCAATCCGGGAGCAAGTTAACTAATTTTGAAATAGTCGCAATGCGATTATTTGAATTTATTAAACCCATTCAAACTGTTTTTACGATACCTTTTACGATACCAATGTAACCATTCAAAGTCAGTTGGGAAGTAATACAAAAACAATCTTGACAGCACTATTAATTTTTCGACCAGTTGCACATCCATTATTTCTCTGGGATATACTTTTCTCTCTAGCTTGGAGGCTATTTGAGAAATTCCCATATAGAACTCGGCAGTCCGCCAAGCAAAAACAATTAATTCGCCGTTTAACTCCAGCTTTTTGTCTAAGTTAATAATATCATCCAGCTTTACTTTGTCGTTCATTCTTGTTTCAAGGGCTCGTAATGCTGGATTGGTCATGTCAATGGCTTTGGCTTGTTCCCGTAAAGATATTTTCTTTGATTGCCTTAATTGTTTTATATAGAAACTTAGATCTTGCATAATGAATACTCCCCCGGCCAGATAGATTTCGCGCAATACTTTAGGATCCATTTCATTTGGATATGAAAAAGAAATATTAGCCAATTCTCTAGGCAAGCCGTGAGTAGTTTTTATGGTATTACCTAAATACGAATATAGACCTTTTGAAATAAAAGTAAGCCGGTCAACACTTAGCAGCAATTCAAATTTTTCAATAAACATTTTTGTCAGGGCAACAACGATCTCAGAGGCTTTACCCGACTTTATCAACCCAGAGGCTGTTAGTGCGTCAATGTCAGCAAAATTTAGACATTCTAAATTGGGTGGTTTTGCGTTTTTATAGATTGGGAGACCCCTTGCTTCTTCATCGATCAACCCTTCAGAAAATAGGGATGACCAAGATAAGTTAAGCACATGCATGATCCGGACGGCGGAAAACAGTGTCAATGATGAAGAACCTGTTTCCACTCGACTTAGTTGGCCATTATTGATACCTGTTTTCAGCGATAACTCGGTTAGGGTTAGATCCTGACGTTTTCGGTTTTCTTTCAGCCAGTCCTTAATTTCCATAGATGTACCCTTGATTTTTTACGGAGATATGGTATATTCGCGAAATGGTTATTATGTGCATAAAATCTGCTCTTTCAATAGACCTCTTGCAAAAGTCAGTTTAGGTTGAGTTCGAGGTTATAAATTGC
>VFSW01007158.1_pt1 | contig 16249 bp, 12 predicted proteins | sample 5358111 | NCBI WGS metagenome assembly VFSW01 (sample SAMN11554181, study PRJNA540505) | mine drainage metagenome | isolation source: sediment from site ElyBrook_90M | place: USA: Ely Copper Mine, Vershire, VT | collected 2017 | reverse complement strand
GCAATTGACCGTGACGGGGTTGGCACCGGCGTTCCGGAGCCGGAGCGCGACTTGGCCGAACGGCGAAAGGTCCCAGTGCCCGCCGGGCGCCGGCAGGGTGACGCCCGGCCAGGGCTGCTGGTGGCCGGTGGCGACGCGCAGAGCAGAACCGGCGCTGGACTTGGCCGCCGCCACTTGCGCGTCCGTCGTGGCGACTTGGGCAGGGTCGAAATTGCCGGCGAAGTCGAAGAGAATTTGGGCAGCGGCGGTGTCGCTCGTCACGGCGGCCAGACTGATCAGAACGGGAGCAAGGGATCGCAAGGTGAGTGCTTTCATCGTTGGCATCAGTTCACTACGAACGGTTGTGAAGACACGGACGCCGAGCGACTCTCAGTTGAACTTCACAATCGAGTCTCCTTCATCCGTCGTCAGCTTCAACTCAGCGCCTTTCAGTTCATTGAGGTTTGTTTCCGTGAGCCAGAGGAGCCATCCCGACTTGCGCTTCGGATCGTTGCCGAGCCCAAGCAACCGCCCTTTAGCTCCACCAATCGTTGAAGCGGCGACAAGGTGGCTCGGCTGCATTCCCGGAGGAATACCATTCTGCGGAACAAGTTGCACACCGTCATTCCTCCACTTGATTAACACCGTGACGCTCTCGACCGAAGTGGTGCGGTCCAGGCGATAACCATCAAAGGGGCCGCGCTGCCCCAGCCGTTTCCGCGCCTCGCTCGCAAGATACCAAGGCCAGCTTGGATAATAGAACCTGTGGTGTTTGCCTCTTGAAATCTGAACCGACTCCACTTGAAATGCACCTTCGGAATTCGTGATTGTCGGCGTCAGTGGCGGAGACTGAAGCGGTGCCACGCCAAACGCCAACAACACCAGCACAATTGCGGTGACGGGCAGCCAGAGTTTCCAATCTGCTGAGGCACGTATGGCAGGACTCTTCATGGAGCACGCCGAAAAGGAGCCCGGTTTCATCATCATCGGCCAAGCTTGGAAGCTCTCCCGCCCGGGGCAAGCCCAAAGTCGCTCGCGAAACGGCAACCAGATCAGCGCGGCCATCGGGACAGCCGGCGCGACTTTGAGACGGGCGCTTGCCCGCCACGGTGCGGGCCAGTGGGCGACTGGGAGACTCGGCGCCGTCGCGCACCGCGCGGCCCGCTACGGGCGCGGAAGTTCCGCCACGCCGACTCGCAAGGTGGCTGCCTCGCTGGGGGACAAGTAGCGCACGGCCGTTGCGGCGGCGTCCGTGGCCAGCGCTGCGGTGGCGGCCAGACGGCGCAGCACCGGATGGTCCGGGCGGATGTGCAAACCGGCCTCGGCCTCCTGGAGCGCGAGCGCCCCGTCCCGCACCAGCAGGGCCTTCAAGGCCTTGAGCGCCTGGACTTCCACCGGATCGCACTGGCGCAGGGCGGCGGCCGAGAGGAGCCGCTGGGACTCCTCGTGTTTCCCCGCGCGGACCAGCGCCAGCACCAGACCGAACAGGGACTCCGGCGAGGGACACCGCGCGTAGGCGTCGCGAAAGTGGCCCTCCGCCTCCACCAAGCCCCCGGCCTCCAGCGCCCGAAGGCCCGCCGCGGTGGCGCGCACCGCCCGGACGCGGTTCCGGGCGAATTGCCTCTGGCCGCGATGTTCGGCTTGCTCGGCGAAGTGGCTCTTGAGCCGGCCGAGTCCCGATTCGAAGATGCGCTGGCCGCGCTCGAATTGGTGGAAAAACTCGGCGGTTCCCTGGAGCTGTTGCCCCACTTCCCGGCGTCGTCTGGCCCCCAGTAGCCGGACGCCGTCCAGCTTCTGTTCCAGTTACGCCAGGCGCCGGTTCGCGTTGGCCAGGGCGGCGTCCCCGACCTCCACGCGCCCCCGGCCCCGCTCGGTCAGCGTGGTCAGTGATTCGTCCTTGGCCCGCTGCAGCGCGGCGAGGCGGGCGCCCATCACCGGATTTTCGCCGGCCATTTCCGCCGCGGAGCGCCGTGCGCCCTGCGCGGCCTCCGCCAAATCTTGGAGCAGGGCGGCGCCGCCGTCCCGGCAGGCCGACGCCAGAAGTTCGGCGGCGGAGCAAAGCTGTTGCTGCTGGTCCCGCAGCCGGGTGGCGGCGCCGCTGGCGGCCTCGAAAAGCTCGGTCAGACCCTGCAGGGCCTCGACGGGGTTCCGTGGCTGGATGCGCACCTGCATGGGTGTCCTAGGCGCTGGTTGCGGCTTCGAATCCCACGCGGCGGAAGAACTGCGTTTCGGAAGCGGCCACTTGCGCCGCGCGGCGCATCGCGTCCTGGGCCGAACGGGCGTCGCCGCTGAGCAGGTGGGCCAGCCCGGCGGCGGCCAGGACCGATTCGCTTTGCGCTTCCGCCTCGGCGGCCGCGGCCAGGGTTTCCCGCGCGGCCGAGAAGTCCCCCGCGGCCAGTCTGACCACGCCGCGCAACGATTTCAATTCCGGCCGGCCGTGGTCGTCGCGAAGCAGTTGGTCCGCCAGCTCGCGGGCCGCCTCGAGGGTGCCCTGGCGAAGCTGGGCCACGGCCAGGTTGAAGCCGGGTTCGACCGCGTCGGGCGCCAGCTTCCGGGCCTGCGCGAACTTCCGGACCGCCTCGTCGCCACGGCCGTTGGCGAGCGCCTTCAAGCCCTGGCGGTTGAGGGCGACCGCTTCGGTCCGCAGGTGCTCCTGGTGCCCGCGCCGGTCCTGGAGGAGGATCTGCTCCGAGTGGCGCGTGAGGTTGCTCAACGCGTCGTTGCCCGCGCCGAGCAACTCGGAAAGGTTCCGCTCACACTCCTGGACTTTCTGGTAACTCTCGGCCAACTGGCGGAGGCCGCCCAACTCTTCCTCCGCCGAGCGCTGAATCGCGGCGGAAATGGCGCCAAGCCGCTCGCGGGATTGCTGGTCGCACTTCTGGATCAACTCGACCAGCGTGCGGGCGATTTCGCCGGCGTTTTGTTGAAGTTGGGTTTCCTTCCGGGTCAACGCGGCCAACGCCTCGGCCATCTGCTCCCGGCTCTGGCGGAGGGCGAGGGCCAACGCCTCCTGTTCCTGACGCTGCTGTTGCAGGGCGGCCCGGACCTGCTGCTGTTGCCGCCCTTCACTCTCGCGCTGCGCGGTCAGCGTCTGGACGGTCGCCGCCGCCGCGCTCTGGCCCTCTTGCAACGCCTTCACCAAGGTTTCGAGGTGCGCGCTGAACTGGACCACGTGATCCGTCACTTGGCCCAACTCGCGGCGCATCTCGGCGGTTTCCGTCTGCACCGCATCGACGCGCCGGCCCAGGGTGGTGAAGTTCGAGCGCAGCTCCAGCATGTCCGCCCGCAGCGACTTGGTCTCCTGCCCCAAGGCGGTGGCCTCCGCCCGCAGGTCCGTCAGTTGTCCCTGGACGCGCGGGAAAGGATCCAACGGGCTTGGTCCGGGACCGTTCTTTTTCTGCACTTGGTACTTCATTCCACGGAGAGCGGCGGGGCGGGAGGCGGCTCTGGGGCGCCGGGGCGCGGCCCGCCGGCGGCCAGTTCGCGCCAGGCCGACAACAGAGCGAACGGCACCTCGGCCACGCGGAACACGGCCCCGGCGTTGCACTGCTCCGGACAGCGGCGCAGTTGCTCGGCGGCATCCCGGTAATCGGCGTCCTCGATGCAGAGCTGCTCGAACACGCTGACGGCGCTCTCAAATTCGAGCAGCCGCGCATGGGTCAGGCCCAGGTGATACCGGGCGGCGCGGCGCTGCTCGGGCGTCGGGCTGTCCGCCAGCACGGCTTTGAAGGCGACGACGGCCAAGTGGCACTGGCTCAGGGCAAGGTGGCAGCGGCCCAATTGCAGCAGGGCGTGACTGGCGAGCGGATGGTCGCGCGGGACTTTCTTGAACCACCGGGCCGCTTCCGCGTAGTCGCCCTGCGCCCGCAACAACTCCGCGCACTCCAGGACCAGCTCGGGGGTTTCCCCGGCCCGGACCATCGCTTCCCGGGTTTGCGCCAGCCGGCAGGCATTCTTCTCGAAGTAGAGTCCGATCAGGCGGCGCGTGGCCGCGTTGTCCGCGGGCTCCGACTCGATCACCCGCCGCAGGATGCTCACCGCCTCGTCGAACCGGCCTTGGCGCGCGTAACAGTCGGCCAGCATCTTCCACGCAAGTCCCTGCTCCTCGCGTTCCAAATCCGATCCGGGGCAGGCGTGCTGCAAACAGGTGAACGCCTCGGCGAAGTCTCCTTTCGCCACACAGTGCTGCGCCCGGACGAACCAGCATTTGGCGCTGTCCGGAAACGTCTCGCACAACTCCTTCAACCGGCCGTCCAGCGCCGGCCCGGGCCGGCTGGCGGCCAGTTGGTAACAGCGGGCGGCCGCCACCGGGCTGCCCGCGCGCCATTCGCATCGCGCCAGGGCGCAGAGTGCCGCGGCGTCGCCGGGTTCCGCGTCGAGGATCGCCCGCAGTCCGTCGCGGGCCTGGTTCAGGTCCGCCTCCGCCAACTCGACCGCGTCGGCGTAATGGCGGATCGCGTCGGCGTTCCGGCCCGTGGCCCGCGCCAGGTCGGCGAGGAAAATGGCCACCGGCGCCGGGCCGCCGTCCGGCTGGAGATAACCGCCGGCCCGCTGCTGGACCGCGCCGGCCTGCCCGACCGGGTCGAGCCGCAGCAGCGTCCGCAAACACTCCAAACTGCCGGGCAAGTCTCCCAGCCGTTCGGATGCGGTACACTTGAGCAGCCACAGCAGCGCCAGTTCCTTCCGGGCCGCGAGTTCCTGGTGGCACAAGCTGACGAACGCCGCGGCGCCGTCCGGACCGAAGTCCCGGAAGAGGTCGTCGGCCTCGGCCTCAATCTCCGCGAACGCGCCCTCGGCCCGACGCAAGAGCACCCGCAGGAGGTGGGTCCGCGCCTCCAGCACCTTCGGGAACCGCCGTTTCAGGTGGCGCAGGTAATCCAACGCGGCGGCGCGCGGTCCAGCCGCGTCCCGTTCCAGGAGGGGCTGGAGCACGGCGAATGCCGCCAGGATTTTCTCCGGCTTGCCTTCCAACTCCAACTCGGCCAACGCGAGGGGAATCTCCGGCGCCTCCGTGCCGCCCTGGATCAACGCCGCCAGCCGCTGCTTCACGGTCGGCGCCGAGTCGGGCGCTTGCGCCGCCAACGCGAGATAGCGTTCCGCGGCGACCGGGAACGCCCGGTCTTGCGCCGCCAGGTCCGCCCGCAGCAACTGCAACGATTCCCAGCCCGCGCCCTTGGCCGCGCCGGCGAACTCCTCGCCCAACGCGCGGGCCGGCCCGGCGTGGCCGGGAAGCGCTTCCAGCAGTTGGCGCAACGCCTCGGTCCCCGCGGCGAAGTCGCCCGCGAGGAACCGCGACCGGGCCAGCGGAAGCAGGTAGATGGGCGGGCCGTCTGCGGAGAGTTCCCGCCGGCAGAATGCCGCCGCGGCGCGCGCCTCCTGGGGCCAGCGCTGCAAGAGACGGTCCCATTCCGCCGCCGCCGCCGCGTGGTTCTTTTGGCCGGCCAGAATCTCGGTCCGGCGCAGACCCAGCAGCCGTGCCATCCGCTCCCGGCCTTTGGATTTGTCTTCGATGTAGGCGCAATCGGCCAGCAACCCTTGCAAGCAGGCGGCATCCTTTTCCGGCAGCGCCAGGAGGCGCTCCAGCCGTTGCACCGGGCCGTCCAGTTTGTCCGGCGGCAACGAGCGTGTCTCGGCCCGGACCAGCAGCGCGCCCGCCGAGAAATCCTTGGGCATGGCGATGCACAACTGTTGCAGCGCCGTCGCGCACCGCGTCCAATCAATGCCGTCGGTGTCCAGAATCTGCCGCCAGACCGGCACGGCCTGCGCGGGTTTGCCCGCCATCCGCAGCGCCTCGGCGAAGGCGCACAAGTCTTCCCAGGACCGGCCGTGCTTCTGGTGGACCGTCTCCAGACGCTGGAGGCAGAGGTCCGCCTGGTCCGGGAACTGAGCGATCCGGTCCTGCAACGCGCTCCGGGCCGACCCGACATCGCCGCGGCGCAGGAGCGCGTCCATGTAAGCCAGGAACACGTCGGCGTTTTCCGCGTGGTCCTGGTGGAGCCGGCGCAGGTCCGCCGCGGTCGCCTCGACCAGCGACTCGAGGGTGAGCGGTAGAATCCGCCGATACGCTTCCAGCGCGCCGGCGAGATCTGCCAGGCGGGTCGCGCACCGGGCGCGCACCAGCCAGGCCTCGGGTGCGGCGGGTTTCTCTTTCCGCACCGCATCCATTAATTCACGCACTTCGCGGAGTTCGTCGTCCGACAGTCGATCCAGCGAGCGCAACACCTCCGGGCAAACCAAGCCGCCTTTGCCCAGGCGGAGGGCCGTGCGCAGGGTCGTCAGAATGGCGCCCGGCCAGCCCCCGGCGCGGGAGGCCAACTCGCTGGTTTCGGTCATCACCCGCTCGCTCCAGGCCGGCGCATCCAGTTCGGCGGCCTGGGCGTAAAACCGGACCGCTTTCTCCGCTTCGGGCGGGCTGGACTCCGCCAGCATCCGGGCCAGCGTCATGCAAAGGCGCGCCTTTTCGGGCGGCGGCGCCTGGTCACTGGCCCGCTCGATCGCGCGGAAGAATTCCGTCCGCCCGTCCGCGTGCTGGGCGGTGGCCGACTGGGCCAGGGCGGACAACTTCGCGTACTGCCCGGCCGTGGCCAGGGCCTGCGCCTGCAACAACACCGCCGCTCTCCGGACGGCGACGGAAGGGGCCTGCTTTTCCAGCCGCTTCGCGGCGGCTTCGATCCATTCCGCGCTCGTCGCGTTCTGTTCGAGGAGTTGTTGCAGTCGTGCCGCGGCGGCCAGGAGCGGTTGCTCCCCGCCCACCGCGAGGTCGGCCTCCAGACTCAACTCGGCCCATTCGATGTGCGCCGGGGCGACGGCCAGACGCGCGTGAACCAACTCCAGCAGCTTGCCACTCTCGGGTCGCCCGGCCTGGACGCAGGCCAGCAGCGGCCCGCGCGCCTCGCCCGGCCGGCCCAGACGCAGCCAGCCCGCTGCCAGCGCGGCGCGGGCGCGGTCGGGATCGGACGCCTGCGGGCCGACATGCGCCAAGGCGGAGCAAGCCTGCTCCAGCAACTCCGCCGGCAGGTCCTGGTCGATCACGGCGAGGAGTTGTTCGCCGGCCTCCCGCTGAAATTGGAGGCGCGCAAGCACGTCGGCGAGGACGATGCGGGCGCGCTGCTCGAAGCCGGTTTGGGAGGCGATCGCGCGCAGGCACTCCGCCGCCCAGAGCCAGCGGTCGCGGGTGCAGGCCGGGTGCTGACTCAACGTCTGGAGCCGCTCCAACGCCGTCGGCACGTCCGGCACCTTCAAGCGCGCCTCGACTTCCAACTGCAACGCCGGGATAAGCAGCTCCCCGCCGGCGTCGCCTTGCGCTTTCTGGGCGACCAGGACGCAGAGTTCCACCACGGTCTGGGCCGCGCCGGCCAGCGTGAGCAACTTGCGCGCACCGGCCAGCGCGCCTTCCAGGTCGCCCTGGCGCAGGAGGAGGCGCACCAGACAATGGCGCACCCCGGCGTGACCGGCGGAGCGCTCGGCCATCTCGCGGCAAAGCGTGACCGCTTCATCCAGTTGGGAGGCGGTCGTGGCGTCCGCGTCCAGTCGCGCCAGCACGCTCAGGGCATCGTCCGGTTGTCCGGCCCGGAACAGGACCTGCGCCAAGTTCACACACAGACTCGTGTCGGCGGTCGAATACGCCCCGGCCGCGCGGTACCACGCCACGACTTCGGCCGCCAGCGCGCGGTCAATGACCAGGCTCTGCTTGAACGCCATGACGGCGTCCTCGTTCTGGCCGGTGCGCAACGCGACCGCGCCCCAGGTCAGCCAGAGCCGCTTGCGATGGGGATATTGGGCGAGCAACTGGCGCGTCTCGTCCGCCAGCGAAGCGAGCAGGTCCGCCGAGAGGCCGCGTTTCAGGAAGCGCTGGCTGTGCTGCTCGAACTCGTCCAGCTTTCGGTTCCGGCTGGCGGCCAGGAGCAGGGCCTGCACGGAGAAATCCTCCAGACCGTCGCCCAGGGTTTCCGAGGCGCGCTGCGCCGAAGCGAACGCCTGCTCCCAACGCCCCAGCCGGTAATAGACCTCTCCGGTCAGCGCCCAAGCCAGGCCCGACACGGCGGCTTCGGAAGTGCCCTGCGCCATTTCCAGCAGGGTGATCATCTTGCCCGGCGATTGCGGGGCGGCGCCGGAGCGGATGACGGCCTTGAGACATTCCAAGGAGGCTGGGAAGTTGCGCAAGCTCGCCTCGGCTTCGGCCTGGAGCAACAACAGCCCCGCGTCCCCGCCGAAGACGCGCAGTCCCATCTGGCAGGCGCGCTGGGCGAACTGCGGTTTGCCCAGTTGGTTCCACGCCGCGGCCACGGCGGCGATTTCCGTCACAAACGCGCTCTTGTTGCCATTGGGAACCCACTGGGGATCCAGCACCGCGCGGAGCAGTTTCTCCACCGTGGCCAGGAGGTCCGGCCAGGCGGAACTGCCGCCTTGAAGGAGGCCCGGATGACTGCCCGGCAGCTTGAGCAGGGCCTGGATGCCTTCGAGCGCCTGGCGGGGGCTGTTGCCGCGGACGCCGCACTCAGCCTGACATTCGGCGAGCAGCAGGTGGCATTTGGCGTAGTTGTCCGCCTGCCGGGCGTCCACCTTTTCGACGGTTTCGCCCAGGTTCTCTTTCAGGAAAGCCAACGCCGCCGGGCTGCCGCCCGATTCGCGCAGCTTGGCAGCCTTCGCGTGGACCTTGCCGAAGTCCCGGCCCAACAAGGATCCCTTGATCCGTGAAAAGAACTCAGCACTCATCGCTGCACTTGCACCATGTCTCTCTCAGGCCCAGGCGACCCGGCAGGCGGAAAAACCGCCGCCGAACGGCGCACGCCGCAGTCATTGGGGCGGCTCGTCTCAAGCAAGGCGCTTGCCGGAGGGCGGGTCCGTCGTGAGGGTTCCCTCCCGATGCCGGCCCTGGAGCGGAGGCGGCAGCGCCCACCGGTCACCGCGGGCGGTGGCAACTGCGAGCACAGGGTTTTTCCGGGGTCGGGTTGGGAGCGGTTACAAGGCCGCGCAGCCGGAAGAGTCATTCAACCGCGCGCGCCAAGGACGCGTCCGACCCGGCGGGTGGCGGCGCGGTGTAAAATTCCACCACGGTATCGTCGCGCAAATGGACAGGCCCACGGCCGCCCCGCGACGGCCACAGGAGCAAGCATCGGATCCGGATCTGGGCTTACGCCGAAGGCGGGACACGGCTGTTGGTTGCCTCACGGGCAAATGGTATCCAAAAACAACGCTGTCCGGTCAGCCAAGGACCACCCAAATCGGCGAACCAGAACGCTGGCCCGCACTGCGCGCGACTTCCCCTTTGCGCTTGCCGTCGTCCCTCAAGATGGCATAGTAACCACCGTTCGCTGAGTCGCGGGGCGGGTTCTGGCCGACCTGGCAGAACTCGCCGGTGCGTGGGCCGGGCTTCTCGCGCCGCCCGCATGGGTGGGAACAGTGAAACTCAGCGGTCCTGCCGCAAGGGATGCGCAGGCGTGATGGGGTCGTAGCTCAGTTGGTAGAGCGTCTCGTTCGCAATGAGAAGGTCAGGGGTTCGACTCCCCTCGGCTCCACCATCCAATAGAATCAAGGGTTTCGCGGGCGTGTCCGCCGTCGGGACGCCATCCCCAGTCGCAGCACCTCGCCCGCGCGGCAAGGTTGCCCCTCTGGTACGCCGGGCGGGCTGATTGCGCCGGCCCTCGGAAATTCGCGTGAACATCGCGCTCCGCGCGCCTAAGCTGCAGCACATGCGCATCGGATTTCTCACCGACGCCAGCCTCACCCAGCTCGAATGGGCGAGGCAAAACGGCTTCGGCTCCCTGGAGTGGATGGCCTTCGAGCGCAGCGCCGCCGCACCGCCGAACGCGGATTGGAAGCCGTTCGCCGAGGAGTTCGCCGCGGCTGCCCGCGAGCGCGACCTCCGCCTCTCGGCCATCGGCGCGCTCTACAAAAACCCCCTGGATCCGGCGCAGACCGAACATGCCCGCGCGGTGTTTCACCGGGCCATTGAAGTGGCGGCGCACCTCGGCGTCCACACCGTCGCGGGGTTCGCCGGCGCGGTGATCGAACTAGAGACCCATCCGCGCGGCGGCAATCCGGTGTACCGGCCGTTCGAGAACCACCTGCCGGAACTGTTGCGGTTCTGGGAGCCGATCGCACGGCGGGCCGCCGACCACGGGGTGCGGATCGCGTTTGAGAATTGTCCGATGGCCGCCTACCACCTGCCGGTCATGGGCTTCAACATGATGGCGCAGCCGGCGATGTGGGAGCGGCTGTTCAATGCCACCCGGTGTGAGAACATCGGCTTGGAATGGGATCCGAGTCATCTGATCTGCCAGTGGATCGATCCGGTGGCCAATCTCCGCCGGTTCGGCGCGCGCATCTTCCACGTCCACGCCAAGGATGCCTTCATCAACCGCCCGTTGCTGGAGCGGTACGGCCTGTGTCACCCCGGCGTCGCGGAGCATCGCTTCCCCGGCTTGGGCCAGACGAACTGGGCGGAAATCGTGCATGGCTTGCTCCGCGCCGGGTACGACTCCGACCTGAACATCGAAGGCTGGCATGATCCGGTATTCCGCGATCATCCGGACGCGCCGCTGGGCCAGGCGAATCCGCTCGCGGGAAAGCGCCTCGAAGCCACGGGCCTGCTCCTCGCGAAGCGGACCCTGGAGCAATTTGTGCCGAAGGAGCCGGGCGCCGACCGGACATGACAGCGACCCTTGCCCGGTGCCGAGCCGGCGATTAAGGCGGTGGCGTGGCAACCGCCGTTGAACCACGGCAGCCGGCGGTCCGGCGCCTCCCGACGTCGGAGCAGTTCCTCGAGTGGCTGCAGCCGGGCGTCTTTGCCGACTTGATCGGAGGAGAAATCGTCAGGCATTCACCCGTCAACTTGCGGCACGCCCGCCGGCTCAACTTCATGGATCGTCTCCTGGGCGCCTACCTCGAGGAGGAAGACTCGGCGAGTTGCACCGCGAGTCGGTCGCCCTCCGGTTGAGCGTGCGGGAAACCTTTCTGCCGGACCTGGCCTTCTTCACCAAGGCGCATGCCGCCCGACTGGCTCCCACGCACGCGCCCTTCGCGCCGACATTCGTGGTGGAAGCGCTGTCGCCGGGCACCGCGCGCCATGACACCGGCCGCAAGTTCGCCGCCTACGAACTGCACGGCGCAGGAATACTGGATCCTTGACCCGGAGCACTTGGACCACCACTTCTACCGTCGGGAAGGCGACATGCTGGCCGAGTTTGCCGTTGGCGTGGAACGAGTGGATTCCGCCAGCATCCACGGTTTCTGGGTCAAACGCCCCTGGCTCAATCCGGAGAAGTCTCCGGCCGTCCGTTTCTGCCTGGCCGAAATCCTCGCGACGCGGAAGACCGAAGGCCGCCAGCGGCGGAGCTGATCCCGGCCCGCTACCGGGCGCACCGCGCGCCAGCCTCAACCCGCCGCCCGCAGAATCTTTTCCGCCGCCCTTCGCACTGCGGTGGCGAGTTCAGGCGGTCGGACCACCACGGCGTTGCCCCCCCAACTCAAGACCCACCGCTCGATCTCGACCAAGCTGGAGAGTCGGAGCCGCAGTTCCACGCCGCCTTCCTTGAGCTCGCGTAACTGCTGGGAGTCGTGCCACTTCTTTTCCCGGATGTAGTCGGCGACGAGTTCGTTGAAGCGCAGGACGACGTTGAACTCGCCCTGGCCGGAATAAACGCCGAAGCTGTCGCGCAGGCGCTTTTCCAGGGAGAACTTTTGCGGCCGGCTGAAGGTCTGGCCGGTCGGCCGGATCGCCTGGATGCGCGCCGGCACGAAGGTGCGGATGTCGCGGCGGAGATGGTCGTAGGCGAACAGGAACCATTCGCCATTGATGTTGGCAAGATGGTAAGGATCGACCAGGCGCTGTTCGGTCTCCGGCCGGGCGGGTTTGCGGTACGTCAACTCAATCTGCTGGCGGCGCGCGGTGGCCCGCGCCAGGGCGTCGAAGACCTCCAGGTTCAGGATCGGCTCGGCGCGGGTGCGGAAGGAGATGGTCTGGTTCCAGTCGGCAAGATGGAGCGAGACGGGGTCGGGCAGCGCAGCGGCCATTTTCTTGAAGGCGCTCACGAGCGGCTTCTCGAAGTGCGTGCCGCGATATTGCTGGAGGGCTTTCTCGGCGACGAGCAACGCGAACAACTCGCCTTCGGTGATCTGGAGCGTGGGAAAGGAACTGACCTCCTGGGTGTAGTAATAACCGAAACGTTGCGGATGGTATTCCAGCGGCAATTCCAGCCGCTCGCGCATGAACTCGAGGTCGCGCTGGATGGACTTGGTGCTGACTTCGAGCTCGTCCGCCAGCGTGGAGGTGTTGGGAAAGTGGCCGGACTGGATCGCCTGGTGGATGCGGAGCATGCGCTCCAGCGGCGGGCGGCTGTGGCGCGAGGCCGGTGTCATAGGCGGTCGCGGAGCGCTCCGGCGGCGCGTCGGCACGGACGTGAATTGCGATTGGCCCCGCCGTGATGGCGACGCCGTCCCGGTTCACGGCGCCGACATCAGGATCCTTTTTCGAGCTTGGCGAGCAACTCGTCGTTCGTCCGGTGCTTCTTGAGCGCCTGGAGGAGCGTTTCCATCGCTTCGATGGGGTTGAGGTCCACCATCATGCGACGCAGTTTGCGCACGGCCTCGATCTGCCCCTTCGGGAACAGTTTCTCCTCCTTGCGCGTGCCGCTTTTGGGGATGTCGATCGCCGGGAAAAGCCGCCGGTCGGACAGTTTGCGGTCGAGGATCAACTCCATGTTGCCTGTGCCCTTGAACTCCTGGAAAATCAATTCGTCCATGCGCGACCCGGTATCCACCAGCGCCGTGGCGATAATGGTGAGCGAGCCGCCGCCTTCGATTTTGCGGGCGGAGGCGAACATGCGGCGCGGCACTTCGAGCGCCCGGGCGTCCACGCCACCGGTCATCGTGCGGCCGCTGCCGCCGTGGACGTTGTTGTAAGCACGGGCGATGCGCGTCAGCGAGTCCATGAGCACGAAGACGTCCTTGCCGCCCTCCACCATGCGCCGGCACCGTTCGATCATGAACCGGGAAAGCCGGACGTGCGTCTCGAGGTCCTGGTCGTTGGACGACGCGACTACCTCGGCCTTGACCGACCGCTGGAAGTCCGTGACCTCCTCCGGGCGCTCGTCGATGAGCAGCACCAGCACCTGCACGTCAGGGTGGTTGGCGACCACGGCGTTGGCCAATTGTTTGAGGACGGTGGTCTTGCCGCTGCGCGGCGGGGACACGATCAGGCCGCGCGTGCCTTTGCCAATGGGCGTGACCAAGTCAATCACACGCGTTTCCAGCAGGTCCGGGCTGGTTTCGAGCCGGAACTTCTCGATGGGGTCGATGGTCGTGAGGTTCTCGAAGCGCACCGCCTTGGTGTAATCCTCGAAGGCCATCCCGTTGACCTTCTCCACCGACCGCAATTGCGGGCTGCTGCCGCGATGCGGCGCCTGGAGCGGGCCTTCGACCATGCTGCCTTCACGCAAGAAACTCCGCTTGATGGTGTCCGGCGTGACGAAGATGTCCGTCGGCTTCGGGTGAAAATGGTTCTCCGACGTGCGGAGGAACCCGAAGCCCTTCTCGGAAATCTCGAGGTAGCCGGAACCGTGCTCGGAGCCCTGATTGTTGTTGCCTGTGCTCATACTGTCTTTGTGTCGCCGAAGGCTTCTGGGAATGACCCCGAAAAACAACCAACGAATTGAATCTTTGGGAAGTCGCGGCACCGGAAGTGAGTCGTCTCAATCCTTCACGCGCCGCTGCAAGACCTTCGACGCGGCTATTATTAGCGGCAAACCAGCCCGGAAGCAACCACTTTTTTCGCCTTGGCACGACACGGGGCGCTCCCAGCGAAAATTGAGCGTCGCCGCCGAAGGCGCGCTGCACGTCGCGCGGCGAGGTGTTCCCCATCCGGCACGATGCCGTTGAGAGGAAAGCACCCGCGGCCCGCGAGCCAGATGGCCTGCCCGATGGCGCGGCCGAGGCAAGCAGGCGTGCCAGCCAATTGGGAATTGCGTTGGGGAGCGGCCCCACGACCGTGCGGTCGCCAAGCGGCGTGTCATCGCACAAGTTGTTTCAGCGCGAGGATGAAACACGTCGGCCTTGGCCGGCTCTCCTTGAGGATGAGCGTCCCCCCGTGGGCGTGGACAATCTCGCGCGCCAGGCTCAGGCCCAGGCCCAGCCTGTCCGGCGTCCGGTTGCGGGTCTGGTCCACGCGGTAAAACCGCTCGAAAATCCGAGGCTGGTCGGCCGGCGGGATGCCGGGGCCGCTGTTGCAAAGGGTGAGGGTAATTTGTTCGCGCTCCGCTGCGAGCGTCACGCCGACGAAGCCACCAAGCTCGTTGTATTTCACAGCGTTGTTGAGGAGGTTCAGTACCGCCGTATGCAGCAGGCCGCGGTCGGCGCGGACCCAAATGTCCGGCGGGATGTGGATGTCGAAACGGAGATTCGATTCACCGGCCAGCACGCGAGCGTCCTCGATCATCGCTTCAAGATCGGCGCTGAGGGGGACCGCTTCCAGCGCCAGCTTGAGTTGGCCGGCGTCAGCTTGGGAGAGCAGGAGCAGGCCGCGGGTGATGCGCTTCAACCGCTGGGTTTCTTCGAGCAAGTTGCTGAAGACCTGCTGCGCCGGCGAACCCGGCTCCGCCGCCTGCAGCGCGTTTTCGAGTTCGCCCTGCATGACCGCCAGCGGCGTCTTCAGTTCGTGCGAGGCATCGGCGCTGAAGCGGGTCGCCTGCCGGAAGCTCGTTTCCAGGCGGTCCATCATGCCGTTGAGCACCTGAATGAGCCGGGCGATCTCCGGGTCTTCGTTCGATGCTGGGATGCGCTGGTCCAGGCCGCGCGCCGTGACGCCTTCGGCCGTCCGGCTGATGCGGCGCAACGGCCGCAGGGCGCGGCCCGCGACCAGCCAGCCGCCGCCGCCCACCAGCAGCAGCGCCACGGGCAGCGCGCCGAGAAAGACGTTGCGCGTTCGATTCAAATCGGCTTGGACGGCGGCGTAATTCAAGCCGACCACGACGCGCAGTTCGTCGTTGCCCATCACGCCAAAGCGCCAGACCGAACCGCCAGCCGGCGCGGTGAAGAAGCGCGGGATTTTAGTGAACAAGACGGGATTGCCGCCGCGGCCCGCGCCGGGCCCGCGCCCCATGCCACCGCGGCCGCCACCGCCGGCCCACGGTGGACCGCGCGAACCAGCGCCGGCGCCGGTGGCGGCTGGGGGCGGCGCCTGCGGGTCGTCCGCCAGCGAGCAGTCAATCTGGCCGGGGGACCAGCTCCTTCGGCCAGCCGGGCGAGACGTAGAGCTGCCGCCCTTGCGCGTCCTTGACCAGCAGGAGAATCTGGCCTTTGTGCTCGTCGCCGAAGATGAATTCCAGCGAGCTGTTGAACCGGTCAAAGTTGCCGCGATTGGCCAGCCAGCCGGGATGGCGCGCGCCGAGGGAGCGGAGGTCCGTGTCCACCGCCTGGACCTTTTCCCGGTAGATCAGGAACCAGGACGCCGCGCCGAAGGCGAGCAGTACCAGGCCGGAAATCAGCGCCGACAGCGAGGCGATTTTAAGACGGAAGGACAGGGACTTCATGCCGGCGGCTTGATGCGGTAGCCCACGCCGCGGATGGTTTCGATCAATCTCACCGGCGCGTCGGCGTCCACCTTCTTCCGGAGGCGCTGGATGTAAACCTCGACGAGGTTCGTGCCCGGATCAAAGTCGTAGCTCCACACCTGCTCGCAAATCTGGACGCGCGTCAGCACCCGGCCTGGCGAGCGCATCAGGTGCTCGAGCAACGCGAATTCGCGCGGTGTCAGTTCGATGGCCGTGGCGCCGCGTCGGACCTCGCGGGTCAGCAGATTCAGCGTGAGGTCGGCCACCGTCAGGATGCTCTGGCCCGCGCCCGCGGCGCGGCGGGTCACGGCGTGGAGGCGGGCGATCAATTCCTCGATGAAGAACGGCTTGGTGAGGTAGTCATCCGCGCCGAGGTTCAGCCCTTCGAGGCGCTCGTTAAGTTCGCTGCGGGCCGTCAGGAGGATGACCGGCAGGGAAATCTTTCGGTCGCGCAGGTTGCGGAGAATGCTCAAGCCGTCGCGGCCGGGCAGCATGATGTCGAGCACCGCGACGTCGTAAGGGCGCGTCGTGGCCAGCGTGTAGCCGTCGTCGCCGTTGCCGCACACGTCCACGACGAAGCCTCGCGCCTCCAGTCCCTTGCGGATCAGGGAGGCGATCTTCTTTTCATCTTCAATGACGAGGACTTTCACGCTGCTCGGACCCGGGGGGCCCGGGGCGCGGGGGGGGGGGGGGGGGGGGGGGGGGGGGGGCGGCGGGGGGGG
>VFSW01007157.1_pt1 | contig 16249 bp, 14 predicted proteins | sample 5358111 | NCBI WGS metagenome assembly VFSW01 (sample SAMN11554181, study PRJNA540505) | mine drainage metagenome | isolation source: sediment from site ElyBrook_90M | place: USA: Ely Copper Mine, Vershire, VT | collected 2017 | reverse complement strand
ACATATACCTTGCAAAGCTTACCTATAAACCGGACGACAGGTTAACGTCGGATCTCTTTATCGACGGCTCAAAATCATTTGATATCTTCGGCAGGCTGTATACCCAGTTTGAAGCAGGGCTGGATGCTAGGTACCATTTAACGGAGCGATTGGTTTCGCACATTGAGGCAAAATACCTAAAGATAAAATATGCAGGAGAAAATTACTATACAGATGCAACAGGCGGTGATATTGGAATAAGTTATAAGTTTATTCCATGGTCGCAGGTATTTGCAACATACTATTATTATGATGAAAAACCAGAAATTTCAAATGTTAACGGCTATCAGGAGTCAAGGATACTCGTCGGTATCCGTGCGGGACTGCTGTAAGCTCATCCTGTTTATAGTCCTTCTGTCCCTCATAAATACTTCCGCAGTCTATGCCCAGGGAGAATACCGGGTTGGGCCAGGGGATGTTCTGAATGTGGAGGTTTTTGGAGAAAAGGACCTTTCCGGTAATGTTACCGTTTCACAGGATGGAAAAATAAAAAATATCCTGCTCGGGGATATTAATGTCGACGGCCTTACAACAGCCCAGATAGAGGGCCTGCTTACAAAAAAACTCGGTAAGGATTATCTGGTGAACCCCATGGTTACGGTTTCTATAAAGGAATATCTGAGCCATAAGGTATACGTGCTGGGCGATGTCGAAAAACCGGGAACTTATGCATTGACGACGGAGAGCAGGTTGCTCGATATACTGCTGAAAGCCGGAGGGCCGACATCCAATGCCGGAGATAATGTATCAATTCTCAGGCGCGAAAATGGAACACTTCAGCACGTTAAGGTAGACATAACAAGATTGTTTGTCGATGGAGACCTTTCCCAGAACATAGTCATAAATGACGGAGATATAATTTATGTATCGAGAGAAGAAAAGGGAAATATCACCAGCAGATTCTATGAGAAAAAATTAAATCTGTTTTATGTTGTAGGCGAGGTTAAATCTCCGGGTGCATACGAACTGCACGAAGGCTATTCTGTTTTAAATGCCATACTCCAGGCAGGAGGATTTACGGATTACTCCAAAAAAAACGGAGTAATGCTCGTACGGTATGAGAATGGGGTGAGAAAGGTTTATCATTTAAAAATGGGGGATGTCCTGGATAAAGGTGAATTGTCAAAAGATATGAGTGTTAAAGCATCCGATCTGATCATAGTACCGGAAAGTTTATTCTAAGATGGCCCAGCCTTTATCTGACACAAAAAGCGATTTAAGGTATTATGTAGAGCTCTTGTTGCAGCGCCGACTGCTGATTGTAGTTGTATTCTTTGTCACCTTTCTGATGATAATGATAGATTATATCGTAACCCCGCCTGTTTATACCGCACGGGCCAAACTGCTGATAGAGCCGGAACATTATACCAACCTCAATACAGGCAATCCTGAGCAGGAACCGCAAACGTTATACTTTCAAACGCAGGTTGAACTTATAAAGAGTGAGCCCGTTTTCTCCCTTGCTGCAACAAGCTTAGGGATGCAAAAGGGAACACAGGATTTTCAATACATGATATCGAAACTTAAAAAGAACGCAACGGTTGATCGCATTCCGGATTCAAGGATATTGATCATATCGGTAAAATCACGTAACCCCCTGTTCGCTGCTAAGGCGGCAAACGCAATAATCGACAGCTACATAAAGTTTTTAAACGAAGAAAAGAAAAAGCGTATCAGCAATATTACCCTGTGGCTGCAGGGCGAGCTCACGTCACTGAAGAATAAAGTGGAAACATCGGAGATGGCACTTATAAAATATGTAGAACAACAGGAGACAACGAGCAATAGTGACTCTGTTATGTTCCTTGGAGATCCATCCGATAATGCCGGGACAAAGGCGCTGTCCGAGCTTGAAACAAAATATATAACACTTCAGATAGAACTTACCAATATGATGCAGAAATATAAGGGCCAATATCCGCTTGTTGTGCAGCTCAAAAACGACATAACGGCACTCAATATACGGATAAATATGATGAAACAGGCAATGATTGAGGCAAACAAAAAGCGGATCAAGTATGTTATGTTGAGTCGTGATGCCGACCTGAGCAAGGACCTGTACAGCATGCTGACCAAGGAATTGAAAGAAGTGAATATTTTCGGAGAAATAGGGTATCCCACTGCTACAATCATAGAACATGCAAGCGACCCCATGAACAGATCGGATCGGGGGATCGTATTCTGGCTTTTATTCGGTATGTTTATTTCCATAATAATCAGTGTTGCTTCTGCATTTGTTGCGGATCAAATAGACAGCAGTATAAAGAGTGAATCCGATATAGAGAGATTTGTAAGATATCCGATTATAGGAGCATTGCCGTACCTTGAGGAGCTGAAAGGGAAAGAGGTTCACCGCCTTTTGGGTATACTGAACAGTACCTCGTCCCAGGTTTACGTAGAGATGTTGCGACTTTTGAGAACAAATCTGAAATATTCTTTTATAGCAAAGGCCGGTAAGGTATTGCTTGTTACATCAACAGGGGAAAATGAGGGGAAAACTACCTTATCGGCAAGCCTTGCATATATCCTTTCCATTACCGGGGCAAAGGTCATACTTATGGATGCCGATGTAAAGAAACCGAACGTACATAAAATTTTTAAGAGTGAGCAGACCCCCGGCTATACAGAGCTCCTCATAGACGAGAAACTGGATATGGCAAGTGTCATAAAAGACAGCGGCTATAATAATCTTTATTATATTACGGCAGGCAGACAGCCGCCGGATTTTGCAGAGCTGCTCGATTCACCGAGGTCGAAGTCGTTACTGGAAGCATTCAAGAGTAAATTTGACTATATCATCATAGATTCCCCTCCTATCGGTATAATTTCGGATGCTGCAATACTGTCCTCTCTCGTAGATGGGGTACTGTTTGTTGTAAAGGCCAATGGCTATCCAAGGGAGCACGTTTTGAGGAGCATTAAATCTTTAAGCGCGATCAATGCAAAGATTACGGGTATTGTTCTTACACATCTCGATAAAGGCAAAGGCTATTATTACAGGGACTACTACAGCAAAAGCTATTATCATGAGAAATAAGAGTAATCCCGTGAAAAGCATGTAAAGCGGTTCATGAGCAGGGGCGGGCATAAAACCAGCCCCTTGTATGTTTTCCTTGATATAGCTATAAGGGATGATAAAATATCTTGCCTTGACATTTTCCGTGCTATAGCATATCACTTTATAAAATCAGAGGTATACCAAATGGAAAAAAAGGAAGAAAAAGAAAGAAATATCTTCGAAAGAGCGGAAGAGTTTTTACAGGTTTTTAAAAAGGGCGCTGAGTTTACCCAGGAGCTTTTAAAAACGAACGAGCAGTTGAGATACAGGATACTGCAGCTTGAGGAAGAGAGTAGATCCTTAAAGACCAATCCGGCATCCCCTGACAAGCAGTACGAAGAACTTGCAAAACAGATTGAAGCATTAAAAGTTGAGCGGGAAGAAGTAGATCACAGGATCAAGGAGATCGAGAGTGAAAATAAGGATTTTGCCATACGGTACGTTGAGGTAGAGGAAGAAAACAACAACCTGGCAAACCTTTATATCGCAAGCTATCAACTGCACTCAACACTTGATTTTAAAGAAGTATTACAGATTATCCTCGAGATTATAATAAATTTGATCGGTGCTGAAGAATTCGGTATCTTCCTGCTCGATGAGAAGACTCACGAATTAAAGATCATGGCATCGGAAGGTATCGATGAGACACAGGTACCGTCCATAAATATGGGAGTAGGGACAATTGGGAGGGTGGCAAAAAATGGTGAACCTTACTTCATGGAGGATATGTCAGATCCGTCAAAAATCGACTGGATGAATCCAATGGTTGCAATACCTCTCAAGATAAAGGAACACGTTATCGGCGTCATTGTTATATACAGGCTTTTACAGCAGAAGAAAAACTTTACCCCGCTCGACCATGAACTCTTTACTCTCCTCGCGGGTCATGCTGCAACAGCTATTTTCAGTTCAAAACTTTACTCGGAATCTGAAAGAAAATTATCGACGATACAGGGTTTTATAGACCTGCTAACAAAGTAGATAGGAAAATTTTTTATGGAAGAATACAAAGTTTTGATTGTAGAAGATTCCCCCACCATGAGGCAACTCATAGCCTTTTCTTTAAAAAGGCTGAAAAACATTAAGATTGTGGAAGCAAGCGATGGTGTGGACGGTCTGAAAAAACTCTCTCAGGATGCTTTTAATTTGATCATTACGGACATCAATATGCCGGTGATGGACGGCTTAAAGCTTGTAAGCCTTATCCGGAAAGATGCGGTCTATAAGACGGTGCCGATATTTATCATAACAACGGAAGGTGGACAGGAAGACAGAGAGCGGGCAATGGCATTGGGTGCAAACGCTTATATAACGAAACCCATATCAGGGCCGCAGGTCCTTGAGATGGTAAAAAACTATCTGAATATCAAATAAGTTAACAACTCTTTCATCTGTTTTTAAAGAGATCCGGCTGTTTTGCCGTCCGATCCTGCAATCCGAGATGCCGGTAGGCGAGTTCTGTTGCGACTCTTCCTCTCGATGTCCTCTCAAGCATGCCGCACTGGATCAGGTATGGCTCATAGACCTCTTCTATGGTATCGCTTTCTTCTCCTATTGCAACAGCTATCGTATCGATACCCACGGGGCCTCCGCTGAATTTCTCTATGATGGTCCTGAGGATTTTTATATCCATTCTGTCAAATCCGAGATAATCTATATCAAGCATGGATAGTGCTTTCTTCGTTATAGTTATATCAATGGAGCCGTTTCCTTCAACCTGTGCATAATCCCTGATACGACGGATCAGCCTTATAGCTACCCTTGGTGTTCCCCGTGCCCTCTTTGCTATCTCATGGCTGCCTTCCTCGGTAATAGGTATACCGATAATCTTTGCGGAACGTTCTATGATCTTTTCCAGATCCCCGGTCGAATAAAATTCAAGTCCTGCAACAAAACCAAACCTGTCCCGCAATGGTGCTGACAGAAGTCCTGTCCTCGTTGTCGCACCAACGAGCGTAAACCGGGGCAGATCGAGTCTTATTGCCTTTGCAGAAGGCCCCTGTCCTATTATAATGTCAAGTTTAAAATCCTCCATCGCGGGATAAAGGACCTCTCCAACGGATGCATTGATCCTGTGTATCTCATCGATAAACAAGACATCTCTTTCATTCAGATTGGTCAATATAGCTGCAATATCTCCTGTTTTCTCCAGTATAGGACCGGATGTTGTTTTAAGTCCCACGCCGAGTTCCGATGATACGATGTATGCGAGTGTCGTTTTGCCGAGACCCGGAGGGCCATAGAATAAAATATGATCAAGGGCATCGCCCCGTTCCTTTGCTGCCCGGATAAATACTTTTAAATTAGAAACGACCTTGTCCTGACCGACATATTCGGCAAACTTATGCGGCCGGATCTTTTGTTCGTAAAGCTCGTCTTCTTTTAATTTCCTCGGATCGAACTGCTCAGTATCTGTTTGTTTATTCATTTACTCAACCGTTTCAATGACAGCCTTATAACATCCCCGATATCCAGAGATGGATTATCCTTGAGTACATCTTCTACGATATCCCTTGATTGTTGCTGTTTGTATCCGAGATTTACCAATGCTGAAATTGCGTCTGAAAGTACAATCTGTTTACCTCCTGCGTGATGTTCGGAGAGCTGAAGACCACCCATTTTTTCTTTTAATTCCAGAATGATCTTCTCGGCAGTTTTTCTGCCCAGTCCCGGGACTGACGACAGCCTTGGTACGTCCTTTGTAACAACGGCACTTATCAGTTCATCGATCGGTATGTTTGAAAGTATATTCCTTGCAACCTTTGGTCCGATACCCGATACGGATATCAATAATTTAAACAATGTCTTTTCAACAGGAGTGGAAAACCCATAAAGATGGATATCATCTTCCCTCACCTGGGTATGCAAATAGAGTGTTACGATACTTCCTTCATCGGGAATAGTAAGATAGGTTATACTGGATACGGAAATTTCAAACCCTATGCCATTTACATCTACGACGATGCTGTCCTGCTTCTTTTCAAACAATGTACCCTTAATATGATGCAGCATCTTTTAACAGCCTGTTTTTAAACTGTACGGAATTTATATGACAGATCGCAACAGCCATAGCATCCGATCTGTCCAGGAGCAGCGCCCCATTGATATTTAAAAGCCTCTTTACCATGAACTGAACCTGGTCTTTATCTGCCCTGCCGTAGCCTGCAAGTGCTTTTTTTATCATCATCGGCTGGTATTCATTTACCGAAAGCCCTTTGTTCAGTGCAGCGAGCATGGCTGATGTTGCCGTCTGGACAAGTACAAAGGAACTCTTCTGGTTTTTTGAAAAAAAAACTGTTTCTATCGCTGCAGCATCCGGCTTATAGGTATCTATAATGCCGGTGACTTCTTTATAAATAAACCATAAACGATCGGGGATCCCGGCTATTCCTTTTGAGTTGATAACACCTGAATAAATATGTTTGTAACTGTTATCATCCGATTCAATAACAGCCCATCCCATTATTTGAGAGCCTGGGTCTATACCCAGTATCCTCATTGTTCAAGTGCCTCCATATCCTTCTCTGATATATCGAAGTTTGCATATACTTTTTGCACGTCGTCGTGATCATCAAGTGTGTCCATGAGCTTTATCATCTGTTCAGCCTCTTTCCCTTTCAGAGGGACATACGTTTGCGGAACAAGCGTTACTTCGGCATAGGTGTACTTTATACCTTCTTTATCATAAGCTGCTTTTACAGCTTCAAAAGAAGAAGGAGCAACAAGGACCTCGAGCATTTTACTGTCTTCATCATGGCTTATGTCGTCAACGTCAAAATTCATTGATAGCTCAAGCAGCTTGTCCTCGGTGATCGTGTCATCGGGTATCAGAAACTGTCCTTTCTGTTTAAACATCCAGCTCACACATCCGGCCTCACCAAGATTACCCGCATATCTCGAAAAGATGTGGCGTATCTCTGCCGCAGACCTGTTCTTATTGTCGGTCATCACGTTGACAAGGACAGCCACTCCCCCGGGTCCGTATCCTTCGTACATCAGCTCCTCGTAAACCTCGCCCTCTAACTCTCCGGTGCCCTTTTTAATCGCATTTTCGATATTTGTCTTCGGCATGTTTTCCTGTTTTGCTGCAGTAACTGCCGCTCTCAACCTTGGGTTCGTATCGACGTTCCCGCCCCCTGTTCTCGCTGCGGTTATAATTTCTCGTATAAATTTCGTGAAGAGTTTACCCCTCTTCGCATCCTCTTTACCCTTTTTGTGTTTTATGGTTGCCCATTTTGAGTGCCCTGACATGTTTCCTCCTTTTAAGATTCCCTGTTTTGTTTTAAATTTTTAATTTTGAATATTGAGTTTTATATTTATATCACTCAAACTTTATTCATAAGCGCTCGTATCTTCTTGGCTATACCTTCGGGATACAGGTCGTAAATCTCTTTTAATTTGTTCTGATCCCCGTGTGGAACAAATATATCCGGTATACCTATGGTAATAAATCTGTTTCTGTTCATCTGTTTGTTATTCAAGAACTCCATGATAGCACTACCAAATCCGCCTGCAAGTACATTATTCTCAACCGTTACGATTACTTCAAACCGTGCAGCCAAGTCGGTTAACATCTGTTCATCCAATGGTTTTATGAACCGTGCGTTAGCTACCGTAGCACTTATTCCGTATGAAAGCAGTATATTCCTTGCAATCAGTGACGGCATTACCATATCACCGATGGCAATAATGGCAACGTCATTTCCGGTTTCCAGGATTTCTCCACTGCCTATGGGCAAGGAGCGGAAAGTATCCGAAAGGCGGACCCCCAGCCCATTCCCTCTCGGGTATCTTACTGCGCACGGCCTGCCAAGGTTGACTGCGGTAAACAGCATGTGCCGTAATTCTTCCTCATCCTTTGGCGACATCAGGGTTATATTGGGTATCATTCTTAAATAAGAGATATCAAAGGCGCCGTGATGTGTAGGCCCGTCCTGTCCTACAATGCCGGCCCTGTCCATTACGATGGTAACCCCCAGATTCTGAAGGCACACATCATGGATAACCTGATCGAAAGCCCTTTGCAGGAAGGTAGAATATATGGCTGCTATTGGTTTTAATCCTTCCGTTGCAAGCCCGGCCGCAAATGTTATGCCGTGTTGTTCAGCTATTCCGACATCGTAGAACCTGCCGGGGAATCTTTTTGCAAACTCTTCCAGACCTGTTCCGTCGGGCATTGCCGCTGTTATCGCCACTATTTTTTTATCATTTTCCGCCAGTGCTATTACCGCGTCGCTGAACACTTTGGTATAGGTGGGGGCAGAATTATTCTTTGACAATACCCGTCCCGTCTTCCTGTCGAAGGGACCGACGCCATGCCAAAAAACAGGGTCCTTCTCGGCATATTCGTAGCCTTTCCCTTTTTGTGTCTTTACATGGACCAGTACTGCCCCGTCCCAGTTTTTAACATTATTAAATGTCTCTATAAGTTCCTGCAGGTTATGCCCCTTAATAGGTCCTATGTATTGGAAACCAAGGCCTTCAAACAGGATACCCGGGGTTACAAAGCTCTTAAATGAAACTTCCGTACGCTGGGCAACCTTATATAAAGGGTCTCCAAATCTTTTTGGAAGGGATAAAATAAAATCTTTGATGCTCTTTCTCATTCTTGCAAATCTTGAGCTCGTTAATTTTCTGCTCAAGAAATTAGAGAGAGCTCCAACATTGGGATATATACTCATGCCGTTGTCGTTTACTACAACTATCAGGTTCCTGCGTAAATGGCCTGCCTGATCAAGGCCCTCAAAGGCCAGACCCGCAGTCAGCGAGCCGTCGCCGATTACAGCTACCACCTTCGAAGCATCGTTTCCACAGATTTTCAGGGCCTCTTTAACACCGAGAGCCGCTGAGATTGAAGTGCTTGAATGTCCGGCGCCAAAAACATCATACTCGCTCTCATCCCTTTTCAGAAACCCGCTTAATCCGTTAAACTGCCGTAACGTCTTAAACTTATCCTTCCGTCCCGTGAGTATTTTATGGGCATAAGACTGATGTCCAACGTCCCATATGATTTTGTCATTCGGCGTATCAAAGACATAGTGTAATGCTATGGTAAGTTCAACGGTCCCAAGGCTGGATGCAAGATGCCCCCCGTTCATGGATACTGTGTTGGTTATTTCTTCCCTTATTTCCCCGGCAAGCTGGGAAAGTTCTTCTATGGTCAGGTTCTTTATATCTGCCGGATAATTTACCCTTTCTATGGTCATAAGCTAAATCCTTCTTTGATCCAATCGCATATGCCGGTCAAATAAATGCCATCCTTTTCGTATTTTATTGCCTTTTTAGCTTTGTCGATATATTCGTAAAACAAATCTTTTGCTCCATCGATACCGAGAACATTGACGATCGAGGGTTCTTTATCTCCCTTTGTATAATCTACAATATCATCTCCTGTCTGGAATGCCATACCCAGCGCTTCTCCATAATTTCGCAGAGATGCTACGGAATGTTGCTTCTTGAAAAAAACCGGAACAGCTACCGCAGAAAATGTTATCAATGCCGCAGTCTTATTTCTGTGTATAAATAGTATATCCTTTTCATCAACAGGTACATTCTTCTTCTCGATATCCATAATCTGTCCGCCGACCAGACCTTTTGATCCCAATGCGCCGGTAAATTCATTCAGGAGCGATACAATGTCCCCGTTTTTTTTGTAGGAACCGATGGTTCCCATGAGCTCAAAGGCCTGTGTCAAAAGAGCATCGCCTGTCAGTATGGCAACAGCTTCGTTGAACATTCTGTGCACGGTCGGTTTCCCCCTTCTGAGGTCGTCGTTATCCATAGAGGGCAGGTCATCATGGACAAGAGAATATGCATGTACCATTTCTATCATGGCCCCGAGAGAATAAATGATTTTATCAACAGGAATACCGATATAATCCGACGATGCAATCGTTATAAGGGGGCGTAATCTCTTCCCTCCGTTGAACACGCTGTACCTCATTGCCCGGTGAATAGTGTGAGGCGAAACAGCTTCTTTCGGCAGCGCGCTGTCAAGCAGGTCATTCAATTTTTTTGTGTGATGTTTAATATAATCGCTTAAATTCAAAGGCTAAACGGCTTTTTTGTTTCTTTTCGGTTTTTGTTCTGCGACTACGGTGTCTTCAACATAATACAGTATTCTCTGACAATGCGGACAAAGGATAATCCTGTTGTTCATGATAACTTCATTAAAAAGCTGCGGAGGAATATTGACATGACAGCCCTGACAAATACTTTTTTTGACCCCCACGATAGCTTTGTGCCTTTGCTTTTTAATCTGTTCATACATGCTTAACATTGATGGGGTTATGTTCTTTGCAATAGTATCTTTTTGCAGCTCAAGTTCCTGTATCTGTGTTGCTAATAGGGAAATCCTGCTTTTACTCTGTTCGGATGTTTGCTGCAGCCTGTTTCCAATTTCTTCTATCTTCTTTTTTTCTTCCCCTCTGGTCTGGTCTATCTTTTCCAGTTCTTCCATGATTTTCAATACTGCGTTTTCTATCTCGGATATATCTCTTTTTGCACCATTTATTTCGCGCATGAATGCCTGATATTCCCTGCCTGATTTTGCTTCTTTGAGTCTTGCATCCCACCTTTTTATCATTTCCGCGGTCTGCTGGATTTCGGCTTCTTTTGTTTTCTTTTCCGACTCGAGTTGTTCATAGTTTTTATTGAACTCTACTATGGTATTCTCGGCGTCCCTGTATGCCTCTTCGTCCCTTTTTAAGGTTTCTTCCAGCTCAATCTTTTCCTGATAAATATCCGTTATTTGTATGTCAACATCTTGAAGTTGCTTAAGCTGTTCTATATCCAACTTATGGTGCCTCCTTTCCTTTTGTTTATTATAAATGGGCCCACCTGGACTCGAACCAGGGACCAACCGGTTATGAGCCGGTAGCTCTACCAACTGAGCTATGGGCCCTCATTCACTAATGAAGGTTTTTAAATTCTTGCTGCGGCTCGGATGTCTTAATTTTCTTAGCGCTTTTGCCTCTATCTGTCTAATTCTTTCCCTGGTAACTTCAAAATCCTTTCCAACCTCTTCAAGTGTATGATCGGATTTTTCGCCAATACCAAACCGCAATCTCAACACCTTTTCCTCCCTTGGTGTAAGGGTACTCAATGCATTTCTTGTGAAATGCTGCAAATTCTCGTTTGTAATAACATCGTGGGGGCCTGCGAAAGACTTGTCCTCGATAAAATCAATCAGATGGCTGTCTTCCTCTTCTCCAATGGGGGTTTCCAGTGAAATAGGCTCTTTTGCAATCTTCAACACCTTTCTTACTTTGTCAACAGGAAGTTCCATTTTTTCTGCGATCTCTTCCGGCAGAGGTTCTCTTCCGATCTCCTGTACAAGGTATCTGGAAGTCCTTATTAATTTATTTATGGTTTCAATCATATGTACGGGAATCCGGATAGTTCTTGCCTGATCTGCAATTGCCCTTGTTATGGCCTGCCGTACCCACCATGTCGCATAGGTGCTGAATTTATAACCGCGCTGATACTCGAACTTGTCTACCGCTTTCATTAAGCCGATATTACCCTCCTGGATCAGATCCGCAAGGTTTAATCCTCTGTTGGTGTATTTCTTTGCTATACTGACAACGAGCCTCAAATTTGCAAGGATAAGCTTTTCCTTTGCCCTCTTTGTTTCTTCTTCTCCCAGAAGCACTTCGTTCAACGTTCTCCTGAGCACAGAGCTGTCTGTCTCGGCTTCTGTCTCCACAGTCTTGATTTGATTCAGCGCATTTTTGATTCTGCGCACGATTATTTTAAATTTATCATAATCCAGTTTATGCTTTTTAGCTATTCTCTTCGCTTCTCCTGCGGACCTGTTCATTGCCGGCAAATGAGCCCTCAATACATCAATCGGGATGTTGCTCTCATGAGCGCAATTCCTTAATTCCGCTTCCGAAGAATCAAGCCTGTCGACAAGGACACGGAGTTTTCCGGTTATCTGCATGATGAATTTCTCATTCGGAGAAAGTCCTATAAGAAGACTGGCAATCTTTTCATTGTATTTGGTTATTTGTTCCTTTGCATGCTTTGCATTTTTATTCTTTCTCAGGATTGCCCTGTATACCTTTCTCTCCTCTTCCAGATTTACCATCTTTTTTGTAATGGATAATGTTTTCTGAATAGTCTCTTCTTCCTCTTCAGGCGTATAATCTTCCTCCATCTCACGTATGATATCTTTTATTTTTATGGCATTATTGGAGAGCTTGTCTCCCGTGTCTTTTATCTCTTTCATGGTTACGGGAGACGAGAGCAAAGCATTGAAAACCTTGTTCCTGCCTTCCTCTATGGCCTTGGCTATTCCCACCTCCCATTCGCGGGTTAAAAGCGGCATACTGCCCATTTCTCTGAGATAGAGCTTTATTGGATCATTCAGCTTCTCGTACGACTTCGTTTCTTCTTCTTCCTCCTCCTGGACCTGAAAATTTTGCACCTTGATGCTTTTGGTGGAGTCAACCACCTCAATATCAAGCTCTCCGAACATATTCATTACTTCATCGATCTGATCCGGGGATATAATCTCGGCAGGAAGAAGGTTGTTGACCTCTTCAAATGTTAAAAACCCTTTACCCTTACCCAGAGTAATGAGCTTTTCTACACTATCATTCAGCTTGTTGTCTGCTATTTTGACACTTTTTTTATGAACGCCGGGCTTGCGTTTCACGTGCATTTGCTTTTTTTTCTTCTTCTTTTGGTGTGGCATATATTATTGTTTATGAAAAACTGCAATCTCCTTTTTTCTCTTTAATAAAGTATCCGCTGTTTCCATATTACCTGAAGCCCTTGTTTTCGCAATCTCCTTTGATAGTCTTTTCTGCTCGGTAACATAGTATGATTTCTTTATCTTGTTGACGGCATATTCATACAAAACATTGATGTCTTCACCGCTCAGATCATTCAACATAGCTGCGGAGATGATAGCCTTTTGTTTTTCGTCAGTTACCTGCTGAAATATAAAACTCTTTATATCTTTTACTCCACTGTCAAATAAATCCTTCATGCGTCTTAATACTGCAGTAATATCTTTGTTGGTAAAAAAATCAACTATACGGTCATCTAATAGAATATGCACTTTTTCGGGATGGTCAATAATTATCGTCAAAATGGTCAATTCGACCTTTTCGATATCTTTGTTAACGACCGGAGCAGAAACAGGCTTTTGGCCATAGGGCTTCCTTTCTTCCGCATAAAAAGAATTTTTTATGGATGACTCGGAAATTCCGGACAATTCCGCAAGCCTCTTTATATATAATTCCTGTTTGATGGGGGAACTCTGAATTTTCCTGAGTAACACGATGATATTGTTTATCGCTTTTAACCTGCCGGTAATACCCTCCGGGGAGTTCTTTAATGCTTTTTTGACATAATAGTCGAATAAAGATTCGGCACTACCGATAAGCTTATTCATTGCATCGCTGCCGTATTTGATAACAAAGGTGTCGGGATCATAACCATGGGGTAGTACGGCAAATTTGCCCTCTATATCGGAATCTATCATAACTTCGAGCGTTCTTACGGCTGCCTTTTCTCCGGCTTCATCTCCATCAAACAAAAAGACCGCTTCCCGCGCAAATCTTGCCACGGTATTTACATGGTATAAGCTAACGGCAGTGCCGGTTGTGGCTACCGTGTTTTTAAAGCCATACTGATGCATGATCAGAACATCCGTATACCCTTCTACAAATATGGCATAGCCCATCTTGTTTATGTGTGGTTTCGCTATGTCGATTCCATAGAGGGACATCCCCTTTTTGTAGATGTCCGAATCCGGGGAATTCAAATATTTGGGATCTTCACCTTCGAACTTCCTCCCGCCGTAAGCGATGATTCTGCCCCTGTAATCCTTGATCGGAAACATGATCCTGCCCCTGAACCGGTCAAAAAAATCATTATCTTTTTGTTTCTTAACGATGATACCGATATCAAGGGCCATAGGGAACGGTACGTTGTGTGTCTTCAGAAATGATACGGCAGTGTCCCATTTGTTAGGGGCATAACCTATCACATAATCATTTATGGTCTTCGTGCTTAAACCCCTCTCTACGGTGAGATATTTAAAAGCTTTTTTGCCGGACGAGTCGGAAAACAGAAGGTTATGATAATAATTGGCAAGCTGTTCGTTGATTGAATAGTAATTGTTCCTGTTTGTATCGGAATCCTTTTCCTCGAGTTGTACCCCGGCTATGTTTGCAAGGTATCGTACGGTATCGTTAAACCCTTCGTTTTTGATCCGTGTGAGAAAGCTTATAACGTCACCGCCTGCTCCGCACCCAAAGCAATGAAAAACACCTTTCTTCTCATTCACGGTAAAAGAAGGTGTTTTTTCATTGTGAAAGGGACACAAACCTACAAAGTTATCGCCGGTTTTTTTTAAATTTACATAGCCGGCTATTATATCAACTATGTTTATCCGTTCTTTTATTTCTTTAACTTGATTTTCCCAGGTGTATCCCATTATCGTATCCTGTCAATACGGGAATTACAGATAGGATAATTTTTTTAATTTTTTGTACACGCGCTTTTTGGCTGCGATTTCTTTTCTTTTTCTTTCTACGCTGGGTTTTTCATAGTATTCCCGCTTTCTGAGTTCGGTCTGAATACCGGCTCTTTCAACGAGTTTCTTGAACCTTCTTAAGGCCTGTTCAAAATTTTCTCCGTCTCTCACGATTACGCTTGTCATTAATATCCTTCCCTCCTTTCTTTTGTGGAATCAAAAATTAAGTATATACTTAATAAGTGGTTAGTCAACAGTTACTGTATTTCCGGATTTTTGCCGGTTAACCCGAAAAATGCAATAGGGAAATTTGTTTATTCGCTCACCTCTGCGATCCACCTTCTTAACGATTGAAACAGTTGAAACGGTTCAAACGGTTTAAACCGCTCAACGTCCTCTGTTTGTGGGTTAATTGTTGCGGGATTCCCGCTTTCGTGGATTTGAGAGTTTCATTATGACAACCCATCCCAGGAGCAGCAACAGGAAAGGGAACATGTCCCCTGCGTTGAACCTTCCGCTGGATTGTGCGCACATGCATCCCGAAGAGGACGATTTAGAGGTTTTTAAGCTGTTAGCTCCGCCGTTTGACGGATAAACAGATGTATTACCATACGGATCGGCAGAAATGACCTGATAGGCATAATTTGTGTTCGAGTTTAAACCGTTCAGATTGACGATGTGCTCCTCGGTCATGGTCGTTGTACCGGTAAAGACTGTTGTACCCGTAGGACGTGATGCTATCCAGTACTTGACATAGCTTGTACTGAGCCTGTCCGTGGTCCAGCTGATCTCTGCATTCGATGTACCTATCTTTGCTGTGTTTACACCGGAGATGACAGGGCCTGTTGCAGTAGTTATGGTTGTTGCCGTTACCGCGTTGACAAGGTTAAGGGCATCAAGCTTGCCGTACCCCCAGTTGTTATTTGGGAACAAGGTTGTGTAGGTATCATGGGTAGCCGATGTTTCAAGCAGATTTATGGTATCCGTAATATCGAGCCCGTTATCCCTGTCGAACAGCAGTGCGACAGCGCCGGTTACATGCGGGCAGGCCATGCTTGTGCCGAGATCTGCAAGATGTTTGCCATCAGGCGTAGTTTGAGATGTCGGGAAAGATGCCTGCGTCGATAAAGCGGATACGATAACCTCTCCCGGTGCAGTTATATTCGGTTTTTGACCTGTCGCAGCCGGGTCCGGGGTCGGTCCGTTGCTGGAGAAAAACGACAGGCTGCCTATAGGCGGCTCATAGCAATGAGCACCTCCATCCAAAGAAATGCAAGCCGGCTGGGTTAGAGATGCTTCCGTAGGCCACTCATTTCTCGTGACAAAGGATCCCACAGCAATGGCATCCTTTGCGGTTGCAGGGAAAGACACGGTATCCGAGGTATCTCCATAAACAAGGGTAGAAGGCCCGCCTCCTGAAGGAGGGATAGTTATATACGTATCAAACAGGGCATTTTCAGAATCAAACCAGGCATTCAAAGGCTGAGCAAATGCACTGTTGTTTTGAATAAAAATGGCATATCTATAAGCAGACATAGAGTTTGTAAGGTTTATACTTGAACTTCCATTGTCCGAAATTTGAAGAACAATCTCATTTTGTACTTGTGAGCCGTTTGCTGCCGAAGCCCCGGCTATTACTGCTGAGCCGTAAGAAGATAATG
>VFSW01007156.1_pt1 | contig 16250 bp, 13 predicted proteins | sample 5358111 | NCBI WGS metagenome assembly VFSW01 (sample SAMN11554181, study PRJNA540505) | mine drainage metagenome | isolation source: sediment from site ElyBrook_90M | place: USA: Ely Copper Mine, Vershire, VT | collected 2017 | reverse complement strand
CCACCGCTTAACGGCGTTTACTTTATGGGCGCTGAAGGGGGGGTAGGCAGGCGCGTGGCGGTGATCCTGGGGGTCAGCGATGGGATCATCGTAGACGTAGGCGGGGGAGTGTAGGTGAAAGTAAGCGAAGGATAAGGTGAAGGGGTTACGGATGGAGTAAACGTATCGCTCGGAAAAGCCGTGGTCGTCTTCGTGCGGGTGGGGGCGGGAGTCGAAGATGGAATCTTGGTGCGCGAAGGGGTGAGGGTAATGGTTGCAGTAGACGCCTCCCCGGTAACGTTGAAGCGGCCCGAGGAGATCCATTCTAAGCCGACAAAGATTTGCACCTCGTATTCTCCCGGCAGCCATTGGTCCGAAGAAGGGTTACATTCGGTGTACCCATAGCCGCCCGTGCTGCCATCCCAGGGCTTGGTTTCAGAACAAATAATGATATGGTCACTCAGGCGATACCACAACGCAGACCACTGCGCGCCAGTATTCATCTTGTCATAACTGAAGGTGCCGTATAATTTGCCAACCGGGTTGGCAAACGTATCGGTGGGATCGACCGGCAGGTTCTTCTCGATTTTTTGGGTGAATTGCAGGGGACTGAAGAGAACCGCCGCGTTAGGCGTTACCACGCTGGTGAACTGCACCTCTATATCCGGAGGGATTTGCGGAGTGGAAGATTCAGCAGGCGTGAACGTGACGGTTGGGGTGTCCGAAATGGTTGGCGTCAGTGTTATCGTCGGGGTCAGGGTGATCGTAGGAGTCAGCGTGATGGTGGGAGATGGCGGAAAGACGCGGTAGATAGCCGGTTCAGCGTAGCTTTGCAGCGAAAAAGCAAGCGCTCCCAGAAAAACGCCAATCAGCACCAGGCGCCAGCCGCGCAACATCGCATCCCGACGCTTACGGAAGAACTTGAGTTTTCGCCCAGACCCAATCGCGCGAATGCCCAGAATAGAACTCAAAACAAAACCCGCAGCAGCCAGGAAAAAAGCTACTTGAACAGCCGTAGAAATATCTAAATTCATCTCAATGTCGTAATTTATGGAATCGCTATTCTAGCAAATTATAGCACGTCTTAAAATCGTTGCGCATTCTATTTAAGTCGAGTAGAATCATGCAGAAGCGATTGCGCAAATTTTAACAATGACCCTCACAGTTGGGACTCTCCTCAATAACAGATATCGAATCGTCGCCATCCTCGGACAAGGAGGTATGGGGTCGGTTTATCGCGCCTTTGACGAAAATTTGCAGGTAGATGTGGCCGTCAAAGAAAACCTGTTCTTGACGGATGAATACGCCAAGCAGTTTCAACTGGAAGCCAGCATTCTGGCAGGGTTAAGACAACCCAATTTACCCCGCGTCGGGGACCACTTTATCATGCCAGGCCAGGGCCAATACCTGGTAATGGATTACATCGATGGCGAAGACTTACGCCAGCGCATTGAACGTTTGAATTGCCTTCCCGAGCGAGAGGTGGTGCTGATCGGCGCTGTGATCTGCGATGCTCTCACATATTTGCACACCCGCCCGATGGCAGTTATTCACAGGGATATAAAACCCGGCAACCTGAAAATTACCCCCGAAGGAGAAATTTACCTGGTTGACTTTGGGTTGGCCAAAGTAATGCAGGACAGCCAGGCGACAACCACCGGGGCGCGCGCCATGACCCCGGGGTATTCGCCCCCTGAACAATATGGCATTGCTCGCACCGACACCCGCTCAGATATTTATTCACTGGGAGCCACTTTATACGCTGCCCTGACCGGCATTATTCCGGAAGATGGCCTGGCGCGGGCTACCGGCAAGGCGCAATTAACTCCGCCAAACCAACTCCAACCCAAAATCAGCCGGCGCATCTCGGCCGTGATCGAAAAAGCCCTGGCGGTGGAACAATGCGATCGATACCAGACCGCTGAAGAGTTCAAGCAGGCCCTGCTCCAGGCTGCGGAAATTAGCAACCTTCCTCAAGGAAAAATCCTCATTTCGCCGCCTCCTTCAGTACCAATCCCTGGAACATCCGAGATAAGCAATCCTTTACCGGAAATCATGGGAGACAATCACAATCATGCCCTGCCGGCTGCCAACCATAGTGAACCAGTTTTACCAGGTCCCGAAAAGAATTCCTGGTGGTGGGTAGCCGTTATGGTATTAATCGTCATGGCAATCGGGGCGCTGCTCCTTTTAGGGACAGCAAAGAAGTGGAACACTACCGCAATGCTCCCCGAATTTCTCTCCAACCTTTTATCTCAAAACTCAACGCCGACAGACCACCCGACCGTGACGGTGAAACCTACCAAACAACCAACGGCAGACAGTCCAGGCCAACCTGCCCTGGTTACAAACAACACCAGCACTCCCACGATCACCCTATCATTCACGCCCAGCCTTTCACCGACGCCGTCGTTTACCTTCACACCCACGCAGACGCCCCCGCCATCCGAAACCCCCACCCCAGTTGCAACCTCCTTAGGAGGAGGTATGGGTGAAATTGCTTACGCATCGAAACAGGATGGCTCGATGCAGATCTGGTTGATGGACGCAAATGGCAATCAGCTAGGCAAAATCACCAATATTGAAGGCGGCGCCTGCCAACCCAGCTGGTCGCCGGATGGGAATCAATTGGCTTTTACCTCTCCGTGCGATGGGCGGCATGAACAATATCCGGGGTCACAAATTTATATTATCAATGCCGATGGGTCTAACTCACACCTGCTTCCCGTTCCGAGCGACCCCCAGGGGGATTTCGAACCTGCCTGGTCACCCGATGGGAAAACGATCGCGTTTACATCGCTGCGCGGCGGCGCTTCGCATATCTACCTGTTCGACCTGGCCAACAATGTTTTGACCCAGGTCACCAATAGTCGTTACATCGATCGCCAACCTTTCTGGGATCCGGATGGGACCCACCTGGCTTTCATCCGATTGTTCCTTTACAACCAGGTCTGGTGGGTAGACGTGACCGATCTTTCCCATTTGACCGAAGAGCAATTCAGCCCGTATAACAATATCAGCATTTACTGGCCGGCCTGGTCACCAACCGGAAAGATAGTGCTATACAGCCAGTTACATCCGGGGGCCAATCCTATCCTGATGAGTTTGATCGTGTCGAACCGCGTATACGGCACCGAGAGGCGCATTCGCCCGGGTGGGTCGGATATGTCTTACCCAATTGCAGAAGTCAATATTTCTCCAGACGGTACACAGTTAGCCTTCGAAAGCTGGCCGGATGGATTGAACCACGATATCTATATGATGGATATTATAGGCGGGAACCTTCGCAGACTCACTACGGACCCGGGGCCTGATATCAATCCAGCCTGGAGGCCAGGCGCCATTAAACCCTGATTGTTTGCCTGGGAGGGGATGCAGATGACACTTGAGCTGCGCAGTTTGCTTCACAACCGGTATCGCATCGAACAAGTCATAGCTCAAGGCGGCATGGGAGCAATCTATCGCGCCACGGACGAAAGCCTGGGGGTGGAAGTAGCCGTCAAGGAAAACCTTTTCACCACCGAAGATTCGACCCGCCAATTCCGACGTGAAGCGACCATCCTGGCCGGCCTGCGCCACTCAAACCTGCCACGCGTGACCGACCATTTTGTCATCCCGGGCCAGGGCCAATACCTGGTCATGGATTATATCGAAGGTGAAGACCTGCGGCAGATCATTACCAGGGACGGCAAAATTCCTGAATCCGAAGTGGTTTTTATCGGTTCGGTGATTTGCGACGCGCTGGCGTACCTGCACTCAAGGCCTTCACCCATCATCCACCGGGATATAAAGCCGGGAAATATCAAGGTAACCCCAACCAGGCAAATCTACCTGGTCGATTTTGGCCTCGCCAAGGAAGCGCAGGCGGGGCAAGCTACCACCATCGGCGCCCAGGCGCTTACGCCCGGGTATGCCCCGCCGGAACAGTACGGCCAGGGAACCAACCCGGTTTCAGACCTGTATTCGTTAGCAGCTACCCTGTACGCCACTTTGACCGGGCAAATTCCCGAAGATGGCCTGGCACGGGCGATGGGCAGCGCAACCCTGACCCCAATCCGTAAACACAACCCGGCTGTATCGGAACGAGTGACTGCGGTGATTGAAAAAGCCATGTCGGTGGATATTGCCCAGCGGTATCAGTCCGCCGAGGAATTCAAGCAGGCGCTGCTGAGTTCTAACACGGCCGCTCTGCAACGCAGCACCCAGATGAATCAAAAGCAATCGGCTGTAAATCCACCACAGGCTCAAGCGCCTACTTTGCAGCGAGGAAAAGGTGGATCAAATGGCTTGCATGGCACCATAATCCGGCAATCTGCGCCTCCAGCCGCCAAACCAACGCTACCGATCGTTCCTATCCTCATCGGCGGGTTCATTTTATTGGGGATCATCGTCGCCGCGGCGCTGGCGGTTTTTGGGGGAAAATACCTGTTCGGGAACAACTCAACCCCGACTGCCGTTCAAAAACCCCCAACCCAGATGGCGGTCATCCCCCCCACCAGCACCGCTACTACGGCTCCTACCAACACGAGCGCGCCAACCAAAACTGAAATCCCAGCGTCCACTACCATCCCGGTGGTGGAGGTCACTCTGGCTCCCAGCGCCACATTTACGCCTGCTGCTACGCCCCAGGGAGGAGGAGCAGGGCAAATTGCTTTTGTTTCCACCCGGGCTGGCCTGCCCCAGATCTGGCTTATGGATATCACCGGGGAGGGTTTGATGCAGGTTACCAAAGTACAGGATGGCGCCTGTCAGCCGGCATGGTCTCCCGACGGTAAAAGACTGGTTTACGTTTCACCCTGCAAGGGAAAACAGGATTCCTACAAAAATTCCGGCCTGTTTATCATCAATGCGGATGGCACCGGCCTGGTTATCCTACCCTCGCCCCCCGCCGGAGATTACGACCCGGCCTGGTCGCCGGACGGCGACCGCATCGCCTTCACCTCGCTGCGCCAGGATATCCCGCATATTTTTGTCTACAATCTCAAAGACCATTCGACCATCCGCCTATCCAGCCAATCGACCTACGACAATCACGCGGCCTGGTCTCCGGATGGTAAAACGATTGCCTTTGAAACTACCCGGCAGGGGCAACCGCAGATTTGGACGATCAGCTCAACCGATTCGACCGGGAAAACCGCCAGGGAGTTCAGCCGGTTGACGGATGGTTCTACTTATTCCCCGGATTGGTCGCGTCCAGATGGGACGCGGATTATTTACAGTGAAGGTTCCGGACCGTGGCTGGCCTCACGCGATTATCCCCCTTCGATCAATTCACAGGTAAAAATCGCCGATCAAACTTTCCCGGTTTATACGCCCAGGTATTCTCCAGATGGGATGTGGATCGTGTTTGAGGGGACGAAGGCCGGTAACCACGAAATTTTCATGATGGCCCAAAATGGCAGCCAGTTGACCCAACTGACCAACGACCAGGGGTTCGACTTCCAGGCGGCGTGGCGGCCTAGCAGCACACCTTAAAACATTCAGGCAAGAAGAATTTACAGGGATGAAGGGGCTGAAGGGGATAAAGAAAATAGGAAAAAGAAACCTTTTATCAATCTTCCTGGTGACTCTAGTAATACTAGCAGTAGGATTTAGCCTGATAATCATTCTTCATTTGGTGAGGAGTTCACCAATATTTTCAAGGTTTCTATTTTTGCCAGCGCCAGGTCCATATCCTGGAATAGAGGTAAAACCAGAATATTCCAGTTCAGATTGCAATGTTGTGAGAGAGGATTCTAAGACTTTTACGTATGATATAGCCCTCTCTCAAGTAAAATTACAAACATATTACGATATACAAATGGCGAAATTCTGTACGGAAAAATGGCCCTGGGTAGATTTAATGCATAGCAAAGCGGGCGGTTGCGATATGAATAATCATCAATCCTTCCGCGTTAATTTATTTACCCAAACTCTGCAAAAAGTCCGAGTAATCCAAACACAGTCCATTTATGTTAGAGTTAGCGACTCCCCCGACGGTTGTACGGATTAATATAAAGTCGTTGCATCTCGCACCGCAATTATGAAATAATCGACGGCAATGTTTCTGATTTCGGATTGGAAGTATGCAAAATAAATATTTTTCACAACTTCTGCGGGGTACCTTTGAGAATCCTAAAGGTAGGGGTCTTCCCTCCAAGCCGCCTGCGGGACGCAGGCTTGAAGGTTGAAAGCGAGAATTAAGAAAAATGTGAAACCTTATAAGGTTGGGATTACCCAAGTAAATTTGCTTGATAATTTTCCGCAAATAACGCCGGGGCGCCGCCGGTGTGCCAGAAGAGAACCGTGTCACGCGGTTTAAAAAAACCGCGGCGGATCAGGTCGATCATGCCGGCAGCGGCGCGGCCGGTGTAGACCGGGTCCAGCAACAGGCCTTCCTGGCGGGCGAAGGCCTGGATGGCTTCCTTTTCCGGCGCGCCCATCACACCGTAGCCTTCACCCAGGTAATCGTCATTGACCAGAATATCGGCGGGCTTGAATTCCACGCGCTGGCCGGCCAGGTCGGACGCCTCGGTTGCCAGGTGAGAGACGATTTCCTGTAAGTCAGTGTCTTTTGCGTCAATACTGATCCCCAGGATACGGCCTTTCCAGCCGGCGCGGCGCGCCCCTAAAACAAGGCCGGCCTGCGTGCCGCCCGAGGATGAAGCCACCACGATCCAATCTGGCTGCACCTGCTGGGTGAGCAGCTCCTCAAAGGCAAACATGTAACCCAAGGCGCCCAGGGGGTTGGAGGCGCCCAAAGGGATCAAATAGGGACGGCGCCCGGATTCCCAGGCGTGGTCGAAAGTCTGCCGCAAGACCGTCTCACGGTTCTGACGATCCGTCCAAACGATTTCGGCGCCCAGCATTTCATCGATCAGCAAATTACCGGATGGCGATTGGGATGGGTCACCCGACAGCACGAGAATGCAATGCATGCCGTAATGAGCCGCCAGGGCAGCCGTTTGCCGGCAGTGGTTCGACTGCGCCGCGCCAACGGTTACCAGCGTGCGCGCCCCATTGGCCTGCGCTTCGGCCAGCAACAGTTCGAGCTTGCGCACCTTATTCCCGCCAAAGGCAATCCCGGTCAGATCGTCGCGTTTCACCCACAGGCGCGGGCCGCCCAGGTAAGCGCTCAAACGCGGCAGGCTCTCAACCGGCGTAGGCAGGATAGCAATACGGATGCGTGGAATCATAAAGACACCTCCTGTTGGGTACGCGCCTTACCCCGCCGGCGCAGGATATCCAGCAGCCTCGGCAGGAGGCGCGTATAAAGCGGGTAAAGCCAGGTCCGGGCGGGGAAATCCCAGGCGCCGAGGGTGCGCGCTACCTCTCCTCCCAACCCTTCCTTGAAACGAAAGACTCCCCACATCGAATCTGTTTCGGCAAATTCATCGGGGGCGCCCCATAGATCATAAGTAGTACAGCCGAGTTCCTTTCCCCGGCGCATAGCCGCCCACTGCAACAAATAGTTCGGCATGGTTTCCCGGTGGGCCTGGCGCGACATACCATACAGATACCAGGCTTTCCCGGCGAAATGGAAAAGAAACAGGCCGGCGATTGGCTCACCTTCCACTTCCGCGATCAATGCATCGGCCATGCCCTGCTGCATAAAAGTTTGCCAGACCTGCTGGTAATAGGCTTCAGGACGGATCACGAACCCATCTCTCACCGAAGTTTCCGCATACATGCGATACAGGCCGGATAAATCCGCTTGAGTTCCCAGCCTTATTTTGACACCCTTGCGCTCCGCCAGGCGCAGGTTGTAGCGCGTTTTTTGCTTCATGCGGCCCAGCAGTTCGTCTTCTGAACAGGCCAGATTGAGCAAAACTGTATTTTTAAACTGGATTTGCTCGCTCGAAAAAAGCCAGCCGCGCCTGGACAGCTGTGTGACAACCGCCTGCCCAATTTCGTTAGCCTGTTCGCCAGGGTCGCCGGGAATGCCACTGGCAATGACAATATCAGGATCCATTTTTATAAAGATAGCCCCACGTTTGCGCGCCAGGAGCTGCAAGTCATCCAGGACGCGCTCCCGCCAGGGCTGATCGCTCCAGTCGAGAACGGGACCGCGCGGCACGTATAATACCCTCAAACGGGCGGCTAACCCACCCAGCGAAATGGTACGTTGCAAAACCATCGCGGCGGCCTTGACGGCGCCATGCGGGTCCTGCCATACCTGGGGCAGCATTTGCCAGCCATACGCTTCTTTTAACTTGCCCCATTCCCAGGTCTGCAGGATGTGGGCGCCGGGCAGCCGGGCAATTTGCGAATTCCAGGTGTGTGCATCCATCGCTCAACCACCCGGATTTCTATTTTTCATACGCCATTGGTACAGGCGATAAAGGAGTGGGTTATACACCCTCTGCCATGCCCCGGCAGAGCGATCCAACCTCCCGCCAAAACCGCGTTTGAAGCGGTAGACACCCCATAGGCCATCCGAACGATCGGTAAAATGGGCTTCCAGGACGGCCTCATCCTCGTCGGGTATACCCCACAGGTCGTATTCACGGCAGCCATGCCGGCGCGCCCAACGCATGGCCTCCCATTGCAGCAAATAAGCCGGCATGCGGTTACGTTCTTCGTCGCTGGAAGCGCCGTAGAAATACCAGGCGCGGGCGCCCCGGTAAAACACCATCAGCCCCGCCAGGGGCCGGCCTTCGTATTCGGCGACGAGCATGGCGCAGCGCTCGTGCGGGCTGAATAAATCAAATACACGCTGGTAGTATTCCGGGCTGTGAACCTCGAACCCATCGCGTGCCCCGGTGACTTTCATCAGCGTGTTAAATCCAAGCAGGTCGTTCACCTGTCTCACCACCACATCCTTGCGCTCGGCCAGGTGAATGTTATAGCGCGTCTTCTGTTTCATACGCTCCAACACCTGTTCATCGGTCCCTGAAAGGTCGACCAGTACGGTGCGGCGCGGCTGGATGGGTGGAGCTGCCTGCCCAAATTTCAGCATGGCAGCCTGAAGATCATTATCGAGCGGCTCGGAGGCATCCGGCTCTACCAGAAGAAAAACGGCCCGGTGTTGGCGGCAAACCCTGTCCAGTTCAGGCCACAAACTTTCCCACGCCTGACAATCACCCACCGGCCCTTTGGGCACGTAAGCCACGCTGAAGCCAAGCGGCAAACGCCGGAAGAGCACCTGCGCGCCGGATTGACCAAACTGGATGCGCACCGGCGTCCAATCGAAGGCAGATTTTAACTCGCCCCAGGCGCCGGATTGTAGAAGATGCGCCTCAGGATAGCCGGTCAAAAACGAATCCCACTCGGAAGATGACAGAACTGGCATTAATCGATGGAGGTCATTTCTGGGAGCGGCAGCGTGCGCACCTTGGCCCCCGGGATCAGCTCATCCAACAGGTTAAGGACTGCCTGGCCATCGCCCTCATGGGAAAGGTGAACCAATTCGTCCACGGATTTATACAAGGCGTCTCCGTGCAGCGCTTCCGTACATTCCACCCGATAGATCTCAGGATGGCTGGTCGGACGGAAACAGGTATCATTTTCCCACAAGTCTTCACTCAATTTTTCACCCGACCGGACCCCGGAAAAGACGATTTCTATGTCCTTCCCCGGCTCCAGTCCGGAAAGCCGGATCAAGTCTTCAGCCAGGTCGAGGATGCGGATCTGTTGTCCCATATTCAAGACAAAGGTTTCACCATCTTCTCCCATACTGGCAGCCTGTAAAACGAGGTGAACTGCTTCCGGAATGGTCATAAAATAGCGTTTCATATCCGGGTGAGTGACCGTAACCGGACCACCCCGGGCGATCTGGCGTTTGAACAGCGGCACAACGCTGCCCCGGCTGCCAAGCACGTTGCCGAAACGCACCACACAATATGGCCTGCCTGAGCGGCCGGCGGCATTCAATACGATCATTTCAGCCATGCGCTTGGTAGCACCCATTACGTTGGCCGGACGGATGGCTTTATCAGTTGAGATCATTACCAACCGTTCTACGTCCCAGGCCAGGGCAGTCTCTACCAGGTTACGCGTGCCGAGGATATTATTGGTGACTGCATCTTCGATATTGACTTCCATCAAAGGTACGTGTTTGTGCGCCGCAGCGTGGAAAACCACCTGGGGATGGTAGCGAGAAAAGATTGCTTGCAGGCGGGGCAGATCGCGCACGTCGGCAATCACGGGCCGGATAGCCAGGGAGGGGAACGACTCGTGCAGTTCGATCAAAGCCTCAAAGATGCTGTTCTCGCCATGCCCAAGCAGAATCAATTCCGAAGGGCCCCAACGGGCAATCTGGCGGCACAACTCACGGCCAATCGAACCACCTGCGCCGGTAACCAGGATCGACCGCCCGCCCAACTCTTTGCCGATGCGGTCTTCCTGGATGCGCGCCGGTTCACGCCGCAGCAAGTCGGTAATATCCACTTCGCGTAAACGGCTGACGCTGACCTTTCCGCCCAGCAACTCATAAATGCCCGGCATGGTACGGAAAGGCACGCTTTTCAGGCGGCACACATCCGCCACCAGGCGGACCACACGCCCTGGAGCGGTGGGGATAGCAATCACCACCTCATCCACCTGGTAGCTATCCAAAACCTGAGCCAGGTCAGTCAGGGTGCCGACCACCGGCACGCCGTAAATCTGCTGTTTTTGCTTGGCCGGATTGTCGTCTAAAAAACCTACCGGAATGACGTTTAGCTGGGGATTCTTTTGCAGCTCACGGACTACCAGGGCGCCGGCATCTCCGGCGCCAATAATCAAGGCTTTCTTGGCGCCGCTCCCCGGCGACTGCTGGCCCTGTGAAAAATTACGGTTTTCAGCCAACAGCCGGAAGGCAAAGCGAATCCCACCTACAAAAAGGATAGATACCAACCAATCGATGACCAGGACCGAACGTGGAAACCCATAAAAGGCTCCCAGGGTGAAGAGACTGAGCATGACTGTCGAAAGCAGGATGGATGCAGCAGATACTGCAGTAACGATCAAGCGCATCTCCTGCATGCTGGCATAGATCCACATACGCCGGTAGAGGCCGAAGAAATGATATATCAAAGGTTTGATGATCAACGCCGCGCCCAGCATCCAATAAGCTGAGGGCAGGTAGAAGAAATACGCCGCTCCCATTTCCAGGCGCAAAGCGTAACTGCCCAAAACAGCAATGATCACCAGAAAAACATCAGCAAACAGAATGTAGCGATTGCGAAGTTGTGGTTTCGCGCGCATATTATTGCCCTCTCAGCCCTACTACTTCTCCGACGGTCCGGATCAGGATCAAGAAATCCAGGAACAGGTTACGATGCTTGATATAGTATAGATCGTATTCAAGCTTGATGGTTGTATCTTCAACCGTAGCGGCATAGCCGAAATTCACCTGCGCCCAGCCGGTCAAACCGGGCTTTGCCAGCAGGCGTGCCCGGTAGAAAGGCACCTTATTCTGCAATTCCTCTACCAATTCGGTCCGTTCGGCGCGTGGACCGACCAGGCTCATATCCCCGCGCAGCACATTGAAGAATTGGGGCACTTCATCCAGGTGGCTTTTACGCAGGTAATGCCCCACGCGGGTAATGCGCTCGTCGTTCTGCGTCGCCGGGTGAGCTACGCCGTCCTTTTCAGCATCCTGGATCATGGTGCGGAATTTCATAATTTTGTAAATCCGCCCATTCTTCCCCAGGCGAATCTGTGAATACATAATCGGGCGCCCGGTATCGAGCAGAATCGCCAGAGAAATGATCGGGAATAAGATCGCGCAGACCAGCGACCCTACCAGTCCACCCAGTATATCAATAGCTCGCTTGGCCACCCCGTAAGACCCATCGGTGCGCGCCTGGTCGACGAAGGAACGCACCAACCAATCCGATTGGAGCAGCAAAATCGGCACGCGTCCCAGTAAATCTTCGTAGACGATCGGCATGGTAGTCACTTCTACTCCCATTTCCGCCGCTTTTTGAATCGCCTGGAACATGCCGGGGCTCATCTGCCCTGAAATGGAAAAGATCAAATCCGAAACCGATTCGCGCTGGATAATTTCCAGTAAACGGCTGCTGTCTCCTAAAACCGGGCAGCATTCGATCTGGGTATTGATCTTGGATACATTGTCATCAATAAAACCGACCAGGTGAAACGGACCGGGGCGGATTCCGTTTATTACCCTTGCAAGTGCCGTGCCAGCGCGCCCGGCGCCCACGATTAATACGCGGCGCATAAAAAGCGGCGCCGTAAAAACCTTGATATATAATAACCGCCACAGGATGGTCAGAATCGAGACGACGATGATAAAAGCCAGTACCCCCCGGCGGGGTAATGGGGTTTGGGCGGTGAAATAGAACCCCAAATATAGGATAAAACTGATCACGGCGGCGATACCTACTCCCTGCAATACGTCCCGGCGCCGACTGGCGCGGCGTACATCGTATAGCTCGATAATCAGGAGTATCCACGGCAAGGGGAGGAAATAGAACCATCGCTCAGGCCGCTCTTTCAAGAAGAGCCAGGAAAACCTGAGCCAGTCCTGCTGAGCCCAGAAATATAATGCAAACAGCAAGGCGACAGCCGTTGTCAGCAGGTCTCCCAGGATCAGGATACCCCTCCTTTCGGCTGAGCTAATCCGCCATAGTAGAGGCTTTTGGTTGCTATTATTTATGCTGAACCGATTAATCAATCCAACTCCGTAGGAATCCTGCTCCCCAAGAAAAATGCATGGTAGCAATCGCCATGGGGATACCAACGAGCAGGCGAGGATCTTTTTGTCGATAAGCGACAGGTAAAGAACCTATTACCAATAATGTGAAATAGAGTATCAATATTATAACCAACATCCAGCGGGCTGTGATTAAGAAACTTGAAAGCAGCATAAGCCCTAAACAACCCAGAACAAACAAGGGGGGCAAAGCCTGACGTAAACGCAGGGTTCGCGGATAACGACGCAGCATACGCAGTTTCCAAAATCCATAACGCCAGTACTGCTTCGCCAATGCGCCCAGGCTTGATCGCGCAAAATAGACCGAACGGATGGCCGGGTCAAGCCAAACCACTCCGCCATGCTGGCGAATACGCGTGTTGAATTCGTAATCTTCGTTGGTCAATAAGCTCTCATCATAATTGCCGACCTGGTCGAACAAACTGCGCCGGAAAGCGCCAAACGGCACCGTATCCACCGCCCCGGCCCGGTTGGTGAACCGGTACAGCGCATCACCCACGCCGAAAGGATGGGCGGCGGCGGCGGCAATCGAACGGGCGATAACCCCGGCGCCGGCCGGGTGGATTTCCCAGACACCCCCCACGTTATCCCCCTTGCCTTGCTCCAGATCGGCGATACTGTTTTTTACGTAATCGGGATAAGGCGTACAGTGACCATCCAGGCGAATGATGAATTCACCTTGTGCAGAGGCAAGGGCGGCGTTGACGCCTGCCGGGATAATCCGTTTGGGATTCTCCACTACTCTTACCAGTAAATCGGGGTATTCTCGTTGAAAAATTGCCACCTGCGCACGCGTCTGGTCTGTAGACATGCCATCAGCCAGGATTACCTCAATTTCAGGATGAGGATAAGTTTGATCGTAAATGGATTTTAAAAGAAGCCGGATGGTCGCTTCCTCATTGTAACATGGAACGATTATCGAAACGCGAGGCATGAATATTTCACTCTTTAGCCGGGTTGAGTTATGATTTATTATCTGCCAGAGGTAAGGTTACCGTGAAAGTGCTGCCCTTCCCCAGTGTACTTTCTGCCCAGATCTGCCCACCATGCGCCAATACGATCTGCCGGGCAATCGCCAGGCCAAGCCCGGCGCCACGCCCGCTCCCAACGCTGCTACGGCGGGACCGGTCTGCCTGGTAAAACCGCTCGAAAACTCGCTTCAGATCCTCCGGAGCGATGCCGGCGCCCGTATCCGAAACCCGGATTTGAGCCGAGCCGTTTTTTGTATATAAAGATTGGCTAACCACGCCGCCGGGTGGGGTAAATTTTATCGCATTATCGACCAGGTTGGTGAAAACCTGAGAAAGCCGGTCGGCATCGCCGGTGCAAACCGGCGAACCAACCAGGTTTTCCTGGATGGCGATATTCGCCAGCTGCGCCTGGATAGCAAACCTGCCGGAAACACTGTGTAAAAGCTGGACCAGGTCGACCGGGTCCCTGGCTAAACCGGCGGTTCCGGCTTCTAAGCGGGCCAGGGAGAGCAGATCCATGACCATGCCATGCATCCGCCCGGCTTCGTTATAGATAATGCCGGCGGCCTGGTGCAGCGCCTCCGGCGCTGAAACGGTGCCATCCATGATCGCCTGGGCAAAACCCTGGATCGAAGTGAGAGGGGTCTTCAGTTCGTGGGTCACGTTGGCCAAAAAATCACGCTGGGATTGCTGGCTTTCCTGCACGCGGTCGATCATTTCGTTGAATGCGCCGGCGAGCTGCTTCACCTCTGTAGGGCCTTTAACCGGCATGGGCGTATAACTACCTCTGGCCAGACCGCGGGTTGCCTGTGTCATTTCTCTGAGCGGGTTGGAAATCCAGGCAGCCATACCCAATCCGATGAGGAAGGCTAAAACCAGGGCCACAAGACCGGCGCGGATAAAGGGGGAGATGATGTTATCCCGTAAAATTTGCCGCAAAGCCAGGTGCGGGCGAGGAGCCATCACCATCAGGTCGTACTGCCCATCGGAGATGGTATGGGCCACATAAAACCAGGCCACGTTATTGGCATCCTTGAAGTTCTTGGCAATGGTCAGGTCGGTTTCGGGGGTGAGGTCGGGGATAAATTTTTTGGGCAAGGCGGGGTTCGTTCCGGCGCCGGTATCGAAGCGGACCTTTCCATCCGGGGTCAGCAAGATCAGCCGCACCTGGCGAGCGCTGGCCTGCTGGTTCATGACCTGCTCATATTGCCCAGGAGTAAATTGTAGGACAGTTTCCAGGCGAGCGGTAACGAAAGCATCCGCCAGGCGAACGCGCAAAATGGCCTGGCGGTAAAGGATCGGGCTTTGCTGGAGTGATATCGCCACGCCGGCTGCGACGATGCAGAGGACGATGGCAACCAGCAGGGCGTAGCTAAGCCACAAACGCATCCGCAATGAAGATACCATCAGCCCACCAATTTATACCCGATCCCAGAAATTGTCTCAATGGTCACGCGGCTGCCACCCAGTTTGCGGCGGATTTGGGCGATATGCACGTCCACAGTGCGGGTCTGACCGTAAAAATCAAAGCCCCAGGCCAGGCTCAACAACTGCTCGCGGGTCAACACCAGGCCCCTATGCCGGGCAAGCACCAACAGCACCTCAAATTCCTGGGTGCGCAGGTCGATAATTTTTCCCCCGGACGAGACTTCGCGCCGGGCGGTATCGATGACCAGGTCGCCGATGTGGACAACCTCCGGAGCAGCCGCGTTTGAGCCGCGCGATTCAGTACGGCGCAGAATCGCCTTGACCCGCGCGACTAACTCGCGCGGGTTGAACGGCTTGGTCATGTAATCATCGGCGCCTAATTCCAGGCCGAGGATTTTATCGATATCCTCGTCTCGGGCGGTCAGCATCAAGACAGGCACATTGTTGTGGTCGGAGCGCAGGCGCCGGACGACCTCCATTCCATCCAGGCCGGGTAACATGATATCGAGCACAACCAGCGCGGGATGAAATGTGTCGACAGCTTTCAGAGCATCCAACCCATCGCCGACCGCCTGCACCTGGAATCCGTCACGTTCAAGGTACAAACGCACCAACTGGACGATGTTGGTTTCATCATCGACCAGCAGGATTAAATCAGAATTCATTCTTTCTTATCGCAGCAGCAGTCATCATCGTCCTGGGGGGGAACCAACGCCACACATTCGATTTCCACGATCGCACCGGCCGGCAAAGCGGCGACCTGGAAGGCTGAACGAGCCGGCGGATCAACCGGAAAATAGGAGCCGTAAATGGCATTCATGGCCTGGAAATCTTTGATATCGCGCAAGAAAACTGTGGTCTTGACCACATTGGCCAGGCTGGTCCCGGCGGCTTCCAGGATGGCTTTCATATTTTCCAAGGCCTGGCGAGTCTCAGCTTCCAGTCCGCCTGGCACCATGGCGCCGGTGGCGGGGTCGAAACCGACCTGCCCGGCAGTAAATACCAGGTGTCCAGCCTGTACACCCAGTGAGTAGGGGCCAATGGCTTTCTGCCCGGTTCCGGTATGAACGATTTTTCTTTCAGCACAGCAGCAGCTCATAATTTACCTCTCTGAGATAAGATTTGATTCGATTGTACGCTAATTCTGGTCCTTTGGGAATTGTCATATACACCTGATACAGGGCGATTCGCAAAGTAGGAATTATCCACGAGTAACCAGCGCCAAGGCTTGA
>VFSW01007155.1_pt1 | contig 16250 bp, 20 predicted proteins | sample 5358111 | NCBI WGS metagenome assembly VFSW01 (sample SAMN11554181, study PRJNA540505) | mine drainage metagenome | isolation source: sediment from site ElyBrook_90M | place: USA: Ely Copper Mine, Vershire, VT | collected 2017 | reverse complement strand
ATGTTATAGTTTAAGTTGAAATGTTTACAAAAAGCTTTTGCTAAGGGTTTTTAAAAATAAAAGAAAATTAAAGTTGGTTACATTCCGAAATACGCTTTCACGTTCTTTCTCGTCATGTAGTACACTATTATTATACCGATGACGAATGCCACTATGTTGAGCGTCAGTATAGATAGGATAGATAATACAGATAGTATTACTTCGAGCCACCATGCCCACTTTCTACCTGTCCATAAACCATAGCCCACTACCAAACCGATTATAGCTCCAATTACTCCAACTACCATCAGCAATCCGCCAGCAACCGATGCGTATGCTGAAGATATCGAAGTTAGCAAGACAGGTGCGGCGAAGGCTGCAACCAAAGATATTATTGCTCCGATAAAGCTTAGCAAAGCAAGTATAGTTATCCCAAGGGGCCTATTTCCATTTTTTCCAGCCATTTTATCAAGATTTATTTACCAGTTAAGTCTAAAAGTTGATTGGATACAACATTTGCCAGTCACAACATTTTTATAGGTAGGAAATAAATGGTATTTGTGGTACTTTGATATTCGTAGACGACCTGAAGAATGCGATCGACATAATAATGCATCCGGGAAAGTCAACTTCAAAGAAGATGAAAATAGTAGATTCCTATAAATTATATTACAAGGTATCGCTCATACCCGCAGTTATATTCGTAATACTTGCTGCGCTGGCTTCTTCTGTAATAGGTTCAGCGCTTACGGCTTCAGGGATAAGTGCAGGTGCAGGAACTGCTGCATTGATATTGTTTGGGCTCGTATTTCTTTGGATAATAGAGCCGATCGGCCTGCTTGTAGACGCTGCGATACTGCACCTCTTCGGAAAGTTCCTGCTAAAGACATTCAAGGGGACGTTCGATGACACCTTTGCGGGATTCGTATACGGTCAGCTGCCTTTGATCTCGCTCTTCTGGGTCGCACTCATCTTCCTTTTGGTATCTCCGGTTGTTGCTTTGCTGATATTCATACTGCTTGCTCTATGGAGCATAGTGGTTGCTATAATCGCCCTGGCCAACTTGAACAAGACCAGCAGACTTGTAGTGATAGGGACATTCGTTGTCGAGATTGTAGTAATATTGATAATAGAGTTCCTGCTCTTCTTTATTGGGTTATAGTCGTGTCCTTTGGATAGCGATAAAAATCTGCGGGTGCTATTTATTTTTGGGGGATAGAGATGCCTGGGTATAAAAGCATAGTATTGTCTGGAAGACCAGTCTCTGGAAAAAGTACGCTTGCTCAGAAACTCTCTTCGGAGTATGGATGGGAGATTATATCTATAGGGGGATTGCTGCAAAAAAGATTCTTGGAACAACATCCAAACGGAGGGATTAGGTTTGAGGAGTGGTATAGGGCGCTTCCGCTAGATTATACAAAGGAGATAAATGATGACGTAAAACGGCTCTTTGAGGAAGGCAATTACATTGGAGAGTCCAGGTTTACGTTTTATTTGGATCCTGAAAAGTGCCTGCGCATATATTTGTATGCTCCTTTGCACACGCGTGCGTTTAGGGGGCTTAAGAGGGATGAGTACAAAGACCTTGGGATGCAGGAGCTAAAACGTATTTTGCTCCAAAGGGAGAGAGACGAAATAAGGGTGAGCAAGGGAGCATTTGGGGTGGATTTTAGGGATCCTAAGTATTTTGATGCGAAAATAAGCTCCGAAGACAACACGGTGAATGAAGAGGCTGCGATAATTCGATCACTCATGTGCGCAAAACGTTGACGTAACTTAGAGATTCTTTATAATTCTTGCATTCCATATCCTACCGCTAATGCTTTGGGGGTTATTATGTCAGCCAGAAATCCACTGATAGAACTTGCAGAAAAGCTAAACGGGATAGCAATAATAAGCTCCGAAATATCCCCAAGCGACATAAATGAAGGCGACATAGATTTCATTGTGCTGCATGCAAACGATTATTTCGAAGGCAAGGATGGACTTCGGGTTTTGGACAAAGATGCACTCTCCCAAATAATCAAGACCAGGATGGATGAGAGATCTCCAATGCAAATAGAGGTGCATAGAAGCGCGGGCTTCAAACCCGAGGCTAAGGATGTAGAGCCAAGCTTCAAGGTAAGGAATATGAAGCCAGGGACAACCACCAGCAGCACAGACTCCTTTGTTGAATTCTTCAGGGACAGATTTGAGAGGCAGAAGAGGATGATAGAGTCCAATCCAGGCAGCATGTATGGTATAATAAACAGCATAGATGCGATAAAGCAATACGCTACTGGAAGGGAGGTTGCATTGATAGGCATGGTTAGCGAGAAGGCCATAACCAAGAATGGCCATGTGCTTTTGACCATAGAGGATGAAACGGATACAGCAAAGGTGCTTGTGCCGCTAAGCGAATCTGTTTCTGGAAAGGAGCTCTTTGAGAAGGGAAGAAGGACCATAGTGGAAGACGTGATCGCGGTTAGAGGAAAACTATCTGGCAGTCTCATCATTGCAAACGGACTATCGTATCCGGACATTCCGATAAGGCCCAGGAAGACTACAGAGGAGGATTTCTCAATAGCATTCTTGTCTGACATACATGTTGGCAGCAAACTTTTCTTGGAGAAGAGCTTCACCGAGATGCTAAAGTGGCTAAACAACGGCCTTGATTATAGGAAGGACATACTTGGAAAAATAAAGTACATCATGATAAGCGGGGACCTTGTAGACGGCATAGGAGTCTATCCAAACCAGGATAGGGATCTTGCTGTGCTTGACATATACAAACAGTATGGAATACTATTCGACTTTCTGGAGAGCGTTCCTGATTATATCCATGTCTTTGTATTGCCAGGGAACCATGACGGTGTGCACAGGGCCGAGCCGCAGCCGGAGCTCGGACCGAATTTCATCGGAGATTTTAAGCAAGACAACATACACTTCGTGTCCAATCCAGGGTATGTCACGCTTCATGGAATGAAGATACTCGCATACCATGGCACTTCCTTAGACTCGATAATACACAATGTGCCTGGATGCAACTACAGCAGGCCGGAGCTTGCGATGGTCGAGACATTGAAGCGAAGGCATCTCTCCCCAGTCTATGGGGGGAACAACATCTTGCCGTCAAAGAGGGACTGCATGGTGATCGATGAGGTGCCGGACATACTCCACATGGGCCATGAGCACAGAAACGGTGTCACAGACCACCACGGCACATTGGTGGTTAACAGTGGTACATGGCAGAGCAAGACGGACTACCAGCTAAAGCAGGGGCACATTCCCACTCCATGCGTTGTGCCTATATACGAAACGAAGACCGCGAAGATGACGAGCATAGACTTCAATATGGTGACTTGATGGATACACAAGAATATTTTTCGCTTTTATCTTCTGATTTTGATAAGGCGTATAAGGTAGCTACTTCTGCAAGGGAGATAGGATACGATCCGCAACTCTTCGTTGAATCTACTCCAGCGCAGGGCCTTGCAAGCAGGGTGGAGGGAATCATAGGAGTGAGGGGGATAGCGCAGATAATTGGGAAATACGCGGATTCCAAATCAAGGACAGATATGGTATTTAGCGTCGTAAAGGATATTTGCACAGGGGAGAATTTCAAGGATTACAGCGACATCAAAAAAATAGACCTTTCACTGAGGGTCGGGCTTGCTATGCTTACTGAGGGAGTGCAGGTTGCGCCTACGGAAGGAATCCAGGGAGTTCACAAGTTCAAAAACCCAGACAACACAGAGTATGTGGCAGTTTATTATGCAGGTCCCATAAGGGGCGCGGGAGGGACTGCTGCAGCGATGTCGGTTGCTCTAGTGGATTACGCAAGGAAGCTCTTCAACATAGGAGAGTTCCATCCCTCGGTGGATGAAGTCGACAGATATGTGGAGGAGGCGGAGTTGTACCATGCGAGGGCAGCAAGGCTGCAGTACAAGCCTTCTGATGAGGACATAAGGCAGATTGTCCGGAATTGCCCGGTCTGCATAGACGGGGTTGCAACTGAGGACATAGAGGTAGGGACCCACAGGGACCTAAAGAGGATGGGAGTCGACGGCAGGGAGGTCAGGGTGCCAAACAGGCTTAGGGGAGGTGTCTCGCTTGTAGTATGCGAAGGGATAGCGCAGAAGGCAAAGAAGCTTGTGAAAGAGGTGAAAGTCGGCAAGCTTGACTGGAGCTGGCTAAACAATGTGATAAAGGTGGAGAAGGCCGAGAAGAAGAGCGATGATTCAAAATCCAGTGCGTCGTTTCTTAGCGAATTGGTTGCAGGAAGGCCGATATTCTCGTATCCGAAATTGAACGGATGATTTAGGCTCAGGTATGGAAGGACTAGATTCACGGGAATAGCATCAAAGGGATTCAATCCTGCGACTATGATAATAACTGGCAGCTTCATAGCCGTTGGAACGCAGCTGAAGATTGAGATGCCAGGAAAGGGATGCATAGCCACCCCTACAGATGCGATAGAGGGACCTTTTGTAAAATTAAGGGGAGGAGAATGCATGCGGGTAGACGACCCTGAAGTCGCAGCGAAGGTTAGGGGAGATGTGGAAGAGATAATATCGCTAGGCGACATACTTGTCACTTACGGAGATTTCAAGAAATCAAATACCCCAATGCAGCCGAGCAGCTATGTGGAGGAGTTCTGGGAGAAGCAGCTGGAGAAGGCAGCCGCAGGGAATGTGCAGATATCCAAAGATCTAAGTTTCGATGAAGCATATGGGCTTTCAATAAAATACAAGGTGCCGATGCATCCGAAATACCTCTTTGAGTTCCAGGCAGTGGGGGTTATGGATGTTAAGAGCCTTGCAGAGGCGATACTTGCAAGCAACATTGCAAACATAGCAAAAACTGTTTCGGAGATAGATGTGCTCAGATTTGACGTGAGTGCGGATGTGAAGAGGACCCTTGAGCTCCTGCAGGTGACCCATAGATTCGAAGGGGGGAGTGTTATTATAGAAAAGGATTATGCCAAAAGCCTTGTTGCATCTTTAGGGTTTGCGTCGGGAGAGGGGGGCATGATAAGCTGGAGCAAGGACATTCTGGGCAGATACAATGAAGGAACTGACACGTTGGCTGTGGTGAACTCGATTGCCCCGTTTAGAGTCATGAAGCGCTCGAAATTCATAGCCGCAAGGCTTGGAAGGCCTGAGAAGGCGAAGGAGAGGCTTATGAAGCCGGCGCCGAATGTGCTGTTTCCAATAGGCGAGAGTGGAGGCAAGGAGCGCAACATAACCAAGGCGTACATGAAAGACGCTAAGAAGTTCGGGAACTTCGAGATGTCTGTCGATATAGCAAGGTACATGTGCGCAAAGTGCAAGAGAAGAATAGACGGGCCGTACTGCTATGACTGCCAGAACAGGGCGATTGTGCAAAGGCATTGCAACAGGTGCGACTCGGATACTTTTGATGAGGCATGCAAAACGTGCGGCGGACCGAGCGTGGGGGACGAGGAGAGGAAAATAAATATTGTAAGCATCATGGCAAACGCATCGAAGAACGTGAAGGTCGGTACTTTGCCCAATGTCGTCAAAGGAGTGAAGGGAATGATGAATAGGAGCAAGAGTGTTGAGCCTCTTGAGAAAGGAATACTGCGCAGCATAAATGGAGTTTATATTTTCAAGGATGGAACGGCAAGGTTTGACGCCACTGACGTTCCCATAACGCATTTCTATCCAAAAGAGATAGGACTTAGCGTTGAGAAACTTAGGGAGCTTGGGTACGAGAGGGATTATTTTGGGGACGAGATAACAAGCGATGAGCAGCTGGTGGAGATGAAGCATCAGGACGTAATCCTAAATCGAAGAGGAGCAGAATACTTCATAAAGGTCTCCAAGTTTATCGACGATGAGCTGATGAGGCTCTACAAGCTGGATGGGTTTTATAACGCCCGCAGCGTAAACGATCTGGTAGGGCAGCTGGTGGTCACTTTGTCACCGCACACGTCGTGCGGAGTTATTGGGAGGATAATAGGATTCACCGATGCAAACGTTGGATTTGCGCATCCGTACACAATCACTGCAAGAAGGAGAAATTGCGATGGAGACGAAGACACTACGATGCTCTTGCTGGACGTGCTTATCAATTTCTCCAAAAGCTTCCTGCCCAACACAATAGGTGGAACGATGGACGCCCCGATAATTCTGACGTTGCACGTGCTGCCCGACGAGATAGACGACGAGGTGCACAGCATGGAGGTGGTGGATTCGTATGATCTAGGATTTTACGAAAAAACATTCGATTACGCAATGCCAAGTGAGATGGAGATTGAACTTGTGCAAAACAGGCTCGGAGGAAAGAGGGAGTATACAGACCTGAAAGTAACGCACGGAGCCAGCATGCGATCTTTGATCAAGGCCCCAAAGAAGAGCACATATACGGAATTGAAAACCATGCAGGAGAAGGTTGATGCGGAGTTCGGGCTCATGGACAAGATTTATGCGATAGACAAAAGGGATGCCGCAAAAAAGGTTATACTCAGCCACTTCATACCAGACCTTATAGGAAACCTCAACTCATTTTCTAAACAGACTTTTAGATGCACATCGTGCAACACCAAATATAGGAGGGTTCCACTCTCAGGAAAATGCAGGAAGGATGGAGGGAAGCTGCTGCTGACCATATCAAAAGGGGGGATAGAGAAATATCTTGAGATGGCGATAGCACTCGCGGAAAAATACGACTTGGAGCCCTACATCAAGCAGAGGCTGATCCTGGTAAAGAATGATATATTGGAGACTTTTGGAGAGGCCCCCGAGGAAAAGCAAAAACAGTTCAACCTGTCAAATTTCATATGACTGCTTGGACAAAATAGTTATATTATGTAGCATTCCACAAATAGTTGTTTCAATGGGAGCCTTAATCAACGTCGATTTTAAGAGTAAGACAATAGTCACTGAGGAAGGGGCAGAGAGGACAGTGTTGGCAAATTCTAGAAGGAGGGAGTTATACAACGAGGACTTCGGAGAAAAGAGTGCGCATAGGTATGGGAGTGCAAGTGAATTATTCATGGATGAGATGGGAAACAGTTTGATGCTAGAGGGCGTACCAGAGCATGAGCTAAAGCAGATTGCAAATAAGTTTGGGGAACTGGCGCGAAATGAGGATCGGCTTGGGCTCAAGGCTTTTTTGAAGGAGTGTGAAGGGCAGATGCTGCTTGAGACGCAGGATCTGAATTCGGCATATATCGTGTTTGTTGAGCTATCGAACATATACGAAACGATGATTGGCACGACAAAGGCAATTGACCCGAATGCCGCGGCGGATAGGATAAATGATTTGATGGATAGGAAGGAGGAGTGCGATATTGTGGTGAACTCACTTAAGCCTCTTATAGATTCAGACAAAAAAGTTTATTGAAAAGCTATTTATTGTTTGGGAGGCAACTATTTTCTGTGATCTTATGAAACTAGGATACGGCAAGGATGCTCCAGAAATAATCAATGTTGTGATAGAGATACCGATGAACTCGAACATAAAGTATGAGTTCGATGATGACGCTGAAATCATAAAGATAGACAGGGTGCTGCACACGTCGATGGTGTATCCATTCAACTATGGGTTCGTTCCTGGGACTTGGGCAGAAGACCACGATCCAATAGACGTGCTTGTGCTAAGCGATGTTCCGTTCATCTCGGGTGCATATGTTGAGGCAAGGCCTATAGGAATGATAGACATGAAGGATGAGGAGGGAGTGGACACTAAGATAGTGGCTGTGCCAAAGACCAAAGTCGACCCAAGCTTCGCAGATGTGGATGAGGTAGAGCAGCTAAGCGAACCGGTGAAGCAGAAGATTATCCATTTCTTTGAGCACTACAAGGAGCTTGAAAAGGGGAAGTGGGTTAAGATAACTGGATTTAGGAGCGCGGCAGACGCTAAGAAAAAGATTAAGGAGGCGATGACAAGAAAGAAAACAAAGAAAGAATAATTGTTTTATTCTTTCTCTTTATCCTTATCCTGATTGAACTGTTTCTTGCTTGACTTCATGCTCTTTGACATATCCTCAAGGCCTATAACACCCATCGGTGTAGGTATGCTAAAGCCCTTGCTCTCTGTTGGTATGAAGACCATCAGGTTTTTGCCGTTAAGGCTTATCTCGTACATCATGTTGAGCGACCTTAGCTGCATTGCATAGATGTTTGTCTGATACTTCTTTGCTGCCTCAAGCATCTTGTCTGCTGCCAGGCTCTCGCTCTCTGCAAGAGTGACTCTGGCCATCTTCTCCCTCTCGGATGTGGCGACCCTTGCCATAGCATTCTGGAGCTCTTGGGGTATTGTAACGTCCCTTATTTCCACAGATATCGCATCTATTCCCCAGTTTGATATTCTCTCCTCTATTAGGCTTTGGATGTCCGAGCCGATAATGTCCCTTCCGGCAAGCATGTGTGAGAGCTCTGCTTTGCCTATTATGTCCCTTAGGGCAGTTTGAGCGGCAAGCTGCACGGAGTCTTGGTATGTTTGCACATTCAGCACGGCTTTTTCGGGGTTCTTCACCTGCCAGAAAAGTATTGCATCGACATCGACAGGAACATTGTCTTTTGTTAGGGTTTTTTCTGCGCTGAAAGTTGTGCTAAGGACCCTGGTGTCCACCCTGAACGGAGTGGAATCGAATATCGGCACGATGGTATAGAATCCTGGACCGATTATTCCTTTGTATTTTCCTAGCCTGAGCACAGCCATCCTGTTCCATTGGTTGATTATCCTAATAGAAGAGGACAGTATTATTATCGCAACAAATATTGCGACAATAATGGTGGTCGCCCAATCTGAAGAGAGCCAAAGCACCACAGCTGCAACAACCACTACGATGAATATGTCTACAAATATTGCAAGGTTGCTACCAGAATATATGGTTGGTTCGCCTGTGTCTTTTGGCTGATTGCTCTTCTCCCTTGAAACATATGTCGATTGAGAACTCGTGGTGCCTTTGTTTGCTGGCATATAAACCCCATTAATATTAACGCATGCAGATTTAAAGTATAGACTGTCCGATTACCTTTTCCTTTCTGCATTGATTTTCTTTATCGCAGACTCCAGTATGTCCATTCCCTCCTCTATGTTTTTGTCGGCCATTGTAAGCGGAGGTATCACCCTGATCGTGGATACGCCGCATGGGAGGAGAATCAAGTTGTTATAAAATGCGTTGTCTATGATGTCGTTTCGTTCTTGCGGTGCAGGTTCTTTTGATTTTTTGTCTTTCACAAACTCTACGCCTATCATCATCCCAAGTCCCCTCACATCACCTACAATCTCGTACTTCTCCTTCATGTCATTAAGCCTTTTCATCATGTACTTTCCTTTTCTTGCTATCCCTGATTTTAATTCGCTTTCATGTTTCTTGATGTAGTTTAGGGATGCGTTTGCAGCAGCGGCAACAACGAGGTTTCCCCCCATAGTCCCGGAGAAAAGACCTTCCTGCACGTCGCCAAGGGAACTTCTGGTGACGGTTATGCCTAATGGGAGTCCTCCTCCGCTTGACTTTGCTATGGTGTATATATCGGCTTCTACCCCGAAATTTTCCATCGATAGGAATTTTCCGGTCCTCATGTATCCGGCCTGTATCTCATCTGAGACCAGCAGCATCCCATGCTCGTCTGCAAGCTCTCTCATCTCCTTTACGAATTCCTTGGGAGGGACTACGTAGCCTCCTTCCCCTTGTATTGGTTCGATGAATAATGCAGATATCTCCTTTGGATTGACTTCTTTTGTAAGAGGATATTTCTTTATGTAATCAACGCATGCCATTGCGCATGATGGGTATTCCAATTTCAATGGGCACCTATAGCAATATGCATATGGTGCGTGTATTGCAGGCCCCAGAACGGATCCGAGATGCGCCCTATGGACGCTTTTGGAGGTCGTTGCAGAGAGCGAGCCTATTGTCCTACCGTGAAATGCGCCGTAGAACGAGAAGATGTATGGCCGATCATTGTAGCTCTTGGAGAATTTTATTGCGGCTTCTATCGCCTCGGTCCCGGAGTTCGAAAGATATACCCTGCCGAAACCCTTAGGGAACATCGTGAGGAGGTTCTCTGCGAATTCCAGTGGAACTTCGGAATAGAAATCGTTGAATGCGCCGTGTGTCAATTTTCCGAGTTGATTAACAATTGCGGATTTTATCTCCTTATTGCCGTTCACTCCAAGGTTATAGACGGATATGAAGCTTGAGAAATCGATGAACTTGTTATTTTCCACGTCATAAACAAAATCTCCGTCACCGTGTTCTGGGACGAACAAGGTCGAGCCGCGGGTTGTTTTTATCATCGTTTTTTTATCCCTTTTGATTATGTTGCGTGTCTTATTGGTTATTTTAACGACCACAAATAACACCAAATAAACATAGGTGAGAACAGTATATAATTGCTTCTGGCACTTGTGTGTTTGTCGTATATTTGCCAAAAACTAGATGCTGTTGGGACCAGAATTTGGAAAATTCACTGCTTGCTTTTCTTGTTTAGCTTGTCTGCGGGTATCTCCAGTGTGTGGGCAACAGCCGTTTGATCCTTCACATCGACCTTGTCGTTAAGAAACTCCAGGTGTGATATGTTGCACTTCCTCTCCTTAGGCCTCTCCGATGAGATTATGCTCACGAAATTCCTGTCGGTAACCTTGGTTACTATAGCCCTGCTTCCTGCGTCCCTTCCATACTTCTTTATGCAAACTCTTCCAACTTCTACTAATGCCATAAAATCACTCAAATTTTTTCTTCTCTTTCTCAATAGAAACTGCCGCGATTATCGCAGCGACCTGCTTTGTATTAAAGTTCTCTGTATTTATCTCGATATCGAATATCGAATGATCATCAAGGTCTATGTTGTATAATTTCTTCCAGCTTTTCTTGTTCTGCCCGTCCTTTTTCTTTATGTACTCGATTGTCTTTTTGTAAGGAAGCTTGACATGCTTCATCACCCTCTTTGCCCTGGTATTTATGTCTGCGTAGAGCCATACGTTCACGTGTTCTCCTTTTATCATCCATGGGCTTAGCCACGTAGTCACGACGCAGTTCTTCGCCCTTTGGGCTTCCTCTATTACCTCCCTGTCAAACTTCTTTACGAAGCTTGGTTTTATGGTGCTCTGGAACTTGACCACGTGCCTGTGCTCTTCGACAAACTCCTTGTATGTTCGCGTGACGTGCTTTATGTTAAGCGCTTTTGCGAGCTCTTCTCCTACGCTAGATTTTCCTGATCCGGTGTAACCGGACACGCAAATTATCATCGCTACCAGTTTAGTGGGATATTGTCTGCAGGACGTATTGTCTTTGCTTCATGCCTATCTCGCCTAGTTTCATCTCTCCGTTCTCTATCCTGCTTGCGAGTTTGATTACGTTTGCTGTGCAGTTAGCACACAATACTCCTCCAAATATCCTGGCATTCGACTTTAGCGACTTGCCTTTTGCATTCTTCTTTATCGATATTCCATTGAGCTCTATGCTGCATATTGCGCAGTGTGGGAAAGAGTTCTTCCTCCTCAGGTACCTTGTAACTTTAGTACCCTTCCTTGTGACCTTCCTTACCTTCCTAAAGCTGCTGGATCTGTGCATTGGTTTTGGCATTCTAAGCACCTATAATTTCTATCAAATAGAAGCACATATCAAGTTGATATGCTGTTGGTAAACATATGTTGCTATCAATTCTTAAGCCTTCTGCTCCTGCCTGCTCGTCCTTATCTTGTCGGATATTGCCACCAGTATCAAAAGGAAGATTCCTGTTAGGAACGCGGTAACTATGAATAGTGTTTGGTAGTTTAGGTTTGTTGAAAAGATCGTGAGCAGCGTGCCTGCTGCTGCCGCTGCAAATAGCGCAGGAAGTACGAGATAGTAAATTATTAGGAAGAACGGGACCACAACGAACATGCCCTTCATTTGGTACTTCATGCTCTCTGAAAGCAAAGACATCATTTCCTGCTGTTTCTTGTCCAGTTCGGCCTTTGGGGCGTTGCTCTTTACCATGTCCCCGAACTCTTTTTGTATCTTGTATATCCTGTCCTTGAGCTCGTTTACTTTCTTCATGTTGGAGACCTTCCTTTGCAAGAAGAAGGTTATGCACGCATACACTATTGCAAATACGACTATCTCCAATACTACAGTACTTGCCATTTCCATCATTCCTCTGTGAATATAGTCTTTATTATATTCGCGGCCTGCACAATCGCCTCCTCAAGCTTGTTCTCCCTGTTCTCTACTATGAAGATAGGGATAGGTACATTATTTTGGATCGAATAGGTAGTTATCATGGAGAGGTTTAGTTCCCTTTGCTGGTTGAGCTCCTCCACACTGTCCACGTCACGCTTTCTGTTTGGATCATTTGCGCGCCTGATTATTATGTCTACAGCCTCGGAATCCACGTACACGAAGGCCTTGATGCCCTTTAGTATTCCTATCTCCTTGATGGAGAATCCCGGAACATACCTTGCGCCGCTCTTTACCATTGCGTGAGTGTCTATTATGAAGTTTCCATCCATCTTGTTTATCTTCTTTAGTGCCTCGGCCCTTAGTTTCGCTATCACCTTCGGATGCAGGTTCCTTATCTCATCCCTGTGCTTTACATAGCCTTTGCTTAATGCAAGCCCGTTCATTTCCGTGCCCATCGAGACCGTCTTGAACTTTACGCTTTTGCCGTCTTTCATAACTCCGTTTACTATGGATGTTTTTCCTGCTCCGGGAGTGCCAGTTACCACTATGATTTTGTTCATAAACCCCGAATATAATTAGACACGATAGAATTAAAGCTTATTGCGATTGGATGTAGGGATTTTGTTTATTTCCTTGGAACCCGCAAAAGCAACGCGTCCCTCTCGAGGTTTCGCATGTAGAGAGCTTCTCCGGTTTTTTGGATGCTGACCATGATATCCGTAAACGCCCTCATCGTCCTCGAATCTGAATGCGATGCAAGAATCTGGAACGCTTTTGAAAAATCCACGTCTTTTCCTGCCCACCCGCTCAATGTAACGGCCTCCTTTGCATACATGCATGCGTATGAATGGTTTTGCATAAGCACTTGGAAGCTTGGATGCTCCGTCTTTAGGCTCTGAATTGAAAAATGGTATGCAAGGGCTATCGCACTTTGGCTTGCAAGGTCTGGATTGCTTAGGCCCGTTTTACTGGTTCTTTCGATGATGCTCTGTTCAACGTATTTCATTAGGGCAGATATAGTATTGCTTTCGAGCAGGGCTATCGCCCTGTTGACTACTCCGTTCTTTTCCTCCATCGGCACTATGCCTGTCAAGTCAGTTGTCATTTTAAACACTTCTAGCATGATTTATTTCCTTCTTTTATCAAACAGCTCACGAACAGCCATGTCGCATAGTTTCTCAGAAGCCTCTTTGAAGACCTGATATGCCTCGGGATCTGTTAGTCTTGCGCTCTCAGCCAGTGCGCGCAGCGCAGCGTCCTCCCTTAGGGTTGGGTGATTTAGATAGTTTAGTGTCTCTATCCTATTGCATGCACCTGCGACGTTGTTGTGGCATTCGCCAAGCAGCATTTCAAATGTTTCCTTGTCTACAGCAGATAGCAGGAATGCCATCTTGGCGTATTTTCCGGCTTCCATGTGAGATTCTTTATTTTCTGGTCCCATTTTAGCATGGGTGTACGCGTATGCGATGCAATTTTTGATGCTTGTGGGCTCTAAGACCTGGTCTGAGAGATTTTGTGACCTTGCAATCTCCACAGCAGCTGCGACAGTCAGATAATTTATTTCCCTGTCATTTAGAAATTTGTTATTTGTTGCAGCCATTTAATCACTAGAAATCGTCATTTCTTGGAATGTGTTTGTCTTTTCCGAAGTTTTGCCTGTTGCGCTGCTTTGCGCCGCGCGGATTTCTCCTTGCTTGGAATATCAGCCTTTGGAATTTTGCCAAAGACATTGTTTTCTTAGCGGATATTTGTTTGATTACCATTTCAACACGGCAGTTTTGAATTCTAAATCCAATTATTTAAAGCTTCGCGTGGTTTTGTTCATTATCTTCAGTGCAATTCATTCGCGTTTTCTTTGGACCAGCCCAGCTTCGATTTCTGTGTGCATATATGCCATTCCGTGGTTCGCCATGGCCTTCTTGGCATGCGATGCATGTGCAGGGTCTGGCAAATGCAGATCTATAAAATACTCGACCAGAAAGCGCGGGTCTCCAGATAATCCTTGCCCTAAATCAAACTTACCTGCAGAGCAGTGCTCGAATCCCTGCAGCCTGAACACGTTTGCAGCCATATTGTATTCCAAAAGGACATCGCCATGCTTGCCGCTCTTTTGAAGCTCTTCGTTTAGCTGCTTTATGAAGTAGTAAGTTGCCAGAGAAAGCGCTATCTTTGAATCTGTATGCTCTGAGGATTCCGGATTTTGCGAATATTTCACAAGCAGCTCTGTTGAGTTTAATGAGAGCATCTTTAACGATCTGGATATTGTTTCAGAAACAGGATCCCTGTCGTATCTGCGCTGTATCGCATGTGCAGCTTCCATGCAGTCTATTTGAAATTGCCATATTTAAAGATTTTCTCTCAAACGTTTATTTGGGTATCGATGCGGCTACGAGTTAGATAAATTAAAAAGAAATTATGGCCATCGCTGGCCAAAATCATAAGTTACTCCTCTCCGCCGTATCCTCCAGGTCCGCCAGGCATGCCTCCTCCTGGGCCAGCAGACCTTCCTTTGGAGCTGATCATATCGTCGATCCTAAGGATTATCTCAGAGGCCTCTGCAGCGCTTGCTATAGCCTGTTCCTTGACCTTGCATGGCTCTATTACGCCGTTCTTCTCCATGTCCCCAAGGGTATTCCTGTAGACGTCGACCCCTAGGTTCTTTCCAGAGGCTGCATTGTGCTTGTTCCTTAGCTGCACAAGCGTGTCTATAGGGTCCATTCCTGCGCTCTCGGCAAGTGTCTTTGGAACTATCTCAAGAGCGTCTGCGAATGCCTGTATTGCAAGCTGCTCCCTTCCACCTACCTCGCTGGAATATGCCCTGAGCGCATTTGCAACGTCGACTTCGATTGCACCTCCTCCAGAGACGTATCTTCCCTGCTCAACAGCGCTTGATAGTGCCCCGATCACATCGGTTAGGGATCTCTCCACTTCATTTACAACTTGGGTCGTAGAACCCCTTATGAAGATCGTTACGCTTTTTGGATCCTTGCACTTCTCTACAAAGACCATCTGTTCTCCGGCTATCTTTCTCTCTTCGACAAGTCCGGCAAATCCAAGGTCGCCCTTTGAGAGATCGTCAAGGCTTGTTACGAACTTCGCCCCAGTAGCCCTTGATAGTTTCTCTAGGTCTGACTTCTTGACCCTCCTCACGGCCATTATTCCTGCCTTTGCCAGATAGTGTTGTGCCACGTCGTCTATTCCCTTCTGTACAAAAACAACGTTTGCTCCGGATTTTGCGATCTTATCCGCCATGACCTTTAGCATCTTCTCTTCTTGTGAGAGGAATGCCTGCATCTGCTCTGGAGATGTGATCTCTATTCTCGCATCTGTCTCTGTCTTCTCTATCTCAAGTGCCACATCAAGCAGTGCGATCTGCGCGTTCTTGATTGATTTTGGCATTCCGGATTGTGCAACTTCTTTGTCTATTAGCACGCCGTTTATGAACGATGTGTCCTCGATGCTTGCTCCTTCCTTCTTCTCTAGTTTTATGAAGTCGTGGTCTATCGAGATCACGTCGCCTTTCTTCTCCATCACCTGCTTTATTGCCTGCGTTGTTATCTTTGCTAGGTGCTTCTTGGTTGCATCTCCGCCTATGTTCTTTGATCCCATCGATATCAATGCGATCTTCTCTAGTTTTTCGTCGTCATTTACCGAGAGGGTCGATGATTTTGATTTAAGCACCTGCTTTGCCTTCTCTGCGGCCATCTTGTACCCCTTGATTATTGTTGTTGGGTGTACTCCTTGCTCTATTAAGTTTCCTGCAGTCTTGAGGAGCTCTCCTGCGATTATCACTGTGGTGGTTGTTCCGTCCCCTACTTCCTTGTCCTGGGTCTTTGCTATCTCAACAAGTATCTTTGCGACTGGATGCTCGACGTTCATCTCCTCTAGAATCGTGGCTCCGTCGTTTGTTATTACTATGTCGCCGAGTTCGCTAACCAGCATCTTGTCCATCCCTTTTGGACCAAGAGTGGTCTTTATCGCGCTTGCGACTGCGTATGCTACAGCAATGTTAGTGCGCTGTGCATCCCTGCCTAGAAGCCTTGATGAGCCTTCCGGCAATATAACGTATTGTCCTCCTCCTAGTTGATTTTCTGCCATGTTTATTCACCTAAATAGAAATTTTTCTGAATTCTTCAGGGTCTATTATTTC
>VFSW01007154.1_pt1 | contig 16250 bp, 16 predicted proteins | sample 5358111 | NCBI WGS metagenome assembly VFSW01 (sample SAMN11554181, study PRJNA540505) | mine drainage metagenome | isolation source: sediment from site ElyBrook_90M | place: USA: Ely Copper Mine, Vershire, VT | collected 2017 | reverse complement strand
TTCCTTTTCCCCCCTTCATTACGCAGGATTAAGCGAAAATCATGTGATATATTCTGTCAGAAATCAAAGTAAGTATCAAGTTTGAGGCTATATATATTCCGGTAAAGGTAATAAAGGTTGAGATCAGGTTTGAATGCCGCGCAAAATTAAGTAAATTTATGGTAAATTGCTTTTACTTAAGACATCATTAATTGTAAAGATTTGGGATTTGTATCAAAATATGATCTGCTCATAATTACAGGACCCACAGCTTCAGGTAAGACATCGCTTGCTGTAGCTGTCGCCGGTAAGGTTGGTGGTGAGATTATCAGTGCTGATTCACGCCAGGTTTACAGGGGAATGGATCTGGGAACCGGCAAGGATTATAATGATTACCTCATCGGGGGTACCAGGTTACCCTGTCATCTTATTGATATTGCTGACCCGGGATATAAGTACAATGTCTTTGAATACCAGCGCGATTTCGTCAGAGTATACAAAGAGATGAAAGAGCGTAATGTTTTTCCGGTTGTCTGCGGAGGCTCGGGTATGTATGCCGACAGCATTATTTCAGGTTATAAGATGGTTGAGGTTCCTCCTGACAGCGGCCTCAGAAATATACTTGAGAAGAAATCCCTGCAGGAGCTTACGGAGATCCTTGCAACCTATAAAAAGCTTCACAACGTAACCGATATCGACAACAAAAAAAGGGTCATAAGGGCAATTGAGATAGAACATTTTAATCAGAATAAGGCCAGACCGGTAAGCAAATTTCCAAAAATAAAGTCTCTTGTGGTAGGTTTGCTTCCCGACAGGGAAACAAGACGTAAAAGGATATCAGAAAGACTTAACCAGCGCCTGGATGCAGGTATGGTTGATGAAGTAAAACAGCTAATAGACCAGGGGGTCAAAACTGAGACCCTCATCTATTATGGTCTGGAATACAAGTATATAACTCTCTACCTTCTCGGGAAACTGACATATGATGAAATGGTAACGGATCTGGAAACGGCCATACATCAGTTCGCAAAAAGGCAGATGACATGGTTCCGGGGAATGGAGAGACGGGGAATAAAGATAAACTGGCTGGATGACGGTATTCCGTTTGTAGAGAAGGCGGAAAGGGTGATTGATCTGTTACAGGCAAAACAGGCAGCTTTATAGATACCGGTGTCACCTGCCGGAGCAGAGCCGGAAGGAAGAAGCCTCCGGTCAGCTACTTCAGGTAGGTGTCGAGCCAGTTAAAAAATTCATTCTGCCATATAACCGAATTCTGTGGTTTGGTAACAAAGTGGTATTCATCCTCGAAGAAGAGAAGCCTGCTTGGTATCCCGTGCAGCTGTGCCGCCTGGAATGCTTCAAGGCTTTGAGTATAAGGTATCCTGAAGTCGTTGGCACCTGTTATGATAAGGATCGGGGTATCCCAGTTATTAACTCTCAGATGAGGCGAGAATGAGTAGCTCTTCGGATTGTTCCAGTAAGGGCCTTCAATATCCTTGTCAGGAAACCATAATTCATCGGTTGACCCGTACCAGCTGGTGAAGTCAAACATGCCGCAGTGTGCAATGAAAGCTTTGAACCTTCCTCCGTGTATGCCTTCGAGATAAAAAACAGAGAATCCGCCATAGCTTGCTCCTACAGCCCCAAGCCTGTTTGCATCAACGAATGGTTCTTTTGCCATAGCATCCGTTGCATCCAGATAATCCTGCATGTTGGCTCCGCCATAGTCACCTGAGATCTCTTCCTTCCAGGCCTGTCCGAAACCTGAATCACCACGGCGGTTGGGAGCAATTACAATATAGCCTCTGGCTGCCATCATCTGGTAGTTCCAACGGTACGACCAGCTCTGACCAAGAGGGCCCTGCGGTCCTCCCTTGCAGTAAAGAAGTGCAGGGTATTTTCGTGAGGGATCAAAATCCGGAGGATAGATGATCCACATCTGCAACTGTTTGTTATCCTTTGTCTTTGTATAACGTTCCTCCACTTTGCCCATCTTCAAAGACTCATAGATCTCTTTATTGACAGAGCTGAAAGGTGTGATTTTCCCTGAAGTCAGATCGATAACAGAGAGTTCGGGAGCCATAGACATTGACTGGATTTCAGCCAGGAGAATGCCGGATCTTAAATTAAGCGGCCCCAGATCGTGCACTCCTTCAGTGACTTTTTCAACACCTTTTCCCGTGAGAGTGGTCCTGAAAACCTGCCCGGTACCCAGATATGCACAGGTAAAATAGATAGTCTCATTATCGGCCCAGGTTATGTTCTCCACATCAAAATCCCAGCCTTTAGTGACCCAGGAACGATCCCCGGTCTTTATATCATAAACAAACAACCGGTCAAGGTCAGATTCATAGCCATCTCTTTCCATGCTCTGCCAGGCAATCTTCGAACCATCCGGAGAAAAAACGGGATACCGGTCATATCCTTTGTTCCCCTCGCTGATATTTATCTCTTTTCCTGATTGGAGATCGTAAAGATAGATGTCGGTATTGGTACTTTTTGAATAAGCCAGACCTGTAAGCTTTTTCGAAGTGTAGGCGACATACTTCCCGTCGGGACTCCAGGATATCTCGCTTTCTTCAAAGTAGGGAGCATCAGGTGATTCGAACTTCTCATCCTTCATTATATCCTTTTCCCGGGAAACGGTGTTGCCGTCAAAAGCGGCGATGAAGATATGGCTGTACGAAAAATCGCTCCAGTAATTCCAGTGGCGGTACATCAGATCATTGATGATCCTGACCCTGGCTTTCGGGAGATTATATTTTTCGTTTGCAGTCTGATCAAGTTTTACCCTCCTTGTGAAATAGATCTTGTTCCCCTCCGGCGATATGCTGTAAATCTCGAAATTGCCCAGCCCGGCAATGCTTTTTTGTCCTGTACCATCTTCATTCATGGTACAGAGTTTCCCATCAGAGATATATGCAATTGACTTTCCTTTATTATACCATTGCGGGGAAGTTCCTCCTTCACTGGTAAGCTGAACGGGAGCTCCTCCGGAGGTGGAAAGCCTGTAAATATTGGTTCTTTTGGCTTCACTGCTGAGATCAATATCCGTTAGGGTAAATAATACGCTGCTGCCATCAGGGGAGAGGGTAAAGGTTCCCAGACGCCTGAATTTCCACATTATCTCAGGCGTCATCAAACCTGTGCTTTTCTCCGCGGCGGTAAGCTGGTTACTGAACTGAGCCGCAGGAACAGGAGTGACCGGCTTTTTTGGCTTGCATGATCCGGGCAACAGAAATGCCACAAGAATTACCGGCAGCAGATATCTTTTCATTATGGGATGAATTATTTTAAGTACTATTTTCTGAGAGCTTCGGAGACTTTATTCTTTAGTTCATCATATAGTTCAGGGTTATCCTTAAGGATCTGTTTTACTGCATCACGTCCCTGTCCCAGCTTTGTATCGCCATAACTGAACCATGAACCGCTTTTCTTTACTATTTCGAAGTCGACGCCCAGGTCAACTATTTCACCCAGCTGGGAAATACCCTCTCCGTAAAGAATATCAAAATCAGCTTTTTTGAAAGGGGGTGCAAGTTTATTCTTAACAATTTTGACCCTTGTCCGGCTGCCGATAATCTCTTCTCCTTCCTTAAGCTGACTGGTCCTTCTGATATCAAGCCTTACCGAAGCATAAAATTTCAATGCATTTCCTCCGGTGGTGGTTTCGGGATTTCCGAACATTACACCTATTTTATCCCTCAGCTGGTTAATAAAAACACAGGAAGTATTCGTCTTACTGATGTTTGCTGTAAGTTTCCTTAAAGCCTGCGACATCAGTCTTGCCTGCAGACCCATTTTTGAGTCGCCCATTTCCCCTTCAATTTCAGCCTTTGGAGTGAGAGCTGCAACAGAGTCGATCACTATAATATCAAGAGCTCCTGAACGGATAAGGTTATCGGTTATTTCAAGCGCCTGTTCCCCGTTATCGGGCTGGGAAATGAGAAGGTTCTCCACATCGACGCCAAGCTTCTCGGCATAGTTACGGTCAAAGGTATGTTCAGCATCAATTATCGCAGCGATTCCTCCGTTTTTTTGTGCTTCGGCAATGGCATGTATTGCAAGGGTAGTCTTCCCTGAAGCTTCCGGACCGTAGATCTCAATAACACGTCCTCTGGGCAAGCCTCCTATTCCAAGCGCTGCATCGAGTCCTATTGACCCTGACGAGATAACTTGGATATTGTCAATTGCGTGATCGCCCAGCTTCATTATTGTCCCTTTGCCAAAATCCTTTTCGATCTTCCCCAGCGTGATTTCAAGGGCCTTAAGCTTCTCTTTGTTTATTTCTTTCCGTTCGTTGCTCATACTATATATTTTATTAGGTATACAAATTGAATATCTGTTCCGTATGTCCTGCGGTGTCGACCTTTGTAATAATTTTTTCAATTATTCCTTTTTCGTCAATAATAAAGGTTGTTCTCAGTACGCCCATATAACTTTTTCCGTACAGTTTTTTCTCACCCCAGACTCCATAATCGTTCATTATCTTTTTCGAAGTATCTGCTATCAATGGGAATGGAAGAGAATACTTTCCTGAAAATCCTTTATGGGATTTTTCATTGTCAGGACTGACTCCGATAACAGAGAATCCTTTTTTCAAAATGGCATCATGGTTATCACGAAGATTGCAGGCTTCAGCCGTGCAGCCGGGAGTGTTATCTTTAGGATAGAAGTAAAGGATAATCTTTTTTCCTGTGAAATCAGACAGCTTTACCAGATTGCCATTCTGATCGATACCTTCAAACACAGGGGCTTTCATTCCCTCTTTTAATTGTCCCATGGCTTAAATATTTTGTTATTATGGGTAAATTTACGAAGTTTGAACTGTTTTAAGAAAAAAAGTATCCATTTGTTATTAACACTGATCCTCAGGCCAGTAAACTGAACTACTGAATAATGGATTGAAAACAAGTTAGTTGTGAAAGAGAATCTTAAGTTATATGCCGGGTTGGGACGTCTGAAAATCTTAATTTTCCTGATATATATTACAGGTTCCTCATTTCTTAGTGCCTATTCCCAGGAAAATCAGGCAGCTCCGACACGGCAGTCTTCCCTCGATGCCTTCTCGAAAGGGGATTTCGAGCTGGCTTACAGTAGTTTCAGCCAGTTATTGCTGAAATATCCAAAAGATCCTTTGTATAAATATTATTCGGGTGTTTGCCTTGTCAAACTGAAAAGAGACAGTGAAATGGCGGTAACTCTTTTGCAGCAATCACTCAACAGTGCATCTGTTGTCAGATCTCTTCCTCCGGATGCCCTGTTCTACCTTGGAAGGGCGCAGCAGATGTCGGGGAAATTCTCTGAAGCAAGGGAATCGTATACCCTGTACAGCGATCAGGTCGGGAAAAAGAAGGCCAGGGAAGATGGTGTGCCTGATTTCATCCAGGAATGCAATCAGAACAAGGGGGTGATTGCAGAAGCCGGGATGAAGCCTGCCGCGGATGACAAGAGCAGCATGAATGTGAAAGAACGGCCGACAGATGAACCTTCAGGTAAGGAGGCGGGCGCTTTACATGCCGGGAAAGCTGATTCTTCAGTGAAGGAGCTTCCGGCAGCATATGAAAAAGTACTTGATGAGGCTCTTGGATTGCAGTATAAAGCTGATTCACTAAACCTGATCATCGGAGAGCAAAAGTCAGAGCTTGATAAGCTGCCCGAGGAAAAGAGATCTTCCCTGAGATTAATGATTTCCAAAAATGAATTTCTTGCCGCATCCTATCAGAAATCGGCCGATCAGAAGTATAACGAAGCGCAGTCTCAGATGGCTCCCGATAACCGGAACACGGCCCGGAAGCCAGATACGGCCCTGACCTACCGGAAACCTGCTGCAGTTCAACAGGAGAAGAGAGAAGAAAAGACAATTGTCATAAGCCCGGGAGAATCCGATTCACTGAAGAATATTATACCCGTCGTAATTAACCCGGCTGAGGTATATTCGGTTTTTGAAGTTCTTACCGGTCAGGCAGCTTACCCGGGAGATAAAATCCCGATCGACCCGGCAGTGCCGCCCGGACTGGTCTATCGTATCCAGCTGGCCGTCTTCCGTAATCCCGTGGCAGTATCATTTTTCAAAGGGATAACCCCCGTTTTCGGATTTAAAGTGCCGGGAGGTGATAAGACCAACTATTACGCGGGCATGTTCCGCAGGTCAGCAGATGCTAAAAAAGCTCTTCTGGAGGTAAAGAAAGCCGGCTTCAGGGACGCGTATATTGTTGCTTTTTCGCAAAACAAGAGTGTCTCTCCCGACCGGGCCGCAGTACTTGAAAAGGAGTGGGGCACCAAACCCTTCGCAGGTTTAAAAGCCCTTCCGGGTATTCCCCTCGACACAATACCTCCCACACTCTCCTTCAGGGTAGAGGTGGAAAGATCATCAAAACCCCTGAAACCAGATGTGGTTGAGGCATTTAAGACAATGGCCGGAAGCCGCGGACTGGACATTGAATATCTAGCCGATGGGAATATTGCATATTTGATCGGGAAATTTATTACTTTTGAAAGCGCTGCGGAGTATGCTGACCTCCTGGTAAGAAATAATTACAGGAAAGCAAGAGTGGTTGCCTGGCTTGGCAACAGGGAGGTACCGGTAGAGACCGCGAGGCAACTTTTTAATAATGTGAAATGAAGGAGAGGGCATTACATAAAGATGATAAGCTTAAAAGCGGGGGCGAGACAGGTACACTGATCCTATACAATGACGATATAAACACTTTTGATCATGTGATAAAATCGTTGGTGGAGGTGTGCGGACACGATCCCGTTCAGGCTGAGCAATGTGCCCTCATTGTTCACTTTAAGGGAAGCTGCGAGGTAAAAATAGGCATGACCGAAGTGATGAATGCAATGTGCAAATCACTGAACGCCAAAGGACTTAAATCGAAAGTTGAAATCCTTCAAAGACTGTAAATCAGCTGCAGGTTCCTGCAAAATACCTTAATAATTTGTGAGGGAGTCTTGTCTCCCTGCCACTAACAGGCCATAATCAACCAGCCGGAAGGTTTATTTTTGCCTGTGAAACAAACCGTTAAGGCTCCTGTCAAAAAATGTCAGCAAAAGGATGCAAATAAATAAATACGGAAGGTAATCAGGCAATTTTAAGGCTGAAAGTGCATCGAAATTGACCTTAAAAGCAGGCAGGCTGATATTATGTAAGAATTTCATCCATGGCAGGCCTGAAAAATCAGACTGTGTGGCAGGCTGCAAAAATGCAGCGCCAATAAGTACTATGGTTATGAATACCGAAATTAACGGTACATAGCTCTTTGCCTTTTTGATTTTAACAAACTCCCCGGGTACAGGTTCGAACCGGAGCCTGTTCATCACATTATCCGTAAAGCCTTCCGGCGCTTTTTCAGCCAGATTGCGATTCAGAAACGGTCTCAGTAAGTCTTCCTTATCATCATGCTGTATATCCATCGGGTATTTTCTTTTTTAATTCGTATTTTATAATAGTCTGATACATCTTCTGTCTGGCCCTGAAAAGCCTGACCTTAATATTGGCTTTGCTTATCCCGGTAACTTCAGATATCTCGTCAGTGCTCATCTCCTCATAATAATGGAGGGTTATAAGACTTCTGTCTTCTTCATTTATTTTCTGAAAGGCAAAATTGATAAGAGTTTTCCTGTACTCATCATCAGCATCTTCTTCACTTTTATCATATCCTATAAAATCAGTTGCATCTACCGGAAAATCTTCAAGTGAAAGAACACCCTTTTTCCTGATCCTGACCTGGGAAATTGCAGTGTTATAAACAATCCTGTAGAACCATGTTGAAAAACTGCTTTTCCTCTTAAAGCTCCCCAGAGCCCTGTAGGCTTTTAAGAATGAATCCTGGGCTATCTCCTCAGCCTCTTCACGGTTGCAGCATATCCTGAATGCAAGGTTATAAGCCTTGTCTTTATGACTCTCAACGATATAAGTAAAAGCATTAATGTTTCCGGCCAGTACTTTATCTATGCATTCCGATATGTCTGTTTTTGAAGCCACTTTTACGCTTTGACGAGTAAAATTACCAAATGGTTTCATCGGAAAGCATATTTCCCGAAAAAAAAATTCACTGCTAAATGGATAATATATGTAATTAGCCCGGGATTCTTGGCTTAAATTTTGGTGTTTGTTATTGTGGACAATCATGCGCAGGGCACAGAGCACGGAGCACGGAGCACAGAGCACATAGCACAGAGCAAGGAGCATGGAGATATGAGATGTGAGATGTGAGAGGTGAGGGTAGAGCGTAACTTTCCCCTCCTTCAAAAGGAGAGGAAATGTATAATGCTTATATTCTGTGCTTTACAATCATTTGCACAAATTCTTCCATATTCAACACCCTAAATTTTAAGTGTCTTTAAACAAACAACATAACAAATGTTGTCATTACTAATACTCTTCAGGCAGCGCCATTATCTGTTCGTAGGTGAATACCGGGCCATCCTTGCACACAAAAACCTTTCCGACATTGCATCGGCCGCATTTGCCAAATCCGCATTTCATCCTGTTTTCAAGAGTTGTGAAGATATCCTTATCCTGAAAACCAAGCTTTTTCAGAACAGGCATAGTGAATTTGATCATAACGGGAGGTCCGCACAGAACAGCAATTGTATTTTCCGATGATGGAGCTAATTTCTCGAGGACCAGGGGTACAAATCCTACCTCTCCCTTCCAGTCCGGTGTCTGACCTCCGGGATCAACAGTGGTGACAAGCCTGATATCGGGCCTCTCTTCCCACTCCTTTAATTCCTGTTTATATACCAGGTCGGCTACGGAACGGGCACCATACACTATAGTTATATCTTTGTATCTCTCCCTGAGGTCAATAGTATTCCAGATCACACATCGCATGGGTGGCAGGGCAATGCCTCCCGCAATATACAGGAGACTTTTCCCTTCCCATTCCTCAACAGGGAAAACATTCCCATACGGACCCCTGAAACCTACCGTATCGCCAACCTCGAGGCCGGCAAGTGCGTTCGTCACGCGTCCCGCTTTGCGGAAAGTACATTCAATATAACCTTTCCTTGTAGGCGATGAGGCAACGCAGAATGTAGACTCTCCTTCGCCAAGAACCGAATATTCACCAAACTGACCTGCCTTAAATGCGAATGTTTCTGCATCTTCCTGCCTCTTGAATTTTAACCGGAATGTCCTTACATCAGGAGTCTCCTCGACTATAGTATCGATCTCCATCAGGTAGGGCTTATAGATATTTTCGTTCATATTATAACTGTTTATATATTTTGGAGGGCTTCCAGCTGTTCTGCTATGTTCATGTCTACCGGACAGCCGCTTGAACACCTCCCGCAACCGACGCAACCAAGCGACCCATTTCGTTCGGGCATGTATGAAAATTTATGCATGATCCTCTGTCTCCATCTCTGACTCTGAACATTACGCGGATTATGACCTGAAGTATGAAGAGTGAATAGACTGAAGCCGCATGAATCCCAGCTGCGGTACCGCTTGCCGTTTTTACCACTTGTTTCATCCTGAATATCAAAACAGGCACAGGTGGGACAAACATAAGCACAGGCTCCGCACCCGATACATCTGAGAGAGTTCTCCACCCAGAACGGATGTTCGAACAGGGCGGAAAGCTTCGACGTAACCATTTCGTGGCTGAATCTCTTTCCGATTTCTGCAATAACAGGCTTAACTTCCATGGCCGGTTCAAACAGGTCTGCAGATGATAAGGCAATCTCATTTCCCTTATCGGTAAGTATATCTGCATAATAGTCACCACCCTCCAGCCGCGACAGCAAAATATCACTTCCCTTTACGGAATCAGGAGCAAGGCCAACTGAAGTGCAGAAGCAGTACTCATCACTCCTGTGACAGCTCAACCCGATGACCGTCAGCCTGGCCAGCCGCTGTGAAAAAAATTCATCACTGGTGTCCTGGCAGAATATTGAACGGAGAGCGTCAAAGGCAGCATTATCACATGGGTGTGATCCCCAGAGTACAACCTCAGGGATACTGTTCATATCTATGTCAGCTATCGTGCTTCCGCTCTTTTCATTCGTAAAATAAAAAAGGTTCTCAACTTTTGGGAATACGATATTTTTGACGGAAAGGGTCGACCTTATATGATCAAAAGTAACAGCTGCAAATTCCGGATTATATTTATATTCTGTCTTCTTATCCGGAGTGCTGACAGGAGCATAGACCTTCCTGTTTTCAGTAAGCCTGGTGTAGAGCTTTTCCAGTGATTGCTTCCGGATTAATTTTCTGGTAGTTTCCATATTAAATTATAAAGCTTTCTTTATCATCAGGTTCATAAGTTGATAGCACCGAACTCATTTTTTCGGATGTGCCTGCATAGACCTTAAAGTTTTTATAGACCCGGTCTGTCAGATACATTGTAAGCAGGTGACACGGAATGCCGACAGGGCAGGCCCTTCCACACTCACCGCAGCTTATGCAGCGGCCGGCCAGATGCATTGCCCTCAGAATGTGCCACTCCATGTTCCCCTGGGTATTTGCCTGTACCGGGATCCATTGTGGCTGATTTACCTCAACGGTACAACGTGTGCAGTAACATAACGGACATGCCTGTCTGCAGGCATAGCATTTAATGCACTTTGTGAGTTCATTCTGCCAGTAATCGAATTTTTCGGCAGGACTTAACTTGCTTAATTCTTCTATTAATACCTTATACTTATCCGGATTGGTGAGATCTGATTTTTCGATATACGCCTGCATTATCTTCAGGTCAGGCATATCCAGCAGGCTGCCATCGGAGGAGATGCCCAGTACCACCAGATCGCCGGCTGATACCTGTTGCTCTGATATGAGCATCATAATACTACGCATTACTGGCAGGGTGGCAACAATAGCTATTTTACCCGGTTTCCTTACTTCAGGTTTTGTAAGATAGACTGCCAGATTCCTTTCACACTTTTCGTTATAAATAAGCCTGGAAGTCTTTTCAGGATCAGTAATAAATGCAGGCCTTATTACACCTGTAGGCCCTGCCTCATAACCGATAACAACCTGTACGGTTTTATTTTCCAGCAGCTCTTTTGCCTTCTTTCTGAGATTATCCATTTTTCACCTCCTCTTCAATGGCTCTGTTTACCATTTCCTTATATGAAACGTACGGACCCAGTTCGCGAAGATGTCCAACAGTCGTATTAACCACATCCGCCCATTTTGCCCCTTCTGCGGCAGATACCCATGAAAAGGTGATCCGGTCAATCTCAATCCCCATAAAATCCATGAGTTCCCTGAACATTATCCATCGCCGTTTTGCGTGAAAATTGCCTGAGGTGTAATGGCAGTCGTTGGGATGACAGCCTGATACGATGATGCCGTCAGCGCCATTAGCGAAAGCTTTAAGAAGCAACATAAAATCAATGCGTCCCGTACAGGGAAACCGTATGATTTTTACGTTTGATGCATATTTTATCCGGCTTGTTCCAGTCAAATCGGCACCGGCATATGTACACCAGTTACATACAAAGGCGACAACTTTTGGTTCAAAATCTGACATATATTTAATTATTATAAATCTCTTCCGATCAAGTTAATATTCATTAAGTAAGGCCACAACTTCGGCATAGACCTGTTTATTCGTATAACCCTGCAGATCAATTGATTTGGAGCGGCAGAGAGCAACGCATGTGCCGCATCCCTGGCACAATCCTTCATTTATTCTGGCTACGGTTTTTACTATTCTGCCGTCACGCGATTTAAACTCTTCACGCTCTATTGCCTGGTACGGACAAACAGACTGGCAGAGAAAGCAACCGACACAGGTAGAATACAATGGTGGCGCAAAGCGGTTGACCACGGCAACCAGAGGTTCACGTGTCAGTTCGTCGCGCGAGAATAGTGCAGCTACTTTTACTGCAGCTCCGGAAGCCTGTGAAACAGAATCAGGAATATCCTTTGGATTCTGACATGCCCCGGCCAGAAATATTCCTGCCGTATTGGTTTCCACCGGCTTCAGTTTCGGGTGTGCTTCAGCAAAAAATTTATGGGAGTCGTACGAAACATGAAGTTTCTGCGCGAGCTCCTCGGCCCCGGAATTTGCAACTCCCGCAGTTGCCAGGACAACCATATCGGCTACTATTTCTACGGGCTGTGCTCCAAGCAGTGTATCGACACCTTTGACTATCAGCTTGCCATCTCTTTCATAAACTGTGGAGACCCTACCCCTTACATAGTTTACATAGTCTTCTTCGATGGCGCGGCGTACGAACTCGTCATAATTTTTCCCGCCAGCCCTGATATCCATATAAAAAACATAAGCGTTACCTTCATGCACCTTATGCTTGTAGAGCATCGCGTGCTTGGCCGTGTACATGCAACATATTTTGGAACAATATGCTATCCCCTTGGCAGGGTCGCGCGAGCCCGCGCATGCAATAAATACTATATTCTTTGGAACCTGTCCGTCGGAAGGTCTTAATATTGCACCGGCTGTAGGGCCTGAGGCGGATGCCAGTCTTTCAAACTGAAGGCCATCGATAACATCTTTATATTTTCCGTAACCATATTCAGGGAAGAAATCGGCATGTTTTATGTCGAATCCCGTGGTGACCACTATCGCTCCTATTTCCAGGTCGAGTATCTCATCCGGCTGATCGAACCTGATAGCTTTTGTCGGACAGACGATCTCGCAGATTTTACACTTACCCTTTATATAATAGGTGCAATGTTCCCTGTCAATAACCGGTCTGTTGGGGACCGCCTGAGGAAATGGAATATAAATTGCAGGCCTCATTCCCATTCCCTGTTCGAACTCATTTGGTATCTTCTTCTGAGGACATTTTGTTGTGCATAAACCGCATCCGGTGCAGGTCTTCTCGTCCAGACTCTTTGCCTTTTTACGTACCTTGACTTTAAAATTCCCTATGAACCCCTCGACACTCTCAACCTCAGCATAGGTGTATAGAGTGATATTCGGATGTTGCGCCACCTCTACCATTCGCGGTGTCAGAATACATTGCGAACAATCAAGTGTGGGGAACGTTTCCGATAACTGGGACATATGCCCTCCGATTGAGGGGGAGCGTTCAATCATTACCACTTTATGGCCGGTATTTGCTATATCGAGCGCTGCCTGTATGCCGGCAATACCTCCTCCGATGACCATCGCAGTTTTCGTAACCGGCACTTTTATAGGCTGAAGAGCGGCATTTAGCTTTACCTTTTCCACCTGTGTTCTTACAATATCAATTGCCTTTTCAGTGGTCAGATCATTTTTTTCATGTACCCAGGAACAATGTTCGCGGAGATTGGCCATCTCACACAGGAAGGGATTTAATCCTCCTTCGGCGCAGGCTTTCCTGAAAGTAGGTTCATGCATACGCGGCGAGCATGCAGAAACCACAACACCGGTGAGTTTATGTTCCCTGATAGCATCTTTTATAAGGGTCTGCCCGGGGTCGGAGCACATATATTTATATTCAGTGCTGTAAGCAACATGCTTTAATTTTCCCATGGTCTCCGCAACCTTTCCGCAATCGACAGTGGCACTGATATTCTCACCACAATGACAAACAAATACTCCAATTCTTGCCATCTTAATTAATGTTTTCCTCTTTAACTGATTTTAACCTCAACAAAATGCCTTTTCAATCCAATGCCGGCGGCAGGTAATCCAATTGCCAGGCCAATTGCCTGTGTGACAAAAATAACCGGTATATCATATTCTTTTTTCCAGTACTTATTTATATCAGGCCGCCGCATGTCCAGGTTTGAGTGGCACATCGGACATGCGACAATAATTGCTTCAGCGCCACGATGTTCGGCGTCTTCTATTATCCTGCCGGATAATTTTGACACGGTATCGGTCCGGGATACAGACAAACCTGCTCCGCAGCACTCTGTCTTAAAAGGATAATCAACGGGGGAAGCGCCCAGTTTGGTCATAACTATATCCATTGTAAGGGGATCCTCGGCACGATCGTATTTCAGTATCTTGTCAGGCCTGACAAGCAGGCATCCATAGTAACAGGCAACAGGGTGGCTGAATGGCTTTACAACCCGTCCCTCAAGCTTTGGCACAATATATTTGTCAATCCATTCAATAACATTAATGATATTTGTAGTACCCCTGTAATCCATTTCAATGACTTCGCTGATACGGTTTTTCAGCTCAGGATCTTTCTTAAGCTCGTGTTGGGTAACAACCAGACGGCTGTAACATGCAGCGCATGGCACAACGACCTCATCCAGTCCGTTCTTTTCTGCAAGAGCCAGAATACGGGCCGGAAGCGCCAGTGACAGCTCTTTATTAAGGTTATGTGCAGCAGTTGCTCCGCAGCAGTTCCAGTCAGGGACCTGAGTAAACTCCAGATCAAATGCCTCTGCCAGGGCAAAAACCGATTCGTTGTAATCGCGCGCGGATCCTGTAAGGGAACAACCGGGATAAATGCCAAATTTCATATATGCCTCCTTAATTGCTTGTTTTTCTGAATATCCTTGCTATTTGTGCTTTACCTTTGATCAGATCCGGTAATATATGCAGCTTGCCCCTTGATATCATCTTTGGGGCAAGCATTATATCCTGTGTAAGATCAAGTGATTGACGCTTATAATCAAGTATAAGGCCCAGTTCATATAACCTTCCTGTAAATCTTATTGAATTCAGGAATGATTTATGAAAGGCGACTATGTTCTTTGCTTTTCTGTTCACTTTTTTCTGGCGAACTGAACTCTGTCTTAAATAATCCATAACCGATGGGATATCAATCTCCATGGGGCATCGGCTCAGACACATTTCGCAAGTGACACAGAGCCAGATGGAATGCGATCTGAGAATCTTATCATCGCTGGCAGCAGATTCTGTCTGCAGCAACCGTAAAACCATACTCGGGGGCAGGTCCATCTCATCGGCCACCGGACAACCGGCAGAACATTTTCCACACTGATAGCATTTCTGAGCCTTTACTTCAACATGCTTTTCGATGCTGTATGCCAATGAGTTTCTTTCACTATGATGTTCGGATTGAGACATTTCTTTATATTAGATTTTCATTATTCAACACCTGAGAAAAGACGTATGAACTGAACACGCTCATAAGTTGCCGGATTCAGCACATTTTTTCTGCTCAGTAATCCTTTGAAATCCGAAATGTTATTGAACCCGTGCTTCGTCATCCACGATTCAATATCACCTATTATCTGAGGCAGAACATCAAAATGGTGTTTGTAGAACACCGACACCATGTGGACTGCATCTGCTCCGGCAAGAAGCTGCTTTATTACTGTCCGGGAATTATGTATACCGGTGGAAGCTGCGATATCGCAGTTTAGCTTCCCGGCCAGAAGCGCCACCCATCTCAGGGTGTGGGTGTATTCTGATTCATTGCTGAACATATTTGAAGCATTTATCTGAAGCTGCTCAATATCTATGTCAGGATTATACGGTCTGTTAAACAGCGTCAACCCGGCTATGCCTGTTTTGGATAAACGGAGGGCTGTGCCAGAGAGGCTGGAAAAATAATAGCCTATTTTCAATGAGACAGGGATTGTAACATATTTTCTGACCTCTTCTATTATATCAAAATAAACCTTTTCATTTTCACTTCCGCTTTTTTCAAAGTCGGATGGTAACAGGTAAACATTGAGTTCAAGTGCATCCGCACCTGCATCCTGGATCCGTCTGCCGAAATATTGCCAGTCATAGGGAGTGCTGCAGTTTATACTCGCAATAACGGGGATATCAATAGCTTTTTTCGCTTCGGTTATTAAAGAGAGGTACTGCTTTAAGGTATGTTCCCTGGCATAATTGGTGAGGTAATCATAAGCTTCATCAAAGTAGAATTCGGTTTTGCTGACAATGCCCTGGAAAGCCTTCTGCCATGATTGCATATCCCTGTCCCCGGAATCAAGAAATTTGTCAGTTTCAAACCTGATTTGTTCTTCAAAAATGGATTTCAGAACAACGGCTCCGGCTCCCAGACTGGAAATTACTTTAAGGTTTTCTATTGAAGATGTCAGTCCTGAGCTTCCGACAATAATGGGATTTTTTAGTTGCAACCCCAGGTATTTGCATGAAAGATCGGCCATGATGTTAATTTTTTAACAGCGTAAAAATAATAACATATTGGATTATCGCAGATGATAATTAGCATCTTTTATTACTCTGGAATCGTTCCGGATAAGAAATTATTATCGTTTCCCGAATTGGAGATCTCTCACCACGTACTAATGACAACTTTCGTAACTCATACATTATAAATAACTTATACTCCCGCTGGCGCCGATTTGCAATCGGTGCCATAGATAAAATACACATCCTGTTTTTCTACGGGCGGTGTTTATG
>VFSW01007152.1_pt1 | contig 16251 bp, 16 predicted proteins | sample 5358111 | NCBI WGS metagenome assembly VFSW01 (sample SAMN11554181, study PRJNA540505) | mine drainage metagenome | isolation source: sediment from site ElyBrook_90M | place: USA: Ely Copper Mine, Vershire, VT | collected 2017 | reverse complement strand
CAATGGAGACGGCAGAGAGGCGGCAGGCGGCGCGGCGTGAGCAGGAGAGGCAATCGCGTTCGATTTTTCCGGTCAGGGACGGGAGAGGGACGGAGGTGAATCCGAAGCGGAAGAAAAATTCGGGTGAGGAAGTGACGGCGAAGACGCGGGCAAAGCTTCTGTGGCGCGCTTCGGTGAGGGCGAATTCGACCAGCTCGGCGCCGAGCCCCCTGCCGCGGGATTGGGGATCGACGGCGACGGAGCGAAGCTCGGCAAGCTCGGTGGAAAAGGGATCGAGGGAAGCGCAGGCGAGCAGGCGGCTGCCGCGCACGAGGACCAGGAAATCAGAGATGCGCCGGCGGATCTCCGGCTGGGAACGAGGAAGCAGGAGCTGCTCCGCGGCGTAAAGGGCGATGAGCGAGTGGATGGAGGGAACGTCGGAAGCCCGGGCGATGCGAGGCCTCATGGATTTTCTCCGCAGCGATCGAGGCGAAGGATAAAAGCGTCCAGGGCGGGGCGGCCGGCGGCGGGCGCCGTGCCGCCGGGAAGAGTTGTGCGCGCGCGGGCGGATTCGAGGGAGATGGTGGCCGGCCAGCCGGGCTGGAAGGCGGGGGAAAATTCGCGGAGCAGCTCGAGGGGAAGAGCGAGGGGAGAAAGATTTTCGTGGTGCGCGGCGCGGAGGATGCGGCCTGTGATTTCGTGGGCCTGGCGGAAAGGGACGCCGGAGCGAACCAGGAAATCGGCGATTTCTGTGGCGAGCAGGGCGGGATCGGAGGCGGAGGCGGCCATGCGAGCGGCATCGAAGCGGCAGGCGGCGAGGGCGGGGGCGGCCAGATGGAGGATGGAGAGAAGCTGATCGAGAGCGCCGAAAAGAGGCTCTTTATCTTCCTGCAGGTCACGCTGGTAACCGGAGGGAATGCCCTTGCAGGTGGTGAGGATGGCGAAGAGAGCGCCATAGACGCGACCCGTCTTGCCGCGGATGAGTTCCCAGAGGTCGGGATTCTTTTTTTGCGGCATGAGGCTGCTGCCTGTGGAGAATTCGTCGGGAAGGATCAGGCAGGAGAATTCCGGGGTGGCAAAGAGAACGAGGTCTTCGGCCAGGCGGGAAAGGTGCATGGCAAGAAGGGAGAGAGCGAAAGAAAATTCAGCGGCAAAATCGCGATCGCCGACGGCATCGAGGCTATTGGCTGTGAGGCGCGGGAAGCCAAGCTCGGCGGCCAGGGAATCACGATCGATGGGAAAGGCGCAGCCGGCCCGCGCGCCGGCACCCCAACGACATACGGCGGCGCGCTGGGCGGCGAGTCCGGCACGCTCGAAATCGCGGTGGAAGGCTTCGCCGTGGGCGAGCAGCCAATGGGAGAGCAGGATCGGCTGGGCGTGCTGCAGGTGGGTGGCGCCGGCCATGGGCACGCCGAAAGAGGCCAGGGCATGAGCGGCGATGGCGCGTTCGAGAGCCAGGATTCCGCGGCGGAGCTCCGCGGCGGCGTCCCGCAAGTACATGCGGAATTCCGTGGCGACCATCTCATTGCGGCTACGGCCGGTATGCAGGCGCGCGCCCAGGGGGCCGAGGGCTTCGATAAGGGCGGCTTCGACAAAATCATGGACGTCTTCTGCGGAGGAGGAATCGAGCCATGCAGGATCCTGGCGGGCGCGGCTCTCGATGTGGTCCAGGGCCACCAGGATTTGCGAAGATTCCTCGACGGAGAGGATGCCGGCGGAGGTGATGGCGCGTGCCCATGCGCGGTCGAGAGCCAGCTCATAGGGCAGCAGGCGGCGATCAAAGCTCCAGCTCCGCTGGAACTGGAAGAAATGGGAATCGGGCGGCTTATCGAAGGCGCCTCCCCACATTCCGGAGCGCTCGCGAGAGGTCATTGGCCCGGGACTCCGGCGGGGACGGTGATGGGAAGAGCGAAAAGGCGGATGAAGCCTTCGGCGTCTTTGGGGTTATAGCCGGCCATGGCAAAGCTGGCGAGGGAGGCCTGGTAAAGAGAGAAGGGAGAGCGCCGCGAAGTGACGCTGAGGTTGCCCTTGAAGAGCGAAAGGCCAACCGAGCCGGTGACGCGAGATTGGGAAGAGGCGAAGAAAGCATCGAGAGACTCACGCAGGGGCGTAAACCACATGCCGTAATAGACCATTTCGGCGTAACGGAGGGCGAGAATCTGCTGGAAATGAAGGGATTCACGATCGAGGGCGAGCGATTCGAGCTCGCGGTGAGCGGCGAGGAGCAGCGTGCCGCCGGGGGTTTCGTAGGCGCCGCGGGATTTGATGCCGACCAGGCGATTTTCCACCATTTCCATGCGGCCGATGCCATGGCGGGAGGCTACGTCATTGAGGTGCTCGAGGAGAGCGACAGGGGCGAGGCGCCTGGAATCGACCGAGACGGGTATTCCCTGCTCGAAGCCGATCTCGAGAGAAGCGGGCAGATCGGGAGCCTCCCGCGGCGAGGCCACCCACTGCCACATGGCGGGGTCGGGAGGGTTTGCGGGGTCTTCGAGCGGGCCGCCCTCGTGGCTCAGGTGCCAGATGTTACGGTCGCGGCTATAGATGTTGCGTGTGGTCTGCTCGACGGGCACCTGATGGGCGCGAGCGTAAGCGATGGCCTCTTCGCGGCTGGAGATGTTCCATTCGCGCCAGGGCGCAATGATGGGCAGCTCGGGAGCCAGGGCGCGCGCGGCGAGCTCGAAGCGAACCTGGTCATTTCCCTTCCCTGTGCAGCCGTGGGCGAGCGCATCGGCGCCGAGGCGGCGGGCGAGCTGAACCTGGCGCTGGGCGAGGAGCGGGCGGGCGAACGATGTGCCGAGAAGATATTTGTGTTCATAGACGGCGCCGGCGCGCAGCGTGGGCCAGATGTAGCTGGTGATGAATTCCTCGCGCAGATCCTCGATGAAAGCGGAGCTGGCGCCGGTGGCCAGGGCTTTGCGGCGGATGGCCTCGAGATCCTCCTGCTGGCCCAGGTCGCCAATCATGGCGATCACTTCGCAGCCGTAATTCTGCTTGAGCCAGGGGATGATGATGGAAGTATCGAGGCCGCCGGAATAGGCAAGCACAACTTTATTGGGCAACGCAATCTCCTTGGCGTGAGGGGGATGGGAGCATCAATTGAGCAACATCAAAAGGATGGCTTTCTGGGCGTGCAGGCGATTGGCGGCCTGATCGAAAACGATGGAGGCGGGGGAATCGATGACCGCGTCGGAAACCTCCAGGCCGCGATGGGCGGGCAGACAATGCATGAATACCGCACCGGGAGCGGCGAGAGACATGAGGGCTTCATTCACCTGGAAGCCTGCGAAGGCTGCGCGACGTGCGGAATCCTGGTCCTCCTGACCCATGCTGGTCCAAACATCTGTATAGACGGCCTGAGCGCCGGCGACGGCCTCGGCGGGACTATGGAAGAGTTCTAATTTGGCGCGTGTTTCGCGTGCCACGCGGCGGGCTTCCGCGACGATGGAGGGGCAGGGCTCATAGCCTGCGGGAGTGGCCACGCGAAGATGGATGCCGACGCGTGCGGCCATCACCAGAAGCGAATGACAAACGTTATTGCCGTCGCCCACCCAGGCAAGTTTCAGCCCGCGCAGGCCGCCAAAGAACTCTTCGAGAGTGAGCAGGTCAGAGAGAGCCTGGCAGGGATGAAATTTATCGGAGAGCGCATTCACAATCGGTACGCGGACGTGTGCGGCGAGCTCTTCGAGGGAAGATTGGAGGAAGACGCGGGCGACGACGGCATGCACCCAGCTTTCGAGGCTGCGGGCCATATCGGGAAGCGATTCACGCTGGCCAAGCCTGGCGGAGGTGTGGTCGAGGAAGATGGAGCGGCCGCCGAGATTGGCGATGCCGACCTCGAAGGCGATGCGGGTGCGAAGGCTGGGCTTCTCAAACAGGAGCATGACGTAGCGATCGGAGAGCGCACCGCGGTAACGATCGGGGTGGGCCTTGAGCTCGGCGGCGAGCTGGAGCAACTGCTTGACTTGGCCGGGATTCCATTCCGCGCCGGTGAGCAGGCCGGAGGCAGCGGCAGGGATGGGAGAAGGCAGCGTGGCGATCATGGCTCCTCGATTTTCCCGGCGGCGGAAGAAGCCCGCGGGATAGCGGCCGGCGCCTCCGCGTGCTGCGGAGCGCCCGGCTGGATCACGGCGAGGAGAGCGGCCTCGAATTTCACGAGGAACTCCTCGACGTCACGGCGGGTGATGAGGAAGGGAGGGAGCAGGCGCAGGACATTTTCGTGGGTGCAATTGATGAGCAGGCCATGCGAGAAAGCAGCCTGAACGAAGGGAGCGCCGGGGCGGGCAAGCTCGACGCCGAGGATGAGTCCCTCGCCGCGAATTTCACGGATGAAATCGAAACGGCGGGCGAGAGCGCGCAGGCCGGAGCGAATCTGGAGGGAGCGGCGGCGGACGTTGGCAACCAGGCGCGGCTGCTGGGAAACATCGAGAAATTCGAGGGCCGTGGCACAAGTGAGCGGGCCGCCGCCGAAAGTGGTGCCGTGCAGGCCGGGGGAGAAGGCGGAGGCAAAGCGTTCGCTGGCGAGGAGGGCGCCGAGCGGGAGGCCGCCGGCCAGAGGCTTGGCCACGACAACCATATCCGGCAGCGAGGAAAATTTCTGGAAAGCGAAGGGTCTGCCGGTGCGGCCCAAGCCGCACTGGATTTCATCGGCGATGAGAGCGGCGCCGTGGTGCGTGGCCAGCTCGCGCGCCGCATTCCAGAAGGCTTCGCTGACGGAGTGAATGCCGCCTTCGCCCTGGATGGGTTCGAGGATGAGGGCACAGACATCAGCGGTAAAAGCGCGGCGGAGCGCGGCAACATCGTTGAGAGGAATGAACTCGACACCCGGAACCAGAGGAGCGAAGGGGAGACGATATTTGGAAGAATGGGTGACGGAAAGAGCGCCGAAGGTGCGCCCGTGAAAGGAATTTTCGAGGGCGAGGATGCGGGAAGGGGCGAGGGGCGAGCCGGCAGGAGCGTGCGCCAGAGCGAAGGCGCGAGCCAGCTTGAGCGCGGCCTCGACGGCCTCTGCGCCGCTATTGGTGAAGAAGACGCGGTCGAGGCCGGAGAGCTGCGCGAGCCTGGCGGCGAGCGGCGCCTGATAGAGATGGTGGTAGAGATTGGAGATGTGGATGGCGCGAGCGGCCTGGCGGCGAATTACAGAGACCATGCGGGGATGAGCGTGGCCCAGGGCATTGACGGCAATGCCGCCGAGGAAATCGAGGTATTCGCGGCCTTCGGCATCGTAGAGCCGGCAGCCGCGGCCATGGGTGAAGACGGTGGCGGGGCGCGCATAAGTATTCATCAGGTGCGCGGAGGCCACGGCGGCCTGGGCCGAATCCGGCGAAGCGGCAGAAGGATGAGGATGCGAAGTGCGAGGACTCATGGGCAGCTCCTGGAAGGCGCGGGGAGCGGAGCAGCGGCGGCGGCGGAAAAACGGTCTGCGACGCGGGGAGCGGGGAGAATTTGCGTGCCGGGAGCCGCATCTCCGCTGGCAGCGGCGAGCAAGGCGCCGGGAATGGAGCCGCCAACAATGCGAACCGAGGAAACGCCGGCGGCGAGCGCGCCCACGGCCGCTTCCAGTTTCACGATCATGCCGCCGGAAATGACGCCGGTGCGTATGCCCTCCTCGATTTCGCAGACATCGAGGCTGCTTTTCACCTGGCCGGAATCGAGCACGCCGGGAACATCGGTGAGAAAGACGAGGTGGGAGGCGGCGATGAGGGAGGCGGCGGCAGCAGCCATCTGATCGGCATTAATGTTATAGAGTTCGCCCGAGCGATCCGCGGCCAGGCAAGGAGAGACGGGAACGAGGCCGGCGCGCCAGAGGGATGAGAGAAACCCGACATGGACGGAGACCAGACGGCCGACAAAGCCGAGGCGCTGCGGAGCGGCGGGAGAATCGAGGGGCAGAGCGAAAAAGCAGGAGCCATCGGCGCCGCACACGCCCAACGCGGGGCGCCCTGCGCGGGAGATGGCGGCGGTGACGCGGCGATTGAGGAGGCCGGCGAAAACCATGATGGCGGCATCTCGCGTGGGGCCATCTGTGACGCGGAGACCGCCGGCGAAGCGGCTGACGATGCCCATGCGCGCGAGCATGGAGGTGAAAACGCGGCCGCCGCCGTGGATCACCAGAAGCTCATGACCCGCGGCGGCGAGGCAGGCAATCTGCCCGGCAAGGGAATCCAGACAGGGATGGTCCTCGAGGAGGACGCCGGCCAGCTTGACCACGATCCTCACAGGAGGGCCGCCGTTTCCGGGCAGCCCGTCATGGCGTTGAAATTCTGCACGGCCTGGCCCGCCGCTCCCTTGCCGAGATTATCGAGGCAGGAAACCAGGACCAGGCGCTGGCCAGTATCATCGAGGACAAAACCGATATCGCAATAATTCGTGCGCACGACGTGGCGAAGCTCGGGCAGAGCACCGGCGGGCCAGAGGCGAACCATGCCTCCCGGCGGGTAGCACGATTGGAAGAGAGCGGCGAGCTCATCTGGATGGCGGGGCGAATCGAGCCAGAGGTAGATGGTGGAAAAGATGCCGCGCTCGATGGGGAGCAGGTGGGCGGTGAAAAAGAATTCCGAGGTGGAGAGGCCCAGGTGATCGGCCAGCTCGGGCGTGTGGCGATGGCTGAAAGCTCCATAGGCGCGGAAATTGCCGTTGACCTCGACGAAATGCGTTTCGGGCTTGGGCTCCCTGCCGGCTCCGCTCACACCCGATTTGCAATCGCAGACGATGCCATGCCCGCGGTTCACCCACCCGGCGCGGAGCAGGGGATGAAGGGCGAGGATCACGCTGGTGGCGTAACAGCCGGGATTGGCCACCAGGCGAGCAGAGCGAAGCTCCGCGGGATAGAGCTCCGGCAAACCGTAGATGGCGCGGGAGAGTAATGCAGCGGGCGGCGGCTCGAGGCGATACCAGGAGGCAAAAGTCTCCGGGCGGCGGAAGCGGAAGGCTCCGCTCAGGTCCACCAGGCGCAAGGAAGGCGCGGCGGCGAGCAGGCGAGGAACCATGTCGCAGGAGACCTCATGCGGGGTGGAGAGGAAAACGGTTTCGGCGCCGGAATCGCGGACGGCATCCACGGAGAAAGGGAGGCAGGGTGCGTCGGGCAGGCCGCGCAGGCCGGGATGAAGCTGAGCGATGGTGGCGGGTGGGTCTGCCGCCTGGCGGACGAAGAAGGATGCGGAAGGGACATAAGGATGGCGGAGGAGGAGGCGAGCCAGCTCAAAGCCGGCATAGCCCGTCGCGCCGATCACCGCTACGGGTGCGCCAGGGCGCATCAACGGAGCATATCCTCGAAGCGCTTGCGGAGCAGGGAGCAGGCGTTTCGCGAAGGAGTGACGATCAGCACGGTATCATCGCCGGCGAGCGTGCCCGCCACTTCCTTCCATTTACAGGCATCGAGAGCGGCGGCGAGGGGCTGTGCGCCGCCCGGAGGAGTCTTGAGGACCAGGATGTTTTGAGCGGGGCGGATATCGCGGAGAAATTCTTTGGCAATGGAGGCGATGGCGGGAGAGCCGGAGACGGGTTCGAGGGAAGGCATGGGGCGGTATCCGGAAGCGGTTTTAACCAGTCCGAGGTCGCGGAGGTCGCGCGAGAGAGTGGCCTGGGTGACGCGGACGCCGAGGTGAGCGAGGCGGCGGCGGAGGGCATCCTGGTTTTCGAGGGTTTCGGCGGCGAGGAGTTTGAGGATTTGTCCGTGGCGGAGTTGTTTTTGCATAGGCTCGCGTGATGCGTGCTTATGCACGCACATGCATAATCATACCGTAGGGATTTCAGGAGTCAATGGTTTTTTTTGCTGTGGGTGTGAAGGCCGGCGAGCGGGGGCGAAGATTTGACAGCGGCGGCGCGCCCGCCTATAGTGCGGCTTCACGCGGACAGGTTTCGATGAGCGGCTCGGCATTCGGCGAACATCTGAAGCGGGAGCGGGAATTGCGAGGGGTATCGCTCGAGGAGGTTTCCCGGGCGACATGCATCGGCGCGCGATTTCTGGAGGCGATCGAAGCGGGGCGATGGGAAGTGCTGCCCGGGGGCGTATTCAACCGCGGGTTTATCCGCGCGATTGGGCAATTCCTGGGGCTGGATGAGGAGAACCTGATTGCCGAATACGCGATGGAAACCCACGATGCGCTGCGAGTGAGCGTGGTGGATAGGCGGCCGCGGCCGAGCCTTGGCCTGCCGCTGCTGGCCCTGGCGCTGGCGCTGGGTCTGCTGGCGGGGGGAATTATTGGCGTGCGGCGCGCGGGACCACACATGAAGCAGTGGTTTCGGTCGCGGTGGGAAGGGCGGAAGACCGGGACATGGAATGCGCCGCAGAATCCGCCAGCACCATTGCCGATCGCGAAGGGCGAGGACGGGTCCGCCGGAAAAAATGCGGCGGAGGAGGCAAGCAGCGCTGCGGCTCCGGCGGAAATGAGTCCGGCAGCCACAGCGGCCGGGGGAACGGCCGCGGGGACGACGCCCGCCGCAACGGAAAAGACGGCGACAGTCGCGGCGACGGCGCAGCCAACGCAGGGGCCCGGCAGCCAGGCCACGGCGCCTGGCGGAGAGCAAAAGGAAGCGGCAACGGCAGAGAACAGCGCGGGAGGATTCGTGCTCGTGCTGCGCATGCGAGGGCCGGGCCACGTGACGGTGACGCAGGATGGCTACCGCATGCTGGATAAGACACTGGCCGCCGGAGAGACACGGACCTATTACGGGAAGCAGCAGTACGATGTAACCGTGGACGATGCGCAAGCGATTGTGGTGACACTGGATGGAAAGACCATTCCCTTCCCTGCCAGGGCTGGCGGCGATGCGGCTTCACGGCTGACGCTGCGGCGAAACGGCGCCACGGCTTCCGACGGGGGAAGAAATCCTCACTGAGGCGCGCCTCGCCCTCCTCTCCGGGCGCGCCAGCAACGAAGAAAAACTGGAACTCTGTGAGCGGAGCGCCTCGATGGAGCCTGGCGAACGCGCGGAATTGCTGGCTCTGCTGGCGGAAGACGCTGACCCGGTGGTGGTCCGGAAAGCGATGGAGACCACGGAGCGCTTTCTGGAGGAACTGGCGAATCCGGCAGAGGAGGAGGAAAAGAAATCCGGAGAGGAGCCTGGCGGAGAAGCGGGAGAGAAGGGCAAAGCCGCGGAGGAGCCGCGGGAGCGCGGGCTGGCGCAAATGAACGTGCTCGAGCGAATCCGGCTGGCGGGGAGGGGCAACCGGGAAGAGCGCATGGCGCTGATGCGCGATGCAAACAAGATTGTGCAGCGGGCGGTGCTGCAATCGCCGCGGGTGACGGCGCAGGAGGTGGAATCATTTGCGGCGATGACGAACCTGAGCGCGGAGATCTTGCAGGCGATCGCGAAACACCGCATGGTGAGGAAGAGCACGACGGTGGTACGGAACCTGCTGGGCAACCCGAAAACGCCGCTGGATGTTTCCTTGCCGCTGCTTCCGCGGCTGAACGCCACAGACCTGAAGCTGCTCCGCGTGAACAAAAACGTGCCGGACACGCTGCGAACGGCGGCAGCCCGTCTCTACCGGCGGCGCACCGAGGGCCGGGACAGCTGAGAGAGGTTGCGGCGGACGCAGGAGCGGAGAGAGTAAGGATGGCGGAGGGCGGGATTACGGCGTGGAAAGAGAAACGCGAACCTTCGCCGCGGCGGCCTTCGCTGCGGCGAGAATGGCAGGCGCATCGAGGGTGAGCATTTTGCGGTGGCGCATGATGGTGCGGCCGCCGATGATGACGGTATCGACGTCGGAAGCCTGGACGGCGTAAATCAACTGGGCATAAAGATTATAGAGGGGGGTGGAGTGAGGCGAGGCGGCATCGAGCAGGATGATATCGGCCTTCTTGCCGGGCTCGAGCGAACCAATCTGCTTTTCCATGTGGAGGGCACGCGCGCCGCCGATGGTGGCCAAAGCGAAAGCCTGCTCGGCGGGAAGGGCGCTGGGGTCGCCGCGCGTGACTTTCTGGAGTTTTGCGGCGATATCCATTTCCGAGAAAAGGTCGAGAGTATTGTTGCTGGCGGCGCCATCGGTGCCAAGCCCCACGGGAACACCAGCGGCAAGCAGGTCCACGAGGGGCATGACGCCGCTGGCGAGCTTCATGTTGCTTGAGGGATTGTGGATGCAGCCGGCGCCGCTGTGTGCGAGCAAGGCGATATCCTGGGGATCCACCCAGACGCAATGCGCGGCCACGACGTCCGGGCCGAGGACGCCGAGGCGCTGGAGATAGGCGACGGGCGTGGCGCCATGCATGGCGAGGCTATCGGTGCGTTCGCGATTGGTCTCCGCCAGATGGATGAGGATGGGGGCGTGGTAACGGCGGGCGAGCGCGGCGGCATCCTGAAGAGTTTTTTTCGAGCAGGTGTAGATGGAGTGCGGTGCGATGGCGGGGGTGATGAGCGGGTCGCCCTGCCAGCGGCGGAAATACTTTTCGGTGTAGGAAAGCGCAAGCGCGGGAGTGCTGTTATCGGGAACGTGAAAATCGAGGACACTTTCGCCGAGCACGCCGCGCATGCCCGCCTGGCGTGTCACCTGGGCGATGGCATCCTCGAAATAATACATATCGGCGTAGGTGGTGGTGCCGGCGCGAAGCATTTCCAGGATGCCGAGGCGCGCTCCGGTCTCGACGAAGCTCCGGGTGACATTGCGAGCTTCGGCGGGAAAAATGAACTGGTGCAGCCAGCGATCGAGCGGCACATCCTCGGCGAGGCCGCGAAACAGGACCATGGGAACGTGCGAATGGCCGTTGATGAGGCCGGGAAGAATCCATTGGCCGCGGGCATCGATGCGGCGAGCGGGGGAAAAGCGGGCTTCCAGCGCGGAGGTGGGGCCAACGGCGGCGATGGAATCGCCGACGACAGCCACGGCGCCATCCTGCAGGACAAGCCGCGAGGAATCCATGGTGACCAGCGTGCCGCCGGTGATGAGCAGGTCGGCATGCGCGCGCGCCGGGCGGGGAGACTGGGCGGCGGCGTGGAAGGCGGCGACGAGTAGAAGCAGGCCGAGAAGTTTTCGCATCACGCTCCGCTCCTTTGCATGCGCGTGCCATTGCCCGTGTTCATAGCGATTGGCGGCCGAAGGGGCGCGGAAGCAAGCGGGCTGCGCTTTCGATTTTCGTGCGGCCATCGAGATTGGCAAGGATCACGGGGAGATCGCCGCAGAATTCCCAAAGGATCTGGCGGCAGGCGCCGCAGGGAGGGGTGAGCTTGCTGGCAGCGGTGAAGATGGCGATGGCCTGGAACTGGCGCTCCCCTTCCGAAAGTGCCTTGAAGATGGCGGTGCGCTCGGCGCAGAGGGTGAGGCCGAAGCTGGCATTTTCGATGTTGCAGCCGGAATAGATGCGGCCGGATTTCCCGAGGAGAGCCGCGCCCACCTGGAAATGGGAAAAAGGCGCGATGGCAAATTCACGCGCGGAGCGGGCGGCGGCGATGAGCACGGAGGCGTCCATCAGCCTTTCCTTGAGGGAACGCGCGAAGCGAGGGGAGCGGGAGCGGGCGATTCGTCCTGGGCGATGAGGGGCAGGATGGCGCGAAGCAAAGCGATGAAGTGGTCCTTGACGCGTTCGCCGGTATCCAGCACTTCCTGGTGGTGGATGGGGCGATCGAGGATGCCGGCGGCCATATTCGTGACGCAGGAAATGCCGAGGACACGCAGACCCATGTGGCGCGCCACGATGGTTTCCGGGACAGTGGACATCCCGACCAGGTCGGCGCCGATGGTGCGAAGATAGCGGATTTCGGCGGGCGTCTCGTAGCTGGGGCCAGGCAAAGCGGCGTAGACGCCCTCGAATAATGGAAGGTTCATCCCGCTCGCGGCCACCAGCGCCAAGCGGCGATAGGCCGGGTCGTAGGGCGGGGAGATATCGGGGAAGCGCGGGCCGAAGCGCTCGTCATTGGGGCCGGTAAGCGGGTTCGCGCCCTGAAGATTGATGTGGTCTCGAAGCAGGACGAGTGCGCCCTGGCCGAATTCGAGATTGATGCCGCCGGCAGCGTTGGTGAGCAGGAGGGAGCGGATGCCGAGTCGAGCGAGGACGCGGATGGGGAAAATGACGTCTTTGAGGGCGTAGCCTTCGTAGAAATGGACGCGGCCCTGCATGACGGCCACGGGAATACCGGAAACCGAACCGAGGATGAGCTGGCCTGCATGGCCGACGGCTGTGGATTTTGGGAAATGTGGAATTTTGGGGTAGGGGATGCGCACGGGCGCCTGGAGCTGCCCGGCGAAGGCGCCCAGGCCGGAACCGAGGACCAGCGCGATGCGCGGGCGAAGCCTGGAGCGTGCGCGGATGAAGCGCGCGGCGCGTTCGGCGGCGGCAAATTCGCCGGAAGCGGAGCGGCGGGCGGGTAGGGAACGGGGGCTCATCGCAGCAGGATGCCCACAATCGAGGCGGACATAAGATTGGCCATGGTGCCGGCCAGCATGGCGCGAAAACCCAGGCGCGCCAGCTCCTGCTCCTGATTGCGCGCCAGGGCGCCAATGCCGCCAATCTGAATGCCGATGGAGCTGAGATTGGCAAAGCCACAGAGGGCGAAGGTGGCGATGGTGAAGGAACGGGGATCGAGGGAATTTTTCATGGGGCCGAGGCGCTGGAAGGCGATGAGCTCGTTGGTAACCATGCGCAGGCCGAGAAGGTGGCCGATGGCCGGGCAATCGCGCCAGGGGATGCCGATGAGCCAGGCGAGAGGAGAAAAGAGCCAGCCGAGGATCTGCTCGAGATCCAGGGGAAACCAGGGAAAGCCGCGGGCGGCCAGGGAGCCGTGAATCTTGCCGAGGATGCCATCGAAGAGATAGATCATGGCGATGAAGGAAATCAGCATGGCGGCCACGTTGACGGCGAGCTTGAGGCCGTCTGTAGTGCCGCGGGCCAGCGCGGCAAGCAGATTGGAATCGCGTGGCTGCGGAGGCATTTCGACGCGGCCGCTGGTGAGCGGATGCTGCGTCTCGGGAACAATAATTTTGGCGAGCAGGATGGTGCCGGGAGCGGTCATGATGACGGCGGCGAGGAGGTGCTTGGCCTCGATGCCATAGAGAATGTAAGCGGCCATGATGCCACCGGAGACGTGCGCCATGCCGCTGGTCATCACGGTCATCAGCTCGGAGCGGGTGAGGTCCGGGAGAAAGGGGCGGATGGTGAGGGGAGCCTCCGTCTGGCCCATGAAAACGCTGGCGGCGACATCGAGGGATTCGGCGCCGCTGGTGCCCATCAGGCGAGTCATCACGCGCGCGGCCTGCTTAACGAGGAAGGGCATGACGCCAAAATAATAGAGCACGGCAAACAGAGCGGCGATGAACACGATGGTGGGCAACACCTGGAAGGCGAAGAAGAAACCCATGGGCGAGGTCTTCATGCCGAGCGTGCCAAAGACGAATTCGGAGCCCTTGAAGGAGAAATCCAGCAGCCAATTTACGCCTTCGCCGGCGCGCTGGAAAAGATAGCGGCCATAGCTCCAGCGCAGGATGAGGAAGGCGAAGACCAGCTGAAGGCCGAGCCCCCAGGCCACCGTTTTGAAACGGATGGCGCGGCGATCAGTGGAAAGCAGCCAGGCGCAGAGCAGGATGGTGATCAAGCCCAGGATGCCCACAAAATGCATGCTCAATCCTTTGCCTCGCCGCGGTTATTCAGCCCATCGGGAGGCTGCCGGCGCGAGGGGGCGGCTCCGGCAGGGCCGATGATACCGCGAACCAGGGTTGCGGGCGGGGGAGAAATTTCGCTGATGGCGAAGGAGCGCTCGAGAAGTGCGCGGGCATCGGCGAGACCCGCGGGGTCGTTGAAATGGATGCGGAGGAGAGGATCGCCCGGCTGCACCGCGTGGCCCACCTTTTTGAGGATGGTGAGGCCTACGGCGGGATCGATGGAATCGCCAGCTTTCGAGCGGCCGCCACCCAGCAGCGTGGAGGCGAGGCCAATCTGCTCACAAGCAATGCGCGAGACGAAGCCGGCGGAGGGCGAGCAAATCTCGGCGGAGTGCGCGGCCCGCGGCAGCAGGTGCGGATCGCCGACAACGTTCGGGTCGGCGCCTTGATCGCGGAGAATTTCCCGGAATTTTTCGATCGCGCGGCCGGAGGATATCTGGAGAGCGGCGAGCTCGAGCGCCGCCTGGAAAGAGGAGGCGAGGCCGCCGAGATGAAGCATCCAGGCGGAAAGCTCCAGAGAGAGAGCGCGGACGTCATCGGGGCCCGCGCCGAGGAGCACGTCGATGGCTTCGCGAACCTCGAGAGCGTTGCCAACGGCGTGGCCGAGAGGCTGGTCCATATCAGTGAGCAGGGCGACGGCCGTGCGGCCCATGCGCGCGGCGGTATCCACCAGCAAGCCCGCCAGGTGGCGGGCATCGTGCTCCTGTTTCATAAAAGCGCCGGAGCCGGTTTTTACGTCGAAGACAAGCACCTGAGCGCCCTCAGCCAGTTTTTTGCTCATGATGGAAGCGCAGATCAGCGCGGGGCTTTCCACCGTGCCGGTAACGTCGCGAAGGGCGTAGAGCTTGCGGTCGGCGGGAGCGATTTCGGGGGTCTGGCCGATGAGGGCGCAATGGCAGGATTCGAGCACGGCGCGAAACTCTTCCAGGGAGAGGCTCACATTGAAGCCGGGGATGGATTCGAGCTTATCGAGCGTGCCACCGGTGTGGCCAAGGCCGCGGCCGCTGATCATCGGGACGTAGAGGCCGGCGGCGGCAACCACAGGAGCGACCACCAGCGAGGCCTTATCGCCGACGCCGCCGGTGGAATGCTTATCCACGGCGGGCGCGGGAAGCGAGGAGAGATCGAGCACGGCGCCGGAATGGAGCATGGCTTCGGTGAGAGCGGCAATCTCCTGAGAGGACATGCCGCGCCAGAGGACGGCCATGAGCCAGGCGGAGAGCTGATAATCGGGGATGGAGGAGTCGGTGGCGCCGCGGACGAGGAAGCGGATTTCATCGCGGGTGAGTTCCGCGCCATCGCGTTTCCGGCGGATGAGGTCAACGGTGCGCATGCCGACGAGTGGCGCAGACTAGCACCGTGGGGGGCGGGGAGTCAATCGAAGCAGGCAGGGATGTCAAAGGCTGGTAGAACTCTCCCGATTGGGAGCTTCGCTTTCGCTTGAGCTTCGGAATCATTTTTGTGTGGGGTGGCGGCGGTAACGCAAGCTCGGGAATCCATCTGCGGGAGGTGAGCGGAGCGAGGCGGCGCGAGGGAGCCTGCGCGGAGCGGAAGCCGGCCGGCGGGGCTGCCGCAGCCACTAGATTCCTGTGGGGGCGAATATTGAGATTGACGCCAGGAGCGCCGCGGCCTATTTTGGTTGCAGAAGAGATTCGCTGCAGTGCAGCGAACCGAGGAGGGCGCCGTGAAGCGCGTGCCCGCAGGCTTTCGAGCTACACCCCTTGCCATTTTCGCGCTGCTCTTCGCACTTTTGGGGCAGGCGGTTGCGCAGGAAGCCGCCCCGGGGCCTCCGGCGGGCAGCGCGGCGCGCGTGACGCGCGTGCCCGCGCATTCGCACGCGCTGCAGCAATCGGTGATCCGCTGATTGTGTTTGCGGCGGCGTTGCCGTATGGTGTGGCATGCGCATTTCGCAGAAGGGCCTCTACGCGCTGCAGGCGCTCATGATGCTGGCCCGGCGCTCGGAGCAGGGGGCCATCAAAATTCGAGAGATCGCGGCCGAAGAAAAGCTGCCGGAGAAGTTTCTGGAGTTGATCCTGCTGGAGATGAAGAAGGCGCGCATTGTGGAGAGTGTGCGCGGGGCGCACGGAGGATACCGGCTGAGGCGGCCCGCCGGCAAGGTGTATGTGAGCGAAGTGATCCGGCTGATTGACGGACCGCTGGCGCCTTTTGGAGACGCGGAATCGCTGCGGGCGATGGTAGGCCACAAGGATTCCCACAGCGCACTCTACGGAGTGTTTCTGGATGTGCGCAACGCGGTGGCGCGGATACTGGAAAGCACCACGATCGCTGACATCTGCGGCCCCGCCTTCCCCGCCAGGCAAAACACGCCAGACAGGCGCAAAAAGAGATCCAGCAGGTAACCGGCGGCCGGGACGCGGCGTGGCGCGCCCTATTTTCTGACGAGGATGGCCAGCCTGGGGAAGAGGAAATGCCCGGCGGCATCGTCAATGACGTTCACCTGGCAGGTGTAGAAGCCAGGCTGCAGGGCGGAGAGCGGAACATCCAGACGGAAAGCGGTGGCGGTGCCATCGGCGGAGTTCACGCTATCGGCCTGGACCAGCGGCGTCTCATAGGCCTTTATCTTCCCTCGAAAGAAAATCACGTTGGTGAGGACGCGAATGCCCGCCGCGGGAGAAGCGGCAGGGGCGGGCGAAGCTTTTACGGCATTTTGTGGGGCC
>VFSW01007151.1_pt1 | contig 16251 bp, 11 predicted proteins | sample 5358111 | NCBI WGS metagenome assembly VFSW01 (sample SAMN11554181, study PRJNA540505) | mine drainage metagenome | isolation source: sediment from site ElyBrook_90M | place: USA: Ely Copper Mine, Vershire, VT | collected 2017 | reverse complement strand
CCGGCGAGGTCCTCGTCGTCCATCAGGCGGGCCATCATGCCGGCCCGATCGAACACCGGGGGCGAATCAGGCGGAGACGGGCGCGACTCGGGCGGCGCCGCATCGCGCTCGGCCGGGGCCGGCCGTTCGGATCCGCCGGCGCCCCGGGGCAACCACCGCTCCAGGGCCAGGGCGAGCGCCCGCGGCGAAACCGGCTTGGTGACGTAGTCGTTCATGCCCGCGTCGAGGCATTTGCGTTCGTCGCCCTGCAGAGCGTGAGCCGTCATGGCCACGATCGGCACAGCGTGGTCCAGGACCGCGGAGCGCGGGTCGCGAATCCGGCGAGTGGCCTCCAGGCCGTCGATCTCGGGCATCTGGACGTCCATCAGGACCAGGTCGTATTGCTTTGCCTCCAGGGCTCGAAGCGCCTCCGCGCCGTTGACGACGGCATCGGCGGTCAGCCCGAGCTTGCCCAGGATGCCCTGCGCCACGGCCCGGTTGGTGGCGTTGTCCTCGGCGAGGAGGATCCGCATGGCGGCCAGACGGCCGGGCTCCATCGAGAGCGGCGACGCCTTCCGCGAGGCGAAAGCCGCGGGCCCGCTCGCCCGCGACCCGGCTATAACTGTCGCGAGGCAATCGAACAGATCGGATTGCCGGACGGGCTTTCCGAGCGAAGCCTCGAGCCCCAGATCGGGGGCCCGGAGCAGGTCGCCGTGGTTCCCGAGCGACGTCATCAGAACCAGTCGGATCGATGCCAGCGACTCGTCCGCCTTCACGATCCGGGCCAGCTCCGCGCCGTCCATGCCCGGCATCTGCATGTCCAGGATCGCGACGCCGAACGGTTCGCCGGCATCGCGGGCGGCCCGCAGAGTTCGCAAAGCCGCGGGGCCGTCCGCGGCCTCGTCGGCGACGATGCCCCAGGCTTCCAGCTGGACCCGGAGCACCTCCCGGTTCGTGGCGTTGTCGTCCACGATCAGGACTCGGACCCCTTCGACGTCGGCCGGCAGCGAGACGGAGGCCTCGCGGGCCTCCTGCTTTCCGAACCGGGCGGTGAACCAGAATTCCGAGCCGGCGCCTTCGTCGCTGACCAGCCCGATCTCGCCGCCCATCAGCTCCGCGAGCTGCTTGGAGATCGCCAGGCCGAGGCCGGTTCCGCCGTAGTTCCGGGTCGTGGACGAGTCGGCCTGGGTGAACTTGTGGAAGAGCATGTGCTGCTTGGCGCGGGGAATGCCGATACCCGTGTCCGTGACGGAGAAGCGAAGCGTTACCTCGTTGTCGCTCTCCGAGAGCAGCGACGTCCGCACCGAGACCTCGCCCTCGTGGGTGAACTTGACGGCGTTGCCAGCGAGGTTGAGGAGGATCTGGCGGAGACGGCCGGGATCCCCGCGAAGGTTGCCCGGCACGTCGGGGTCGGCCGAGCACACGAATTCGAGGCCCGCCTCCTGGGCCCGCACGGCCAGGACTGAGACGAAGTCGTCGAGCAGGCCGCGGAGGTCGAACTCGACAGATTCGAGCTCGAGCTTGCCGGCTTCGATCTTGGAGAAATCCAGGATGTCGTTGATCAGGGCGAGCAGCGCGTCCGCGGAGGTTCGGACCGCCTCGGCATAGCGCCGCTGCGACGCGTCGAGCGGCGTGTCGAGCAGCAGGTGGGTCATGCCGATTACGCCGTTCATAGGCGTCCGGATCTCGTGGCTCATGTTGGCCAGGAAGTCGCTTTTGGCCTTGTTCGCCGAATCCGCGGCGGACGCGAGCTCGATCGCCCGGCTCATCGCCGAGGCGAGCTGGAAATTGCTCTCGCGCATGGCGCGTTCGGATTCCTTCTGGCTCGTGACGTCCCAGCTCGTGCCGGTGACGTGGAGCGGAACGCCCAGGGCGCTTCGCCCGACCACCGCCAGCGCCCGCAGGTAGTGGATCGTGCCGTCGGGCCAGACGACCCGGAACGTCGTGTCGAAGTCTTCCTCGCCCGCGATCGCCGCCAGCATCTCCTCGTCGATCCTGGCGCGGTCGTCGGCGTGGATGGCCGCCAGCCAGGCGGCGTGGCTGCCGTCGAACTGCCCTTCTCCGGACCCGGCGGTCAGGCCGTAGAGGCGGAGCATCTGGTCGTCCCAGCGAAACGACATCGCGGCCGGGTCGTATTCCCAGATGCCGATGCTGCCGGCTTTGACCGCGAGGGTGAGCCGATCGGTGGCCCGCCGGAGCTCCTTCTCCGTCCGGCGTGCGAGAGCCATGGCGACGTCGGTCCGGGCCATCACGAAGACGGCGATGAGCACCCAGGCGACGAGCGATATGGGCGTGCTGTCGAGCATCTGGTTCGCCGCGAGCAGTGCCAGGCTCAACGGCGGCAGGATCAGCGCGCCGGTCATGATCACGCGGCGCGCGTTCTCGGTTCGCCTCCAGTCGGGTTCGACGTTGCGGGGATCGACGGTGGCGGACGGGAGTACCGACGCGGTCGCCCACAGCACCATAGAAGCCAGCCAGAGCGCGTCGAGCGGCGACGGATCGAGGGTCAGATCCGTGAGGCTGATCCCGAGGTTCAGGAGATCCGCCATGATGACGGCCACGACCCCGGCGAGCAGCAGCCCGAGCCACGCCGATCTCAGATCGCCGACGAGGAGCGAGCGCATGGCCACCGCCGCGAGGGCGACATCCGCGACGGTGTAGCTCAGCATCAAGACAAGGTCGAGAGCGGGGCCGTCGTAGCCCCGGAGCGAGGGCAGGACCAGGAACTCGAGAACCATCATCAGGGCGGAGGTCGTCACGATGAGGGTGTCGAGAAGACTCGCCCGGTCCGGTCTGGCCCGGACCAGCACGAGCACGCCGGCGATCAGGAGCGGGTACTCGGCCAGGTAGAAGATGTCGGCCGGGGACGTCTCGGGCGCGGCGCCCGCCACGAGGTCGAGCCAGTACCAGATGAGGTCGCCCACCGCGACTGCGAGCATGCCCGAACCGAAGAGGATCCAGCCGGCGGCCCTTGGAGGCCGCGTCAGCAGCACGCTCGAGAAGACGATCGCGACGGCGGCGAACTCGATGCCGAGATAGCTGAGCGCCTGCCCCGCGGGGCCCAGGAACGGCAGGAAGTGGATCGCGACGAGAGCCATTCCGATCACGAAGACCGCAGGGCCCAGACGGCCCCGCATCCGCGAATGGGTAGCTGTGGCCGGCGGCCGGACCGGTGCGCGGACCGAAGCAATGGATTGGGTCATCGCCGGCACCGCGCCGTCGCGACTGCCTTCAACACCCGGGCCGCGCGACGCGAACCGGCTCGCGGCCCCGGAACGGATCGACGCCGCGGAGCGGATCGACGCTGACCCGTCGCGGCGCACGGACAGCACTGCCCCAGCCACGTTGAACCCATCCCGCTAGGTGTCGGCTGACAGGCGTCCGCACCAAACGGTTCTCAGGTTGTGGTTTGGGTGCGAACGCCGAACAGGCGGCCCAGGCGGGCCGCCGGTTCGGATGCTCTGCGTAGCTCCGGCCCGGCGGGAGTGTCCGCGCCGGGCGAGGTCGGGGCTAGTTGGTCGGATGGGTAACGCTGCTCGCGTACATGTTGGTGGACAGGCCGTTGATCGTCAGGGTGCCGGCCTTGAAGATGCCCCAGTACTCGTTGGCGACGTGGTTGTGGGCAACCATGACCGTCACCGGCACCACCGCGCTGAAGATCGCGATGCCGGTCGGATGGCCGCTGCCGGAATCCGGGTCGATCCCGTTGCCGGAAACCCAGTTGCCGACGATTGAATTGCCGGAGACGTTCTGGCCGGGCGCGTGGGCGTGGATGCCGATCCCTGCCTGGCCGTTGTTCTTCAGGACGTTGAAGCTGACGGTGTTGTCGTAGGACGCCGTCCCGGGGAACGGGGCGAACATGCCGACGCCCGCACCGCCGTTGCCGATCGACCAGTTGTGGGTTACCAGGTTGTCGTAGACACCGCCCTTGGTCGGATCGGAGACGGCCATCGCGTTGTGCGACGGAAGCGTGATGCCGCAATCCTCGGCGTTATTCCTGGACACGTTCCAGGCGATGGTGTTGTGGGCGCTCGGCCCGATCTCGTCGGTGATGAGAATTCCGCCGACGTTGTTCTCCACCAGGTTGCCGATGATGTGCGACCAGGTAACGCCGACGAGATGCAGACCTTCACCGCAGTCGCCGGGGATATTGCCCTGGGCCTGGCACTCCATCGTCAGAGTGGTATTGAAGCCGGCGTCGTCATGCTTGATGACGTTGTGCATGATCGTCACTTTGGAGGTGCCGGCGACGAGGATCCCTTCGCCGAGAGCGTTCTCGACGGTGAAGCCGGACACCTTGCTCCCCGCGGCGTCGGGGCCGAAGACGAGGAGCCCGTAGCCCACGATGCCCATGCCCGCGAGCGGCTGGATTCCGCCCTTCTGGCCGGTGGCGTCGATGACGGCGCTCTCACCCACCAGGTTCACCTTCCTGGTGATCGAGACCTGCTCGGCGTACGTTCCTTCGTCGACCTTGATCGTGGCTCCGACGCCGGCCATCGAGATGGCGTGGCCGATCGTCAGGCAGGGCATGCTCATCGAGCACGGATTCGTGTCGCTGGCATTCTCCTTCGAGACGTAGAGAGTGGTTGGCATCGCAGCATTTGCGGTTCCCGCGAACAGCGCCAGTGACATTGCCGATGCGAGGCCGATGGCCGCAGCTCGAGTGAGCCGGCGTTGCGAAACCATAGACATGGACCTACCTCCCAGGCAGTCACGCCGCGTTCCGGGCACACCGCCGCGGCGCACAAGTGGATCGACCCGCTGAGGGGCTCGCGGCCCTCGGGCCGAGTGGAAAGGGATCCTCGGCCTTGCCCGGCCGAGGAGCGACAGGCTCGCGGCCATGTGGCGGTCCCGGCATGCATCCGAAAGGCACGCCCCCAGGAACTCGCACAGCCCCGGCCGCGCAGGGCGAACGGCTAGCACGAGCGCTCTCCCAGATGAGGCTTCCCGTGCGCGGGCGAGCTTGGCTGAGGTGGTGCCGCCGGGTAGCCGCCGTTGCGGGACACGAGCCGGTTGTTGCGCTAACCGGCGTCGCCATACCCGAACGGTGAGTCTGCGGGCGAGATCACCATTCGATCGGGCAGGTATGATCGGCCCCGGCCTCGCCCTGCGTCTGACCGGCCGCCGTCTCGCGGAGGATCGACGTTCTTCGTTGGCCGTCGCGCTCTCAGTGCCCGAACTCGGAGCTGCCTTGACGCTCTCTCGCTACCGGCCCAGGGTCGTCGTCCTCGGGGATCTCGTCGTGGACGTGGTGCTTGCGCCCGCCTCCGAGATGGAGGTCGGAACCGACGTTCCGGGCAGGGTGATGCTGCGCCAGGGCGGTTCGGCGACGACGACCGCGCGCTGGCTCGGCCGGGGCGGAGCGGCCGTGTCGCTCGTGGCGGCCGTCGGCCGGGACGCGGCCGGCAGAGCCCTGGTCAGGACGGTCCAGGGAGACGGCGTGCGGGCCCGCGTAGTGCGAGTGGCAGGGGTTCCAACCGGACGCGTCGGCGTGTTCGTGGCCCCGAACGGGGAGCGCTCGTTCGTCCAGGACCGCGGCGCCGCTCTGCGGCTGGCGCCCGATCATCTACGCGTGGAGTGGTTCGCCGGCGCGGAGCTTGTCCACCTGCCCGCCTACTCGCTTCTGGATCACCCCCTCGGCGACGCCGGACTCCGAGCCGCCGAGCTGGGTCACGCGGCGGGGGCGCTGGTATCCGTGGACCTGGCCTCGAGCCGGCCTCTCCTGGCGCTCGGCCGAGAGGCCGCTCTGCAAACGATCGCCGCCACGCGTCCGGACTTGCTCTTCGCCGCCGGCTCGGAGGCGGAAGCGCTGGTCCCCGGCGAGGACGCGCTCCTGGACATCGCCCCGATTGCGGTCGTGAAGCGAGGAGCCAGAGGCGCCGCCGTGCTGTACCGGGACGCTGAGAGGATCGTGCGCGTGGAGGTTGCGGCGGTGGGGCTGGCGGCTACGGACACGACCGGCGCCGGCGATGCCTTCGACGCGGGCTTCATCCTTGGCTGGTTGCGAGCGCGGCACGAGGGGCGGTCGAACGCGACGGCCCTCCGGCGAGCGGCGGCCCTCGCCAACCGCCTGGCGGCCCGCCATCTGGTCGCGCCGAAACGGGAGCTGCGGCTCGACTGACGGCGAGGACGGCGACCGCGCGGAGATCCCGAGACCGGCTGCCCGCGCCCGAGCGAGCCGGCCGAGGCCGGACTCCGCCGGCCGAGCAGGTGCCCGGACGGGCCGAACCGGTGCCCGGACGGGCTGAGCCGCCGGCTGCCTGTACCATCAATGCCATGCAGACGAAGCTCGATCCCTCCGGCGCGGGTGTGCGCGGCCGGCTCGCCGTCGCGACGGAGGTCTCGGACGCTCTCGCCGCGGGACGCCCGGTGGTTGCTCTCGAGTCCACGCTCATCAGCCACGGCCTGCCCTACCCGCAGAACGTGGAGGTGGCGCAAGCCGCCGAAGCGGCGGTCCGTGAGAGCGGCGCCGTCCCCGCCACTGTGGCGATTCGCCAGGGCAGGATTCTCGTTGGTCTCAGCGAGGAGCAGCTGACCACTCTCGCCACGGTGGGCGGCGTGATGAAGGCCTCGCGCCCGAGCCTCTCGCTCGCGCTGGCCGGCGATGGCTGGGCCGCCACGACCGTCTCGGCGACGATGATCGCGGCCGCGGCGGCGGGCATCCGCGTCTTCGCCACGGGCGGAATTGGCGGCGTCCATCGCGGCGCCACCGGGCCGCACGGAACGTTCGACGTCTCATCGGATCTCGAGGAGCTCGCCCGAACCCCGGTCGCGGTCATCTGCGCGGGGCCCAAGGCAATCCTGGACGTTCCCGCCACGCTGGAGTACCTCGAGACGCGCGGCGTCCCCGTCGTGGCGATCGGCACGGACCAGATCCCCGGCTTCTGGTCGCGCGAGAGCGGCCTGGCCGCTCCCGCCACCGTCCCGGACGTTGCGGCCGCAGCCCGGCTCGTCGCCACTCACACGGAGCTGGGCCTTGGCTCGGGGATTCTGTTCTGCGTGCCCGTTCCAGAGGCGGATGCCTATCCCCTGGCCGATGCCCGAGCGGCTGTGGAGCGGGCAATCCTCGACGCCGACGCGGCGGGGATCCAGGGCCCGGCGCTGACGCCCTGGCTCCTCGCCAGAATCGCCGAAATCACGGCAGGCGCATCAGTTCGGGCCAACGTGGCCTTGATCGTCAACAACGCCCGCGTCGCCGGCCAGATCGCGGCCACGCTCGCCGCTCGGTAGTCGAAGCCTTCCCAAACCGGAACCGCGAAGGCGCGCGCCGCGACCTCGGCTGCATCGGTGCTAGAACCTCCGCTCGAGGGCATGGAGGATTCGCAGGCCATGCATCGCCGGAACTCACCAGGCATGAACGAGCCGCCCCGCCGTGAGTCTGGCGACGCCGACACCGACCAGCGGATCGAGGGCGGGCGGCTGGTCCCGCCGATTGTGTCGGTCGCGCTGGTAATTGCCGTGCTCGCCGGCGTCGCCGGTATCGGCCTGGGCTACCGGCTCGGGCAGCAATCCGTTACGCCCGCGCCCGCTCCGACGGCATCGGTGGTCATCGTGACCGCCGCTCCCACCGGATCGCCGCCGGACCTCCAGCCCGCCGCCGTCAGCGACCGGCTCCAGAACGCATCTCAGGCCTCCGCGCCCAACTCCTGGGCGATCTGCGGGCTCGGCAGCTCGGTCGCCTGCCACATACTCGTCCCCAACGTCGATCGAGGCCTCGCCTTTCATCAGACCCTCGCCTTCACCGCCGGCGACCTGGCGGAGCTGGACCAGCCGGTCGTGGGCCCCGGCCACCTGATCCTGGCGGCGCCGCTCGGATCGGGCACCCCGGCCGGCAGCCTGGTCACGCTCGGGCAGACCGGCGGCCAGGTCCGGAGCGATACGCTGACCGCGATCGAACCGGGAAACTCGGGAGCCGACTTCTTCGATCTGGGCGAACTGCGCGACGGCGCCTACGCGATCCTGATCAGCTTCGCGCCAGACGGGGATGCCGCGGGGCCGTCGGCCGGGCTCGACAGCTACCTGGCCTTCTTCGTCGTGGCCGGCTGACCGGCCGCCCGGCAGATGGCAGACGATCGGCCGGCCGATGACCACGCGGTACTGGGGGCGCGCTACCCTTAACCGTCCCGCGTCCTTCCGTACCCGTGAGGCTCGGCCGCCACGCCGTCACGCCGTCACGCCCCGGGACCGCTAGAGGTGGAAGTGGCCAGATCGAGCTCGCGTCGGGAATCCTTGCGCGCCGAGGCGCTGCCACTGCTCGGTCTCGCCGGCGCCGTGGTGCTGTGGGGCACGAGCTTCGTGGCGACCAAGGCCGCCCTGACCGGTTTCGGGCCGCTGGTCGTGGTCGGCATGAGGATGCTGCTGGCCTCGGCCATGATGACGGTCCTCTGGCCCAGATTGCCCGCACCCCGGCGCCGAGGCGGCGACTGGAAGGCGCTCCTCGTCCTCGCGGCCATGTGGCCGTGCGTCTATTTCGTCCTGGAAGGCAACGCGCTGCAGCTCACCACGGCGTCGCAGGCAGGCACCATATCCGCCCTCGTTCCGCTGCTCGTCGCGGTCGGGGCGCGCATCTTCCTGACCGAGCACCTGGCCCGCCAGGCGGTCTTCGGCCTGATCATCTCGATGGTCGGCGTCTTTGCCCTATCGATCGGGGGTCCGGCCGAGAGCGCCGCCCCGAATCCGGCGCTCGGAAACGCACTCGAAGTGCTCGCGATGGCCAGCTACGCCGTATCGACCCTCACCCTCAAGAGCCTCGTCGGGCGCTACAACTCCTGGCTGCTCACGGGGCTGCAATGCCTCGCGGGTGCCATCGCTTTCCTGCCGGCCTTGCTGCTCATGCCGATCCACGACTGGCAGTCGGCTCCGCCGGAGGCATGGGCGGGCGTGCTCTACCTGGGTCTGCTCGTCACGCTCCTCCCCTCGGGGCTCTACAACGTGGCGGTCAGCCGGATGCCCGCCGGCCGGGCGGCTCTGGCGATCAACGCCGTGCCCGTCGTGGCGTTGATCTCCGGCTGGGCAATCCAGGGCGACTCGCTATCGCCGCTGCAGGGAGCCGCCTGCGTCGCGATCCTGGGCGGAGTCCTGCTCGGCCAGCTCCGCGGGACGGGAGAGTCGCCCGCGTCGAGCCCGGCGGGCGAGCCGGAACGGCAAGTAGACCCTCAGGCGGCGACGCCGCGGCGGGCAAGCGCCTCGGACCAGTAGCCGACCGAAGCCTCCAGATCGTCGAGCACCGACGCGTCGTCCTGCTCGAACGGCGGGATGATCTCCAGGATCAGGGGCATGGCCTCTACGCCGCTCTCGCCGAGCGCGTCGATCACGCGGTCGGCGTCGATCCGGCCAAGCCGGTTCGCCTCGGCCGTGAACGGCCAGTGGTGGTCGCCCGACGCATCCGACTGCTGGAGCTGGACTTCGAAAGCGGCATTGCCGAGCTCGCGCAACCAGGCGTACGGGTCCCGGTCGGCACCGGTGGTCCCGGGCACGCACATATGCCCGACGTCCAGAGCGAGGCGGACGGCCGAGTGGCCGTCGTCGGCGTCGACCATCAGGTCACGGATCATTGCCATCGTCGAGGGTTCGCGGGCCGCGGCGAGGTTCTCGACCAGGATCGCTTCCTGGCCCAGGCCCGGGCCTGCCGCCGCGATCTCTCGGAGCGTCGCGCGGAGCTGCGCCCAGCGCTCGGCTCGGGCGGTGGCGTCGGTCCAGTCGGCAACGGAGAAAGCACCGACGTGCCCGCCGATGGCCCGCGCGCCGACCCGGCCGCTGAACGTCGCGGCTCGTATGAAGAAAGCGCGAGCCGCATCTCGGGCTTCCGGGTCCGGGGCGAGGAGCAGATTCGACGAGTAGGCGGCCAGGCCGGTGAAGACCGACTGCACGGTCAGCCCGAGCTCTCCGGTAGTTCGCGAGAGCTCTTCGGCCGATGGACGGTCGAGGTCGACCAGATCGAGAGAGTGCTCCACGAGCCGGAGCCCGAGCCGGTCGCGGACGATGGTGCCCCAGTCTCCCGGGCGGGGCCAGCGCTTGACGGCGAAGCAGGTGTTGATCCCGAGCTCGAGTCTCACTTCCCGTCTCCGTTCTGCGACGATCCGGCCGAGGGCCGGCGGACGACGTCCGAGAGGGCCAGCGCGGCGTAGTTGCGATAGGCCTCGTCGTACTGCTCGCGGAGCCGGCCGTTGGGCTCGATCGGAGGGTCCGGCCTCACGCACCGCGCAATGGCGTCGGCGACGTCCGAGTAGACGCCGACACCGAGCCCCGCCAGCATTGCGACGCCGGTGGTCGCGGCATCTCCCGGGATCGTGCGCACGGGCAGTCCCGTGACGTCGGCTTTGATCCTGTTCCACGTCCCCAGGCGGCTGTCGCCGCCCGAGACCCGCAGCTCGGTTACCCGCGCGCCGGCGTCGCGAAGCAGCTCGAGCTGGGACCGGATGGCGAAGCTCGTGCCTTCGAGGATCGCGCGGGCCAGCACGGCCCGGCCGTGGCGCGACGAAAGCCCGGTGAACGCCGCTCGCAGGTCCGCGTCCGTCCGCTCGCCGTCGCCCAGTACCGGCAGAGCCAGGACCCCGTCGGCGCCCGGAGGAACGGCCGCCGCTTCCGCGTCCAGGGTCACGTAGTCCGCGCCGCCGGCGCGCCCGCCCCTGCGGCCGTAGAGCAGGTCGCTAAGCCAGCCGACGGCCGCGCCCGTCGTGTTGATGCCCGTCTCCGTTGTGAATGGACCTGGGATGACGTGGGGATAGTGGGTGATGAGGTTCTCGGCCAGCGGCTCGGGAACGACGGCGTTGAGGCACGTCGACGAGCCCGCCATCTCGCTGACCGGCCCTGGGGCCACGACGCCGGCGCCGAGCGCGCAGGCCTGGGAGTCTGCCCCGCCGAGGACCACGGGCACGGGGCCGGGCAGGCCCAGGCGCCGGACCAGGGACGGGCGGAGCTCGCCAACGACCGCGCTCGATGGCAGCAGGGCCGGCAGCGAGGCCGGGTCGAGGTCCAGGTCGCGGAGCATTTCCGCGGACCAATGACCGGCCCGGAGGTCGTAGAGAAGGGTCGCGGCGGCGTGAGTTCCGTCCGTCGCCGCCTCGCCGGTCAACGCCAGAGCGGCCACGTCGCGCGGTTGCAGGAAGAGCGGGTTCCGGGCCCACATCTCCGGCCGGTGGCGGCGCAGCCACATCAGCTTTGGGGCGACGTGGAATGCCGCGGGCAGGTGACCCGTCAGCTCGTGGATCGGCCCATCGCCGAAGCGTTCCCGTATCTGCGCCGCTTCCAGAGTGGCGCGGTTGTCGCGGTACATTAGTCCCGGGCCTAGCGGCTCGCCGTTCCGATCCACGGGAACGACGGACGGGCACTGGCCCGTCAGGCCGATCGCGAGGATCGGTGGCGCCGCGTGCGCAGAATCGGCCGCTGCCCCTAGCCGCCGGACCACCTCGCCGAGCGCCGCCAGGGCGGCCGATCGCCACAGCCGGGCGTCCTGCTCGGCCCAACCCGGTTGCGGGCTCGATATCGGATACGAACGCCTCGCCTCCAGCAGCCGCCGGCCTTCCAGATCGAACGCGACGGCTCGCGCACCGGAGGTCCCGACGTCGACGGCGAGTATCACCTCGCCCGGATAGCGGCTCGCGGCGGCGGAACCGGAAGACGCGGCCGCAGCGGCGGCTCGGTACGGAGTCCTCGCCGCAATGCCGCCCATCTCAGCCTCTCACCAGCTGGTGGGCCGACACCTTGTCCTTCTCCAGAGTGATGAGGGCCCCGTTGAGAGTCCCGGTCGAGTAGTCGCTGCCCGGGTTGATGGCGATGGTCCGGCCGACTCGCCGTATCCCCGAAGACTCGTGGATGTGGCCGTGGAGGCCGAGCAGAGGCTGGCGCTCGGTCAGGAACTCGCAGACGCCGGTGCTGCCGGCCGGGGCCATCTTGACCTGGCCCAGGACCTGCTGGACCTTGAAGTCCGGGCCCAGCACCGGGGCGTCGTCCAGCTGAGTGTCGTACGGCGGCACGTGGGCGTTGACAACCGCCCGTTCCGGATGAGCCAGGCCGAGGGCCATCTTCTCGAGCGAGGCCTTGAGCGCCGGCTCGTCCTGCTCGCGGTAGCTGTTCCACGGGGTCCGGTTGGAGAACCCCCAGCTGATCATCTCGTGGTCGTCGTCGAGGAACACGATCTTGCCTTCGTCGTGCTCGCCCCACGGCGCCGAGTCGAGGACCCGGGCCAGCTCCGGCGGGTCGTCGTTGCCGAGCATGAACAGCAGCCGCTTGCCCTGCGGCCGGAGCCTCTCGTCGGCGAGAGTCAGCCAGGAAGAGAGTCGGTCGCGCATCAGCTCGAGGAATAGATCGTCGAGGGTGCCCGCGTCCTTGCGCGCTTCGAGCTCGCCCGGCTCGGCGCGGTACGGGTAGTAGCCATGGTCCCCGATCAGCTTCTCCAGAGCCTCGAGCTCCGGTCCGTCTTCGACCTCGTAATCCGCGCCGATGAAGTTGCAGTGGAACTTCCCACCGGGGACGCGAACGATCGACTGGATCGCCTTGCCGGCGACGTCGCCGCCGAGGATCATCACGTCGGCGCCGTAGACCGGGCCTGCGTTGAGGAACTTGCGGAAACACTTGCTCGAGCCGTGGACGTCGGTGGCGAAGTAGATGCGCGTCTTGCGGGCCATCGAAGCCTCAGGATGCGGAGGCGCCGCGGACGGCGCGGACGGCGTCCATCAGCTCGCGGACCCGGGCCGGATCGACGGGATTCCAGGTGATGCCCTCGTACTTGAGGCTCGTGCCCACTATCGCGCCGTCGGCCACCTTCATGATCTCGGCGATGCGGTCCGCCCGAACTCCTGTGTTGGCGATGATGGGCGTCTCGGGGGCTGCCTCCTTGGCCGCGATGAGGTCGCCCATCGCCATCGGACTTCCTGCCGCCCAGCCGCTTATCAGGATCGCGTCCATGCCAAGGAACGCGGCGCCGCGAGCGCGGTCCGCCACGGTCCGCGTTCCGAGCGGGCTGCTGAACTCCGGCGAAATGTTGTCGAAGAGGGCCACGTCCGCCGCGCCGATGGCGTTCCGGTAGGCCGAAATATCGCCGATATTCGGGGCGATCATTCCCAGATCCGACTCGTACACGCCCGTGAGCACTTCACGGATGAAGCGCGCCCCGGTGGCCCGCGCCACGGCAAGGCTGGCCATCGCATCCCAGAGTAGGTTGACGCCGAAGGGGACGCTGAGTTCGCGGCGCAGCCGCCCCACGGTGGCCGCCATCGCGGCCGCGACCTCCGGTCCGACCTTGAGCTGGTAGGGATAGTCCTTCTCGTTGCAGAAGAGAACGCCATCCACGCCCGCGGCCTGGAGTATCTCGAGGTCCCGCGCGACGGGCACGAGGATCGCATCGGGCCCGCCCGCGACGTCGTGGAGCGGCCGCCCCGGCAGCCCGGGAAGATGCAGCATTGCCACCACCGGCTTGGACACTCCGAAGATGCGGTCTAGGCCCTTCGCGCTCATGCCGTTCATGCCTCCGGGTTACAGGTTTTCCGCGTCCCCTTCCGAGGCCCTGCGACTGGCAGTGGACGCAATCACTACCTCGACGCCGAGCTCGCGCAATCGGGCGAGATCCTCTTCGGGCGCGGTGGGATCGGTGACCAGGGTGTGGATGGTCGAAGCCGGCGCGACGACCGCCGCCGCCACGGCCCCGAGCTTGGAGCCGTCGGCGATGACCATGAGCCGCTCGCTCCGCTCGATGGCGATGCGATGGATCTCCGCCTCTTCGTCGTTGAAGTCCGTGAGGCCCCAGCGGGCCGAAAGCCCGGCAGTGCCGAGCACGGCCAGATCGAATCGATAGCGCTCCAGAGTGGCCCGGGCAGCCGGCCCGATGCAGCTCAGCTCGTCCCGGCGAACGGTGCCTCCAAGGACCACGGCTCGCGCCGGCCGGGTGCCGAGCAGGCTCGCGATCGGCAGCGAGCCGGTCACGACCGTCAGCTCCGGCAGAGCGGGCAGGAACCTGGCGAATTGCTCCGCCGTGGTGCCGATGCCCAGGTACAGGAGCCGAGCCGTGCCGATCAGGTCCGTGGCCGCCAGGGCGATCATCCGCTTCTGCGGCGCCATCGAGAGGGCCCGCGCGTTGAACGCCACGTCGAGAGACCGGGTCAGGTGGGCCGTCGCTCCGCCGTAAGTGCGGCGCAGGAATCCGTCGCGCTCCAACCGGGCGATGTCTCGCCGGATCGTCATCTCCGAGCAGCCGAAGTCGCGAGCCAGGTCGCCGACCTGGATCGACATTCCCTCGGCCACACGCTCGAGGATCTTGACGCGGCGATCGGCGGCTAACGGCATCGGGCAGGCTCCCTCGCTTCGATTCGACAGAGCTCTCGCAGGTTACCGGGCTGGCAACGGGTCACATAGTCGCACATTTTCGATGATGCTATCTCACACGAGTGATTGACGCCAGTTGTGCGATTGTGTTTGACTAGTACCAGGCCGACGTGGACTGTCAGGCGGCGGACCCCGCGGTGAGGCCCGGCCACGCCCACGTTCGACCCGCAGACGGCCCCGCGTCTGAGGCCGCCACGGAGGTGACGAGTGGCAGGAGGAAGCCGACTCTTCGTACGCCAGAGCACTGGTCTAGTCCGGGAGGCCAGCGCACTCGACGCGACGATATTCAACGCCGTGTTCTCCGCGCCGGTCGGCGCCACGCTTGCGTGGGGAGTGTTCTTCGCCCTGACGGCTTTCCCGGGCTCCGACTTGGTCTGGGCGGTGATCATCTCGTTCATCATCAACATCCCGGTCCTGTTGATGATGTCCCTGCTCGCGTCGAGCATGCCCCGCACCGGCGGCGACTACGTCTGGGTCAGCCGTCTGCTGTCCCCGCCCCTGGCCCTGGTGTCCAACTTTGGAGCGGCGCTGTCCGCCACGATCGGCGCCACATTCTGGGCCCGCTACTTCCCCGTCTTCGCCCTGGGACCCATCCTCGCGACACTGGGCGTGACCTTCAACAACACGACGCTCATCGATTGGGGGAATAGCTTCCAGAAGGACACCCACTGGATCTTCGCGGGCGCGATGCTGATGGTGGTCCTGATGGGCGTGATCCTGGTCCTCGGACTTCGGACCACGTTCCGCTGGCAGAACGCCTTCTGGATCATCGCCTCGACGGGCACGTTCCTCGCGTTCCTCGTGCTCGTGTTCGGGAACCACACGGACTTCATCAACAACTTCAACAGCGTCAGCGCCACCTACAACAGCCCGGACGCGGCCACGCTGATCAAGAACGCCGGGGTGACACCCGGTTCCGGTGCCGACGTCGGCAACTGGAACGCCACGCTGCCGTCCGTGTTCGTGATCATGACCTTCATGATGTGGAACTGGTGGTCGGTCTACCTCTCCGGTGAGCTCAAGACTGCTGCAAACCGGGCCCGCCAGCTGACCATCATGTTCGGCGCGCTTGCCTGGGACGTGATCTTCATCGTGGTCGGCGTCATCCTCCTGTACCGGATCACCGGCTACGACTTCATGGTCGCCGTCAACTCGGCCGCGTCCGGATACGCCATCCCGACCGGTCCCTGGTATCACTTCCTGTCCGGCCTCGTCTTCAACATCCCCATCCTGACCTTCCTCATCGTCGGCTCGTTCCTGTTCTGGAGCCTGCCGGCCATGGTCGGCAACACCTACATGCCGATCCGCACCTGGTTCGCCTGGTCGTTCGACCGGCTGCTCCCGGAGAAGCTCTCCGAAGTCAACGATCGAACCCACTCGCCCGTGTGGGCGATCCTGTTCGAGATGATCCTCGTGACCTTGATGCTCGTCTGGAGCATCGTGAGCACGGACTTCCAGACCTGGCTGGCGCTCGGCGTCCTCGCCGGCGTCGTCTGTGTCGTGATCGTGGCCGTCGCCGCCGTGGTCTTCCCGATCCGGCGACCGGACCTCTATCAGGCCTCGCCTGCGAACGTCAAGTTCCTCGGGCTCCCGCTCCTGTGGTGGGTGGCCCCGCTCTCGGTCGTGGTGATGGGCTTCCTCACCTACTGCACGCTCGCCTACCCGGCCCTCGCGCTTGGTGGAAACCCCAACAACTGGTGGCAGGTACCCGCCTTCATGGGCATGATCGTGGTGGTCGGCCTGGCGGTGTACATCATCTCCTGGTTCGTACGACGCGGCCAGGGAATCGACATCAACCTCGTATACAAGGAGCTCCCTCCGGAGTGACCCCCTCGCACTCCTGAGAAGCTCGGCGGGGGCCCCGCGGTAAACGGGGGCCGGGGGGTGGACACGACACACCCACAACCCCCCAGACCCCCCCCGCGGGCGCGACCCGGGGTGGGCGCCCACCGG
>VFSW01007150.1_pt1 | contig 16252 bp, 23 predicted proteins | sample 5358111 | NCBI WGS metagenome assembly VFSW01 (sample SAMN11554181, study PRJNA540505) | mine drainage metagenome | isolation source: sediment from site ElyBrook_90M | place: USA: Ely Copper Mine, Vershire, VT | collected 2017 | reverse complement strand
GGCCAGCCGGGGGGGGCGGGGCGGGCCCCGCCGCCGGGCGGCCGGGGGGGGGACCGCCGGCCGGCTACCATGAGAAGGAAGTGAGCGATGGCGAGCGGCACGGTGAAGTGGTTCAACGAGCAGAAGGGTTACGGGTTCATCGAGCAGGAGGGCGGCGGGCCGGATGCGTTCCTGCATATCAGCGCGCTGGTGCGGGCGAATCTGCCGCCGCCGAGCGACGGGACGCGGCTGCGCTACGAGCTGGTGCGCGGCAGGAACGGCAAGGAGAGCGCCGAGAATGTGGAGCTGGCGTGAGCGGGCGCGGGAAGCGGCGGGCGCCGCATCCGGGGCAGCGCTGCGTCGCGGGTGTGCATGCGGCGGTGCTGTTTCTGCGCGACTGCGGTTTTCCGGTCTATAACGCGGGGTACGGACGGCACGCGGTCGGAGCGGTCGATCCGGTGATATGGACGACGGCGCGGTTGAAGGCGGTCGCGCGGGTCATGGGTTTCGCGGGGTGAGGCGATGGGGCTGGTGCTGCTGATCGTGCTGATCGGGCTGCTGTTGGGCGAGAGCGGCGGGTGGGGGTATTCCTCTTACGGCTGGCGCGGCCGCGTCGGCATCGGCGGGGTGCTGCTGGCGCTGTTCGGTGTGTTTCTGCTGGCCGGCATGGGAAGGTTCTGACTTGCCGGCTGAGGAACTGCCCACGGGCGGCGGCGCTCGGGTCCCGGTCCCGGACCCGACTGTCCTGACCACGGAGCAGCTTGTTCGCTCGATCCAGAACGTGCGCGAGCTGATGGAGGCCGAGCAGCGCGGCGTCGGCATCCGGCTGGAAGGGATTGACGGTTCGCTCAAGCGCTTGCAGGACGAGCGCCTGGAGATACCGAAGCTGATCGACCGCGAGGTTTCGCACTCGCGTATCCTGACGCAGGCGCACCACGACGGCTTGAAAGAGCTGTTTGTGGAGAAGTTCGCCGCGCTGGCGACGCTGACCGACAAATTGTCCCTGGCCAACGCGACCGCGCTGACCGCCGCCCTGTCGGCCGCCGAGAAGGCGGTGGGCGCGCAGAACCGCTCGTCGAGCCTGGCGATCACCAAGTCCGAGCAGGGGATGCAGGAGGCGCTGAAGCAGCTTCAGACGACGTTTCAGACCGAGATCAAGGGGATAACTTCCCTGATGGCGACGATGCAGAGCCGGCTCGACCGCGGCGAGGCGGGGGAGACCGGTCGGCGAGACCAGGTGGCGACCGCGCGGGACGCGACGATGATATCCCAGGGCGGCGGCGCGAACACGATCGCGGTGGTCGCCGCCTGCGTTGCCGGGATCGCCGTTATCGTTTCCGTGGTGCTGGCGATGACGCTTCACGGCGGATCGACGACGCAGTACGTGCCGGCGCCGGTTGCCCCGATCGCGGTGCCGCGATGAGAGGAGAGCTGCACATGGGTAATCTCGGCTTGATCCTGATGGTGTTCGCGTTTGTGCTGACCTTTGTGGCGGCGTTCTGGCGCGGTGGGCCGTGGGCCGGGGGTTTTCCGTTTCCGCATCTTGGCTGGCTGGGCCTGAGCCTCTATATTCTCTCGCTGCTGCTTCGCTGAGGGCGCGATGACCCGGGATCAGATCACCAATCTGCTGCGTTCGCTGCTCTCGGCTTTCGGCGGGATCGCCGGCGGCTGGTTTCTTGCCAAGGGCTGGCTGACGGCGCAGGACATCTCGTTCATCGCGGCCAATTCCGGGGCGATCCTGGGGTTGCTGGCGACGCTGGGGGCGGCGGTTTGGGGTGCGATCTCGCACCGCCAGGTCAACATGGTGGCGACCGTCGCCGCGATGCCGGAGGTAAAGAAGATCGAGACCGTGCCGACCGTCGCGGGGGCCGCCTTGGCCGACGCCGCCGGAGCGGCGGCCGGAGCCGCGGGCACTGTCACCGCCGGGTCCTGAGAGGAGAGAGAACGATGCACCGAATCGCCGTTGCCGCCGCCTTGCTGTTGGCGGGGTGTTCTTCGACCGCGACCACCAACGCGGTGAGCGCGGATGTCGCGGCGGCCGAGGTGACGCTTACCGCCGCCGAGCAGCTTGCGCTGACGTACACCAGCCTGCCGCGCTGTTCCTCGCTGGCGGCAGCCTCGCCGGTCTGCTCGTCGCAGGCCACGGTGGACAAGATCAAGGCGCTCGACAACACCGCGTTCCAGGCGGTGCGGCTCGCGCGCAGCAACGCGGCGATGCTGCCGACGGCGATCGCCGCCATCGGCGTTCTGCGTTCCGCTGTTCCTGGGAGTTGAAATCATGGGAGCGATCATCACCGCGGTGCTGCCGGTGCTGCTGAACCTGCTGGCGCAGACGCCGGCGCTGGTCGAGGACGTGAAGCGGGCGTGGACCCTTCTCACCTCGCAGGCGGCTCCGACCGCCGACCAGCAAGCCCAGATCGACGCGGCGCTCGAGGCCGCGCACCGGGCGCTTCAGGCGTCGTAGCGCCGTGGTGGCGACATCGGCTAAGATCGTCCCGATCGGCGGAACCCACCGTTCCGCGCGCTCGATGCTGGCCGAACTGACGACCGACGAGAACATCGTCAGGTGCGTCGTCATCACGTTTGATGCCGATGGGAATGTCGGGTGGGGTTATCACGATATGTCTCGAGCCGAGATGGCCTATGCCGGGGCGGTGGTTTCCCGGATGGTCTTTGACGACATCTATGACGATTGTTGAAGCCCAGATCGACGCGGCGCTCGAGGCCGCGCACCGGGCGCTTCAGGCGTCGTAGCGGGGTGGTCAGGTCAATATACGAAAACCTGTCCGAGACTGTCGATGCGGCCGGATGGTCGGAGTGGGTGACGCCGGCCATGGATGATCTTGGGGTGCAGCACTACCGGGTCGCGTGTTGCGACTGCGGGTTGGTTCACCATATCGCGTTCTTTGTCGATTCGACAGGCGAGGTCGCCATCGCGTTCAGGCGGGACAATCGCAGAACCGGACAGGTTCGCCGGTATCGCGACCACCACTGCAAACCCTCATGAGCATCATCGAGGGCGCGGCGGAGGAAACCGTTCTCGCCCTCGCCGCCGACCGCTGGCTCGCCCACCAGTTCCTGTTCACGCACCGCCACACCATGCCGTCGGCGCCGGCCCACCGCCGGGCGACGGCGATCCTGCACGGTCCCGAGCCGCGCCATGTGCTGAAAGCGTTCCGCGGTTTCGGCAAATCGACGCTGGTCGAGGAAGCGATCGTGATCGAGGCGCTGTTCGGAGAGTTCCGCAACAAGCTGATTGTCGGTTCGAGCTATGATCGCGCGTGCGAGCGTCTGGCCTCGATCAAGCGGGAGTTCGAGATCAACCAGGACATCGACTGGTTGTTCGGCAATGTGAAGGGGTCGGTGTGGCAGGAGGGGAAGATCGTTCTCGCCAGCGGCATCTGCATCCAGGCGCTGGGCCGCGACCAGTCGCTGCGCGGCACCAAGCATTTCGACTGGCGGCCGGATTCGTGGCTGATCGACGACATCGAGGATCGCGAGACCGCGCAGACGCCGGGCGGGCGGCGCAAGACGATGGATTGGCTGCTGAAGGAGTTTCTGCCGGCGCTGGCCGACCCGGTGGCGAGCCGCGGCCGGGTGCTGGGAACCCCGATCGATCCCAAGAGCCTGGTGGTCGAGCTGGAGAAGAGGGGGTGGCCGACGACGAGTTTCCCGGTCGAGTATCTTGACGCGGACGGCGCGCGGCGGGCGACCTGGCCGGCCAATTTTCCGCTCTCGAAGATCGATCTGATAAAGCTGGACTACCGGCGCGACATACAGAGTTTCCGGCAGGAATACATGTGCGAGGCGGTGGCGGACAGCGACCGGGTGTTCACCCGCGAGATGCTGCGGGTCGAGCCGCGCGAGCGGGGCTGGCATGCGGTGTACGCGATGATCGACCCGGCGCGGACGGTGAACCGGACGAGCGCGACGACGGGGTGGGCGGTGTGGTCGTGGATCGGCTCGCGCCTGGTCGTGTGGGCCGCCGGGGCCGAGATGCTGAAGCCGGACGAGATCATCGATCTGTGTTTCGCGACAGCTTCCGGCTGGAACCCGGTGTGGATCGGGGTCGAGGAGGACGGCCTCAACGAGTTCATTCTCCAGCCGCTGCGCCACGAGCAGGCCCGCCGCGGCATCGCGATTCCGGTGAAGGCCGTCCGCGCGCCGCGCGGGAAGATCGACTTCATCCGCGGGCTGCAGCCGTTTTTCGCCGCGCGCGAAGCGATTTTCGCGGCGCCGCTGCCCGAGCTGGAGGAGCAGCTTCTGTCGTTTCCCACCGGCCGGATCGATGCTGCGAACGCGCTTGCCTATGCCCTCCAGATGCGGCCCGCCGCGCCGATCTATGACGGGTTCGGGGACGACAACGTCGCCGATGGGCTCGAGCCCGATCCGGGGCGTCCCTTCTGGCTGGCGGCGAACGCCACCGGGTCGCTGGTGACGGCGGTGCTTTGTCAGCTCATCGACGGCCGGGTCCTCGTCTACGCCGATTGGGTGCGCGAGGGGAGCGCGGCTGAAATGGTCCCGGAAATCGCCGCCGAGGCCGGTCTCATCGGCGATGCGCGCCTCGTCCGCGAGCGCGGGTCGCGCGATTGGCGCGAGGCGCTGAAGCTGCCCGAGAGCGCGCTGGTTTACCGGCGGGTCAAGCCGAAATGGGTGGTGCCGCCGCATCATGGGAATCTGTGGAACAATGTCGGACTCGAGCAGGCCGTCCGCCGCCTCCCCGCCGGTCTCGCTCGAGGAACGGCGCCGGAGGTGGGACGGGATCGCCTGCGGTCCCTGCTGGCAATGACGGCGCGGGGAGAGGCGGCGGTCGCGGCCGATGTTCAGGCCCCGTGGACTCTGCGCGCCTTCGCCGGAGGCTACACCCGCGGCCCGCGGAAGGGAGGCGGCGTCGCGGAGCACGCCGAGGAAGGCGTCTACCGGGTGCTGATGGAGGGGCTGGAGAGTTTCGTCGGGATGAGCGCGGGGAGCGCGGACGACGAGGATGATGACAACGGGCAGCCTTTTGATGTAACCAGCGGCGGTATCCGCTACCGTTCGGCGATGCCGCGGAGGAGTTGAAGATGGCCGATATCCCGACCGCCCCGAAATCCGACCTCGAAGCCCATGCCCGGCTCATGTTCTCGGTGCTCGAAACCCTGCTCCAGAGCGTCGCCCACATGGTCGAGATTTCGCCCGCCGCCGCCGGCTTGCGCGCCGGGATCGCCCGCGCGCGCGACACGATGACCCGGGCCGAGGCGGTGCTGGTTCCGCCCGCGCCGCCGGACCCGCTGCCGGCGGGCGCCGCGGGGGCCACCGGCCCCATGACGATCAGCGGCGAGGCAACGGTACCGGCCAAGATCGGGAACTGATCGGGGTGGCGTGGGGTTGGTGCCATGCGCGCGGGCATTGGTGGCATCGCCCAAACCCCTTCATTCCGGTCCTGCGGGTCGGCGATGTCGCGGTTGAACTCAGACACGGAGAAACCGTCATCATGGCAACCACCATCAAAGTCGGGCAGTCGCTGCCCCTCTCGATCGAGTATCTCGACCAGTCCGGCAATCCGATGCTTACGGCTCCGATGCCCGACGCGGCCCCGCAATGGGCGCAGACCAGCCCGTCGGCGGAGTCGCTGACCGCTTCCTTCGACGGTCATACCGCCACCGCGATCGGCCTCGCGCCCGGTGACGACACGGTGGATGTGAAACTGAGCGTCGGCGGCCGGAGTTTCAGCGCCAGCCTCGGCGTTTCCGTCGCGGCGGCGGCCGGCGGGCAGACCCTGACCTCGATCGCCATCATTGCGGGCACGCCCACCCCGTAGTAATTGAGCGGGCATGTCAGACGCCCGCGAGGAACTGCCGCCCGATACCGGGCCGATCGACGACGAGGCCGAGGAGGAAGCGCGGCAACCGCCGGGTCGCGGCCGCGACCTTCTCGGCCGCGCCGGCTCGCCCATCCGCAAGCACCTCGACAAGGTGTTCGGCCATGTCCTCAAGGGTTTCGAGGATCAGGCCGAGCGCTCCAACGACAGCGACGAATGGTGGGCGATCTATCATTGCGAGTTGGGCGGCGAACAGACTTTCAACGGCACCGCCCAGATTTACGTACCGGCGATCCGCGACGCGGTGAACGCCCGCGTCACCCGCTTCTCCAACCAGCTTTTTCCCACCACCGGCCATCACATCGACTGCATCTCGACCGACGGCTCGCAGCCGATGGAGGTGATCGCGCTGGCCAACCACTACATCGGCGCCGCGCAGTTCGAGACCAGCGTGGTGCGCCCGCTGCTGCAAAACGGGGACATCGAGGGGCAATACAACCTCTATATCGGCTCGCAGACATTCGAGCGGCAGATTGTTTCACGTGAAACGCACGCGCCCCGCGATCCGCTGACCGGCGCGGAAGGCGAGGGCGAGACAATCGACGATATCCGCGAAGACGACATCACCGAGTTCCAGCCGTCGTTCGAGGTGCTGCATGACAGCGACGTGCTGGTGCTGCCGGTCGCGGCCGATTCGGTGGAGCAGGCGCTCCAGGCGGGGGGCAGCGTCACCATCCTGCGGCGCTGGTCGAGCGAGAAGATCGAGCGCATGGAGGAAGCCGGGGAAATCCGTTCCGACATGGCCGAGGCGCTTGAGGTCGGGATGGTCAGCGAGAGCGGCGCGCCGGGCCTCACCGACATCGGCAGGCAACTCGTCAAGGCGGTCGGCATCCGCGGCAAGGGCCATCACGCGATGGTGTTCGAGACCTGGCTGATGCTGCCGCTGAACGAGGGCGGGCAATACGCCAAGGACGGCAAGCGCCGGCTCTGCCGCGTGTGGTTCGGGCTCAATCGCGAGCAGTTGGGAGCCAGGCGCAACCCGTACTGGAACGACCGCTGCCCGCTGCTCTCGGCGCCGGTGAACAAGGTGGCGGGGGTGCTCAAGGGCAAGAGCCTGGTCGAGCCGGTCGCGCCGGTGCAGTACGAGGCGAACGACGCGGCCAACGAGCGCGCCGACGTGGATCACATGGGGGCGATGCCGATCATCCGCCGCGTGCCGGGGCACGGCAATTCGCCGCTCGTGCTCGCCCCCGCCGCCGTGTGGGACGCCGCGCCGGGGGATATTTCGTTCATGGAGTTTCCCGACCTCGCGCCGCGCGCCAAGGCCCGCATCCTCGACGCCTACCAGATCATATTCCAGTCTCTCTCGGTGAACCCGTCGATGCTGCCGCAGCAGGCGCCGCTGAGCGGCAAGGGTTCGCAGGCGCGCATCGCGCAGGAGCAGCAGGTCGACCTGCTGACCACCGCCTCTTCGGTGAAGGTGCTGATCGAGGCGATCCTCAACCCGGCGGTGGCCTGGATCATCGATCTCGACCACCAGTTCCGCGACGCCGATCTGACGGTCAGGGCCTACGGCGAACTCGGCATCAAGGCGGAAATGATCCCGGTGCCGCCGTTGCAGAACCGCGCCCGCTATTCGTTCTCGTGGATCGGCGCGCAGCAATCGGCGCAGAACATGGCGCTGATCCAGGGGGGCACCCAGTTCATCAACGTCGCGAAAGAGATGGAGCAGCAGTTGCTGCGCGAGGGCATCCAACTGAAGGTGGCTCCGGCGATGGAGCGGCAGTCGGTCGCGCTGTTCGGCGCCAAGACGGCGGCGATCACCTTTGTCGACGCGCGGCGCAACCTCACGGTGCCGGCGGACGAGGAGAACGCGCTGCTCGCCGAGGGCCACGATCCGCCGGTGCATCCGCTCGACAGCGACGCCGAGCACCTGCGGAAGCACATGGCGTTGGCCCAGGAATCGGGCGACCCGTTCGGCAATATTCGGGTCCACATCGAGAACCACATCCAGCAGCTCACCGCGAAGAACCAGGCGATGGTGGCGGCGCAGCAGCCCGGCGCGATGGGCGTTCCGGGCGGTGCCGGCCCCGGCGTCTCGGGCCGTGCGCGGGGGCAGGGGCCGCCGCGCCCCGGCGCCAATCCGGCACAGGGCCGGCCCGCGCAGCAGCCCGCCGGCGCGATCCATGCGGACAGACTTCCCGCCGGCGGCGGGGTCTTGCAGATGCCGAGGAAAATGTGATGCGCTGCGAACTCATGCGGCTGTCCGAGGAAGAATTCGACAAGCAGTGTAAAGACCCAGATATCTACGGCATCCCTTTTTGCATCAGTCCGAGCGGGCGCGTTTATCCGAAACCTCCGCCCGAAAACCTTGAGCCGGGGTTGATGACCGTCGTCACCGAAGGGGACGAGCCGCACGTCATTGTTCATCCGGTTGCGCTCCCTCCGATAGAGCGAGGCGCTTGACAGCGGGCAAGTGTTTGGAGGATAGGGGAATTGCTGAGTGGGCCGCTGGTGGGAACCGACGGCTAACCGCGGGAGCAGATGATGGCAGGCAGACCCGATCCGGCTGACGCGCCCGGCGGCGTGTCCGACGACACGGAGATCGACCTTGAGAACCAAGAAGCCGACGATGAAAGCCCCGAAGATCAAGGCGGCGAAGACGAAGCCGACGAGGCCGATGTCGATGCCGACGATGGTGGGGATGCGGACGCCGACGCAGAAGAAGAAACGCGGCATGTAAATCGGCGGTCCCGCCCCGGCCGGGCGGAACGGGCCGAGACGCAGCTCCGCGATCTGCGGGGTTCGGTCGAGAGGCTGGAGCGGGAGCTTGAGGCCAGCCGTCGCCAGCCGACGCCGCCGCCGGTCGATCCGATGGCGCGGCAGCGGGAGGTGGAGGCGGAGAACGCGCTGCTCGCCGGCATGGGGCCGGAGGAGCAGGGACGCTACTGGTTCCAGAAGGGCCAGGAAGAAACCCGCCGGATGGTGGCGCAGACGCAGTTCCAGACTGCCGACGCGCAGGACAAGCGAGATTTCGCGCAGCTCCAGCGCGAGTTCCCCGGCGCGGCGCAATACGCCGCCGAGGTCGAGCGGACACTGGAGGCGGCGCGGTCGAGAGGCAGGTGGGCGCTTACCCGCGAGGACATTTTCAACTCGCTTTACGGGAAGGCGGGCAGGGAACGGACGGCACGGCAGGCCCCCAGGCAGCGCGCCGACGCGCGGCGCCGGGTCGCCAGCCAGACGACGAGGCCGGGGTCGGGGCGCGGCGACGTGGCGCGCGGCGGCGGCGGCCGGAGCCAGGAGGATCAGGACCTGCGGTTCCTTCGGAACACGCGGGTCGGCGATGTAGTCTAGCGGAGGCTGCTGGTAGCCTCCGCGCACAGCGGAGGCCAGAGCCTTGGCAATCAACTACAGCGGCAATTACGGCGCGACGGTCCGCCGTCAGCTTTCCCGCGAAGTGCTTCCCCTGGTGCAGCGCTCGCTGGTCGCCTACCAGTTCGCCGAAAAGAAGAAGATGGAGAAGGGGGCCGGGGTCACCTGGACCGCGACCCGCTTCAACCGCCTGCCGCTGCCGTTCGCGCCGCTCTCCGAGGGGGTGCCGCCGGTCGGCGAGACCCTGCCGTACAGCCAAGTCACCGGCGTCGCGCTGCAATGGGGCGACAAGGTGACGCTGACCGACGTGGCCGTCAACACCACGCTGTACGACCTCGTGGCCCAGGCCCGCCGGCTTTTGGCGGTGCAGGTCAAGGAACTGCACGAACGCAACACCTATGCCGCGCTGATGGGCGGCACGCAGGTCAACTACGTGAACCAGCGCGGCTCGCGTGCGCTGCTCCAGGCGGGCGACGTGCTCGACGTGACCACGATCAACCGCACTTACGCAGATCTCGAGAACATCGGTGCGCCGTTCTACAACGGCCAACTTGAACCCAATATCCAGCGCGACATCACCACCGGGCCGCGCAACGCCGATAAAGCCCCGCTGAAGGCCGAGCACTACGTCGCCATTGTCTCGCCCCTGGTCGAGCAGGATCTGCGGCAGAACGCCACCATCGTCACCGCTTGGAGCTATTCGGATCATTCCAAGCTCTACATCAACGAGGTCGGCTATTGGGCCGGCATCACCTTTACCAAGTCCAACATGCTGCCGCGCTTCACCGGCGTCGCCGGCGTCGCCGGCACCGCCGTCGCTTCCGGCGGCAGCCTGGCCACCGCCACCTATCAAATCCAGGTGACGGGCACCGATACGCTCAACCAGTTCGGCGAACAGCTCATCTACCAGATCACCACCGGCATCGGCTTTACCGGCCCGACCGGCTCGATCACGCTGACCACCCCGGCGACCGCCGGCTTCCCCTACAGCGTCTATATGGGCAGCGGCGCGGGGCCGACGCAGCTTGCGCTGACTTCCTCGACCGCCGCGCCGACGAGCGGCCCGCTCGCGGGACAGGCGACGCAACTGCCGGCCTCGACCGCGATCACCCTGACCGGCCTCGGGGCGTACCAGATACCGCCCGCCGCGCCGGCGACCGGCGTCACGGTCTATCCGAGCTTCGTCTTCGGCAAGCAATACTTCGCCTGCCTGGAACTGGAGGACATCAGCTACACGTTCCTCGGCGACGCGGACAAGAGCGACCCGCTCAACCAACTCCGGGTGATAGGTTGCAAGTTCATGCAGGGCTGGCTGATTCTGAACCAGCAATTCGGAGCAAGAATAGAGAGTTCAGTCTCGAATCCAGGGACTTTCGGATGAGGCTGACGCCGCTGTCCGAGCTGTGGGTTAACGGGTAACACAAGGAGTATCGCCTTGGCCTACGCCACCATCGTCACCGTCGATCAGGTTTGGATACCGGATGGTTCCGGCTCGGCCTTCCTGGGCCAGAACCAGTCGAACCAGCCGGGCTATGCCGCGGCTCTGGGGGCCGGCGAAATCGGCGGGGGGCAGACTTTGCGGCTGCGGGTGATGGAGCTGGTGCCGGGCGGCGACAGCCCGACACTGGCGAATTTCTACACCGCGCTGACCAACGCGGCGAGCGACATCGCCGGAACCCCGCCGGCGGGCGGCTCGCCGCTGATGTCGCAGGCCGGTGCGTGGGCCGGCAATCCCGGCACGCCGCTCGCGATCGCGCAGGCATGGTCGACGGGCGGCCCATAAGGAGGCTGACCCGTGGCCATCCACACCTTAGGAACCGTCGGCACCGCGTCGCTTTCCGCCGTTACCTACAATCCGCCGCAGGGCGTGGGGGTTGCGGCCGCCGCCTCGCTGCTGGCCCCGGCCGATCTCGCCTCGATAGCGCAGGCGATCGTCTCCGACGTTTATGCCCAGGCGACCAATCCGCTCGGGGTCAAGACCACCGGGACGACGAACTCCAACACCACGGTCAACGCGATTGCCTCGATGACACGCATCCAGGCCGGGATGACGGTGCTCGGCGTCGGCATCGTGCCCGGCACCTCTGTCCAGGCGGTCAATGTCGGCGGCTCGTCGATCACGCTGAGCCAGGCGGCGACGGCAAGCGCGGCGGGGGTCAACCTGCTGTTCGTGCCGCCGGTAAGCGGGGCGTCCGGCCAGTTCGGGTTCCAGGGCCAGCTCTACATTCCCCGGCGCGGTGTCCTGCAAGTGCTGCCCGGCGACGTGGTGGCGGTGGACAATACCGGCTGGCCCATCTTAATCTCGGCGGCCTCGATAGCGGCCGCCGGAAGCCGCTGGTCATTGGTGTGAGGCTTCGATGGCTGAAAAATCCTGGAAAGAGATGACGCCGATCGAGCGGTCGGCTTACATGGCGCGAGCCAAGGAACGCAAGCGCGCGGAGCGGCGCGCCGCGGAGGTTTCGCCGGCCCGCGAAATGCCGGAACCCGACCCCGACCAGCTGCCGTTCGAGGAAGCGCCGGACGGCGATCCGCCGCCCTCCGACCCGGTGCGGGACGAGCGGCGCGAACGGCTGCTTTCCGGCATCCCGGCCGAGATCGCCGCGCTCATCAGCGACCAGGAACTCGACGAGATCGAGCGCGAGGAGCGGCTGAAGGCCGAGGCCGAGCGCAAGGAACAGGCGCTGACGACGGTGCGCAAATCGCTGCGCAACCGCGCCCGCGTCGACAACGATCTCGTCGACCCCAGCGTCATCCGCTCGGCCGAGGACCGCAAGCGCCTCGCGCGGAAGGTCGATTTCCGGTTCGAGCTGCCCGAGGGCGGCGACACGCTCGACGGCTTCCGCATCGACGGCCACGTCTTCCAGAACCGGGTCTGGCACCGCAACTATCCGATGGCGGTGGTCGAGTCGCTGCGCGCGAACTTCTACCGCACGCATCTCAGCGAGGTGCAGTTCAGCCAGATGAACCAGAATAAGCCGGGGCGGCGAGCGGACCAGCTCCTCGCGCGCAACCCGCCGCTGTTCGAGGTGCGCGATGCCGCGTGACCCGAAGCCGGGCCTCAATCTGGTCATTCAGGGCCAGATCGACGACATGACCTTCGCGGTGGAGCAGCAGGTCGACCCGGCGACCGATCCTCAAGAAGTGGCGGGGTTTCTGGATTCGATGCGATACCAGTTCCAGCGGCAGAAGGCGCGCGGCGAGCTTGGTGTGAAGGTGCTGGCGCTTCAGATCGCGCACGACATCGTCGACCGAGCCGAGGAACAAAAGGCCGAGGCCCGCAAGGGCTACGCGATGAAGCGGGCGCACGAGCTGGCTTCCTACGAGAACGCGTGGGCCAGCTCGGGGAAACGCGGCGATTTCCGCCTGACGGGGCAGCAGCAGAAATGCCTTGAAGCCTTCGACAGGCAGATTCAGGACGTTGGACCCATCGTCGACGCGAACGTCGAAAGGGAAAAAGAGGCAATTCCAAAAATCGAAAGGATGATTGCGCGGCTCAAAGCCTTCATCGCTGGCGAGACAATGGAAATGCCGCACGATCAGCTTGACGCGGAGCCGGATGAGCCGCTGCGGGAAGCGGCGGAATAGATGTGCCGCGCACCGCCTCCGACATCATCGCGCGCGCCGGGCAGATAGCCAAGGTCGGCAATATCAGCTCGACCGGAGTGTTCTCCGGCTACAAGACGCAAGCCCTCGACGAACTCAATTCGCTGAGCGACCACATCGCGCAGACCGTGGATTTCGCCTCCGCGATGACGCAGTTCAACTTCACCTTCGCCACCAACCTGGTTTCCTCCGGCGCCGGCAACATCATTCAGGCCGCGCCCAATCCGCTGCCGCTGGACTATCTGCGGGTGCAGAGTTCGGGCGGGGCGAGCGGGGCGCAGCGCTCGTCGAAATGGTATCTGCAAGGCGTTCCCCACGACATGGTGGAGATCGACCTCACCGAGTGGGACGATCAGGTGCAGCAGGCGGGGATGCAGTCCTACCCGTACTTCTGGGCGAAGGACATGTCGCAGCGGGCGATCGTCGCCAACATCCAGGGCGACATCTCGACCGCCTCGACCACCGTCAGCAATGTTTCCAGCACCGCCGGACTCGTCGCCGGCATGGCGGTCGCGGGCGGCATCGGGCCGCTTTCGATCGTCACCCCCGGCACCGTGATAGCCGCTGTCGGCGTGGGCACGCTGACCCTCTCGGCGCTGCCCTCGGTGCCGAACGGGGCCGCGATCAGCCTGACACAGGCATCGCTGATGGTCGGTTATCCGCCGGTCGGGCTGCCCTACCCGCCGCCGTCCGGGGCGTATGCGGCGATGATCCGCTACCAGCGCCTGATGCCGCCGCTGACGCAGGCGCAGGTCGACGCCGGAGCCTATTTCTGGTTTGACGACGACATGGTGGCGGTGAACCTGCTGGCGGCGCGGCTGATGGCGTACAGCAACGAGGATCGCGCGGCGCAGTACCAGGGCCTCGGCGAAGGGGCGATGGCGAAATACACCCAGCTCGCCGACGACCGGGGCAATCGCGGACAGACCGTGCAGCTCGACCGCCGCTTCTTCGGCGCGGGGTTCAAGAACCTTCCTAATACAAAATTGACTGGGTGGTGAGCGGTGACGATCCGCCGCTCCAGAGCGCTGGCGTTCCGCGCGCGGGGTCTCAGCGACTCGGGTGACGCGACGAACAGCTTCCCCGGCGCGATGGCGTCGCTCTCGAACCTCATCCCGGCCCCGGGGGCGCAGGACCAGTGGGTGCCGCGACCGGCCGCGACCCTCACCTCGAGCTTCGCCGGCTTCAACACCCCGGCGGCGGTCGAGGCGCTGTTCGACAACGCCAACCGCATCTACGGCTTCATCCAGTCCGCGCGCTTCGCCGGGCAATCCGAGCCGTTCATCTACGACACGCTCGCGGGCGCCTTCGTCACGATCGCCGGGGTGACGGCGGCCAACACGCCGGCCTCGACGTTGAACACGGGCGATTGGACCCCGCCCAACATCGATCAGGTCGGGGCCTACGTGATGTTCTCGCACCCCGGCTTCAACTTCGCGGCCGGTTTCGCCTTCGGCTGGCTCGACATGAGCGGGCTCACCTCGGCGACGGTCACGGGCAACACGCACACCACGACCGGGGTTGACAATCTCTCGACCAACGTGCTGACCGCCGGCTGGCGGCCGGGCATGACCATTACCGACTCGGCGGCCGACATACCGGCCGGGACGCGCATCAAGTCGATCGCCGCCAACGGCCTCTCGCTGACCCTGACGGCGGCAGCCACGGGGACGAACGTCGCCACCACCTTTACTGTCGCCGGCGGCACCTTCGCCGCGCCGCTGTGGGCGGCCGGGAACCTCAACGATAACCCGCTGCCGAACCTGGCGACATGGATCAGGCAATATGCCGGCTCGGCGTGCTACGCGGTCAACACCGTCTCGCCGCCGTCCGCGGCGGTGGTGTTCTCGGACGCGAACGATCCGCTGCGCCGCTCCGACGCGCTGGCGGTGCAGGTGCTGACCTTCGACAGCGCGGTGCCGATAAATTGCCTCGCGCGTCTGGGTCTGCAGACCATCACCGGCGGCGTGGCGCAGTCGCTGATCGTCTTTCAGCAGGATGTCTTCATCCAGCAGATCACCGGCACGCCGACCAACAAGACCGCCGCGGTCAGCCTGCTCAACGATTCGGTCGGCACCCAGTCGCCCAACTCGGTGCAGCCGACGCCGCTCGGGCTGCTGTTCGCCGCCCCGGACGGGGTGCGCCGGATCGACCTCGGCGGCAACATATCGAAAACCATCGGCCGGCGCGGCATGGGCGTCACCACGCCGATGCTGTTTGTCGCCAATCCCGGCCGGGTGGCGGCGGCCTACAACGAATCGGTCTACCGCATCTCACTGCAGAACGGCTCGGTGCAGGGCACCCCGACGCAGGAATACTGGTATCACGAGGACGACGACATCTGGTCGGGGCCGCATACTTTCCCGGCGGCCGTCATCTGCGCGACCGAGACGCCGCACAGTTTCGCGATGTTCGCCCCCGGCATCAACGCCAAGCTGTGGAACTCGAACGCCTACGCCTCGCTGGCCGCCACCTACGTCGAGAACGGCGTGCAGATGACTTTCGACTGGCAGACCGGCCTCCTGCCCGACACGCTCCAGATGCAGATGAACGATCTCGGCGCGGCATCCCTCGCGATCGCCGTTCCGGCCCAGCAGACGATCGAGATTTCCGTCACCGACGAGAAGGGCGTCGGGCTCGACCAGGTGCAGTTGTCCGGCGCCGGATCGCTTCCGGCGCCGTGGGGCACGATGCTCTGGGGCACCGGGCTTTGGGGCGCGGGTGTCTCCTATTACCGGCAGCAGCATCTCAACTGGAACCATCCCATCGTCTTCAAGCAGGCCCAGATCATGCTGGCGGGCAACTGCATCGGCGGGCTGACCATCGGAAACCTCTATATGCAATGGGTCGAATTGGGATATGTGCTGCTGACCGAGACGGGATAGGACCTGAGCCGTGACCATCATCAACCCGCTGCCCTATACGTTCTTCAACGGCACGGTGGCCGATGCCACGCAGGTCGACGCCGATTTCAACCAAATCGTCGCCAACGTCAACGCGAACGGAGCGCACAGCGGGGCCAACAGCGACATCACCTCGCTTACCGCACTTTCAACCCCGCTGTCGACGGCGCAGGGCGGCACGGGGCGGACGACGGGGGTACCCTCGTTTCTGGCGTTCAGCAACGGCAGCGCGAATTCCGTCGCGGGCACGCAATATTTCACCGTTGCCAGAGTTGACTCCAACGAGGGCTTGGTCCCCTTCGGTGTTCCGGTCGGCGGAACCCTGCGGAATATGTACGCGAAGTCGGGCGCTGCCCCGACCGGCTCGGAGAGCTATACCTTTACCTTGCGGAAAAACGGCGTGAGCCAGGCGTTGACCTGCCGGACTCTTGGGGGAGCTTCCGCCTCGCAGGATATCGCGCATTCGGTGACCGTGGTGGCGGGGGATTTGATCACCGTCCAACTCGTGGTCACGGGCGGCGCGATAAGCACGGGGCACCAAGTATCCTTCGAGTTTGATGTGAACCCCTGATTGCTGTATAGGCGAACAGACCCT
>VFSW01007149.1_pt1 | contig 16253 bp, 8 predicted proteins | sample 5358111 | NCBI WGS metagenome assembly VFSW01 (sample SAMN11554181, study PRJNA540505) | mine drainage metagenome | isolation source: sediment from site ElyBrook_90M | place: USA: Ely Copper Mine, Vershire, VT | collected 2017 | reverse complement strand
CTATATGCCGCAACGTTTCGGTCTCTATGAAGATCTGACGGTGGAAGAAAACCTTAATCTATTTGCTAGTCTTCACAGCATCTCTCCCACGATGCGCGAGAGACGCTTCGATGAATTGCTGACCATGACGGCTCTCGGTCCATTTCGCGGACGTCGGGCAGGACAACTGTCCGGAGGCATGAAGCAGAAGCTAGGACTCGCCTGCACGCTGATCCATCCACCCCAGTTGCTCCTGCTGGACGAAGCCAGCGTGGGCGTCGATCCTATTTCCCGGCGCGAACTATGGAGCATCATCCATCAACAAGTAGTCAGCCAGAACGTAACCGTCCTGCTCAGCACGGCCTATATGGATGAAGCCGAGCGCTGTGATCACGTCATCCTTTTGCACGAAGGAGAAATTCTCGCGCAAGGAAATCCGTCGCAACTCGCCGAACCCATGCAAGGACATTCCTTTGTTCTTGAAAACATCCCCACAGCTCCGCGCAATCTACAATCCCGCATTGCCCAACTTCCCGGCGTGGTGGATTCAGTGATTCAAGGAGATGGACTGCGCATCGTAATGCAAGCGCCAGGGCCACCTGTTTTGCCGAGTGATCTTGCTACCTACGGAACACCCATGGCCGTTCCCGCGCGACTGGAAGACGCCTTCGTCAGCCTTCTCTTCAACCGGAGTCCGCGGCATCTCGTGCCGCTGCCACCCCAGCGCGATAATGCCCACGACGGTACAACAATCGTTGAGGTGATCAATCTTTGTCGTTACTTCGGCACCTTCGCTGCGGTGAAGAATATCTGCTTTACCGTACGTAAGGGCGAAATCTTCGGACTACTGGGCGCCAACGGCGCAGGCAAGTCGACAACCTTCCGAATGCTCTGCGGACTACTACCCCCATCTTCTGGAACGCTGTACGTCGCTGGTCTTGATCTGCGCAAGACAACCGCTGCCGCGCGTGCGCGAATCGGGTACGTATCTCAAAAGTTTGCGTTGTACGGAACCTTGAGCGTGCAACAAAATCTATCTTTCTTCGCTACAGCCTATGGCCTGAGCAATCAGCGCAAAAAAGAGCGGATGGCCTGGGCACTCGAAGAACTGGAACTCCACGACTACGCAACCATGAACGCGGGGAGCTTACCCCTTGGCTATAAACAGCGACTTGCCCTGGCCTGTGCACTGATGCACGAACCAAGCATTCTATTTCTCGATGAACCAACCTCCGGTGTCGACCCTCTGGCTCGACGCGAATTCTGGGCGCGAGTCAATGCTCTGGCAGAAGGTGGAACGACGTGCCTGGTTACCACTCACTTTATGGAAGAGGCGGAATACTGCGATCATCTAGTGCTCATGTCGCTCGGCGAGATCCTCGCACAAGGCACACCCCTGGAAATAAAATCGAAGGCCCGTCGTGCAGACCACCCCAATCCAAGCATGGAAGATGCGTTTATCTCCCTGATTGAAGAACATGAGCAGACGACTCGGAGAGCATCATGAAGATCATGCGCCTGACCGGTCTCATGCGAAAAGAAGTCTACGAGATCATCCGTGATCCTTCCAGCATTGCCATCGCATTCATACTCCCACTCGTCCTCCTGCTGATCTTTGGCTATGGTGTTTCACTGGATGCCCGTCGTATCGCCATTGCAGAAGTTGTCGATCATCCAACCCAAACCACAGCCTCATTCCTCGCGGAACTTGAACGGTCTCCATGGTTTCGTCCGACCGTCTTTCCAGATCAAACGTCCGCTGAGCAAGCGATGATGCATGGCCATGCCGATGCCATTCTGTCGCTACGCAGCGATTTCACGAGCCTCTCATACAGCGCTGGAAACGCTCCGATTCACCTCACAGTGAACGGCGTTGATGCCAATCAGGCTCGCATTATCGAAAATTATATAAATGGATCATGGCTGCTATGGTTGCAACAAGAAGCAACCCGCCAAGGCACGCATCTTGCCACGCCCGTGATGGCCGACACACGAATCTGGTTTAATCCTTCGCTGCGTAGCCGCGACTATCTTATTCCAGGGCTGATCGCCATCATCATGACGCTCATCGGAGCTTTGTTGACGGCCCTTGTAGTAGCGCGGGAATGGGAGCGTGGGACCATGGAAGGCATCATGGTGACGCCCGTTGCCAGGACGGAGATTCTACTAGGCAAGCTCATCCCCTACTTCGTCTTGGGTATGGGTGGAATGATAATGTCCACCGCGATGGCTGTCTTCTTGTTTGATGTTCCGCTGCGTGGATCGTTACTCGTACTCTTCAGCACAGCGGCGCTCTTTCTACTCACAGCACTGGGCATGGGATTAGTGATCTCCGTGCTGGCGCGCAGCCAGTTTGTCGCCGCGATGGTAGCGATTGTCACCACGTTTCTACCTGCCTTTATCCTGTCCGGATTCTTGTTTGATATTCGCTCCATGCCGCTGATCATTCAGGTGCTAACGCACATCGTGGCAGCCCGCTATTTTGTGACCATGCTGCAAAGCTCTTTTCTAGCAGGTGATATCTGGCCTGTAATTCTTCCCAATGCGGTTGGAATGGTCATCCTCTGTACAGTCTTTTTAGGCATCGCGCTATTGCGGTTTCACAAGAGGTTGGATTGATGCGCCTGATACTCCAACGTGTGCTTGCTCTTGCCGTCAAGGAACTTCTTGCCCTGTTGCGCGATGCCGCAAGCCGGGCCGTGCTCATTGGCCCCCCCATCATTCAACTCCTTGTATTTGGCTATGCGGCAACGTTCGAACTCAAGCATGTTCCTTTCGTTGTCTATAACCAGGACCAGGGACAGATCTCACGGGAATTTATCGCGCGCTTTACAGGCTCCCCCACGTTTGAACTGTTACAAATCGTCCATGATCAAAAGGCACTGGAGCAGGCTATCGACAGTAAATACGTACTGATGGCCATGGACATTGGACCGAACTTCAGCGCCGACCTGGAACGTGGAAGAACCGCGCACATCCAACTAATTCTGGACGGGAGAGACTCCAACACTGCCGGCCTCGCGATAGGCTACGCACAATCCATCGTAACCACGTTCAATAAAGCGCAAATCGCAGCACATGGTGCAAGTCCGCCCTCCACGGTACTGCTTGATCGAGCATGGTTCAATCCGAATCTCGACTCCCAGTGGTTCATCGTCCCAGGAATTTGCGGCATATTAACGCTTCTAGTAAGCCTGCTCACAACAGGCCTTTCGGTCGCACGTGAGCGTGAAATGGGAACGTTTGACCAGCTTCTTGTAACGCCCATGCGCCCGACAGAAATTCTCCTGGGTAAGGCGCTGCCCGGGTTCCTAGTAGGCACCATCGAAGGTTCGCTGATTCTTATCGTCTCCATTTTTTGGTTCCACATTCCCTTCACAGGCAGCGTCTTAGGACTTTACCTTGGCCTATTCTGCTTTCTTCTTTCGACGGTAGGGATCGGTCTGATGATCTCGTCTCTGGCCGTTACGCAACAGCAAGGGCTGTTAGGTGTCTTTCTCTTCATGGTCCCAGCCATTGTTTTATCCGGCTTTGCCACGCCAATTGCGAACATGCCACAGGCCGTCCAGTACATCACGTTGATCGATCCACTCCGGTATTTTCTGATCATCCTACGCGGCAGCTTCCTCAAAGGCGGCAGTGCATCGCTCTTCTGGCCGCAATATTGGCCGCTTGCGCTCATTGGACTTATCGCTATGGTCGTGGCCAGCAGACTATTCCGCAGTCGTCTCTCCTAAGGCAATTCTTGCGATGGTGAAGTTGTAGAAATGTAGCGGGTCGGCGCTCCCCATATCCACCACTTACCTCCGACGGTTTCAGCGAATGCCCATTGTCCATCAAGGACGGCTCGCAGCAAATAGCTACCGTGTCGATTGCCCTTGCACAAGTTCTGGTCGCAACCAAGTTGTACAACACAGCGCGACCACCGCGAACAATAGGACGATCCGTCATCGTGACGCGCATCACGGTAACAGGGGATGCCTTCGGCTCACAATGCAGTCTGGCCCGGACTGTCGATGCTACCACTCATCTATGAGCTCTCTATCCAACAGCCCTGTTGGGCAAAATTCCGAAATCGTCTTTCAGGTGCATGCCGTCTCCAAAATATACCTGAGTGGCGAGATATCAGTGGTGGCTCTTCGTTCTATTGATCTGGATTTGAAGGCCGGTGAATTTATTGTTTTCCTCGGCCCGTCAGGAAGCGGCAAATCAACCTTGCTGAACATTCTGGGTGGACTCGATACACCTACTTCCGGTGATGTGCGCTTCAAAGATCACTGGCTATCACAGGCGGGAGACGCCGGACTCACACGCTTCAGGCGAGAACACGTCGGCTTTGTATTCCAGTTCTACAATTTGATCCCAAGTCTTACTGCTCTCGAAAATGTACGGCTGGTAACGGAGATTGCCGAGAACCCGATGGACCCCAAAGAGGCACTCCGGCTTGTCGGACTAACAGAACGAGAAAACCACTTCCCGTCTCAACTCTCCGGGGGAGAACAACAGAGGGTTGCCATTGCCCGCGCGATTGCCAAAAGGCCAGACATCCTTCTCTGTGATGAACCCACAGGAGCATTGGATTTCCCTACCGCGAAGCTTGTGCTTGACGTGCTCGTACGCATCAATCAGGAACTCCACACGCTGGTCGCAGTCATCACGCACAACTCTGCAATCGCTGCAATGGCCGATCGAGTGATTCGATTGCGCAGCGGTGAAATCGTGCAGATCACCGAAAACACAAAGAAAGCCTCGCCCGAGGAGATCGTCTGGTAACGTATGCTGACACTCCATCGCAAGCTGTTTCGAGACATCCTACACATGCAGGGACAGGCGATTGCCATCGCTTTGGTCATCGCATGCGGCGTCGCGTCGTTCGTCACCATGCGGGCAATGTATCGCTCCCTGTTGAGATCGCAGGCAGACTACTATGCGCAGTATCGTTTCGCGGACGTCTTCGTTGAATTGAAGCGCGCTCCTGACTGGGTGGCAGAACGCATTCGTCAGATACCGGGTGTAGCAGAAGCGGATACGAGGATCGTGATGGACGTAACCCTGGATGTGCCTGGACTGGATGATCCTGCAGTCGGCCGCCTCATTTCCATCCCTGCGCGACAAACCAGTGGCCTAAACGAGCTATTCCTGCGCAGTGGTCGCTACATCTCTCCAGCCAGAGGAAACGAGGTCATTGCCAGCGAGGCATTCGCGAAAGCCAACCAACTCGACCTGGGCAGCGAGCTACACGCTGTGATCAATGGTCGCTGGCAAACATTGAAGGTCGTTGGCATCGCGCTTTCTCCGGAATACATTTACGAGATCCGTGGAGGCGGATCCATCTTCCCCGACAACAAGAGATTTGGTGTGCTTTGGATGTCCGTAGACTCCATGGAACCGGCACTGAACATGAAGGGCGCCTTCAACTCAATCGCCGCTTCACTTCTGCCAAATGCAAATGAGGCCGACGTGATAGCACAAATGGATCGGGTGCTTGATCCTTACGGCACGCTGGGAGCTTACGGGCGATCCGATCAGCTATCCCATCGCTTCATCTCAGATGAAATCGCCCAGAACAAAATCAGTGCAACGATAATTCCTGCGATCTTTCTTGCTGTAGCGACCCTTCTGGTGCATCTATCATTGACACGTTTGGTGAATACCCAGCGTTCCGATATTGCTATCCTCAAAGCATTCGGTTATTCAAACTGGCAGGTGGGAGTTCACTATGTCGAGTTCAGCCTACTGGTTGCGACCGCCGGATATCTGCTCGGATGCGGTATTGGATGGTACTTTGGCATCCGGCTGGCATCCGTCTATGCGGACTTCTACCGTTTCCCGATTCTCACCTATCGGCCTGAGATCGGAATATTCCTATCGGCAGGATTAATCACTGGAATCACAGCGATTGCAGGTGTTACAGGATCTGTCGTCCGGGCAGTTTCCTTACCGCCTGCGGAGGCAATGCGTCCAGAAGCGCCTGCTGTCTTCCGTCCAATGATGATTGACAAATTGAATCTGGTATTCATCCCTCCAGCCTTGCGCATGATGATTCGCAATCTTGAGCGAAGACCGTTGCGGGCACTATCCTCAGCCTTCGCAGTCTCCTGCGCAATCATGATCGTTGTTGTTGAGTTAGGATTATTCAATTCGCTCGATCGCATGATGCAAGTACAATTCCGCGACGTGCAGCGCGAAGATATTGCGGTGACATTGAATGAAGCACATTCGGCGCGCTCTCAGTTCGAGTTGGCTGCTCTACCCGGAGTGATTCGCTCCGAACCGTTCCGTGCCGTTCCAGTGCGATTGCGATTTGAGAATCGGTGGCGAAAGACTTCCATCCTCGGCTTACCGAAAAATGGAGAACTACATGTGATTGTCGACGAGCACGGCAATCATCTTTCGCTGCCGCCGAATGGTGTCGTATTGAGTACCACTCTCGCTGACATCCTTGGCGTTGTTCCCGGACAGACTCTGAGAGTAGAGGTACTCGAAGGGAAACGTCCCGTTCGCAACATCCTCGTGGCCGGCACGATCGACGAGATGCTCGGCACAAATGCCTATATGGGCATCCACGCGCTGAATCGAATGATGCAGGAGGATCATTCGATCTCCGGCGCCCTCCTGCAAGTGGATGCGAGCAAGGAACACAATCTTTACCGGAAGCTAAAACAATTACCCGCGGTCGCTGCAGTATCGATCAAAGCCGCCGCGCTGGAAAGCTTTAAAGACACCATCAACCGAAGCATGGCACTGTCTCTGGGCGCACTGACGGTTTTCGCTTCCGTCATTGCCATAGGCATGATCTATAACGGTGCCCGGATCGCTCTCTCAGAGCGATCCAACGAACTGTCAACACTCCGCATTCTGGGCTTTACCCACCATGAAGTCACTTTCATCCTTCTCGGCGAACAAGCAATAATCACAGCCGTCGCGCTGCCGTTTGGATTTTTAGCTGGCTATGGGCTATGCGCGCTGCTTGCTCATGGCCTGCGGACCGAACTCTACAGAATGCCTCTGATTGTGCGGACGACGAGTTATGCATGGGCATTTCTTCTTGTTCTGTTTGCTGCAATTGCATCAGGAATTCTGGTGAGCCGTCGTGTTGCGCAGATGGACATAGTAGCAGTACTCAAAGCGCGGGAGTGATATGAAGAGACGGACGCAAATCATAATCGTGGTTGCCCTGTTGCTGCTTGCATCTGCCCTGGCCTTCATCTTTAGGCCCGCACCTGTACCCGTTGATGCTGTTTCCATTGCTAAAGGAAATTTGCAGGAGGTCGTAGAAGAAGAGGGCAAAACCAGAATGCATGATCACTTCGTCATTGCTGCTACCGTTGCAGGACGACTCCGCAGAATCGATCTGCACGCAGGAGATCCTGTGCATGCAGGAGAGACCGTTGCATGGATCGACCCCGCTCCGATCGACCCCCGGCAGCGCGCCATTCTTGACGCACGACTCCATGCCGCATTAGCGGCTCAGCAACAGGCCACGGCACTCACCGCACGATCACAAGCAGAACACGAGCAAACGACAAGAGATCTGGTCAGGGGCCAGGAACTCTACAAGCAGAACATCATCTCAAAAGAAATGATGGAGAAGGCCACTACAGTCGAACAGGCAGCGTCGAAACAACTGCAAGCAGCAAAGTCAGCAACTGAATCCGCAGCCTATCAGGTGGAAGAGGCACGATCGGCATTACTTGTATCTCAGCACGGCCCGTCAGACCTCCCCACAGCCGTCGTGTCTCCGGTCGATGGCCGCATCCTCAAGCTTCTGGAGCAGAGCGAAAGAGTGATCAATCCGGGAACGCCCATCGTAGAAATTGGCTATTCCCCTCGTCTGGAAATAGTCGCCGATTTCCTTACTCAGGACGCAGTCCGAATCAAACCGGGAATGGCCGCAATCATCACCGACTGGGGCGGCGATACACCGATTTCCGCCCGCGTGAGAATGGTGGAACCGGGCGCGTTCACAAAAATCTCGGCCCTTGGAGTAGAAGAGCAACGAGTCAATGTGATCTGCGACTTTGTCGAAAGTCCCCAGGCTTTGGGGGACGCCTATCGCGTGGAAGTCCAGGTGATCACCTGGGAAGGCGCAGACAAACTGCTGGTCCCTTCCAGTGCTGTGTTCCGTTCAGAAGAGAAATGGGCCGTGTTTAGGATACGCAACGGAGTGGCGCATAAAACGGCTCTCACAATTGGGCATCGAGGGGACGTCCTTTGGGAGGTGCTCGATGGGCTTCAGGTCGGCGACACTGTCGTCGTTCATCCCAGCACAGATGTAAAAGATGGGACGAGAGTTCGAGTCACCAAGTAACATCTGCAACGACTTGTTCCCCTCAACCATGAGGTTCAATGCGGTTCTGCGTGAGTCATGTATCGCAATTTTGGAACAGTAAAACAGCGCCCTCAAATTGGGGTCTGTGGCTTCCCTGCCTGCCTATTTCAACGGAAAGAGTTGGATGTTGCGGAAGAAAACCTCTGCGCCTTCTGACTGGAAGAGTATCTTGCCATCGACCGGGAACGGTGCCGTACCGACATTAGCCAGCTTGCCGTTGACGTACTGGCGGATGATGTTGTTGTCCACCACAACCTCGAGCGTGTTCCATTCGCCGTGAGGATTTTCGAGTTCGCCAGATGTATTACGAAAGCCGACGACATTGCTCTCCGGCCCTTTATCGATGTGTCCGATGTTGAGTGCCGAGCCTGGTGGTCCGGTGACGCGCTTGCCGTCCGCGCCAGTCAGTGCCGCTCCGTCGGTTAGCCAGAAGTCGCCGGTCTCACCCTCTTTGATCTGGAACTCGATAGAGCGGGGCCAGACCTTCTGCTCGCCCTGAATGTTGTAAAGTATGCCACTGTCGCGGGCCTGCCCCGCGCGCTCGCCAAAGGTGCCTTCGCCCCATTTAAAATCAGCGCGGAGATAGAAGCGGTGGAACTGTTTCTTCGTAATGATGTAGCCCATCTCGCGCCCCGAGATGTGGATCAGGCCGTCTTCGACGCGGAAGACGTGCTCGGGGTCGGCGTTGAGACCTCGCCCGCGAATGAACGTGTCGAACTGCGAGAGGTCATCGCCGTTGAAGAGAACGACCGCAGACCCATGCGGTGGTACGAGTACGCCGCTGATGGCCTGCGACTGGGCCACGCATGACAGAGCGCTGGAACAGGCCAGCAGCGCCACTGCCAACGCAGGGATGAGGCGTTTCGAGTTGCGGATGAAGAGGTTCACGTAGAATTCCTTCGCGCACGTTTAAGGCGAACCGCACCAGTCTACACGGCAGAACAAATGGGGCGATAAACTCTGAGCCATCGTGCACGCAACCAGCTTTGTTTGGCGTCTGCTGGCACGGTAACTGGACAGCCTAAGCTCATTGCCGTACCTTTCTCCGGAGAGGCGGCACATACGATCGACGCTGCCAAGCAACCTTTTGAGGCGACCAACGATGTTGAACCGCAGGACCTTTCTGAACTCCGCCGCGATGACGACGCTGGCGGTCGCGGCTGGTGGTGTACGGCCCCTGTTTGCCGAGCAGAGTGCCTCCGGGCAAACCTCATCGAACGATGACATCCGGCTCGCCCTCATCGGCGCCGGCATCCAGGGCCAGGGCGATACGCAAACCGCTCTACAGGTCCCAGGAGTCAAGCTGGTCGCGGTCGCCGACTGTTACGACGGACGACTCGCCCACGCGAAAGAACTCTGGGGACCCGACCTCTTCACCACCCGTGACTATCGTGAGATCCTCAGCCGCAAAGACGTTGACGCGGTACTCATCGCCACGCCTGACCACTGGCATAAGCAGGCCGCAGTAGACAGCCTGAGAGCCGGCAAGGACGTGTACCTTGAGAAGCCAATGATCCACCTCTATAGCGATGGCCCGGAGATCATCGCGGCTGCGAACGCGTCGAACCGTATTCTGCAGGTAGGCAGTCAGCGCGTCAGCTCCATCTTGTACGCGAAAGCGAAGGAGCTGCTTGCCTCGGGTGCCATCGGCAAGCTGAACATGGTGACGGCTCGTTGGGACAGGAACTCGTCGATCGGCGCATGGAACTACTCGGTGCCGCTCGACGCCTCCACCGAGACCTGCGACTGGCCACGGTTCCTCGGCTCAGCACCCAAGATCCCCTTCTCCGCCGAACGCTTCTTCCAGTGGCGCAAGTGGAAGGACTACGGCTCGGGTGTTGCAGGAGATCTTTTCGTGCATCTCTTCAGCGGGACGCACTTCATCACGGGAGCGCATGGCCCAACACGCGCAATGGCGACCGGAGGCATCCGCTACTGGAAGGACGGCCGCGACGCCGACGACGTACTACTCGCGCTCTTCGACTATCCAGAGGGCTTCAACCTCAGCCTGCATGTGAACTTCGTCGACGGCGGCGAGGAGAGCGAAGGCTTCCTCTTCACAGGCTCAGAGGGGCTCATGGAGATCGATGGCAGGACGAACACCGTGACCGTGACGCGCACCCCGCCAGCAACCGAGCCCGGCTACACCGTCTCCACGTTCACCGACGCGATGCAGAAGGCCTACATCGAGCAATACCACACCAAGTATCCTCTGCCGCATCCAAGCGGGCCGCCGTCGCGCGATATCGAACGCTTCGCCGCGCCCCCAGGCTACTCGGACAGCTACGACCACTTCAACAACTTCTTCAATTCGGTTCGCAGCCGCAAGCCGGTGATCGAAGACGCGACCTTCGGCTTCCGTGCCGCTGGTGCTGCGTTGCTCAGCAACCTGAGCGTGGAACGCGACAGCGTTGTGCATTGGAATCCCGAGACGATGAAGCTGATATAAATCACAACGCCGCATCCATGGTTGTGCCCGACGAAGCAAAGGAGTTGCACAGGATGAATTGTTCAAGACAGTTAGTTGTTTCACTGTGTCTCAGTGTCGCTGCGCTGGGCGCCGCGCAGGCTCAGGACCCGGCACATGCCACCGAACTGCGGATGCAGCATCCCGGCGCAGGCCCGGACGGCAAACCGCGCATCACCTTCCTCACCCACCGCCTCGGCAGCGATCACGCCGAAGGCATCTCCATGCTTGACATGGACGGAGACGGCTTCACCGACCTCCTCAGCGGAGCCTACTGGTATCGCAATCCGGGTGCCGGTGGTGGCGACTGGACACGCAATCAGTTCCGCACCGTCGGCATCCACAATGAGTTTGTCTCCGACTGCGGCGAGTGGGTGGTGGACGTAGACCACGACGGCCAGCCTGACCTCGTGACGACGGGCTGGATCGCCAACGGCCTCTGGTGGTACCGCAATCCGGGTGCGGCCGCAACGGCTGCGGGCACGCAGTGGCAGGCCGAAAAGATCACGGACAGCTTCGACACCGAGGGTGGCGCCTTCGCCGACATTAACGGCGACGGCAAGCCGGATCTCGCGCTCGCGCACTACAACCATTCCGGCATTCTGTGGGTCGACTTCAGCCACAACAAGCCGCGCGTCCATCACCTCGGAGGCAGCGAGCAGGACGGACACGGCATCGGCATCGCGGACGTGAACGGCGACGGTAAGGCCGACGTCCTCACGCCCCATGGCTGGTTCCAGCAGATCGACGCAGACACCGACAAGTGGCTCTGGCACCCTGACTGGGATCTCGGCGACACAGGCTTTCCCATCATCGCCTACGACGTCAACCACGACGGTAAGATGGACCTGATCTACGGTCAGGGCCACGGCTACGGTCTGTACTGGCTCGAGCAGGCAGGCACAGCACAGCATCGGCGTTGGATACGGCACACCATCGACGAGTCCTTCTCCCAGTCCCACGCTCTCGCGATGGTAGACCTGGACGGCGACGGCAAGCCGGAACTGGTCACAGGCAAGCGCTACCGCGGCCACTCAGGCAATGATCCTGGGTCGTACGATCCAGTTGTCGTGTACGCATATCGCCTGCCCAGCATGGCAGCGATCAGAAAGGCGAAGATGGTTGTAGTCGCAGGCAGAGCGCATGCCACAAGGGTGGCGCATGGACCGGCAAGCATGGTGGTCGCCAATCCTGCCGGCGACGCGCCGTTCGAACGAATCTCTCTGTCGGTCAATGGCACCGCCAGCATCGGCACACAAATCGTCGCAGCCGATCTGGACCACGACGGAGACATCGACCTGGCGACGGCAGGTAAGCTCGGCGTGCATGTCTTCGAAAACCTCAAGATCGACCATGTCTCGAAGGCTGTGCGTGAGCAGACACAACCTCTCAATCGCGACTGGCCGTTTCCGGGTGAAGGCAAGGAAGTCGAGCAGGAGGACGGTCCGCCAGCACCGAAGTAGCTTACATTTGCAGACTATCTATGTGACGACATGGCCGAGGCTGCTTCGCCGCACTTGCCCAACAGCAGATCCATCCTTTAGCTGCTAGCTGCCAGCGTAAATTCACCCTACGGAAACCGCCCCTGTTCTACGGAACGAACCTACAGAGGCTTTTCCAATGGTGCCCGGAGGGGTGAACCTTGCCCGCTATTGAGAACACGCAAGTTACTGATTGTTGAATCGACAAAATCGTTCAAATCGCCAGAATCGATCCCCTGAGGCACAAACCGGGCACAGACAAACAACAGATCGCTGACATCTATGCCATCAGTCTGGAACGGATTTCGAGAGTAGAGATTGCCGATGATCCAATGAGGTCACTATCCATAGGCCAAGGAGACTCCGTCAACATTTCGATCCAAAGCTGCATCGGCAAGTCTTCTCGGTCAGGACAACCAAGTTGCCAGCGCAACTCGGTGCTGTAGCGCTCGCTCAAGCAGTTGCTGGCGCAGCGCGTCTTCTCGATCGCGTGCGGCTATGCGGGCGCCAACGACTCGGCCCACCTCGCCGCTGACCGGTGCACAAGATGCTGCTGGATCGCGATCCGGGTACAGGCCTCGATCTGGCGATCGCAATTGCTCGCAGCGCGACCCAATAAACCACAGATTTTCAACAACGTTGCCATTGACAACCTTAACAAACTAGGTAAATCATTTTTCTCACTTCTTCGGATTCCAGCTCTGCGGGACGGAGCGTCTCCACTGAAGCGGCCCTTCGCATTCTCCCCCAATCCGACTGCGGCACTGGATTCGCTTTGACATCCGCGCGTGCGGCGCACCTTGAAGGTGGGCCCAGGCGAACGTGAGGTTGAAGGACGATGGAAGCACTAGGACTATTCGACTTACTGAGTCCGTACTTTCTCGCCGGGGTTGACCTCGGTCCGATCTTCCATGCTCTGCTGTCCACCGTGCACGTCGACCAGCTCGATACTTGCTTCGATGAAGAAGGCGTCGCGGTCTGGGGCATCGCGCGTCTGGACCCTTCTGCCATCACATCCTCCTTCTCGCTGACACCCAGCGGAGCCAGCGTCTCCGGCAGTGGCAGCACAGGTAGCAGCAACTCGTCCACGTCCTCATCGAACAACTCGGTCTGGGACTGGCACGATGTCACCTTCCAGTTCCGAATCACCGCGCCACGCTCGCCCTCTTCCATGATCGCATCGGCAATGAGCGCGCTCACAGGACTACCATCGACGACGCTTCCCGCACTCTTCAACACCTGGGGCAGCAGCACCACTGCGCCATCCGACTACCCCAACCTGCAGTTTCAACTCGATCTCCTTCTGACCGTCGCCACGGTGCATCTGCCCTTCCTCACCGGAGCGAAACTCGATACAAACGGACTCCTTGAGGCAGATCCGGCAAACAAGAACGTCAAGATTGTCCTCCCCAAAATTCTCGTTACGCTCACCCAGGACGGCACTCTTGGCCAGCTCAACTTCGTTCTCGATTCCTGGGGAGCAGCCACCATCGACGACCCCGACGACACCGGCGAAGCGCAGCTCATCCAGATGCTCCCCCCGTATGCGCTAGTCGGCGATACCGGGCACTTCGGATTTGGTTTTGACAAAGCGATTCTCGATCTCAGCGATAGTCATACGCCGCCCGAACTTCTCTCGCAGTTCGGTGTGGGAGATAACTGGCAGGGCATCTACCTTGCCGACCTGAGAATCTTCCTTGCGCCGAGCGGAGCGCAGGGTCTCGCAGTCGATGTCTCCGCGCACGATCTCTTGATCGGAGTTGGCAGCAGCTCCGGCGTCTCGGGCGACTTCGAGATCGATGTGATCAACGAAGACACCAAGCCGCATATCCAGGTCATCTTCTACGACGCGCAAAACAATACCATCGCGGAGGACCAGCAGAACGGTGTCATCGCCGTAACGCTGCCGGAGAATTGCAACCTCGTGGTCGACGTGCATCAGGCGACGCCACCCTACACGATCACGGTCGATGGAAATGACATCACCTCCAATCAAACCATGCCCATCACGGGCTTCACCGCGGCGCACACGTATGCAATCGTGGTGACCGACTCAGCGACGCCACAGAACACGACCAACCTCACGGTGAACGCCGTTCCGCAGGCCACCAGCGGAAATCCGGCACCCGTTCCTCCACCCAACCCAAACGTCATGACGCTGGCGATGAGCGGCACCACGGATGGCATCCACACCATTAAGCTGACCAATGCGCAGCAGGGCACGGTGACCTTTGCTCCGTATGTGGATGGGATTCAGGTCACCGTTGACAACCAGAACGGTGGCGCGCCGCAGACGCTGACCTCCGCCACGATTACCGTGACGGCGAACACGGGCGACACAGTCAACATCACGGCCACGTGGCCCGGAACAGCCAGCGGTAACAAGTTAGACCTCAAGGGCTGGTTCCTCTTTGACCATCCACAAAAGCCGACCACGCCCCAGACACCGCCGGCCGGCCTGCAAAATAATCCATCTCCTTATGGTGTGCCCAACAGCGGCGACGTCTCGCCGTCGGACCACATTGAGGTGTCCGACGATGAGGACGATACGACCAGCACGAGCTCGGTCCCATTCTCCACGCCGCTGGTAGGCAGCAGCGACCTGAATCAGTTCCTTGCTGGCATGGCGGACAACACGGCTACTCCCGTCGAGATCGATGGCTTCGCGAGCTTCGAGCACAACGCAACCCCCAGCAGTTACAACGACGATCTCTCCTCGCGCCGCGCAGTCGCTTTGGCAGAGGTCATTCAAGCGGCCATCCAGGGTACCGCCAAGCAGCCCCAGATCACCATCGTCGCCAAAGGCAACGACCAGGACGATGCTGTTCTGCCTGGCGGCGTCTCCGCACAGACGGCCTGGGGTTCAGGCTCCTCGCCGGACTCGCAGTATGTCTACGCCGACTATTGGATGGCGTATGCCTTCTACAACAACACTCAGACTGGCTCCGGAGCAACGGTCACGGCCGTTGTTACGGGACCTGCCGCCGTTACTCCGCCGCCCAATCCGAAGCAGCCGACGCTGCAGCGGCCGCCCGGAGCGGATCAGAACAGGCCGGCGTGGTTCCGATCCATCAAGCTCATCATTCGCATTGCGCAGAACACGTTCATCGCCGGCGAACTCTCCGGCGAAGTACAGTTCAGCACCGCCGCGCAGCAGGGCCTGCAGGCCGCAGCGCAGAAGGCTTCCTTCGACTCCGGCGGCGACCACTCCATGACCGTGAGCAACCTGCCGGGAAACCCGAACCCCGCTGACGGAACCACCGACTACGACCTCATCATCTCGCACGATGACTCGACCAACACCTGGACCGAGCAGCTCACCATTGCGGCTGGAAAAAACGACAAGGATGGCCTGATGCGCTGGGGGACTCTGATCACGGATGACTCCACCGATCCTCCTCCCGATAGCCGCTTCCGTGATTTCATGGGCACTCTGCTCGTCTTTGCGCCTCTGTTGCAGGACGTTGCTGCAGCCTCCGCAAGCATGGGCGTCTGGCAGGAAGCCCTGCTTGACGGCGCCGCTCTTGGAGTAGCCGCCGCGATCTCGCAGCTTGGCGTCCTGCAGGCAGAGACCATCACACTCTATGGCTGCGAACTGCTCGCAAAGGAAGGAAGCCCGGGAGGCGAAGCCGCGGTTTTCCTCGATGTCGAGACGGACCTCTACGTCAACCTCCTCGGTATCATTACCACCAAGCCAAGCAAGCCCATCAAGGTGCGCTACAAGGCCGTCGGCGTCAAGATCGTCTGGGGCGCTGGCACCAGCAACACGATGATGCCGATCGTCTTCGATCCGAGCAAAGGCTACTCGATCGATGTCACCGACCCAGGCACATTCCACCTGCCCGCAGGACTTGCCGACATCATCCAGGTGCTGGGAGCCAGCATCGCCCGAACCAACCCGCTGAACATTGAGGTCGACATCGGTATCAAGGCCGACCTCGGCATCGTCAGCGTCGACCGCGCAAAGGTTCGTTGGCCGGTCGATCCACTGGGC